>Ga0209521_10002399_pt1 | contig 15321 bp, 13 predicted proteins | sample Rifsed19ft4_FD_184016 | JGI IMG/M metagenome (GOLD analysis project Ga0209521, IMG submission 184016) | Soil microbial communities from Rifle, Colorado, USA - sediment 19ft 4 (version 2) | ecosystem: Environmental > Terrestrial > Deep subsurface > Rock core/Sediment | place: Rifle, Colorado...
CAGCCCCTGGCGGCTGATCGGCTGGGCGTGCGCAAGACCTACAAGCTGTACATCGGTGGTGAGTTCCCGAGGACCGAGTCCGGCCGCGCGTACGAGGTCACCGGAGCGCGGGGCGAGGCGCTCGCCAACGCCTGCCGCGGGACGCGCAAGGACATTCGCGATGCGGTGCGTGCCGCTCGCAAGGCGCTGCCGGAGTGGGCGTCGAAGACGGCCTATAACCGCAGCCAGATCCTGTACCGCATCGCCGAACTGATGGAGGGGCGACGGGACCAGTTCATCGGCGAAGTGATGGCCGCCGAAGGGGTCGGCCGCCAGCGGGCAACGCGCCTGGTGAACGCGGCGATCGACCGATGGGTCTGGTACGCCGGCTGGGCTGACAAGTACACCCAGCTGATGGGCACCGTGAACCCGGTGGCCGGCAGCTACTTCAACTTCAGCTTCCCCGAGCCGACCGGCGTGGTCGGCGTCATCGCGCCCGAAGGATCGAGCCTGCTCGGGCTGGTGAGCCGGCTGGCCCCGGTCGTGGTCTCCGGCAACTGCGCGGTGGTGCTGGCGTCGGAGTCGCGTCCGCTGCCGGCCGTCACGCTTACCGAGGTGCTCGCCACGTCCGACGTGCCGGGCGGCGTGGTCAACCTGATCACCGGTCTGCGCCGCGAACTGGTCACCCATCTGGCTGGCCACATGGACGTCAACGCGCTCGACGCGTACGGCCTCGACCCCGCTGTGGCGACCGCGGTCGAGGAGACGGCAGCGGAGAACGTGAAGCGCCTCGTTCGCCCACCGGCGGGCGGGGCCGATGCCGTCGACTGGCTCAGCTCGGAGGCGCAGTCGCCGTACCTGATCGGCGAATTCACCGAGACGAAGACGGTCTGGCACCCGATCGGCTCCTGACCGCCACAGGGTCGATGCCAATGCGGCCGCTCGGTGGGACCCATCGGTCTAGAACCAGCCCAGCCAGCCGGCGATCGATGAGGCGAACATGACCAGCGTCAGCATCGTCACCAGCCCGGTCAGCCCCCAGGCCAGGACGTTCAGCCAGGTCGGGTTGGTGTACGTGCCCATGATCCGCGGGTTGTTCACCAGCCTGAGCATGAAGAAGAGGATCACCGGCAGCAGGATCCCGTTGAGGTACTGGCTGACCAGGATCAGGCCGATCAGCGGGAGTCCGGGGATCAGGACCACCGCTGCACCGATCACGATCAGTGCCGTGTAGAGGCCCATAAAGACAGGCGCCTCGCTGAACTTGCGGCTGATGCCCGACTCCCAGCCGAACGACTCGCACACGGTGTAGCTGGTGGTCAGCGGCACGACCGTGGCTGCCAGGACCGATGCGCCGAACAGGCCGATGGCGAAGAGCACCTCCGCGAACTCGCCGGCAACGGGGACCAGCGCGTGCGCGGCGTCCTCTGCGGTTTCGATGGTGACCCCGCTGCCGTACAGCGTCGCGGCGGTGACCACCACGATGAAGACGGCCAGCGTGTTGGTCCAGACCGCTCCGAGTACCGCATCAGCACGGCCGAGCTGGAGTTCTTCGGGGCCAAGCCCCTTGTCGGCGACCGAGGACTGCAGGTAGAAGAACATGTACGGGGTCACAGTCGTCCCGAGTGTGGCGATCATGAGCAGGAGGATGCTCGGCTCAAAGCTGAGCGATGGACTGATCATCGCGCGACCGACCTCGCCCCAATCGGGCCCGGCCACGAATGCGCTCACCACGTAGGCGCCCAGCACCACCGCCACCGACAGGAAGACCCGCTCCACCACGCGGTACGACGCGAAGACGACGAGGGCCCAGATGCCAGCCGCCACCAGCGGAACGCTGGCGAAGCGGGGGACGTTGAGAATCTCCAGTGCAGCGGCCACGCCGGCGAACTCGGCCACGCTGGTCGCGCCGTTGGCCACCAACAGCACGATCATGGCAAAGAAGGTCCAGCGCACGCCGAAGTCGTCCCGGATCAGATCGCCGAGCCCCTGTCCCGACACGGCGCCCATGCGAACGGCCATCTCCAGCACGATCAGCAACATGACGGTGGTGATCGGCATGATCCACAGCAGCGAGAGTCCGGTCTCTGCGCCCAGCACGCTGTACGTGGCGATCCCGCCCGCCTCGGTCCCCGCCAGGCCGGCGATCAGCCCGGGGCCGAGCACCCCCAGGAAGGCCATGATCCCGGTGCGGTGGATGCGGAAGTTCGGCAGGCGCTGCCGGACCGAGCGGCGTGCACGCCGAATCGCGCGGGGCACGCGAAGACGGGCGGTCACCGCTCGTCGACCGGCTCGAAGACCTCGGGCAGCCGCTTGCGCCAGCCCTCGCCGAGCGCTCGCTCAAGTGCGTCGTCGACGGTGACGATGCCCCGCATCCGACCATCCTCGTCAACGACCGGAAGCGCCAGCAGGTTGTAGCGAGCGATTGCGGCACCGACCTGCTCGGCGTCAAGGTCGAGCTGGACGCTGATCGGTTCCGGCCGCATGAACTCGCGCACCGGCGTTTCGGGTGGAGCGACGATAAGCCCGCGCAGCGTGATCGTGCCGACCAGGGTTTCATCGGCGTCGCACACGTACAGGTAGTAGACGTGGTCGGCGTCCGGGTGCAGCTCGCGGAGCTGGTCGATCACCTCCTGTGCCGTCTCCTCGAGGCGCACCGTGATGTAGTCGGTCGTCATCAACCCACCGGCGGTCTCCTCGCCATACGCGAGCAGCTCGCGGACATCGGACGCCTCCTCCGGCTGCATCAGGCCGAGCAGCTCCTCCTGGCGCTCGTCCGACAGGTCCGCCATCAGGTCGGCGGCTTCGTCTGGTCCCATCTCCTCCAGGATGTCGGCGGCTCGCTCGGGAGTCAGGGCCTCGAGCAGGTCCACCTGGTCGTCGGCGTCGAGCTCCTCGAACACGTCGGCAGCGCGTTCGTCGTCGAGCGCCGCAAGGATCCCGGCCCGGTCGCGCGGGGCGAGCTGCTCGACGATGTGCGCCACGTCCGCCGGGTGCAGGGTGGCCAGCGCCTGATGCGGGATGCGCAGCTTCAGGCTGGACACGCTCGACTCGACGGGGTCCACGTCCTCCCACTGGATGTAGTTCTCCGCCTCGATCCCCAGCGCTCGTGCCAGCCGCTCGCCGGGCCCGGAGAGGCCGAGACGGCGGAGGATCCCCGCCAGCCCGACATCGACCGCCACCAGGCGCAACCGGCCATCGACCGGCGCCAGCTGGATATCGTTGACACGCACGATCTTGCGGTCCTCGACGTCCACGATCTGCTTGTCGAGCAGGTTGAGCCAGAGGCGGATCTCGTCGGGGCGCTGGCGGAAGCTGGTGATATCGATGCTCGAGGTGTGGAGCCGCGCTCCGCTCGTGTCGATCGCCTCGACGTCGCTCCACGGCAGGAAGATATCGCGACTGCCCGCGACGCGCACCACCACGCCGGTGACCGGCGGGTACTCCTCGCCGAGAGCCACGATCAGATCGCGGACCTTGCCAAAGGCCCCGCCGTCCCGGTCGCGGACCGGCCGGCCGACGAGCTGGCTCAGGAAGAGCATGAATAACCACCTCGCTTCTCGCGTCGGCTCAGTGACGTCGCGCGCGGGTGGTCGTGAAAGTGGCGGGTTGGGAAGCGGGAGTCCGACGCTAGGCGGTGGCCCCCGCACCCGTCATCGGCCTCGGGCGCGCACAGATTTGACTACCGGAACAGTCGTCCACCGTGGATCGGATGCGCCTCGGTGCTGGCTTGGCGAGCTCGATCGCCGCGCGGGCGTCGAGACGGGCTGATTCTAGACCGATATGCCGCGCGTCGGAAGCCCCGTCACCGGCCCCCGAGAGCAGGGTTCGCGAGCGAGGGCGCGTCCTCCAACGCGGCGCGGGTTCGGGCGCGGTGGCGTGCCACCTTGGCCTGGTTGCCGCAGGTGCGCATGTCGCACCAGCGTCGTCGCCCGGTCGGCGAGCGATCGACGAACACGAGGCGGCATGCGTCGTTGTCGCAGATGCGGAGTCGGTCCGGGACGTCGTCGGCGAGGAACTGCGCCAGCGAACTGGCAATCGTGGCGCGCGCCTGGTCCAGGCGGTCGCCGACCTGCGCGAAGGCGTACCGCGCCCCGTCCGTTTCGGCCTCCAGCTGGTGGTAGTGCAGGCCGTGCCGCAGGATGTGGTTCAGCCGCCGAAGCTGGATCCTGGTGGGGCGTCCCCGCGCTGCCACCTCGGTGGAGATGGCGCGCAGAACATCCCGAAGGTGCCGGAACCGCTCGAGCCGTCGCGCCGCCTCAGCCGGATCGCGACGGAGCCGGGATGCTTCCGCGGACTGCGCACGGTCGCTGATGAGACGCTGCGCACGCAGCCAGGCGAGCAGGGCGTCAGTGTCGGGGACCTGGTCCTCCACGATCCCGCGGGTGTACGCGAGGGTATTGGCGAACGCGACGAACAGCTCCTCACCCTGGGCAGGCTCGTGGGGACCGGCGACGTCGGGGGCGCGTTCGGACATGGTGTAACCATTGTAAGCGCCTTGACAAGTTACTGCCAAGGCCCTACTATCTGCCTGTAACCAGTTATCAGTCGTGCGGCAGTTACATCGCCGCAATGGGAGCAGGAGACATGTTGGAGCTGGTGCTGATCGTATCGATCATCGTCTTGTTCGACCTCGCCGCGTTGCGATGGGGTGCGGATAGTTCCTCGCCCGACGGATCGGGCCGAGGGATCTGAGTCGTTTCGTTTGAAGTCATCAAGCATCGAGCCCGAATGACGGGCTTGCGTTGAACCTGGAGGTCACCACCATGAGCCGAGGAGCCAGCTACCTCGGTCTGCTCGCCGCGCTGAAGCAGGAAGAGATCCTTCGCGAGGCGCGCCGCCACGAGCACGCAACCACGGTCATCGAGAGCCGCCACCGGCGCTCGCTGCGAGCCAGCCTGCTTCGCGCACTCCGCGCCCGCCGGGCCTAGCGCCCGTCAGTCCCGCAACAGAGGGCCCGATCCCGACGAGGGGTCGGGCCTCTTGCATGCCCGTAGAATGACCGGCATGCCGCGACCCAGGGCCGTATCGCGCTCTCCCGAACCGGTCGTCACCAACGCGGAGCTGGCCCGCATCTTCGGCGAGATCGCAGACATGCTGGAGATCTCGGGCGAGCTGGTCTACAAGTCGGTCGCCTATCGGCGCGTCGCGGACGCCGTCGAGCGCTGGCCCGAAGATGTCGCCACCCTCTTCCGCCACGGGACACCGCCGAAGGTGCCCGGGGCCGGGCCGGCGCTCAGCGCCAAACTCGCGGAGCTGTCGGAGACGGGCCGGCTGACGTACCACGATCGACTGCGGAGCCAGGTTCCGGTGGGCCTGCTCGACGTTCTGCGTGTCCCGGGAATCGGACCACGCACGGCTCGCCTGCTGCATTCCGAGCTCGGCATCGACTCTCTCGATGCGCTGCGTGTCGCCGCCGAGGCGGGCGCCTTGCGCGGGCTGAAGGGCCTCTCGGCGCGCACCGAGGAGAGCATCCTGGCCGGCATGGCGCGACTGGCTGACCGTGAGCTCCGTCTCCTGCTGCACGACGCGGATCGCCTGGCGTCCGGACTGGTCGGGCAGCTTCGCGATGTGCACGGGGTTCGACAGATCGAGCCCGCCGGCTCGCTGCGGCGTCGGGAGGCGACCATTGGCGACCTGGATCTCCTGGCGGCCACTGACGACCCGGCGGCGCTGATTGCCGCGTTCGGTGCCCTCTCCGAGGTGGGACGCGTGCTCAGCGCGGGGACGGACAAGTCGAGTGTCCTGCTCGCCTCGGGGACCCAGGTGGACCTGATGGTCTGCGCGCCTGCGGCGTGGGGGAGCCACCTCGTGCATTTCACCGGCAGCCGTGCGCACAACGCGGCGCTCCGCGGAATGGCGCTGGAGTTGGGGCTCTCCCTCTCCGAGAAGGGCTTCACGGTGCTCGACAGCGGTGCGCTCCTGCCGGCGGCCTCCGAGAGCGACATCTACGAGCGCCTGGGACTTCCCTGGATCGCGCCGGAGCTGCGCGAGGACGCCGGCGAGATCGCCGCCGGGCTGGCCGGCACGCTTCCCGAGCTGGTCACCGCCGACGACCTGCGCGGCGACACCCACGTCCACTCGAACTGGACCGATGGTGTCGACTCGATCGAGGCGATGGCACAGGCGGCTCGCGCCAGGGGTCACCACTGGATGCTGCTCACCGATCACTCCCCGTCGCTCGGGATCACCCGCGGCCTGACCGCCGATCGGGTGGCCGAACAGGGCGTGGAGCTGGCCCGACTGAATGCGCTGCTTGCGCCGTTCCGGATCCTGCACGGAACCGAGATGGAGATCCGCGCCGACGGCAGCCTCGACTACCCCGACGAGATGCTGGCGCGATTCGACCTGGTCCTCGCCAGCATGCACACGGCGCGCGGCCAATCCACCGAGCAGCTGACCCGGCGTACGCTGGCCGCGATCGAGAATGAGCACGTGGACGTGATCGCGCATCCGACCGGGCGGATCGTCAATCGCCGCGACGCGGTCGACCTCGAGTGGCCGCGCATCTTCGAGGCGGCCGCGCGTACCGGGACGGCCCTCGAAGTCAACGGCAGCCCGCGTCTTGACCTCGGCGACTCGCTGGCGCGCGCGGCCGGGGCGGCCGGTGCGCGCCTGACGCTGGCCAGCGACGCGCACCGCACCGAGGAGCTCGATCAGCTCTCGTACGCCGTCGCCACCGCTCGGCGTGCCTGGGCGACCGCTCCGCAGGTGCTGGGCACGCGGACCGCAGATGCGCTGCTGGAGATGATGCGTTGACCACCGGGGGCGTCGGGCAGGCACGGTGGCAGGCCGCCCTGCGGCGTGTCGACCGCCCCGAGGCGGTCGCACTCTCCCTGGTGCTCGCCGCGCTGGCCACCTGGGGGTGGATCGCCGCGCCGTTCTGGCTGGCCGCGGTGATCGCGCTCCAACTGATCGTGGGCGGGATTGGCACGGTGGTGATCCTCGGGCCGGTCCGGCCGGTGTTCGGCTTCGCGCGCTATGCGACTCCGGCCGTCGCAGCCGTCGCGGTCACCCTCCTCGGACGGCTCCTCACTGGCAGCACGCTCATCGCCGCTGCGCCGATCGCCGCGCTGGGGCTGCTGGCGGTCACCTGGTCCGAGCTGCGGCTGCCTGACGGCCGCGCACCCCGTCTGATGGTCGAGCTGACCTCGGTGGGGATCTGCTTCGCCATGGCCGCCGGGATCGGTGCCATCTTCGTGCGGAGCTCTTGGCCACCGAGCGTCATCCTCGTCGTGATCGCCCTCGCCGTGCCGGCGCTCCGATCGTCCGAGCTGCGCGGACGCTACGGCGTTCAGGCCGTGGGACAGGCCGTGCTTCACCTCCTGGCCGTAGCCCAGCTGGGCGTCGCGCTCGCGGTGCTGCACCTCCCCGGCGTCGTCGGAGCGGCGATTCTGGCGCTCGGCTTCCATGCTTGGGCCGGCGCCGCGGAGGCGCTCGACGCGGGGGCCTCCGGGCGGGCCGTCCTTGCCGAGTTCGGGACGCTGGCGCTCCTTGGACTGGCCGTCGCGATCCTGCTGCACACCGGCTGACCCGCCACCGCCGCTCCACGCAGGGGCTTCGCGTTGACACCCCTGACCGGCTCTGCTACAACAAGGCGCCTTTCGACCCGGAGAGCCCACGGCAGGGGGATCGATCGCGCTGTTTACCGCCTTCGGAGACGTTGGGAGACGATGACGCTCGGGGAGACGGAGACCACCAACCGGCAGCGGCGCCACCTGACCGAGCTCGCCATCCAGCAGGCGACGCGACGCGAGTGGGAGGCGGCCGTCCAGAGCAACCGCGAGCTTCTCGAGCTCGGCGGTGACACTGACGGGTACAACCGCCTGGGCAAGGCGCTGGCGGAGCTCGGGCGCCACGCGGAGGCCCTCGAGGCGTACGAAGGGGCGCTGACCCGCGACGCCACCAACCAGATTGCGCGGCGCAACGTCGAGCGGCTGCGGGTGATCGCAGACGGGGAGGTGGATGTCGGCGACGGCAAGCAGGCGCGGGGCGCTGCCGCGCACTTCATCGAGGAGATGGGCAAGACCGGCCATGCCCGTCTGATCAACCTGCCGCCAGCCAAGCAGCTCGCCCCGCTGTCGCCCGGCGACAGCGTGGAGCTCACCCTCGACGGATCGCAGCTCCTCGCCCGGGTGGGCGGGATCGAGATCGGCCATGTCGAGCCGCGAGTCGGCGCCCGACTGGCCAAGTTGATGAAGGGCGGCAACCGCTACGAGGCGGCCATCACCACCATCGACCGCACCGACGTGCGGGTGTTCATCCACGAAGCGTTCGCGCACCCATCGAACTTCGGCAAGGTCTCCTTCCCGGCGAGCGCAACGGCGAGAGTGGGCGACGTCCGACCGTACATGAAGGGCACCGCGCTCCGCTACGATGGTGACGAGGAGGAGGCCGAGGAGAACGAGGAGGAGTCCGAGGAGGTCGAGGAGCTCGACACCAGCCTTCCGGAGTTCACCGCGGAGCCCGATCTCGAGGAAGAGCTGCTCGAAGAACCGTAGGAGCCGATGAGCGAGGCAGACCGGAAGCGACTCGATTCAGTCGTCCTCCCACGGCGCCTCCCCGGCCTTGCGCTCCTGGAGCGCTACTTCCCGTCCCCGGCCGACAATCAGCTCGATGCGGAGCTCGCCGCGTTCGCCAGGCCCGGTGACACGGTCCTCGATCCATGGGCGGGGACCGGTTGGACCGCCAGGCGGGCCGTCGCGCGCGGCATGCGGGTAGTGGCCGCCGATCCCAGCCCCTTCGCGCAGCTCGCTGCACAGGCATTCCTGCTCGCTCCGGAACCGGCGGCGCTGGACGCGGCATTCAACCAGCTCGCGTCATCTCGCCGCGTCGATGTGCCCCTGCGACAGCACATCGAGGAGCTGTACTCCACGCGGTGCGCCGTATGCCGGCGGCCGGTGGTGGGCGAGCAGTTCATCTGGCCCCGGGATGGCGATGCACCCGGCCGCAAGATCTACCGCTGCGCCAACTGTGACACCTCGGGCGGGCCCGTCGAGCGGGTTGCCTCGGTCGATGACGCGGACCTGGCCAAGTTGGGCATCGATCGTCCGGCGGCCGCGGATAACGCCGCTCTGCCCGTCCTCGATGCGGCCGCCGACGCGGAGGACGACCTGCCTCCCGCACCGGTCGGACTTACCGGTGAACCGGATCCGTCCGATGAGGCTGGTGGCACGCTCGGTGAAGCGGGTGGCCCGCCCCCGCCCCCACAGGCCGCGGTCGATCCGCCGACCGGCTCATTGCGCGCCAGCCGACCACGATTCGCCTCAACCGTGCACCCCGATCCCGCCCCGCAGGCCGCCATCGACATCCGTCAGAGCCTGCACTACCAGCAGCTCCGCGACCGCTTCCCGGTTCTCGACGGTCGTGCCGAGCTCGTCGAGGAGCTGCTCGACCTGTACACGCCGCGCAACCTCTATGCGCTGCAGACGATCGCCAACAAGATCGACACCGAGTTCCGAGATCAGCCGCTGACCGCGGTATTCCGGCTCGCGCTGGCCGCCTGCCTGCTGCCCGGCAGCCGGCTGAACGGGTATCCGGGGCGCGTGGCATCCCTGCGCATCGCGGGCGGGCACGTGCGGCAGCCGGCGTCGCGACACCAGCGCGAGGTGAACGTGTGGCGGCTCTTCGAGGCTGCCGTGCGCGATGTGCGCACCGCCATCGCCGCGCTCGGGCGCGACCGACGCAGCGCCCGGTTTGCCGCCGACCTCGAGGAGCTCGGGGGGGTGGGGGCGGCGAATCTGCTCTGGATCCGATGCCGACCCGCGGTGGTCGGCCAGTACCTGCCGCCGGCAGGGATCGACTTCGTCCTCGGCTCGGTCCCGCCCGCGGCGAGCGTCGACGAGATGAGCTTCGAGTACCTGGCCACCGCCTGGCTCCTTGGACGTGAGGCGGCCGAGACGCTTCGACTGGAACCGCTCTTCGGCACCATGGCCCCGCGCTCAGAGTCGGCCGAGCCGACCGCCCTGCGACACGCGCTCGCCTCGGCGGCGGAGGCCCTCAGGCCGGGTGGCTGGTGCAGCATGCTGATGGAGGGCGCGGACCTCGATCGGATCCTGTCGGTGGCCGTCGCCGGAGCGGCCGCGGAGCTCGACCTGGTGGACGTGATCCATCGCGAGTCGATCCGTTCGGGAGACGCGGTGACGCTCCACTTCCACAAGCCCTCGGAGGAGGACCGTCTCCGCGAGGCGGTGCTGCCGGACGCGCTGCGGTTGGGCGCAGAGGACGGACACCTGACCTATCCCGAGCTGGCCGAGGCGATCGACCGCGCCGCCACCGCCCTCCTGCGTGAACGCGGTGAACCCGCCGGACTGGTCCGCATCGCTGCCGCGGTGCTGGTCGAGTTGCAGCGGTCGGGGCTGCTGCGCCGGATCGCCGCAAGCCGCGGTGGCGTACCGCAGCTGGCAGACCGCGGCGAGGTCGAGGAGAGCGACCCGACGCCGGTGGAGAGCGGCGAAGACGAGCGCAGCGACCCGCTTGGGCAGACCGGGGCGGCGCTCTTGCCGACCCTGCTTCGCGAGGAGCTGCGTCGGGACGATCACCCGTCCCTGGTGCGTGTCGCGGACGGCGAGCGACCGCTCTGGTGGTTGCGGCAGGAGGAGTTGGCCGAATCGCCGCTTGCCGATCGCGTCGAGTGGGCAGCCGTTTCGATCCTGGCGACTGCGGGCCGCCTCGACGAGGCGGCATTCCTCGAGCGCGTCTACGCCCTCTTCCCGGGATTGCAGGCGCCCGACGAGGAGCTGGTGCGGGCGTGCCTGGCGGCGTACGCGTCGGTCGGCGAGCGCGGACAGCTGCGCAGCGAGGAGGATCTCTCGCAGCGCGCGGACGATCACGCCCGCGTCATCGGCGCGCTCATCGACTACGGACACCGCCTCGGACTCCGGGTCTGGGTGAGCAAGCGAGAGCAGGAACGTCCGTATGCCGGGGCGACGCTGGGAGATCGGCTACGCGATGACGAGCGACGCGCGTACCTGCCGCTCATCATCCGAGCGCCGGGAGAGCCGCTGGCGGCGGTCGACGCCATCTGGTACCTGCGCGGCAAGCTCGCCTTCATGTTCGAGGTCGAGTGGACGGCGATGCTCGGCGAGCCGATCCTGCGCCGCGGTCGTCAGATCGATCCGAGCGACCAGCAAGCGCGCTTTTGCGTGATCCCGGCCGAGCGGACCGAGCTGGTTCGTCTCAAGCTCGAGCGCTCGCCGTGGCTTCGCGCGGAGGTCGCGCGCCAGAACTGGCACTTCCTGAAGTGGCAGCACCTCGACACGCTGATCGAACGGGACGGTGCCGGCCTGGACTGGCTTGAGCCGATGCTCGGGCTCGACCCGCTGATCGAACGGGGCGGTGAGCAGCTCACCATGTTCGGGGAGTGAGCCCGATCGCTCCCGTTGACCGATCGGGGTAGACTCGATCGCGGGAGTGTCGCGGTTCCCCCCTGCGGCACTCCCGTCTTACGCCGGCGGTCGCCGCGTCACTCGGCCGAGCGCTTTGGACCACCGGCCCGCCGGCCGAGAGCGCGGCGGACCACGGTCATCACCTCGCCCACGTATGGCTCGCCCTGCCCGGTCTGGATGGCGTGGTTGAGGCACCCATCGATGTGGTCTTCGAGCAGCAGCAGGGCCACGCCGTCCGCGGCTGCGGTCAGCGCCTCCACCTGCTGCAGGATGTCGAGGCAGTACGCCTCGTCCTCGACCAGCCGCTGGATCCCGCGCGCCTGGCCCTCGATGCGGCGCAGGCGGTTGAGCAGGTCGCGCTGGTCCTTGGTGTACGAGTGCCGGAAGTGCCCGGTCGGCTCTGAGGTCGTGTCCATACTCGGGGGTAGTATGCGGAGCAGGACCCGCGCGGGTCAACCGGTCGAATCGGGTCCGTCTCCGGATCGCGCTACCATGCCCCGAGCATGCCCGATCTTGAACGCCACGAGCTGATCAGCCCGATTGATCGTGTCCTGGTCATCTTCAGCCACCCCGACGACGCCGAGTTCTCGGCCGCGGCAACAATCGCCCTGCTCGCCTCGTCCGGGGCCGCCGTCGACTACCTGGTGACGACCGACGGCGGCAAGGGGACCGAGGACATGTCGGTGACGCCCGCGCAGCTCTCCGCCACCCGCGAGACAGAGCAGCGAGCCGCAGCCGACCTCCTCGGAGTCGGCGAGATCGTCCACCTCGGCTACCCCGATGGGTACCTGGTCCCGTCGCTCGAGCTGCGGCGAGACATCGTGCGGCAGATTCGGCGCCTTCGACCCGACGTCGTGATCGCCCAGAACCCGGCCCGTAGGATGGACGGCAACCCGTTCATCGGGCACCCCGACCATCTGGCTACCGGGGAGGCGACGCTCGCCGCGGTCTATCCCGCCGCGCGCGATCGCCTCAACTTCCCGGAGCTGATCGACGAGGGACTGGAGCCGTGGAAGGTCCGACAGGTGCTCGTCTCGGGGGTTGAGCGACCGAACCTCTACCTCGACGTATCGAACACCTTCAAGGTGGGGCTCACGGCGCTGATGGAGCATGCCAGCCAGATCGCCGACCCGCAGGCTGTCGCCGAACGCATGCGTCAGCGCGCCGAAGAGCTGGGGAGCGTCGCCGGGATGCCGCTCGCCAACGCCTTCCTCTCGATCCTGCTCACGTGACAGGGGCACGACCGCGATGATGCGGCACTGGGGCTCGGGCGGAGAGGGACCGAATCTGCGCGCCAGGCCGGGAAGCGGCCCGGCCACCTTCCGTCAGATCGTGGGCTTCTTCGCGCCGTATCGCCGGCGCCTGTGGGTGATCGCCGGGCTGATCGTGCTGACCGTGAGCGTGGGCGTCGTCAATCCGATCCTGCTCAAGCTGATCATCGACAACCTGCTCGGTCCCAAGGACCTGGGGCTCCTCTGGCTGCAGACCGGCCTGATGGTGGTGCTGCCGATCGTGTCGAGCCTCCTCGGGGTCTGGCAGTCATACCTCTCCAACGTGGTCGGGCAGCGCGTGATGGACGACCTGCGGCTCGCCCTCTACAGCCATCTGCAGTGGATGCCGCTGCGCTTCTTCACCGATACGCGCACCGGCGAGATCCAGAGCCGGATCGGCAATGACGTCAACGGTGTCCAGTCGGTGGTCACCGACACGGCCGCCTCGCTGTTGGCCAACTTTGCGACCGTCGCCACCACCGTGATCGCGATGCTGATCCTCGACTGGCGACTGACCGTCCTGAGCCTGGGCATGCTGCCAGTCTTCGCCTACATCACCTATCGCGTCGGGAAGGTGCGCCGCGAGGTGAGCGGCGCCACCCAGCGCTCGCTCGCCGAGGTGAGCGCGATCACCCAGGAGTCGCTCTCCGTCTCGGGGATCCTCCTCTCCAAGACGTTCGGCCAGCAGCGGGCCAGCATCGCGAAGTTCGGCCGCGAGTCTCGCCGGCTGGGTGATCTGCAGATCCGCCAGCAGATGATCGGGCGCTGGTTCTTCGCCCTGATCGGTACCTTCTTCTCGATCGCGCCGGCGCTCGTCTACATGCTGGCCGGCAACCTCATCATCGGCGGTGACACGAGCGTCTCGGTGGGCACCATCGTCGCCTTCACCACGCTGCAGAGCCGGCTCTTCTTCCCGCTCGGCCAGCTGATGAACGTCCAGGTCGAGATCCAGGGCGCGCTGGCCCTGTTCGATCGGATCTTCGAGTACCTGGAGATGCGCCCCGAGATCACCGATGCGCCAGATGCGGTGACCCTCGACCCTGCCACGCTGCGCGGCGAGGTCCGATTCCGGAACGTGTCCTTTGCCTACCCGCCGTCCGCCGCCCAGGCGCTCGCGCAGGCCGACGCCAACGCGGCGGAGGCCGATGGACTCTCCGTCCCGATCCCCACCCGGCCGTTCGGCATCAGCGACATGGAGTTCACCGCCCGTCCGGGTGGGCTGGTTGCGCTGGTGGGCCCGTCAGGGGCGGGGAAGACGACCGCCACCTACCTGATCCCACGCCTGTACGACGTGACCGATGGGGCGGTCGAGATCGACGGGATCGACGTCCGGCAGATCCGGCTCGAGTCGCTCGGCCGGTCGATCGGGGTGGTCACCCAGGAGACCTACCTGTTCCACGCCTCGGTGCTGGAGAACCTGCGCTACGCCCAGCCCGATGCCTCCATGGAAGAGGTCGAGACGGCCGCCCGTGCGGCGGCCATCCACGACCGCATCGCCGAGCTTCCCGAGGGGTATGACACGGTGGTCGGCGAGCGCGGCTACAAACTCTCCGGCGGCGAGAAGCAGCGCGTGGCGATCGCGCGGGTGCTGCTCAAGGATCCGCGAATCCTGCTGCTCGATGAGGCGACCAGCGCGCTCGACACGGTCAGCGAGCGGCTCATCCAGGCCGGTCTCAACCGTCTGACCGAGGGTCGCACCACGATCGCCATCGCGCATCGCCTGTCGACCATCCTGCGGGCGGACCAGATCCTGGTGATCGATCGCGGCCGGATCGTCGAGCGCGGCACCCACCACGAGCTGCTGCGGCAGGAAGGGCTGTACGCGCGGCTCTACCACGAACAGTTCGAGTCCGCGGCGCAGGTCCCGGCATGAGCACCGGGTGCTGCGACGAGGCCGGCTACGCGGCCTCCACCGATTGGCCATCGGACGTGTCGCCGGTCCTGTACGAGCAGCTCGAGCAGCTCGGCTTCGCCGGCCGCTCAGTGCTGGAGATCGGCTGTGGCTACGGGCGCCTGCTGATCGGTGCGCTGCTTGGCGGAGGCACCCACGCGACAGGCGTGGAGCTTGATCCCGATGCGCTCGCGGAGGCACGAGAGCGCGCCGAGGAGGCCGGTGTCGGAGAGCGCTGCGAGCTGCTGGAGGGCGACGGTGCCGAGCTCGAGTTGAGGCCGCACGACCTGGTGGTACTCGACCGGGTCATCTGCTGCTACGCCGACGGTGAGCGGCTGGTCGAGCGCTCGGCGGCGTTGGCCGGCACGACCTATGCGATGACCATTCCCGAGTCGCGCGGACTGCGCGGAGTCTGGAACCGACTCACCTACCCGGTGGGCGACCTGCTGGACCGGCTGCGCGGAGAGGACCGGGTCTACCTCCACGACGTGCGCCGCATCGAGGCGCGACTGGTCGCGGCCGGCTTCCGACTCCACCACCGGGAGTGGTTGGGGAAGTGGTACCTCGGGATCTACCTGCGGGCGCCGGCGCAATGACCGAATCGGCAGGGCAGACCAACCGCCTGGCCGGCGAGACGAGTCCGTATCTGCTTCAACACGCCCGCAACCCGGTCGACTGGTATCCGTGGGGTCCCGAGGCTCTGGAGCTGGCGCGTCGCGAGGATCGGCCGATCTTCCTGTCGATCGGCTATTCCGCCTGCCACTGGTGCCATGTCATGGCACACGAGTCGTTT
>Ga0209521_10002402_pt1 | contig 15316 bp, 13 predicted proteins | sample Rifsed19ft4_FD_184016 | JGI IMG/M metagenome (GOLD analysis project Ga0209521, IMG submission 184016) | Soil microbial communities from Rifle, Colorado, USA - sediment 19ft 4 (version 2) | ecosystem: Environmental > Terrestrial > Deep subsurface > Rock core/Sediment | place: Rifle, Colorado...
GGGCTTGCACGGAGAGGGCCGAACGACGCAAGGTTGGGTAACCAGATTTATGAGGCATCACTTTCGTTTTGGTAACCATCACTTATGAGGCATCACGGGAACTTGGAGGAAGTTGGAAGAAGGAAGGAAGATGGAGAAGGAAGGAGAGGCGGTACGAGTTACTAGTCACAAAGCAGAGGTAATTAGTCATGAGTCAGAAGTAAGGAGTTAAGGAGTAAGGAGTCAGAGGCGGTGGGATTAGGAAGCCGGCGTCTTGGTCTGTTCCACGCGGCGGCGGGCGAGTGCGATCGCCTGTTCTTGAGTACTGACCTCGCCGGAGGCCTGGGCTTCCCGGACAACTTCCAGCAGTTCGCCGAGGAGTGGCCCGGCCGCTACCCCCAGCGCCGCCATGAGATCGTCCCCGTCCACAAGCTTGCTAGGTGCGACGATTTCTGCCTCTTCCAGACGCTTCCGCAGTATGTAACTCACGAGCGAGACGTGCTGACGCCAGCCTTCCAGGTCTACCCGGGGCCCGACGGTACCGAGGTGGTCCGCAAGCGAAAGGAACAGCGTATCAATCCCGGCCTCGCCGGTGTCACGGAAAAAGCGATAGATCGCTTTGCGGCTCGGCGCTCCTTGCTGGGCCATCTGCAACGGCCTCAGGTGCGCGTCTATCATGGCGCGTACGAGGTCCGTCTCGCGGGACGAGAACCGCAGGCGCCGCATGAGGCGGGCGGCGATGTCTGCTCCAACGTGGTGGTGACCGAGGAAGCGCATGCGGCCGCTATCCTCGAATGACTTCGTCTCCGGCTTGCCGATATCGTGCAGGAGGCCCGCCAACTTGATGAGGGAGCAACGATGCGTGTTGGCGACGTACTCGCGGCTCAGATACCCTCGCGCATCGTCCCACCACTCGAGCTGACTCCACAGTTCCTGCCAGAGGGGCTTCGCGCGGTCAGCAGCGGGCTCGTTCTCATCGAACAGCGCGTCGAGCGCCTCAAGCGCAGCAAGGCTATGCCCAAAGACATCCCAGTGGTGCTCCTTGGGCTGCTCGACTGCGCGGGTTACCGCCAGCTCCGGCAGCACCCGGTCCAGCAGCCCGAGTTCGTCCAGGAGCCGCACGCCCCGGCCTCCGCGCGGGGTACGCAGCATCTGCACGAGCTCGTCCCTCTGTCTCTCAACGGCGACCGTGTCAAGCAATCCGGCATGACGGCGGATCAGCTCGCGGGTGAGAGGCTCGATCATGAAGTCGAGCAGAGAAGCGAGGCGGACGCCGCGTAGAAGCCGCAGCGGGTCGCGGCGCAGGGCGTCCTCAGAGACAAGCCGCACGCTTCGGTCGAGAAGGTCCGAAAGGCCACCGGCGGGATCGAGGAGCACTACGCTCCCGACGGCGACCTGGTTAAGGGGCGCCGCCATGGCGTCTATCGTGTAGTCACGCGTCATGAGGTCATCTTCAATTGATCCCTCGATCGGCATCAGGTCCAGTTGCAGGTCGTGCGCTGGAAGGAGCACCCGGACCAAGCGCCTCTCCTCATCCAGGGAGAAGTAGTGTCCGTTGAACGTGCCCGCCAGCTGAGGGCCCAGATCGAGCGGGTCGGCGCGCACAGAGATGTCTAAGTCGCTGATGGTGATCCCGAGCAAGGCATCGCGAAGGAAGCCCCCGGTCGCGTATGCTTCTACCCGCCGCACAGAGAGCACGGCATTAAGTTCCGACAGGAGCAGGCGGAGCGCAGCCGGGAGGTTGAGGTCTTGCGGCATTGCGAAAAAACGGTGACTATTCCGCGCTGGCGGCCGGCTGCGGTTCCTCTTCCTCCGCATCCGCGGGCTCGACACGGCGGAGGACGTCCATGCTGGGCAAATGATCTATGTAGAGCGTCCCGTTGATGTGATCGACCTCGTGTTCCAGGGCCTGAGCCAGGAGGTTATCGCGCCCCTTGATGCGCACCTGCTTCCCCGCGGGGTTGAGGCCCTTCGCGATCACCAGAAGGGAGCGTGTCAGCTCGCCTCGGTACCCTGGAAGTGAAAGGCAACCTTCGTCCACAGTTCGCTCCCCGCTGCGTTTGACGATCTCCGGATTGATGAGCGCAAACGGCTCCTCCTCCGGCATGCCGATGACGACGACGCGCAGGGAGACGCCGATCTGCGGGGCGGCCAATCCGACGCCGCTCGCCGCGTACATGCTCTCGATCATGTCCTCGATCAGTCTGTGTATAGAGGCGTCGATGGCAGGCACACGCGTCGCCTTCTGGCGAAGAACAGGGTCAGGGAGGAGACGGATCGGATGGACAGTCAAATGATTGCTACCTATTACGGACTAGATACGATCTTATCGCAACGGAGTTCTAGCGTCCCACTACAACAAAGATGCCGGGTCGACATCCACCGTCCAGCCGCGGGCCAGCGGCGCGTCCCGCAGCAACGCGACTGGATCGGCGCCGCGGAGGACGACGTTCCAGCGCCAGCGGCCGCGCACGCGGGGGATGAAGGCGGGCGATGGGCCCAGGACGTCGAGGTTTGGCAGGCCTCGGCGCTCGCGTTCGTCTGTCAGGTGGCGGGCCATTGCCGCCGCCTGTTCCTGCGAGTACGAGGCGCCGGTATGGGCGTAGGTCAAACGGACGAGGCGCCCGAACGGCGGGTAGCCGAGGCCGCGGCGGAAATCGATCTCGCGCTCGTACATGGAGGCGTAATCGTGTCTGCGCACGGACTGTATGGCGTGGTGCTCCGGGGTGTAGGTCTGGATGATGACGCGGCCACCTCTGGGCCCGCGGCCGGCGCGGCCCGCCACTTGCTCCAGGAGCTGGAACGTGCGCTCCCCCGCTCGGAAGTCCGGCAGATGGAGGGCGGTGTCGGCAGTAACAACGCCAACGAGCGTGACGAGCGGCATGTCCAGCCCCTTGGCGATCATCTGCGTGCCCACGAGGACATCCGCCTCGTGGGCGAGGAAGCGGGCGAGGAGCGCCTCGTGCGAGTCGCGGCCACGGGTGACGTCGCGGTCCCAACGCAGCGTCCGGGCCTCGGGGAAGGCTCGGCGCACCTCCTCCTCCACCCGCTGCGTCCCGAGGCCGACCATGCGAATGCGGTCGCTCTTGCAGTTAGGGCACTCGACGGGCGGCGGCAGGCGCCGGTGGCAATAGTGGCAGATGAGGGCGAGATCGGCTTCGTGGTACGAGAGCGCGACGGCGCAGCGCTTACACTCCGGCACGAAGCCGCAATCGCGGCACTGGACGAAGGAGGCGGTGCCGCGACGGTTCAGGAAGAGGATTATCTGCTCGCTGGCATCGAGCGCTCGCCGCATCGCCGCGGAAAGAGAGCGGCTGAAGATGCTCCGGTTGCCAGCCATCAGCTCGGCGCGCAGGTCCACGACATCCACTTCCGGCAGAGGGCCTGCCGCTACAGAACCGTCGTCCGCGGGCAACAGCCGCTCCGGCAATTCGAGGAGCCGATAGGCGCCGTCTTCCGCCCGAAAGCGGCTCTCGACGTCCGGCGTGGCGGAGCCCAGCACGAGAACGGCGCCGTTGAGGCGGCAGAGCTCCTCCGCTGCCCGACGCGCGTGGTAGCGCGGAGCGCCTTCCTGCTGCTTGTAAGTCCACTCGTGCTCCTCGTCGATGATCACGAGCGCGAGGTCCGGCTGCGGCGCGAACAGCGCGCTGCGCGGCCCGATGACGACGGCGTAGCGCCCATCGCGGATCTCGTGCCACATGTCGAAGTGCTCGCCCAGCGACAAGCGGCTGTGCATGACCGCGACCTGACCGGGGAACCGCTCGGCGAAGCGGCGGACCGTCTGCGGCGTTAGCGAGATCTCGGGCACCAGGACGATCGCCCGTTTGCCGAGCTCCACGGCGCGGTCCAGCGCGGCGAGGTAAACCTCCGTCTTGCCGCTGCCGGTGACGCCATGGAGGAGGAACGGTCGTGGGCTGCGGTCAAGCGCCTTCGGCTCCAGCGCGCCGGCGATCGTCTCGTAGGCCTGCTGCTGGCCATCCGTCAGTGGTGGCGGCTCTCGATACGGGAAAAACCGCCCGGCCAGCGGATCGCGGACTACCGTCACCTCCTCGACCGTTACCAATCCTTCCCCTTGGAGTTCACGCAGGAAGGCGGGCGTCAGCCCCAGCGTCCGCGCCTGCCGGAGCGGCACCGCGCCCTCCTCAGCAAGCGCCTCAAGGAGAAGCGCGCGCCGCAGGGCGCGATGCGATCCATCCTGCCGCAACTCGTGTATTCGAGCAAGAATGTCCGGCTCCGCCGCTTCGAGCCGGAGTTGTCGCACAACCTTCGGCGCGATCTGCGGACGAGCAAGCCGGTAGGAGCGTTGGAGAAAGCCGCGCTTGATCAGCGCCGCTATCGCCGACGCCGCGCCGCTCGTCTTCAGCTCGCCGCGCAGCTCTTCCGACTCCCTCTCGCCGAGCTCAATCGCACGCCTGAGAACGGACGCCTGGAGGTCGGTCAGCTTGATGTGGGGAATCTCCTCAAGCGAGGCGAGCGGACGGAGCATGACCAGCGGCCGCCGCTTGAAGCCGGGCGGCAGCATCAGCGAGACGCAGTCGAAGAGCGGGGCGAGGTAGTAGTCGCTGAGCCAGCGGGCGATCTGGATGTGCGCCGCCGAAAGCAGAGGCCGCGCATCGATGATGTCCGCGATGTCCCTGGTCTGCGCGAAGTCAGAACGCTCGGTCACGTCGAGGACGATACCCTGGAGCGTGCGCGACCCGAAGGGGACGTAGACAGCTTGGCCGAGCATAACCGGCAGGCCTTCAGGGATGCGGTAGGTGAACGCTTGACGAATGGGCGCGGCGGCGTTTACCGCCACTTCTGCGAAGGACATGTCGAGGCCAGTATATCGACGGGCGGGCTTATCTCGAACGGCCTAACGGCAATGAAAACGCCCCGCGTTGTGCGGGGCTTCTGAGACAGCGACGGCCAGGCTCAGGCCTTGGTCTTCTCCTCGACCTCCGGCGCTTCCTCCCCGCTCACTGCCTGATCCTGCTCCGCCAGGGGCTCGGCGGCTTCGTCGGCGCTCTCGACAGCCGGGGCAGTTTCCTCGATCTCCTCTTCGGTCGTCTCGACAGCGGCCTCCTCTTCGGCCTCTATCTCCGAGGCCTCTTCTTCGTGAGCACTTTCAGCCTCGGGTCCTTCCTCCACGCTCCCCATCTCCTCTTCCGGAATGGCACCAACAGCCGCCGTCAGCTCCTCGAAGCGGGCGCGCGAGCCTGCCTTGATACGAGCCGCCTTGCCGACGCGCTCTCGCAAGTAATAGAGGCGCGCGCGGCGGACGCGGCCGACTTTCGAGACCTGGACCTTCTCAACGAGCGGCGAGTAATAGGGGAATACGCGCTCGACGCCCACGCCGTGGCTCACGCGGCGCACGGTGAACGTGGAGCCCGCTCCGCGCGTGCGGATGCGGATGACGACGCCCTCGAAGACCTGGATGCGCTCACGGTCACCCTCGACAACCTTCGCGTGGACGCGAACGGAATCGCCGGGCCGGAAGTCCGGAATGTTCGGATTGCGCTTGAGGTCTACGTAGGAATTGGCATCCATGGCACAACGTTGTTAGTCTATCCGCCGCCCATGTTTTGGGCAAGGTTGTGTACTCGTTCGGTACATGTCGTACACCCTAGCTCCGTTCTAGCGCCAGGTGTCGCTGGTAGAATGCCTTTGGTGTTAGGTAGCCGAGGGCCTGGTGCGGGCGGATGCAGTTGTGCACTCGCTCCCAGGTCCTCAGCGCTTTGTTGATGCCTGTGAGGGACAGGGGGAGATCGGCGTAGCGGTAGAACTCCTCCTTGAATCGCGGGGGTAGGACGAAGAGCCTGATTCCCCGTTCTCTGCAGGCGACCTCGAACTGAGCCATGAACTCGGAGCCACCGTCCACCTGAATGGCGCGAACGGCAAAGCCCATCCGTTCGAGGAGTGTATCCAGGAAGCCAGCTGCCGCGTGCGCGGTGGCTCGGCTGTGAACCTCCAGTACATGGCAGCGAGTAAAGACGTCGCAGGCAGTGAAATGCTTGAAGCGGAAGCCGGGAGGAGCTGGATGTCGGCAGTGTCAACCTCCACGATGTCACCCGGTCCCCTGGCCAGGTAAAGGATCGATCTCTTCTTTCGTGTTTGTGCCTTCGTGCCTTGGTTTTTGGGGTAACGCCGCTAATGGCGAAAGGCCCGTGTTCCTGTAAATACCATCGCGACGCCGTATTCATTGCAGATTTCGACGGCCTCGTCATCGCGAACGCCGCCGCCGGGCTGAACTACTGCGGTGACCCCGGCCCGACAGGCAGCCTCAACTGCATCGCCACGGGCGAAAGGGAAGAAGGCGTCGGAAGCCAACACGGCGCTCATCGCGCGGTCGCCGGCGTGCTCGAGGGCGTGCTGTGTCGCCCAGAGGCGGTTTGGCTGCCCGCAGCCGATACCGACGGTCGCCCGCTCCTTGGCGATGACGATAGCATTTGACTTCGCGTGCCTGAGAGCCGTCCAAGCGAAGCGCAAGTCATCGAGCTCGGTCGCCGTAGGCGCGCGTTTGGTCATAACACGCAGTTCCAGTGCGGACGCGCGCCGGTTGTCCACCTCCTGGACGAGCATGCCACCCAAAATGGAGCGATACTCCACAACTCCTTCCTCCTCCCTACTCCCATCTTTCTTACTCCTGGCTCCTTGCTCCTCAATCCGCAAGATCCGCAGGTCGCGGCGCTTCTTCAGGCGTTCGAGGGCACCTTCTTCGTACTCGGGGGCCACGATGATATCGTAGCGTTTTCCCTTCATCGCCTCGGTCAGGTCCCAAGTGACGATGCGGTTGGCGGCGATGATGCCGCCGAATGGTGAGATCGGGTCGGAATCGAAGGCACGTTGGTAGGATACGGCGATGTCTTCGTGGGAGGCGATGCCGCAGGGCGTAGCGTGCTTAACGATTACGACCGCGGGATCGTCGAACTCATCCGCCGCCCGCCAGGCGGCGTCGGCGTCCAGGTAGTTCAGATAAGACATCTCCATGCCATGCAGGAGTACGGCGCCAAGAAGACCGGCTGTACCAACTGGCGTATCGAACCGGTAGACGGCTGCGGTCTGGTGTGGGTTCTCCCCGTAGCGCAGATCGGCCGCCTTGTCGAGCCCAATGGTGAGCTGACTCGGGAACGCGCATTGACCCCTGGCTCCTAGCTCCTGGCTCCTGAGGTACTGGGCGATCGCCGTATCGTAGCTTGCGACATGCTGGAACGCCTTGGCCGCCAGCCATCGGCGGTTGTCCAGCGGCACGTCCTCGCGACGCAACCTTTGGAGCGTCTCCTCGTAGTCCCCTGGATCGACAAGCACAATGACGGAAGGGAAGTTCTTGGCCGCGGCGCGGAGCATGGCCGGTCCGCCGATATCGATGTTCTCGAGCGCTTCGTCCTCGCTCACATCCGGCTTCGCAGCAGTCTCACGGAACGGGTACAGGTTGACCGCTACAAGGCCGATCGCGCTCAGTCCCTGCCGCGCGAGCTCCTCCATGTGCTCTGGCTTGTCGCGGCGGGCGAGAAGACCCGCGTGGATGGCCGGGTGCAGCGTCTTCACGCGCCCGTCGAGGATCTCAGGGAACCCCGTCAACTCCGAGACTGAGCGCGCTTCGATACCGGCGTTTGAGAGGTGCTTGAGCGTCCCGCTGGTGGACACGATCTCGAAGCCCAGGGCAGCGAGGCCGCGTGCAAAGTCTCCAAGGCCAGTCTTGTCGTAGGGAGCGAGGAGGCCGATCAACCCCACGTGATACGGTCCCGATCTTCATCCTCGATACCCTCTTCGCCAATTTCAGCGAGATACTCGTCCGCCACCTCCACCGTCACTTCGCCGGCGCCTTCGCAGAGGGGACAGCTCACCATGCCGGGCGTCGCCTCGTCGAGGCCCTGGTACTCCATCAGCTTGTCGTTCTCGATCCAGATGTAGGTCTTGTCGGGGTCGTATTCCGCAACGCCCTCGATCTGTTGACCTTCACCGCGCTCGTCCACCCACATGACCTGCGAGCGATCGCTGACATGTTCGCGGAAGAAAGCATCGAGGGCGGCGACGCCGTCGCGCCCCTCGACCTCCTCCTCCCACTCGGTCTCGCTCGTGCCACCGCCGACACTACCGAGGCCGCGCAGACGCGCGCTTGGCGATTCGTACCGCGACGCATCGACAGCCGTGCTGGGGTCTCGCTCGGTGTAGTAGATGCGGTAAGTGGGCAATGTCGTCAGGCAGTCGGCTCGATGTTCTGGTTCAAGCGGAAGAAGTTCGTCGGGTCGTATTTGTTCTTGAGCGCAACCATGCGCTGGAAGGTGGGCCCGAAGCTCTCCTCGACGCGCCGCTGGCCCTCGTCCATGAGGTAGTTCAGGTAGGTGCCCTTCTGGGCGAACGGCTGGAGGGCGGCGGCGACATTTCGGACCCACGCGATCTGTTTCTCGTTCTCGGCCGGGTCGTCCCACATGCCAAGGATGTGCAGGGCCCACTTCGCGCTGCGCCATCCCATCGCCGTGGCGTCATCTGGGACGCGGTGTACGGCGCCGCCGATCGGTTGGACGATTATTGCGGTCATCGTTGAAATCGGTTCGGCAGTGACGGCCGCTAGAGTGTCGATCGCCTCGTCCGGTAGCTCCGCGTACATGTCCGCCTTCCAGTAGTTTTGGAAGCCCGGCTGATTACCGCCCTCAATCATCCTCTGCAGCTCGACGTAAGGCATGGGCTGCGTCATGTTCATGACCGGGCCCAAATCCAGGATCGGCTTGATCGCCTGCTCCGCGTCCTCCGGCCTGCCAGTGTAGCAGACGACCACAGCGAGGATGGGCATACCGTGCATCGGCTCGGGCACAAACGGCTCCGGGGGTGCGCAGAGCAGCGCTATCGCCCCGCCTACATCATCTGGTGCGACCTCGATGAATTCGCGGTACGCTTTGATTACCTCTGCGGCGCGCGGACGCGGGAAAATCAGCATCCCGCCGAAGATGATTGGCCCGATAGGGTGCAGGCGGTATTCGAACTTGGTGACGATGCCGTAGTTGCCGCCGCCACCACGCAGGCCCCAGAACAGCTCCGGGTTCTCCTTCTCGCTGGCGCGCAGAACATCGCCATCTGCTGTAACGACCTCCGCGCCTATCATGTTGTCGACGGTGTAGCCGAGCTTGCGTTCGAGCCAGCCGGAGCCGCTGCCGAGCGTAAGCCCCGCGATGCCAGTGCTTGGGACGCGGCCGCCGGTCACCGCGAGGCCGTGCTCTTGGGTCGCAGCATCGAATTCGCCCCAGGTGACGCCGGCTTCGGCCACCGCGATACGGGATGGACGGTCGACTGTGATTGCCTTCATGAGCGACAGATTGATCATGAGGCCGTCATCGCAGACCGCGTGGCCGGAGGCTGCGTGGCCGCCACCTTTCACGGAGACGAGAAGGCCATTCTCTCGCGCGAAGTTTACCGCCGAGGCTACGTCAGACGTATCGGTTGGCTGTGCGATTAGCGCAGGCCGCCGGTCGATCATGGCGTTGAAGATCGTGCGAGCCGCATCGTAACCGCTGTCGCCGGGGCGCAAGAGCCGACCGCGAAAGCCCTGGGCGAGTTTACCAAGGGCTGCTTCGTCGATGGTGAGTGCCTGAGTCATCGGGAACCTCCCCCTCGTATTTGGAGCACGATATTCAGCCTAAACGGGCTCGGTGCGAAGTAGAATGTGACCGCCATCACAATGCTTCCGCTTTGCCGAGAGCCGGCGCCTAGCGGCGGTCTTCTTCCCAGGTCCAGGCGACGCCGACCGGTACGCGCTTGCCGCCGCGACCGGCACGCTCGAAAACGAGCTTGTCCATCTGAAGCTGGACCGGCATCGGGTATTCGCCGGTGAAACAGGCTGTGCAGAGGCTGTTCTTCGGCTGCTCGACGGCGCGCATGAGCGCTTCGATCGTGAGGTAAGACAAGCTGTCGGCGCCGATGTGCTGCCGTATCTCCTCCACCTCCTGCCTGGAGGCGATCAGCTCCCACTGCGTCGCCATATCGATGCCGAAGTGGCACGGGTGGCGAATCGGAGGGGCACAGATGCGCATATGGATTTCTTTCGCGCCGGCGCGGCGCAGCATCTCGACGACCTTAGGCGTCGTCGTTCCGCGCACGATTGAGTCGTCCACGACGACGAGCCGTTTGCCTTCGATCGTCTGCTTAAGGGGATTGAACTTCAGATAGACGCCCTGGTCCCGCAGGCGCTGGTCCGGCTGGATGAAGGTGCGGCCGACGTAGCGGTTCTTGACGAGACCCTCCGCGTACGGGATTCCAGACTCGTGCGAGTAGCCTATCGCCGCCGCCGTCGCCGAGTCCGGCACACCGATGACGACATCAGCGTCCACCGGCGCCTGACGTGCCAACTCGCGGCCCATGTTCATGCGCATCGGATGTAGGAGTTTATTTCGTAAGACGCTGTCCGGCCGCGCGAAGTAGATGTACTCGAAGACGCAGAGGGCATCCCGTTGCCTCTCGACGGCCTGCGCGGCGTGCAGGCCCTGGCGGTCAACGACGACCGCTTCGCCGGGCTGCACCTCGCGCACGAATTTGGCGCCGAGGTGGTCAAGGGCGCAGGTCTCGGACGCGATGATCCAGCCCTTGCCATTGAGTTTGCCGAGGCACAGAGGCCTTACGCCGTACGGGTCGCGCATGGCGATGAGAGAGTCGGTGGTGAGGGCGATGAGGCAGTAGGCGCCGGCGAGCGCCTTCATTGTGTTCGCGGCGCGCTCCAGCCAGTCCGCTCCCGGCGCCGATGCGAGCATCTTAGCGGCGACCTCCGTGTCGGTCGAGCCACTGAAGTCGTGGCCCTGGTCCTCGAGGTCGTATCGAAGCACCTCGGCATTGATAAGGTTGCCGTTGTGCCCCATCGCCAAGGGGCCGTGAGCGCCTTCAACACGCACGGGCTGCGCGTTCTCCTTGCGGCTAGAGCCTGTCGTCGAATAGCGCGTGTGGCCGATCGCGATATGTCCCGGAAGGTAGCCGAGGTCGTTCTCCTCGAACACCTGCGAGACGAGCCCCATGCCGCTGTGAAGGTGGATGCCGTAACCGTCGGCTGTTGCGATACCGGCGCTTTCCTGGCCGCGGTGCTGCAGGGCATAGATGCCGTAGAAGGTGATGCGGGCTACGTCCTCATCCGGAGCGTATACGCCGAAGACGCCGCACTTCTCGCGCCAAGTCTCCTGCTGCTGGTTAGTATGCACCGCTATCTCCTGCCGAACAGGCAGGACAGGACGGGTGGACAGCGTCATGCGCTAACAAAGAATAGAAAGTGATTCGCTCCGCCTCGCAAGGGGATTGTATCACGCAGCGAGGAGGGCAACAACCGCGAATCGACGCGCGCGGCTAGTCCAAAGCTACTCGCCGTCCTCGACGACAATTATCGCGTTCTCTGGGCAGTTCGCAACGGCGAGTCGCGCCTTCTCCTCCAGCTCCGGCGGCACGACTCCGCCGTTCACTTCGTGTGAGTAACCGTAGTCGTCAAGCTCGAAGAGCTCGGAGGCGACGACGAAGCAGCGGTTGTGGCCCTGGCATTTCTCTTCGATAACGTGGATCTTCATGCTGGCCCTCCCGTATCGCGGTTCCTTCCGGACCCTACCCCGCTTTGGAGCAGGTGGGGAACACCCCCACACTCCCGGCCAAGCGGCGTCACGGAAACACCACCGGCAGGGAGCGAGGGCCGCGGACCTGGCCGCCGGCCCAGGTTACGGCATCGGGATTCTCCAGGTGGAACTCCGGGATGCGCTTCAGCCACTCCTCGATCGACACCCGCATCTCCATGCGCGCGAGATTGGAGCCAGCGCAGCGGTGAATGCCAGCTCCGAACGCAATGTGGGGGTTGAACTTGCGATCGAGGACGACTTTGGCCGGGTCTTCGAACTTCTCTGGATCGCGGTTCGCGGCCGGGAAGTTCATCAGGACGCGGTCGTCGGTCCTCATTGGACAGCCGTTGTATTCGTAGTCGGAGTTCATCAAACGCGCCATCGTCACAGGAGAGTACGCGCGCAGGAGCTCCTCGACGGCATTCGGCATCAGATCCGGTTGCTCGATCAGCATCTTCCGGTCCGCCGGGTGCTGCGCCAGGTGCCAGAGGGCGGAACCGATCGAGCTCCACGTGGTGTCGATGCCGGCCACGACCAGCAGCAGGCACATGCCGAGGAGGATCTGATGCGGCACCGGCTGGCCGTCGATCTCCGTCTTGAGCAAGCGGCTGATCAGGTCGTCCCTGGGGTTCGCCCTCCGGTCGTTGATCTCGGCGTCGAGGAACTTGAGCAACTCGAGCCGGGCCGGGCCACGGACCTCAGGTTTCGAGAGGCCGATCTCGAGAAGGTCGCGGACCCAGTTGATGAACGTGTCTGACATCTCCTCGGGCACACCAAGCATCGAGCCGATTATGCGCGGAGGTATCTGCTGAGCGTAGTCGACTGCCGCATCCGCACGGCCTTTGTCGATGAACCTATCGATCAGCTTGCCGCAGAGATCCCGCGTCTTCTCCTCGTACGGTGTTACCGCCTTGATCGAAAAATGCGGGAGGAGCATCTTCCGTGTCCACGTGTGCTCCGGCGGATCAGCGCTGATCGGGGGAGCGCGCACCCCGTAAAACGGGATCGACTCGGGGTCCACGCCGGGCGGAGGCACTACGGGCGCGACGAGGATCTCGCGCGAGGAGAAGTGGTCGATGTCCTGCGCTATCGTGTACAGGTCGGCATACTTCGTCGGCATCCACGAGCCGCCCAAGTGCTCCGTGTGCGCCACGGGGCACTTCTCCCGAAGCTCGTCCCAGATCGGATAAGGGTCGCGGACGTAGTCGGGGTCGAAGATGTCGTAGTCGGTGGCCCAGTCCCTGGGTTGCTCATGCCTTTTGATCTGCTCTGTGGTCATCTACTCCTCCTACCCACCCTAGCGCGCATCAGGGAAACACTACCGGCATGGAACGCGGTCCACGCACCTGACCGCCCGCCCACGTGACCGCGGCGGCATCCTCTAGGCGGAACTGGGGAATCCGCTTGAGCCACTCTTCTATCGACACGCGCATCTCCATGCGAGCAAGGTTCGACCCCGCGCAGCGGTGGATGCCCACGCCAAAGGCGATATGGGGATTCACCGCCCGGTCGATGATTACTTTGTCGGGGTCAGCAAACTTCTCCGGATCGCGGTTCGCGGCTGGGAAGTTCATCAGCAGCCGGTCACCTTCGGCGAACTTGCAACCGTTGTATTGCGTGTCCTCAGCTACGATCCTCGCCATCGTCACGGGTGCGTAGGCCCGCAGCAGCTCCTCGACAGCCGTCGGGATCAGCTGCGGTTCGGCGGCAAGCCGCCGAGAGTCCTCGGGGTGTTGCGCCAGATACCAGAGCGATGAGCCGATGGAGCTCCACGTGGTGTCGATGCCGGCGAGAAGGATGAGGAAGGACGTGCCCAGTACGTGCGTTTCGGGTACCGGTTGGCCATCGACCTGTGCGTTGAGAAGATACGTGATCAGGTCATCCTTGGGGTTCTGCTTGTGCTCCTGGATGCGGTCCCAGAGGAAGAGGAAGATGTTGCGCCCGGCTTCGCCGCCGATATCCGCGTTCTGCAAACCGTACTCGAGGAAGCCACGCACCCACTCGGTGAACGTGCCCGACATCTCCTTCGGGATGCCGAGCATCGAGGCGATGATGCGCGGGGGGATCTGCTGGGCATAGTCGGCGGCGGCGTCCGCACGGCCCTTGTCGATGAAACCGTCAATCAGGGAACGGCAAAGCTCACGCGTTTCCGGCTCCCATTTGGAGACCGATTTTAGTGAGAAGGGTGAGAGTAGCAAGCGCCGCGCCCAGGTGTGGATGGGCGGGTCCGAAGTAATGGGCGGAGCGCCGACCTCGTAGTCGCGAAGCTCTTCGGGGATTAGCGGGTCCGGCTCCTCTCCCTCCTGGGGGCCGGCGCCCATCGGCGCGACGAGGACGTCTCGGGAGGAGAAATGCTGGAAGTCCTGGGCTATCGCGAAGAGATCGGCGTAGCGCGTCGGCATCCATGACCCGCCCCAACGCTCTGTGTGCGCTACCGGGCAACTCTCTCGCAGCTCATCCCAGACGGGGAACGGGTCCCTTATGTACGAATGGTCGAAGATATCGTAGTCATTTGCCCAGTCTTTACTCTGCTCAGTAGTCACCCGTTCCTCCTTCGGCGCATCTCGAAAACTATCGCCTCCCGCAGCATCTGTCAACACCATTCGCGATCACCGGTCGCCATACAGGCTGTGATCGTCGTCACACATTGCCATATTCTGTACCTCCGACGGCAGTGCATTTCCCCCCTCAGCCGGTTCCTCGGCCGCTTCTGCGGCGCGCTCTTCCTCCACGGCGGCCATGATCACGACCGGTTTTTCTACCATCGCGCCAATCGCCTCGGCGGCGTCGAGTGCGCGGTTGAAGCCTTCGTCGATGAGCTCGTCCTGATTTGCGGATACGACCTGCGCGATCGAAAGCCGCTTGCCACTAGTCTTGACCAGCAGGATATCCCAAGCGCGAAGGTCGAACGCCGGACGCGGGAGATGAGAGGGGGCATCCCCAAGCGGGAAGTCGCTTACCTCGATGCGCTCAATCTTCCAGAACGGCACCAATTCGACGGTTCCCAACCCCAGTCCCAACACGCCCTGCTGGAAGCGGACCGACTGCTTCTTCGCTTCGATGACCACGGCCGCGCCGATGATCGAATAGATCAGGCCCATGGCTGAAAACGGCGCGATGATGACGCCCGGTATCAGCATCAACGCCAGAGCAGTCGCCGACAGGTCGTTCGCAAACAGCGCCACGGCGGCGAACAACGCAAGGCCGATCGCCAGCCCGATGAGGGGCCAGACGAGTGCGCCGCGCTCCGGTCGTAGATCGATGCGGTTCTGCCGGACGACGCAGACGCGGCGGTCAAGGGGGATACGGCGGACCTCGTCGCTCATGGCTGTCACATTGTAGCGCCGAGCGATATTTTTTGGTTTGTTGGGGGTTGAGCCCTTGACACACCCAACCGGTGGGTAGCAGTCAGTTTGCAGGCGTCGGAAGATCGACGCAGAGTAATTCGTAAATGGGGGGAGCCGGGGTCTCTGAGTCTTCACAGGTTGTCCCTGACGGCGTGGGACGTTGCTCCTCCTCGATTTCGACTGGGATTCTGGTGCCGCTAGATGGCTGCAAAGCCAGGATGCCGAGGACGGCGAGCAAGACGGACAGCGCTACTACGCCAACGATGATTCTCCGAGTCCACTTCACAAGGTCGTTGTAGCGCAGAGGGGGGAGCGCGTCAATTGGTTGGTTTGTCGTGATGCCTCATAAGTGATGGTTACCAAAACGAAAGTGATGCCTCATAAATCTGGTTACCCAACCTTGCGTCGTTCGGCCCTCTCCGTGCAAGCCCA
>Ga0209521_10002413_pt1 | contig 15289 bp, 11 predicted proteins | sample Rifsed19ft4_FD_184016 | JGI IMG/M metagenome (GOLD analysis project Ga0209521, IMG submission 184016) | Soil microbial communities from Rifle, Colorado, USA - sediment 19ft 4 (version 2) | ecosystem: Environmental > Terrestrial > Deep subsurface > Rock core/Sediment | place: Rifle, Colorado...
CCCGCCGCACCTACCCCGAGCCGCACACTTGCACTGGCGCTCCCGAAGGACATCGGGACGATGTGCGCGCCAGCGCAGTGCCGGTGAGTGAGCGCAGTGCAGGCAGCAACGCCGGTGCTGAGCGAATCGCCTTTTCCGGCCGTGGCAAGGCACGCGTGGATTCGATGCCACGCCTCGGGGACCCTCACCTCCCGGCACCGACCTGCTCCGCATGCCACGGGCTGGCCCCCACCAGGTGCCGGCCCGGCGAGGTGCTGCTGCCGGTTGGCGCTGGGGGCCGCCTCACACTGACAAGCTGAGGGTCATCTTGAGGACCCTTCGCCCTCCGCGGGTCGACATGTTGCGCGCATCTCGGATCATCCCCCCATGCGCTCGAGCTCACGCAGGTCTTCTGGAGTATCGATGTCGAGGAGGATGGTCGGATCCCATTGGATCCCCGCCATGCGGAAGCGGTCGAAGAGGAGACGCCCTCCCAGATCGCCGTAGACGCTGGCCAGATCGCGGAAAGTGATGCGATCGAAGAGGACGGGGTTTCCCCACCGCCTTCCGACCTGCGGAGCGACAATCGGTGTGAGGCTGAGATGATGTTCACGAACCAGCGCGGAAACGAGGCGATGGTCGACGAGGGGGGTGTCGCAGAGCACGAAGACGACTGCCTCGGCCTCCCGCTCGACCGCGGCGAGCCCCGCCCGCACCGACGTGCTCTGGCCCTCCTGCCACGCCCGGTTGTGCAGGAACCGCACCGGCTCGTCGCGCAGGGCAGCACGTACCTCGTCTGCCATCGCCCCGACGACGACGACCAGCGGCGAGAGGCCCCCATCGAGAGCCGCGCGCACTGCGTGCCAGACGAGCGGCTTGCCCCGCCAGACGACCATCTGCTTGGACTGGTGGAGGCGGGTGGAGCCGCCCGCGGCGAGGACGACTCCCGCCACTCGGCCGAGCATCTCGACCGCAGGCTGCGCGGAGGGCAACGACCCAAGGACGACCGCTCTCACCGCCCCCGAGGCAAACACGGCCTCGGCCACCTCGCGCCCCGCGGCCAGCCTCGGCCCCTCGGCCTTGGTCAACAAGACGCGAACCTCCGCGCCGGGAGGCACTCGCTTCAGCCCGCCGGCGGCATCGACGAGAATCCGGCTGATGTGAGAGGCCTGCAGCGTCTCGCCGCTGCCGAGCCATAGCATCGCCGCCGCCCGCTCGGGGTGGTGCACGAGGCCGGCGTCGAGGGAGGTTCCGATCACGTCGAGCCCGGCCATCGGCACCACCAGATCCACAAAGCGCGGGACGGCCGGCTCGCGATCTCCGGGGGCTTTCAGGGAGAGGCCCCGAGCGCCGTCGGCCTCAATGAGCAGGGCCGCTCCCGTCGCCGCCGCGACGCGGCGCAGCACTTTCAGCGCGGCGCCCTCGACCGCCGACCAGCGCGGCTCGTCCCGGGCGACCGGCCCCGTCACCAGCACCGATCGGTGTTCGGCCAGAAGATCCGGCAGCGTCTTCAGAGCCGCAACGCTCGAGGCCACCAGGTGCGCCTTGGCCAGGGTTCTCTGGCTCAAGGCGAGGTGGGTGGTTGTCGTGGCGATGACGGGGAACTCGGAGGCGATCTCGGAGGCAATGCAGGCGATGGCGCTCGATTTTCCACCCGCCCCCACAAATGCCGCCACTTGCTGCGGCGCGATCCGGAGCGCGTCGGAAAGCCTCATCTCATCGACCAAGGCCCCGGCGGATTTCGCTGTGCGAAAGCGCCGCCTCAACCACACCCCCTCCAACGGCCAGGGCTTTGTCGGATATGAGCGTGCAAAGGGACGGATCTCCCCGGGGATCGATATCTCCGATCTTCACACCTGCCTCCACGCGCAGCCCGTCATGCAGCAGGCCGCGCAAGACCCCGTCGAACTGCGCCCGCACAGCCACGCCGTCCACCTCCGCCACCGACTCCCCATCCCGGACGGTCGAACCCAGGGATACGAGCCCGCGCACCTCGCCTGCGGTCGGGGCGCGGAGTACGCGTTCCTCGGCAAAGCCTGCCATCGGTTCTGGCACGCGGGTATCGGCGGCCGCTGTCCCTTGCCAGATCACCCTCCCCAGATGCGGCCCTCGCTTCGTTTCCACAACCGCGTCACAATCCTCGCCCGCTTTGAATCCCGGCCCGAGGCCGATGAATAGCGCCGCCGCACCTCGGCCGATCTCGGGCGCCGACTTGCGCATCCGGCCATCTACAAGCACGCGGGGGCGGAGTTGCCCGAGGCACGATGCCCGGGGATCCACCAGGACCGGCACGATCTCGTCGGAGAAAGCGTGCTCCACCTCACTCACCTCGTCAACCCGCAGAGCGCCGATCTCCTCCACCCGGATCTTGCCGGCATAGACGGCCTCAGCGAAGGAGACCAGCCGTCGCACCGCCAGCGGTCGAGCGAGCTCGAGGACGACGACTCGAAATCCGGCGCGGTGAAGCCTGGCCACTGCACCGCTGGCGAGGTCTCCCCCGCCACGGACGAGGGCGATGGGCCGGCTTGACGTCATCGCCTCCCGGCCTGGCGAAGCGCACGAACGACGCGCGGGGGCGTGAGCGGAAACTCATCAAACCAGATCCCTACGGCGTCGTGAACTGCAGCGGTGACCGCCGGCGTGAGAGGCAGATAGGGCATCTCGCCCATCCCGCGGGCGCCCCAGGGACCAATTGGATCCGGGTATTCGAGAATCACGGACACCACCTCGTCGGGGATGTCGACGATGGTGGGGATCAGATAGGTGGAGAGATGCGCCGTCTGCACCTGTCCACCTTCCTGCTGGAAGTCTTCCAGCAGCGCGTAGCCGGCGGCCTGCACCACGGCGCCCTCGATCTGGCCCTCGACGAGCTGGGGGTTCACGGCCTTGCCTACGTCGTCGGCGCACACCACGCGCAGCACGTGCGACTGGCCCGTCTCCACGTCCACCTCCAGCGTGACGGCCTCGGCGACGTAGCCGTAGGCGAAGTTCGGCACCGCCTGACCGGTGGCCGGATCGAGAGGCGTGGTCCGGGGAGGGCGATATTGATAGGAGGCGATCGCGGGCCGCTCTTCGGAATTCCACTTCGCCAGGGCCGCCTCGGCCGCGCCGCGGATGGAGTTGCCTGCCATGAAGGTCATCCGGGAAGCGGAGGCCGAGCCGGAGTTGTCACTGGAGGCCGTGTCGGAAACGACCAGCCTCACCTTCTCGATCGGGACGCCCACAGCCTCCGCGGCCATTTGCGCCATCACGGTGTGAGCCCCCTGCCCCACGTCCGCCCCAGCGTGATGCAGCACGACCTTCTCGATCTGGGCGGCCCCGTGCAGTTCGATCGTTGCGGAGGAGCTCTCCGGCGCGCCAAACGAGAACCCGACGTTCTTGAACGCGCAAGCGAAGCCCAGCCCACGGCGGAAGTAGGGCTCGGCCGGGGTGCCGAGGCTGGCGGGCTGCGGCCGCCTCCATCCCTCAAGGCCCTTGCTCCAGCCGGCGTTGCGCGCGCACTCCTCCACCACTTTGCCCAGGCTCACGCCTTCCGGGAGCGGAGTGCCCACGGAAAGCAAGGCGCCCTCCGTGAGGACGTTCCGCATCCGGATCTCCACCGGATCCATCCCCAGCGCTTCCGCCAGCTTGTTCATCTGGCTCTCTGCCGCGAAAGCCCCCTGGGGCCCACCAAAGCCGCGGAAGGCGCCGCCGGGAATGTGATTGGTGTAGACGGCGCACGAATCGACCTTGACGTTCGGGATCTCGTAGGGGCCGGTACACATCAGTGTGGCGTTGCCGAGCACCTTGGTGGAGGTGTAGGCGTAGGCGCCCCCGTCGGCGATCACTTCCATGTCGGCGGCCACCACCTTGCCCTCCCGGGTGGCGCCCCACTTCGCCCGGATCAGATACGGATGGCGTTTGTGGTGGCCGAGGATCGATTCCTCGCGCGACCAGATGATCTTTACCGGCCTGAGGATGCCGCGTTGCGCCAGTCGCCACGCCGCCAGGGCGAGGATGATCTGCACCGACATATCCTCGCGCCCTCCGAACGCGCCGCCGATCGCCGGGTAGATCACCCGCACCTGTTCGGTCGGGACATTCAGCGCATGCGCGATTTGCTCCTGATCCTCGTGCGCCCACTGCCCGGCCACTTCCACCGTGATCCGCCCATCCGCGTCGAGGTAGGCCAGGCCGGCCTCGGGCTGCAAGTAGGCGTGCTCCTGCGCCGGCGTTCGATATTCTCCTTGGACGACGATGTCTGCCTCGGCCAGGGCCTTCTCCACGTCTCCCTTGCGGATCCGGTAGCGGCAGAAGACGTTGCTGTCTCTCTCGGGGTGAAGGAGTGGAGCGTCGGGCGCCATGGCCGCCAGAGGATCGCTGACCGCCGGCAGATCCTCATAATCGACTACGATCCGACGCAGAGCCTCGGCGGCAATGGGCTCCGTGTCGGCGACCACGACCGCCACCTGGTCGCCGACAAAGCGCACGCGATCCACGTATGGCTTGCTGGAACCCGGCCCACATAGAACGGGCTGGTCGGGCAGGATCAGCCCATACTCGTTGACCGGCACATCCTTGGCGGTGAAGACTGCGAGCACGCCGGGAAACTCCTCCGCGGCCGAGGTATCGATGCCGCGAATCCGCGCGTGCGGCCGTCCGGCGAAGAGGACTTTCATCATGACCTGGTCGGGGAGGTTGATGTCACCCGGGTAGAGCGTCTCGCCCGTCACCTTACCCCGGGCGTCCACTCTCCGAATCGACTGACCCACGACCGGCATAGCAGGCTCCTACAGTTGCGGCCGTTGCCCGGCCGATTCGATCTCGCGCCGCAACACCTGTCGCAGAATAGCCAGGCTGGCGGCGTAGGTCGACTCGAGTCCGTGGTAGGAAAGGCCGGCCACCGCAAGATTGCGGCCCTTGTACATCGGCTTGTCGGAAGCGTAGTGCAGGATCCCAAGCTCGAAGGGCAGGCCATAGAGGTTGACGACTTCGTTCTCCGGGTGTCGCTTTGGCCGGAACATCTCGTAAACGGCCGAGAGGTAGGGCCCGGCTTCCATCTCGATGTCGGTGTAGCCCTCTCGGTAGAAGACGTCCATGAAGCGCACGTTCTGCAAGAACGTTCCCCGGACGCTGACCGCCTTCTGGTTATCGAGCACGCCTCCGTACGTCAGGTCTTCGCCGACGTTGGAGGCGGAAAAGCAGTTGTCGATCAAGTAGGTGTTTTGGGAATGCTCATCGTGCACAACGGCAGGGAGCATCACGTCCCCGATGACGCCATTGAGCGTGGCGGCCTTCCCCAAGACGTATACCCCTCTCACCTCCCCCACCCGCGCCGCGAGGTGAGAGAGGATTTGGAAGGCGGCCATCCCCAGGGGGTAGTCGATATTCACAATCATCGCTTCGCTGGATCGGAGACGGTCTAGTCCCGGCCCTTGAAGCCGGGGGTCGAGCCAGTCCGGGCGCAGGCGGGCAAGCTCGATGACTTGAATTTCCACGTCGAAGCTCTGCTCGCTGCGGAACCTTCGCACGCCGCACTCCTCTTCGGCGCTCGCCCTTTCGGCTTCTACGGCCCGCCCCCTCTCCGACTCGAGAGACCTACGAAGGGCATAGTAGAGGAAGTTCTCGCGCCCGCCGCGAGACCCCTGGGCCTCGACTTCCTTCCACTCGGCCTCGAGATCCGCAAAGCCAGGCTCGTGCACCATGCGGATGAGCTCGCTGTCGCGGCGAAGGGCAAACCCCGTGAGGAGGTTGACCAGGCTGTGGGTGTTGCTCGAAACGAAGTAGACCGGCCGCTGGAGGATCGAGGGGATCGCCTCTTCCACGTCTTTCCACCACTGCTGGGTGGCCCGTTGATAGTCGACCAGCGATCCAGCCAAGAGCCGCACCCTCATCCTCTTCGGGCGTCGCGAGATGGCATCGAGATTCGGCCAGAAGGCCTCCCCCCAGACCTGCCTCAGCCGCTCGAGATCCGCCGGATCGATCCCCACCCCGTGCGCCAGCGCGGCAAGCGAATCCTCCCCCTCGCTCCGCAGCCCCAGGGACTGCCTCACCTGAGCTCCCTGCATCCGGGTGTGGAGCTTGTTCCACTCGATCTGGAACGCGGTAAGCATCGGCAGGATGTCATCGATATCCGAGCGGCTGGCGATGTAGCAGGCGAGCGTCCCGGCTCCGTCGTAGTAGGATCGGCGCCGCCGCGCCCGGGCGACGACGGGCTGCCACGCCTGAACGTCGCCCACCCCCCGTCGTTGGAAGACTTCCGCGCTCTGCCCGAGGATGACGCGGTCGACGCCGGCGATGCAGGCAGGCAGTCGCAGGCTGCTGTAGATGAAGGCCGGCATGTCTGGCTCGGGGGAGCGCGCGTTCACGTGAAGCGAGGAAGCCATCTCGGCATGCACTTCCTCGAGAGTCCGGATCTGGATCTCGGCCGTTGAGCGGAGGAGAGAATAGTAGGTCCGAACGTAGAGCTCGATCTCCTCCGATCCGGTGCGGGGAACTGCCCGATCCATAGGCTGAGGGCTATCTCCTGCGCACCGGGCGCTGGCGTTTCAGCGGTGGAGAGTCGGTCTCGCCCGGCCTGATGGGAAACATCATGGCGTAGACTGTGTTCACCACTCCGGTGGCGAGCAGCATGAAGAGGAGGGCCACGCCGAGCTGGACGAGGAGCCCGGCCGGGACCCAGGGGAGCTGGGGCGGCTGAATCAGGGCCCTGGGGATGGCCACCCATCCCTGGACGGCGTTCTCGCGCAGGAACCAGATCGAGAAGAAGTAGCCCGCCAGGCCGGTGAGAATGATGGCGATGCACCCCACCCCTCGCCACACCGGGTTTCCCCTCTTGCGAGCCTGCCGCTCCCGCTCGTGCTGCCTCATCTGCCAGCTATCTCGTCCCATCCCAGTTCTCCTTCCAGGGCGTCGCCGCCCACGGCACGGGCGCCCCGCCTAGGCTGGCAGGCGCGCCGCGGCCCTCTCAACGGCCGAGATGATCTTGTAATACCCGGTGCAGCGACAGAGGTTTCCCGTAAGTGCCTGCTCGATCTCGTCCCGCGAAGGGTGCGGCCGTTCGCGGAGAAGCATCGCCGCCGACATGAGGAAGCCGGGCGTGCAGTAGCCACACTGGACGGCACCTTCGTCTAGGAACGCCTGTTGCACAGGATGAAGGGCGCCACTCCTGGCCAGGCCCTCGATCGTGAGAATCTCGGCCCCGTGGGCCCGCGGCGCGGGGACCATGCACGCCATCACGGCCATACCGTCCAGAAACACGGTGCACGCCCCGCACTCGCCTTCCGCGCAGCCCTCCTTGGTTCCGATGAGAAGGGCCTCCTCGCGCAGGAGCCTGAGCAGGGTCTTCGTGTGGCCATGATGGAAGGTGTAGCGCTTTCCGTTCACGGTCGTCTCGATCGGCGCCTTCCCATCGTGCCGAGCGCTACGAGGCAGGCTCGTTCCCGGCCTGCCGTCGCCGCTCTCCCAGAGCATCACCGGGCGCTCGGGGAAGCCGGCCCGCTCCGTACCAGCCGCCAGCGCCTTCAGCGCCCGCAACGTGCAGACCCGGACCATCTCGGCCCGATAGTCCGCCGGGGCGCGCAGGTCGTCAATGGGCTGCGATGCCGCAGCCGCCCGGCCGGCCGCGTCTTCCATCGCCGCGTGCGTCAGGCGGCGCCCCAGGAGGCTGGCCTCGGCCTCTTCCACTCGGATCACCGTAGGGGCGACGGCGCCCAGAGCGATGCGGGCTTCGGCCACTTCGGCGCCGTGGAATCGCAACACGACTGCGACGTTGACGACTGAGACGGCTTGAGCCCTGCGCAGGGCGAGTTTCACGAAAGTGCCGCGGTCTCCAGGTGAAAGCGGCCGCAGGGCGATGTCGGCCAGAATCTCATCCGGCGCCATCACCGTTTTCCGAACGCCGACATAGAACTTGTCCAAGGGCACGACGCACTCGCCGGAGGTCGAGCGCAAGGTGATCTGCGCGTCCAGGGCCATGAGCGGCGTGATCGAGTCGTTAGCCGGCGAGGCCGTGATCAGGTTACCGGCGACCGTGCCGCGATTCCGGATCTGGGGTGCCCCCACCTCCCAGCAGGCTCGCGCCAGAGGGAAGGCGCGCGCTGTAATCAGGGACGACCCGGCGGCCAGGTTGTGCGTCACCAGCGGGCCCAGATGGAGCCAGCCGTCGCCGTCCAGCGAAACGCCGTCCAGCCCGCCGAGGCGCGTGACGTCGATCAGGGTCTCGACGCCGGGGCGGACCCCCCGCTCCAGCTCGAGGATCAGGTCGGTGGCTCCGGCCACGATCCGGGCTGCCGGAGCCTGCCGCCCCAGAGTGGAGATGGCTTCATCCAGGGATTTCGGGGAAAGGTAGGTCTGCCACATGGCGGGTTGATTCTAGCATCAGCGAGGCGTTTTCGACCACGAAAGGCGCGAAAGGCCGCGAAAGGCGCGAAAGGGGGCTATCAAGGGAAAAGGCTTTGACGTCCGGGGCTCAGTAGCCCTGACTGGTGTCAGTCGAAGTCGCTGCCTATGACCGGACCCAGCCGCGCTTCATCAATCTGGGCCCGGTGAAACCGCTCAAATTCACCCGGACCGCCAAGCCTAGTGACCACCTCCTCCCGATTCAACCGTGTCGGGCCATGGGATTTGAGGCCATGATACGAGGAATAGGGCCACCGCTCGAAATGATCAACGAGCCCGTGTCTCTCAGGATTCCTGTGGATGTAGACGACCAGCCACTGGAATTGTGCCTCGGAAGTCACGAGAACCCGCCCGAACGGTCTCTGGAATAGTGCCCCTGTCCGCTGATATGCCTTGTTGACAGCCTTGGCATAGGCGTTGAACAGATTCGAGAACCGCTGGCTCACGCGCGCAAGACCTGACAGGTCTCCAAGACCTGTCAGGTCTTCCTCGCCTTTGATGCGAAGCAAGATGTGAAAATGATTGCGTAGCAGGCAATATGCAAAGGTGTCGGCGATGGGGTCGACATGATGCGCGTACAGGTTCAGAAAGTGGCGATAGTTGGTCTCTTCAAGGAAGATGTCCTCCCGATTGTTCCCGCGGTTGAAGACGTGGTAGGTCTCGCCACCCTCAAGAGGAATCGGCCTTGGCACGCCTGTGCTACTCCGTCGCCGGAGCCGTCACACGGGCGCCTTTCCGTCATGCGCAAGATGCCGCATTGGTTCCCCGCTCCCGCCCCGCCGCAGACGGATGATCTCGCCGAGAATGCTTACGGCGATTTCCTCCGGAGTCTCGGCGTGGATCTCCAGGCCCATCGGCGATGTGACCCGGCGAAGGGCTTCCTCGGAGGTGCCGGCCTCTCGCAGTTGTTGCGCGCTGGTTTCCCAGCGGCGCCGTGACCCGATCACGCCGATGTAGGCCGCCGGGGTTGCGAGCAGCGCGGGCAGGCCGGGCACATCGATCGAGACGCTGCGCGTGGTGAGAACCAGATAGGTTTGTGGGTCGATGGGCACATGCTGCGGCAGGTCCTTGAGTTCGCAGGTGACGTAGGCGTCGGCGTCGGGCACGGCCTGCGGGGTGGCAAACTCCGGCCGGTCGTCGCAGACCACAACTCGGAATCCAAGCCAGCGGGCCAGGTGGGCCACGGCGTTCCCCACGTGGCCGCCTCCCACAACGATAATCGTCGGCTTCGGGCGCAAGGGTTCCACAAACACCTCCACTTCCCCGCCGCAGACGCCCGGGTCGCCCTGCTTCGGGTCGGAGAGGGTGTAGTGCAGCAATCGCGGCTTTCCATCCCGGATAGCCGCCACGGCCTCCTCGATCACTCGGCCTTCCATCTCGCCCCCGCCCACCGTTCCCTCAATCCTGCCGTCGGGATAGACGATCATCTTGCTGCCGGCCTGGCGTGGCACCGAACCGCGCACACGAACAACGGTTGCCAGCGCCGCCTCGCCCCCTTGCCGTTCCACCTCGGCCAGACGCTCATACAGAGGCATCTACACCCCCAGAATAGCGAGCACCGCAGGAAGCAGCTGCTTCTTGCGCGAGACGACGCCGCGGGCATCGAGAGAGCCGTCCGGCAAGGGGGGATAGGGGAGCTCCTCGAGAGCGGCCGGCGCGCCGCGGGCAATGATCCGGCTCGAGCCGTCCACAATGTCGGTGACCATGAGCAGGGCGAAGTCGAGCCCCTTCTCCTCCCGGAGCCGTTCGAGCGATTCACCGAGCGGCCCGAGCCGGTCGCCGACTTCAAGCATGTCGGTGACCTCGACCTGCGAGATCGCGAAACGCTTGCCGGCCGCCGTATAGACCTTCAGGTCGCCGGCGACGACCGAGTCCGGGTCGCGGGTGGCCAGGCCCGCCCCGGCCTCCAGGAGCAGCTGGGCAAACCTCTCCGGCTTCTCACCCTCGAGCGGGCTGCCCCCGACGAAGGCCCACCGCGAGAGGCGGGCCTTGGCGCTGTGATCGCGCTCCGTCGTCGTGGGTGAGGTGAGATCGAGAGTGTCGGCCAGGAGGCCGGCCAGGAGCATTCCGGCCAGCGCCGGCGGCGCGCTCAACCCGTCTTCTTCGATTCTCTCCGAGACGAGCGTGCTCGTGCTGCCGACTGGATCAACCCGGAATCGGATCGGCAGGCGCGTCGGCGCGTTTCCCAGCCGATGATGGTCGAGCACTTCAAGCAGCTCGGCTTCCTCGAGCGAACCGAGCGATTGTCCCACTTCGTTGTGATCGACGAGAACCAGTTTGAGACGCGGAGGATTCAAGAGATCGGCGCGTCGGCAAATGCCCGAGTAGCGCCCACCCTCATCCACCACCCAGAAATCGTCCCGCCCTTCGCGCAACACTCGCGGCAGCAGATCCCGGATGCGGGCGCTGCGGGCAAACCGCGGCACGGTCGTGTCGGCGGCATCCCGGCAGGGCAGGCCGAGGAACTCCGCCAGACGCATCTCCTGCTTTTCCGGCCGTGTCCCCACCAGCCGGCTCAGGAATTCGAAGAAGCTCAGGCCGCTGATCAGCCCATAGGGCTTGCCATCCGCCTCCACGACGGGGGCGACGCCGCCGGTTCGGTTGGCGATCACCCAGGCCTCGTTGAGCGGTCGATCGGGAGTGACGGTGTCGAGCCGCCGGCTGACGCTTTCGAAATGCGGCGAGGCGTCGGTGAGCAGCTCAGGCGCCTCGAGCCCAAGCCGGTGAAGCGCCCAGGACGTCTGCGCGTTGATCGAACCGGCCCGGGCGGCGACGACTTCGTCCTGGCTCCCCTGGGCCAGCACCCAGGCATAGCCCATCGCGGAGGCGATGGCGTCGGTGTCGGGATTGACGTGACCGCAGACGTAGATCGTGGGCATGGGAGACTAAGGAAGATGATCGGTTAGTCGGTGATCGGTGATCGGTTACTCGGTAGTAGGTTACTTGGTGATCGGGAACTTGGCGACAAGTCACTCGGTGATCGGTTACTCGGTGGTTGATCCACCCATCACTGATCACCGATCACCGTTTACCGATCACTGATCACTGATCACCGTTCACGGATCACCGTTCACCGTTCACCAATCACTGATCACCGTTCACCGATCGCCAATCACCCTTCCCCTTCAACGCCCTCCACACTCTCTCCGGTGTGATCGGAGCGCGGACGACGTCGGCACCGCAGGCGTCGAGGACCGCGTTTCCGACCGCAGGCGCCACGCCGTCCATCGGAATCTCCGCCACGGCTTTGACCCCGAAGGGATGAGAGGGCTCGACGGTCTCGACAAAGATGGTTTCCAGCTCGGGCATCTCATGGGCGGCGAAGATGTGGTAGTCACGGAAGCTCAGCTCTCGCGGATGACCTTTCTCGTCGTAGAGCATCTCCTCGCAGACCGCGTATCCCAACGCCTGGGCCATCCCGCCTTCCACCTGTCCCGAGGCGGTGAGCGGGTTGACGATCACTCCCGAATCCACAGCCATGACCAGCCTGTCCACGGTGAGGGCCCCCGTTTCGATGTCGACCGTCACCTCGGCAAACTGGGCCGCGAACGGCGGCGGAGAGACCGGCGAGACATACGACGCCACGGCCATGATCTGCTCCTGATCGGCATGGTGGAGCGAGTCGAGCGCCACTTCGGCCAGGCTCACGGAGCGTCCGTCGGGTGCCCAGGCATGCCGTTCGCCCAACACGACCTCTCCCGCCTCCACGGGCGTCGCTTCCCGGGCCAGCATGCGCGCTGCCCGGGCGCGAATCCGCTCGGCCACCTGCTCCGCAGCGCGCACAACCGCGGCGCCCGAGATGTAGGTGGTGCTGGAGGCGTAGGCCCCTTTATCGAAGGGGGTGAAATCAGTGTCGGAGGAGTAGACGATGATATCGTCCACCGGGACGCCCAGCACCTCGGCCGCCTGTTGAGCCAACACCGTGTCGGAGCCGGTTCCCAGGTCGGTGGCTCCGACGAGCAGGTTGAACGAGCCGTCGTCGTTGATCTTCAGGCTCGCCCCGCCCATGTCGAGATACGGGATGGCAGTCCCTTGCATGACCGTGGCGACGCCGATCCCGCGCCGCAGATGCGGCTTTCCCGGCACCGCGTGCCACGCCGGATTCCCCAACTTCTCAAACCACTTCACGGCCGCTGCGCCCTGGTGGACGCAATCCTCCAGCCCGCAGGTGTTGATTGTCTCGGGCCGTGGCTCACGCCCCTCAGACCAGGCGGTGCTGAACGGATGAAGCTCTCCGGAGCGGATCGCGTTCTTCAGCCGGAAGGCCAGCGGATCGATTCCCAGCGTGCGCGCGACCTTCTGCATGTGCCTTTCCACCGCCCAATAGCCCTGAGGGACGCCGTAGCCGCGGTAGGCGCCGGAGGGAGGCGTATTGGTGTAGACGACGTCGGCGTGGAAGCGAATGTTCGGGGAGAGGCGGTAGGGGCCATCACCGACGTACAGGGCCATCGCCTTGTGGCCGGTGTTGCCGGTCACGGTCAACGCGTGGCAGCCATACGCCCCCGTGTCGCTGAGGGCCACCATCTCGTTGGCGGTGATCGTCCCATCCTTCTTCACGCCGGTCCGCATCCGGAGCCGCATCGGGTGGCGCGAGCGCGCCGCCCCAAACTCCTCGGCCCTCGAATACTCAAAGCGAACAGGCCGGCCCGTGGCGATCGTCAGGTGGGCGGCGACGTCTTCGATGAGCACTTCCTGTTTGCCGCCGAATCCTCCGCCGATCCGCGGCTTGATCACGCGGATCCGTTTCGGCGGTAGCCCGAGAACCGGAGAGAGCTGGCGGCGAACGTGGAAGGGCACCTGCGTGCTCGTCCGGATCACCAGCCGATCGTCCTCGTCCCAATAGGTGATCACCACATGCGGCTCGATCGAAGCCTGCTGGACCTTCGGCACCCAATACTCGCCTTCGATCACCTGATCGGCCTCGGCCAATCCCTTCTCGACATCACCAATGTCGATATGGATGCGGGCAGCCAGGTTGCGGGAAGGATCCGATTCGGCGAAATTGACGTACTCGGCTTCATCGTGAATCCTGGGCGCCGAGTCGGCGGTGGCGACCGCTGGATCGAGGACGGCGGGGAGCGGCTCGTAATCCACCTCGATCAACTTCAGCGCTTCGTCGGCGATCTCCTCCGTTTCGGCGGCCACAAGCGCCACCCGGTCGCCGACGAAACGCACTTTGCGATCCAGCGAGAAAGTGTCCAAAGGGCCGGGGATCGGGTCTGATTGCCCGGCCGTAGAATAGACGACCCGGGGGAGATTTTCCCAGGTGAGCACGGCGGCGACGCCCGGGAAGGCCCTCGCACGGCTGGCGTCGATCCTGCGGATCTGGGCGTGGGCGTGAGGGCTGTGCAGGACCTTCGCCACCAGCATGCCGCGCATCTCGAAATCGGCCGCGAAGGCGGGCTTACCTTGCACGAGCTTGACCGCGTCCACCTTGCGGGCCGGCTTCCCAACCGCAGACCAGGGTCGAAGGCGCGTGGCCACCTGCATCCGAGGCAGAACCCCTGCGCGCGTGAGGACCTCGGGACCCGGCCCAATCCCTTCCTCCGGCTCACCCGGCGGAGGAGTGAAGACTCCCGGCGCCGGCACCGCTGCCCCCTCGATCGGCTCGATCACCTCCCCGCGCAGCACGGCCGCAGCACGAAGCACGGCCTGGACCGGCTTGAGGTAACCGGTACACCGGCAGAGCACGCCGGAGAGCGCCTCCCGCACCATCTCCTCCGTCGGGTCCGCATCCCTCTCCAGGAGTGCTCGCGCCGCCAGGATCATCGCCGGCGTGCAATAGCCGCACTGGATTGCGCCGGTCTCAACGAACGCTTCCTGGATGGGGTCCAGGCCCTCCGTCAAGCGCCAACCTTGCTGGGGATGCTCGCCGACGGCCTCGATGGTCGTGAGGTGATGGCCGTCAGCCTGAGCCGCCAGCATCACGCACGAATTGACCGGCTTTCCATCGAAAAGCACCGTGCACGCCCCACATTCCCCCGTCTCACATCCGTGCTTCACACCGAACAGCCCACGCGCGCTCCGGAGCGCCTCGAGCAGCGTGCTGGATGCCGGAACGTCGATCGATACCGGACGATTGTTGAGGGTGAGGCGGATGTTCATCGCGCCTGCGCCTCCTCGAACAGCCGGCGCACCAAGATAGCCGCCACCTCAGCCCGATACTCCGCCGTCGCCCAGGCATCACCGGCCCCCGAGTAGGCTTCGCGGGCAACAACCCCGGCGGATTCAGGGTCCGGAGGTAGCTCCTCGAGAAGGACCGGCCGGGCGCCGAACCCGCCCAGCGCAGCGCTCCACTTTGACGGCCTCTCCTCACGCGCCAACGCGGCGCAGACCATCGGCAGATCGGCGGGAGACCGGCCAACCTGAAGATAGCTCAAGAATGCGGGCCGTGGGATACGGACGGCTACGATCAGCTTCCCCGCCAGCATCGCCTCTCGGCGCTCGAGGAGCCGATCCAGCGGGGCGCTTTCTGCTCCGGGCTCCAGCGTCAACTGGGCCTTGGCGGCAATCAGAACTGTGGCGAGCGGAGACCGCCCATCGGCGGCGACCAGCGTCCCGGCCACTGTGGCCATATTCCGAAGGTTGTGAGCCGCCTCCCGGCGCGCCGCCTCGGCGAGGGCAGGCGCCTCGCTCTCGCAGCCTTGCGCGAAGGCCTCCAGCGTAAGCATGGCACCGGCGATCACTTCGCCCGCTTTGATCTCGAGCGAGTCGAGTGAAAGACCCTGCAGGTCGACGACGCCACTCACCCTCGCTCGTTCGGCCGTGAGAGACGTGCCTCCGGCGAGGGGCCTCCCTCTCCCCAGGAGGGCAAGCGCCTCGGCCAGGCTCTTAGGTCGATGGTATTCAAAGGCTGTCATCGTCGGTCTGGAACCTTTCCTGGCAACCCCTACCGGCTCGCCACGCCGGCGTCGGCCACAGCCTCGCCGGA
>Ga0209521_10002414_pt1 | contig 15288 bp, 27 predicted proteins | sample Rifsed19ft4_FD_184016 | JGI IMG/M metagenome (GOLD analysis project Ga0209521, IMG submission 184016) | Soil microbial communities from Rifle, Colorado, USA - sediment 19ft 4 (version 2) | ecosystem: Environmental > Terrestrial > Deep subsurface > Rock core/Sediment | place: Rifle, Colorado...
CTCCGCTTCATCGTGCGACACGACTGCCTTATACCCCCGTTCCGGACCCATCCAGATCAGGCACTTCAACTCAGTGCCATATTTCTCGACCGGGTACTGACGCAGCAACACGCCAATCCTGGCCAGCACGTCATCCAGATCGCCATCTAACCGGGTGTAAGCCTGCGAGCGCAGAACGGTCTGTTTCTCGCGAATAGTCACTATACGCAGCCTACGCTTCTGTCAGAAGCACGATTACTCCTCTGGCCGCTCCGTCGGTAGTAATCAGGTTCAACGGGCGATTACGGCCACTTTCAAAGTAGGGAATAATACTCGCCGGCAGGACGAATCCGCCAGTTGCTGAAATGTTCATTGCTCCAGTCAGGTCATCTGTCCCATCAGTAAACTTCAGTGTCCCCGTCACACTCAGCATAAGAATGCAGCTAAGAACCTTATGCTTCACTCCGTCAACTGCCGCCCGCAGAATCGTAGTCTCGGCGGCACTCTGTGCCACTGGAACATAGACCACCTTCTGTTTGTAGAAGATGGATACTTTTTGCATCAGGGCTTCCTGATCAGCAGCAGAATTGATCCCTGGTCCTGCTCCAGCGTGAATCCAGTTGTATTCAGCATTAGAACTCCCGTCCCGTCCAGCCCTGAATCATCCCGTATGTGGCTGAAAGGACGGAAATCGACCGGAGCATTCGTTCGCTCGGATAGAACCCACTTGAAGGCCGGGTCAACGAGCCCGGCATCGAACTCTAAAACCCCATCGAAGCCAGCGAAGTTATAGGCTACATACTGTAGCCGGAATCGAGCGTCTTCATCCAGCCCAACTTCACTTGGAGTCAGGAGCGGTTCCTGGGCTAAATCCCCACTCACTCCGTCGCTCTTCAGATAGACGGATAGAACAATCGACCTTGGCCCAGAAACGATAATCTTTCTGTTCACAGTGTTCGCCATAACTACTCCTTGGTCAGGTGGAAAGGGGGAGAGATTGCTCCCTCCCCACCCTTCTTAAGCTGCTACTTCTGCCCAGGTAGCATCGGCGATTCCCACTGGCGCCGTCGTGATGTAGCTGATCTGCAGGAACGTGCCGGGGACCAGAATAATAGCTCCGAGACAGTAGTCTCTGTAGTTCAGTCCACCAGTCGTCGCTGGAGTCGTCGGCGAGTAGCCGATTGACCGAGCATAGACAGGAAGATTCGGTGTAGTCGCCGCTGCGTCCACGCGACCAGCGCACTCCGTAGTCGCTCCTGACCCGTCCGCCCTGTAGACCGCAAGCGGTGTGGTGTGAGTCACTGGAGTCGCATGCACCGCGATGCTCTGAGCGGCGAAGATCACTGCAGCTGCCGCCGGGACAGTCGTATACTGGAAGCCGATGTCGCGGATGATCAGCTTCTTCCCTGAACCAAAGGAATTCGAGAGAATGAATCCCGTAGCGGTCGAAGTGTTGATCAGCGTGATGGTAGCGGCGGTTTGATTGCTGGCACGAAACAGATTGCCAAGTCTTGCTTGTTCAAGAAACCAGTCCATGAAGATCTCCTTGAGGCTACAGATTAGTCATGAGACCGCCAGCCGCTGCCGCTGCCGGCGCGACCATATCGGCCCAGATAATACCTTCGGTGCCGGCACTCCAAACCGGAGCACCCCCGTCGTTCATTGCCGAGCTGCCCTGCAGAATGATTGCGCCTTGAGAGATACCCGCAGGGATGACGAACACCTCTGCCATGTCTATCGTCTTGTTGGTGGACTTGGAAGAAAACAGGCAGTTCTTAAACCAGAGCCAGCGGTCGATTCCGGTGGTATCTACGACCTCTACGTGAGCCGCGGCGGTGTTGTCGATGTATGCCTGGAACAGGCAGTCCTCGAACATGTTCCTGGTTGCAGCTCCGTCGCAGGTCATGTTCCTGCCGTCCGCGTCCATGGTGACAGTGTCCAAGCCAATCACACAGCGCCTGAACACGTTCTCTGCCGCGCCTTCTAGATTCAAGGACGCGCATCCCGCCGCGCTCATCGTCGCATGACCAATGCCGGCGAAGTGAACGTTGTCAAAGTAGTTCCGCTGGCCTGTCACTTGGACGTTAATCAGCGAAGTTGCGTCATCTACGCCCTGAAAGATCTGCAGGTTAGCAAAAACACAGTTATTACCCGTAATGTTGATAAGCGGAGACAGGCCAGTCGCCGTGGATAGCTGAGCAAGCCGTGCTCGTTGCGAGACCAGCACAGGGGCGGTTAGACCGATCAGATGGACGCTGTTCTTGCTCCAAGTCAGCGTCGCGCTGAGGTCATCAGTAATATCCGCAGCGTTATTGGCGTTGCCCATCACGTAGATTACCTCTCCCTTGCTGCCTGCGCACTTATTGTAAGCAGCAGGCACAGTTTTGAGAGGTCGGTTGAACGTCCCTGGATTGCCGTCGGAACCAGCGCCAGAGGTTGAACTGGCTGTTCGGTACGGGGAGACGAACAGAGTTCGTCCACCCTTTCCCATCAACCAGGAGTAGGGGAGGCCGTTGACAGGCGAACCCCCGAACTGCTGCAGCTGATCTGCATACGTCGTCATACGCTTCTCCTAGCCGCGGGTACGTGGAGAAGACCTACAGAGAGTAGGCAGCCCTCCAGCTCCGCGGCCAAATCGCCCTGCCGGGATGCGCCCGGCGCGCGCTTGAGGCTCTCCAGGCGCCTATTATAGAGAGATAATAGGCGCCTGGATCAGCCCCAAGAGAGGCTGATCTTGTTACTGCGACGCGAGAATGCCTCGTGGGTCGGTACAGCCGACCGAGAACAGCATGTAGCTCGCTGCCTTCGCGTTCTTTGTGTCAAAGTCGTTGTCCTGATCGAAGCTCGGACGTTCGGCCCAGTACGCGGTCATGCCGTTAGGGACATTAGTCCGGACGAACCAGGGGCCTGCAGAGGTGAAGAAGTGATTCAGCTTTATTCCTCTCGGGAACGCGTTGGTCGCCTTTAGCACGTTGATATTGTTATTAGCTGAGTCGGACTGCAGTACTGACTTCAGAATGCGATTCGCGTTGAACCACTCTTGCCGCGGGATATGCAGGCTATGCGGCATGATCGAGATCATAAGACCTCGGTCACTCTGCAATCCCATCGCCTGGATGCAAAGGTCTTCCAGCGCGACCTCAGACAGATCCGCGCTCGGTGACAGCTCATTGCTGAACGTCCCGCCAGTGGTATTCGTATGGGCGGTTGAAATCAGCGCCAAGCCGTCTCCAGTCGTAAAGTACGTCGTGACGAAGGCGTTGTTGTAGATGAACGCCGAGACGTTCTCGACAGTCTGGTTCATCGAGTAGGCATTCGACTTCGCCCGGCGCATCGACACCTGTTCGTAGAGATTGAACTTCAGCTCTTCGTAAGTGACGATGTAGCCCAGCGCGTAAGCGATGTGCGAGTAGCGCGTCACCGGGCCCTGAACTTCCGAGTCGTAGGTGACACTGCCGCCCTGAACCTTCACAGGCGCGAGGCCGAACCCGGTGATCTGGACATCCTCCTCATACGCCCGTTCAGAGTCCTCCCAGTCGTACAGATCCGGGTACTCCTTCTCGTGTGCGTCGTAAACCTGGCCCCAGAAATCGTGTACTCCAGGCCAGAGTGCTTTGGGGTGTGACCCCGTAGTGATTACGCCAGCAGGCATGATGTTCTCCTAGTAGCCCACTTGACCGATACGGTAGCAGTGGAGATTAATCATCACCCACCACTTCGCCCAGTCGCCGAAGGCATTGTCACTTACCTGGGCCAAGCTGAGCAACTTCAGCTGCAGCGTGCCGCCTGCGCCAGGACTGGCCGTGTCGATCTCCCAACCAGAGATATAGCCGTTATTGGTGCCAGAGCTGAGATTGGCGTTAAGGCCGACTTCTGCTGCTGTGAACGCCGTGCCGAGATCCTCTTCCTGTGCTTCGAAGATCAAGTTCGGGTCGTCGGCGACAAGGACGTAGTAGTTTCTGGACTTCGTAGCCGGGATGACAACAGGAGTGTCCGCAGGCACGCCATAGGCGCTTCCGTAGGACAGCCCTCCCCCACCACTGACGATAGACCCCAAGACGGAATTAGCCGAGCCCGCTGTTGCCAGTATGATCGTCGGCACTCCGTTTGTGTCCGCGCCGCCTGCCAGTACCACTGGGTCTCCGATCGCGTAAGCGTTCGTGTCGTCGGTGTCCGGGATGCAGTAAACCCGGCCTCCCCCGTTCCAAGGTGCGCCGTTCAGGTACTGTACGGGGGACAGTCCCGACGGTCTATCTACGTTCGCCACAGTGCAGCTCCTTCAGAAGAGTTAATGTCACCGGGCCAACTTCTTACGGAAGAGGTCCGGAATCTTGGTCCTCCGCGGATCGACGTAACGGCTGTTCAGGTCCGCGGCTGTTTCGCCAGGAACCTGTCCGCCGACAGTGCCTGTTCTATAGGCAGATGTCAGCGCCTCCGCCACAGAATCGTTTCTGCGGTTGATGATTTCTCTGTCCTCAAGGTAGTACTCCATCTTCTGCTTCATGAGGTACATTCGTACAGCTTGACCTCCGCCGTCCACCTCACTACCTTCTATGACACTAACTCTAGAGCCCATGTCGGTGTTGCCGTCTTTCTTAGCGTCCCCACCGATAGAGACGTTGTTCAGCTGAATTTCGTCCGGATGGACGTGCTCGAAGCCAGCTCGTTCAGCTTGCGCGAGCCGCCCTGGAGTCCCACGAAACCACCGGAGGTAGTAGCCGGGGATTTCCGGCACCTCCAGCTTCCTCTCCGGGACGGAAAGAGGAATTCTGCCCCTCTCGCGCGAAGGCGAGACGGAGGGATTCGATCGCTGCATCTTGGCCCGCGCTTCCGCGGCCCGGCCAGCTAGATCTTCGCTCATGCTGTTTCCTTTTCGAAGTACTGCTTCACGTAGCTTTTGCGCCAGGAGTCAATATCCTTGTGCGCGCGGTTCGCGCCGACTAGACGCTTGGACATGCTGTCGCAGGCGGCCTTGGCGTCGATAGGCAGATCGGCGTAGGTCTTGGCTGCGCCCTCGACAGGCGCGCGGTGCGAGCTGCCACCAGCGCCCTCGACCTTCGAGAAACCGCCCTTCCCGCTGCCACCGCTCAGCTCCTTCTCGACCTCCTCCTTCACCTTGTCTAGAAAGGCTGGACCAATTGTTCGGTTGCCGGCTTGCCGCAGCTCTACCGCGATAGCGTTGGATAGGGCGACAATCCGCGGCTTGATGCGGTAATCAGGGTTCTGCTCGTACCAAGCGATGATGTCAGGAGGAAGCTCGATGCGGGCAGGTCTGCCCCCATCATCGCCGCCCTTCTCTTCCTTTCCGCCGGCTTCGCGGTTCGCATCGTTAAGCTGCGTGAGCTTGTCGGTCAGCTTCGCCGCAAGCGCATGATCGCCGTCTTTCATCGCGTCCTCGAGTTCGTCGCGCAGTTCGGCGCGGGCACCTTCCACCTGCGCCTTCACGTCCTCGGCCTGTGACTCCTCCAACGCTTTGATCGTAGCGTTCGCGGCGCGCAGTGCGCCCTCGGCGGCTCCGAGGCGGCCCTCGAGGTCGCTCAGCTTCCCGACCAGCCGCTCGTTGTTCTTCTGCAGCATTGGCATGATAGAGCGTCCGCGCTCTAGAAACGCCTTGGCGTCAACCCAGTCCTTCTGGTCGCCACGCCATTTGTCCTTATCCGCCCAGCCCATTGCAGCGGCTTCGTGGAGTTCCTCTTCCGTTGCTTGCGTCGCTTCGTCGCTCATTGTGGCTTCTCCTCAGTGATTCTGCAAAAAACATCTCGGTCGTTGACCAGACGGTAAATCTCCTTGTCGGCAGGGCCCTGGGCGACATAACCAGCCATCTTGGTCAGAATGACTCGATCGCCCGGCTTCGCGCGCGGCTGCGCCTCGTCCCGCCAGCACTCACTGCCTACCGCGATTACCTCAGCCCGCTGTTCCATTGCCGCCGACTGTGCGCGCACGTGCTCAGGAATCACGATCGGACTGTTCTTAGCCAGCTCGACCTCGATCATTCGCACTAGTACCGCGCGGCCCAAAGGCTCAAGCCCGCTCTTGTTCAGCATCTTCTAGCTCTCCTTCCAGTATCTCCAGCGTTAGCTCTTGCAGGAACTTGTATGCCTGGCACTCTCCGATTGCGGCAGCGTTGCGGAGCGCAACTGAAGTCTGCTCGAGGGCTAGGATTTCTCCACTTTCCCATGTGTCCTTACGCTCCTCTCGCCGAGAGGCTAGCACTCGAAGCACCACTTGTGTTACTGGGTGTTCTCTCCAGTCGGCGAACATATCCGGTGTCAGTAGTCTTCTCACGGCGTAGCTCCAGTCCTTTTATCATGACATCCATACGCTTCATTAGCACATCGTTCCTGGTCTTGAGAGAGCCAAGAATTGCGTTCATCAGACCTATCTGACGATCCGCCGCGTCCCCCTCTGTCGAGGCCCGCATGTTCTCAATCTCAGCGGCGATCTTCGAAATCTCAGCGTTGTTCATGCGTGACTCTTCCTGCAGCTCCAGCACGAACCGCATCTTGTCCGCTTCCAGCCAAGCCATCTCGACCTGGCTCTTCATCTCCGCGATCTGCAGCTTCGTATCTTTCGGCATCCCGGTTTTCTTGATACCAGGGTACACTTGATCAATTGCGTCGATCTTTATAGCCTTCAGGTATCTCCGCTCGACCTCTTCAAGGTCGTAGCCCGGCGTGCTGGCCGCGGCAGCCTTGAGTAACTGTGCCTGCGTGACTTGCATACTGTCAGACGAGATGTTCGGGTCGGCGGCTGGTACGACTTCATCCGGGCTGCCCAGGTAATCTTCGCGCAAGGCAAGTTGTGACTTACCAAAGCGCTGGCGAACAGGCAAGTACAGTCCGTTGAGGACGTATCCCTTCTTGAATTCCTCCTTCATACAGCGCCACACTCGCTTGAACACGCCGCTGTAGATGCGCTGGCCTTCCTGTACCATTGTTCGCATCGTCTCAGCTGGCGTGTTCTGCCCGGGGTTCTCCCCTACCATCGGGTCTGTAGTGCCAGCCACCCGATTGACGTAGTTGATTAGGAGGCTGAGCAGCTGAAATAGCACCGCGCTCGGCTCTCGCACTTCGTGCGGCACGATGTTCTTGCGAAGATCGTCACCAGAGGAGTCTACTCGCTTCCATTCCAGCGGAGCGAATGTATAGACGCCGCCGCGGATCTTTGCGCCGCGACCGAGAAAGCCACCAGCAGTGACTGCCCAGGTGCCCGCGTCGATCAGCTGGTTGATCAGCGTGTTAGTGGATTCGTTCAGCGGGCCGAGGAGTACGCCGAAGCCGACTCCCATAATCCCTCCGTCCGGCGAGGGAATGAACTCGTATTTCGTGAAGTATTCCTGCCGACGAATCGAGATGATCTCGCCCTGCTTATTACGTTCTATATCCTCTTCTCGATCAAAGCCAGCGACGATTCGCAGGACGGCTTTAGAGGACCCTTCGATGGTAATGATATAAGGCTCGGCGTAGCCATCACCGTCCAGATCAAGGTCTAGGTGCTGCTCTAGACATATGTACGGAGTCGTCTCGTCTGGCGAAGGCGGCTGTTGGCCTAGTCGATTGTCCCGCTTCGTGTCCTGCGCGCTCTGCTCCTGCGGCGCGGACGGCTGACTATACCAAGCCTCTTCGCTCACATTGCGAAACATGCCTCGCTTGATCCGCGAGTGCAGATCGTTACGGAAGAAGGGAACCACATGCGTCTTGCGCGGGCAGGCCTCAACGCTCTTCGCCCAGTAGTCTAGAACGAAGTCCTGCGCAAGCACTGTCTCGGCAACCTTATAGCCCTTGTCAGCACTCCAATAGCTCTTCACAAAGACCGAGCCAACGATCGGAAGGTTAATGAGCAGCCGGTCCTTCTGTTCCTCCCAAGACGCGTCCTGTTCCAGCACTTGCCAGCTCATGTGCGTGGAGATGCGGTTTGCTCTGGCTTTCTTAGAGCTGTCGGGGTCGTCGCCGATTACTCGGCACTTCACGACATCGATCCCGGAGATCAGCGCAGGGTAGGCGCGAGAATGGAACTGTAGAGCACCGATAGTGATGAGCGGGAAAGCGACATTTGAGGCGCCAACCCAGGGAAATGTCTTGGACTTTTGGACCTGCATGGCGAGGTCCATGGCGGCTTGGGTACGGCGCTCCCATTTGTAGCGAGAGTGACGATCGGCCTCGTAGCCGGTGTAAACCAGCTCGCCTATCTTAACAAGGTCGCCTGCCTCAAAGCGATCACAGAGATTCGCCGCTTCGAGAGTCTCAATATTCAGGGTGATCTTGTGGTCGAGGGCGAACATCAGTATCCAGTCGTCTGCGACCGGCCGTCTGGCTGTTCTCGCCGGCGCCTGTTCGCCAAGAGGATCTCAAACTCTTCATCCTCTATGAAGTCCTCTTCCTCCGCGCGGCCTTCTCGCTCGAAGCCAATAGCTAGGAGCGAAGTGGAGTCGAATTGATCGTCTAAGATTGCCTGCGCGCCGCCGGTGAATCGAAGCAGTTCCTGCTCATAGGCCGGATACCACTCGGCCTGCTTGTCAAAGCGCACTCCACCGGCTCGATGACGCTTCTGTAGCGTGCGCCCACGTGTCGCCTTGTCTTTAACCGAGGCGACTTCGACAATGTTGATCCAAACATCCTGCTCTCGCATCTCGTTGTAGACAAGGTGTCTGAGACTCTGCCAGATTTGCCCGTCCTCGACGAAGAACATCTCTGGATTCCAGCGGCGCTGAACCGAGAACATCTCTTCGATCCAGCCAATGCGAGTACCGTCTGAGAGATACTCAAGGGAGGCCCAGCGGCCTACTCTCTGATCGACGATGTGGATTAAGTTGCGACTGCATTTGCCGCCGACAGTAAAGCTGGTGCGGTTTGCGAGATCGGCTTTGCTGACCGCGAAGTCAGCAGCAGCGCGGAATAGCTTCGGCGCGCTGTAGTCCTGTGGCTCCATTGGCAGGAAGTCGCCCTGGCGTAGGTAAGCATCAGCATTGTCCTGCGGGTCGTTAAGGAACTCCTGCGAATAGCCGCCGGCATCTCCGTCCTCGACGAACTCCTGACGGCGAGCCCGAAGGCGCTCATCACTCCATGCTTCGCGCCAGAGAATGCTGCTAAAATCGTCGAAGGAGGCATGGGCCTTGTAGAATAGTGATTTCCACGCCCTGTTCTTCTGCAGCCGGGCGAGAAGAGAGTCTTCGTGCAGGATAGTTCCGTGAACGCGAATGCGGCCCCGGCGACTGACAGCCTGCCGCGCGGCCCGGAAGAACCAATTACGGAACTTCCGCCGGCGGTCTCTACTCTCTACCTGCTCATCATCCTCCATATCATCGCAGAGAAGCAAGTTCGGTCGGCGACCGTTCCACATCTTGCCACGGATCTTCTGCTCCGCCCCGCGCGCTAGTACCCGCCAGCGATGACCATCGCTCATTCGCACAATCAGATCTGTCTGCGAATCTCGCTCGATCTCTGCAATTCCAAACTCCTCCCGCATGTCGTCGTTCTCTCTAACCTCTTCAATCACGTTAGAGAGGATCTCAGCGGCGTTATCCTCTGTCGAGCCGACTAGAATCACGTAGTCGCTGGCGCGGAACAAGACCTCTGCTAGGATAAATACGAAGCCAAACGCGGTTGTCTTGGCGTGCTCACGTGGGGCGACAAGATCGACTAGAGGCGCTGGCGAACAGTAGACCGCCCAGCCCTCACGATGAAATTGCGGCGTAGCTACGAGCTGGTCGTAGCGCGGGCTGAGGAACGTACCAGCAAAGGCCTCAATGACCTCAGCGGTGAGAGGGACAGGGCGGATATGGCCTGTCATCACGGGAGCTCGGGCACGACCGCCAGATATCCAGTCATCAGCAGTGTCTGACTTGCGCTGGTGGTGATCGTACAGGTCAGCTTGTACACGACGCCTTCAATTCCAGCTGTGATTGCTTGCGAAACGATCGCTCCGCTGCTAGTCGCCGCGCCGCTGACGACCGCAGACGGACTCGCGTCCGTCCCGCTATAAACCGCAGCTGCAACGCTCTTCGTGCTGATCGTCTCGCCGGCCTCGAGGCGGCTGGTGAAGTTGAACGTGATAACAAGCGTTTCACCGGCAATCTTTGAAGGAAGCTCTGTACGCGTCACAGCTCAGAGATTCCTGAGTCTGGCCTCGTCTTCGTATACTTACTGGCTTCGCGGTAGAAAAGCTCAGCGCTGCGGGGCGAATCGCCGACGCCTAGCTGCTTCATCCTACGCAGGCACGAGAGACCCAGCGCTTTTGCCCGCAGCACGAACCATTCTTGCGTGCCCTCGCCCGGTTGCTGCTGTGTGCCCTGGGCATAGAGAGCTGTCTCGACCTCTAGCTGGGCAATCGCGGCGTCTAGGCTCATCTCTTATCCTCTTTCTTCGCTTTCCGCACCTCGCCGGGGTAGGACTTACCACCGAGGAAGCAAATCCTGATAAAGCGGCCTTTTGGCAGCTTTTTCGTTCGCACGCGGCCCCGCTGGGCGACGCAGGCGAGGAAATCAGCGGGCATAGGAGCGCCTGCGCTTCTTAGCAACGGGCCGGCGGACTGGGCGATAAGGGGGGCGAGGGCCGCGGGCGTTCATTCGCAGCCTGCCATCCTCTTGTGCATGTTCACCGGCCTACCTTCGGTCGGCTTGCAGGCCTCCTGCGCCTTCTCCGGGCTCATGTTCATCAAGTCCCTATCCTTGAACGAACTATAGCTGCTGGCCTTGCCCTTACGCTGCGCCGATTTCGACCCGTATCCCGTCTTTTTCATCCAGTACCCTTTCACGAATGCCACGTTGGAGAGAGACCAGGCGCTCGGCCAGCCGTTCTAGTCGATCAGCGGCGACTCCTGGGCTAGGAGGAGGTGCGTTGCCGCCAATGCCAAGGGCCTTAGCCCCTAGCTCGGCGGCTCGCAGAGCCACATTATCACTCACCTGCGGTGCGTTGAGCTTCGCCTGCAGCACCTGTAGCGAACGGATGGTCAGTGCGCGGAAGCGCTCCTCTATAGTCGCCCGTAGCTCCGGATCAATAATCTTCTCACGCCGGACGGCCATACGGCTTTGCAGGGCATCCGAGGCCAGAATATTAGAGATCCAGCCGGGTGTATAGCCAAAGTACGCGGCGATCTCGTTCTGGTCCATTTCTGGATGCTCAATGATCAGATCAATCAGTGCTTCGTGTGTGTAGCTACAGCGCTTCAGCCTCCCCATCGTGGGGGCGGGGAGCTGATGCACTGGCCCTTGCAGCTCCTTTAGTAGCTGGTCGCCGGCTTTGAGTGCTTCAATCGCAGTTGTCATCCTGGCATGATAACACACCGGCGGCAAGGAAGCCAGAACGACCTCGGAAGGGGCGAAACGGGCGCCTGTTATGGGCGGATAACAGGCGCCTGATTCCCTTAGTACTTCTGCGTGCCAAAATGCCTTTATCGAATTTTCGCGCCGAAGGAGTTTCCCCCGGCCCTTCGACGCAGGGCCAGGGCAGGGTGGCCTAGGGAGGGACCGGCGGGCGGACCTGACGAAAATTGTCACATTCGGGCGAGAATTGTCACATCGACACGGAGGCCGGCCTATACAAATCAACGGGTTACTGCAGGCATGGTACATGCATGGTATTGGACGGGCAACGGATTCGCCCGATGTGGCTCTTTAACAACCCGCGCTGTAAGGCCCTATCGCATCCCGCGAGAACGGTCTACGGCGTATCCATAAGAGGCTCAAAATGAAAGAGAATCAGCACGTTCAACCTGTTATAGATGTAGAGCATCAGTGCATCTCGTTTAACATCGCCGACGGAAAGCCAGCCTTGGTGCTGCATATGGCTAAGGTGCATCAGGCGATCATCGAGCGGGCGGCGTATGTCGGCCTGGCACAGGTCCGCGTGGTAGACGCGGCAGCAATCGGGGCGGCGGACGACGACGGTAATATCCTAAGCCCGGCCGAGCGCATAGCGGAAAAGCGCCGGCGCATGGCCGAATTGATCGAGTACCTGGAGACAGGCACCGATCAGTGGTCCCGGACTGGTGCCGGCGGCGGCGGCGCACGTAGCATTACCGTCGAAGCTGCTGCTCACGTCCGCGGCGTGGAGTACGACGTTGCGCTCGGCTGGATCGACGAGTACGCATCTCGCAAATTCGCTGGGAATCGGAAGAAAGCCCTGGCTAAACTTCGCGAGTCCTCCGACATACTGCGCGCGATACGAGTGCTCCGCGACGCCAGGATGCCAGCCGCCCGCGTTGACGCAGACGCGGCCTTGGCCGAGCTCGGAAAGTAAGCAGATAGCCCCCTCAGCCCCGCCGGAGCGGGGCTTTTTTTTGCTCGCGGCGCGGGCCAGTAAGGGCTTAGAAGAATTTCCGTCCATTCCTTCTAATCCTGCTGCTTCACGTATATGACCCTATCCATAAACACTCAGTGCGCGCTCGGGCTAGTAGTTGTGTTTTATTACTTATATATTTTTTTTAACTAAATACTCTTAGTCAATAACAGGCGCCTAATACGTCCCAGTGACATAGGGGACGCGCGGGGCATGTGCGTGAAGCAGCAGGAATAGAAGAATCGGAAGGAATTCTTCTAAGCCCTTACTTGACGCCGGGGGTGGTGAGGGGTATGCTGAGAGGGAAGGAGAGCGCGAAATGAAGAGACTAGGGCCGGAGGTTACAAGGGAGCTGGCGTGGAAGCTGCGGCAGATGTACCGCGAGCTGGATGAAGGAGGGAGAAGAAAGTGGACTATGCAGGAACTGGCTAAGGAGTTCTGGGTTAGCGAGACGACAGTTTACAGGGCGGTGCATAACTTGGGGAGGTTTGGGGTGGACCCGCTGCCTGAGCCGCAACTGCCGGCGGCGCTAGAAGCGGCGGCGCAGGCAAGTCTCAAGCGGCTGCTGCAGCTGCAGGGGCTTTCAGCCGCCGACAAGATGAGCGCAACGATCACAGCTGAGCGCGAGAAGCATCCGGATAATCTGCTGGAGGAACTAAAAGATGGAATACGTAGCGAATGATGCGCCTTGGAGCACAGAGGACCAGGCCTGGCTGGATAAGCAGCCAGCTACGTTCCAGCCAATCGCCCGCCGGCACGGGCGGGAGCTGTATGAGGTGGTAATGGCGGCAGGAGTAACCTCGCACGCCCTAAGAGTGCTGAATAGGCATACGCGCGGGAACCACGCCTGCGAGCAAGCGATTAGCGCGCTGATCAGCATGACAAACGTGTTAGCGACGAAGGCGATACTTGGAGCCGGCGCAGATATGCTGAAGTTCGCAGAATGCAAAGGCGATGTAGAGAGGCTGGCAGCACTGGCAGACAGCGGTGCTCGACAGCCAGACGAACGAGTGAGTCCTGGAGGGATCATTCTGAACAGCTAAGCCGGCTCCCTGTGCTAAGAGTTAGTCGGCGATGGCACATCTCTTCAACACGGGGATGCGGAATCGTGATAGACTAACGGTGCAAACAATGGGGTTTGCGAACGGAGGCTCACATGAAAATGCTGTTCAAGAAAGAGACCAAGCACACAGTTGTCTATGCAGCGCAAGACGACGCGGCGCCTGTGCAGAGCGTGTACGTCGAGAAGGTTTGGCTGCGCAGGCAGCAGCCTGCGGGCTGGCCAGAGGCAATCGAGCTGGAGGTGACGATATAACCACTCTCTTCCTCGCACGTACCCGCGCGGAAGCTCTTGCTGTCGAGCAGAACATCAGCTTCGGCGTTGAGCGAGTTCGCGGCGGGCGCTACCTCGTTCGCACCGCGCGATTCTTGCTTGATAAGCCGAGCGCAAAGGGCGTTCAGATTGTGCTGCCGGACGGCCGCTGGCTGCGGCTGGAAGAATTGCAGGAAGCGGCAGAGGAGGAAGGAGAGAACCGCGCACGCGAGGATTCATCAGATCTTGAGGATGCACTGCTGTCCAACCTGCCACATGGGGACAACTAATGACCACCAAGCACATACCCGCAACGCCGCTCCCGTTGCACGTCAACGCCAGCAAGAAAGGTCGAATTATCGGCGACGAAACAGCCGAAGGATGGGACGCGCTGTTCATCAATGGCGCCAATAACACCGTGGCGAAAGTGTTTCGCTCTGGCGATGCGCGCTCCCTCACCCACGCCGCGAACGCCTACCCGACGCTGGTCGCGCGCATCCGAAACAACCTGCTCGTACATGACGAAATGGACGAGGACGGTAACGGGCCGATTACCTGTACCTGCCAACAGTGCGGGGCGAATCGCGCCCTCCTGCGCTCGCTCGGGGAGGACGCATGACCACTACCCACAAACTGGACCTCGCGCAGTTCGAAAGAACTTGCAGCGATGACATGGCTCAAGTTGACAGAGTTTTCCTCCTCGCCGAGTGCAAGCGCCAGCGCGAGCGGATCGCCAAGCTGCGGGGGGCGCTGCGTGCGCTACGGGGCGCCGCAGTATTGGCAGAGGCGTCTGCCTTCGCCGTTCCACCGTTCGTCGTCGCGATGGTGACGTATGAGTAAGCTCTCCCCCCTCTGGGACATCGCGGTAGCCAGTGTCATGTTCGGCTGGCTGCCGCTCGTGCTGCTCGACCCAGACGGAACTATCTGGCGCTATCAAGAAGCCGCTAATGCTCGCGCCGCGATCTACGCGCAAGCACTGGTTGCCTGCTTTCGTGGCCAGGCAATTTCCATCGACGGCCTGCTTGTGCTCTGCGAGCGGGTCGAGGCGCTGGCCGAGCCGCAGGGCGTGTTGACTATCTGGAGGCACTAATGCTCCCTGACGACTTGAAGAACTGGCGGGCGCAGGAAGAAGACCCGTTCCAGATAATTCCGCCTGATCTTGCCGCTATGCTGCTGATAGCGGCGATAGTACTAGCAAGCGTGTTTGAGCGCTGGCTGTAAAAGAGGAGAATCTGCTATGAAGATCAACGGCTTTGAAATCACTCATGACGGCAAGCAGACTGTTACAGTACTGAAAGGAGGCGTGCAGCCTGAGCTATTTGAGCAGGAAGTTGCTGCAGCACGCGTACTGCTTAGCCGCTTCCATACGTCCCGTCCAGGTTCTGTTTGGGGCTGTGATGGAATAGGCTACGGCATCCAGCAGCAACGGGGCGTAGTGCGAATCTGCAAGTCGGGCGTCGGGCCAGTAATATTCAAGCACGGATTAGCTAAGGAAGGCTATGAGTAAAGTTAACGAAATTATCAAGCTTCCCTGCTACGACTGTAAAGACCTCTTCCAGGTCAACAGCCTTTGCTTCGGTCGCTGTCCAGACTGCTATGAGGAATGGCGAGAAGAGATCAGGGAGAATGATGACGAACCAGAGCAAGTAACGCCGAGAGGCTGGGAGAAGCCATAATGCCACTCTACCGCGCAGTCTACCTTCGCGCCGGCAAGCCGAGAGG
>Ga0209521_10002416_pt1 | contig 15282 bp, 10 predicted proteins | sample Rifsed19ft4_FD_184016 | JGI IMG/M metagenome (GOLD analysis project Ga0209521, IMG submission 184016) | Soil microbial communities from Rifle, Colorado, USA - sediment 19ft 4 (version 2) | ecosystem: Environmental > Terrestrial > Deep subsurface > Rock core/Sediment | place: Rifle, Colorado...
GGGACCGTCAGGTTTCGGCCCTAGAGCCGATAGCTCGCCTTAGTAGGTCTACGAACTGCTCGATCCGTATCGCGCGCCGCTGCTCGGGGTCGGGGTGTCGGTGGAACAGCCCCGGGTCGAGCTCCTTGGTCACCAGCGCGTCCTGGAAGCCGCTGGCGAGCCAGTCGAGCATCGACGCCGCCATCTCCACGTCCAGGTCCGCGCGCAGGTCTTCCCGCCCAACGCCGAACTCGATGAACTCGAGGGTGCCGTAGGGATCCTCGCTCACCAGGAACCGGTTGATCTCGCGGCGTAGGCCCAGGTCCGTGCCGTAGTTCCCGACGAGGGCCACGCGGTAGGGGATCCAGTCGCCCTGGATCAGGTGCTCGGTGCGCTCCAGCCAGTAGACGAGGATCTCCCAGAAGCCACCGTCCACGACCTCGGCCGGGGCCTCGAGCCACGCCGGTAGGGATTGCACCGCCCGCTGATAGGCGGCGAAGAACAGCCCGGCCTTGCTGCCGAAGTGCTGGAAGATCGAGCCCTTCGCGATCCCGAGCTCCGAAGCGATCTCCTCCACCTTCGAACCCTGGTAGCCGTGCTCGGCGAACGAGCGCATCGCCGCCTCGACGATCCGCTCCCGCTTGGCCGCGGACCTCGGGCCGGGTTGTGACCTTAGGTCACGTGACATGGGCACGCCTCTCGCATCACACGGCTCAACAGTATGAACGTGGAAGGCGCAGTGCCTGACCCTCGGTCAGGTCGGCCCGGCCGGGGCGTCAGCCCCGGAGCGTTTGGGCCACGCGGTCCAGGCCCTTGGTCATCTGGTCGACATCGAAGCCGAAGCCGACCCGGAAGCCTCGACCAAGGCCGAACATGTCACCGGGGACGAGCAGGACGCTCTGCTCCTGCCGGATCCGGTCCACGAGGGCCGTCGAGCGCTCGGGCAGGTCGTACTTGATGTAGGCGATCGCCCCCGCGACGGGCCGCACGTACGTGAGCAGGTCGCCCTGGGCGGCGGTCCACTGCTCGAGCGGGGGCAGGTTCGTCCTGATGATGGAGCGGGTGCGCGCGAGGATGTTCTCCCGCACCCCCGGCTGCATCGCGACCGAGGCCAGGATGTCCGAGACCATCCCGGGCGTGAGCGTCGTGTAGTCGTGCCGGATCCAGACCTCGCGGATCAGCTCGGGCGGCGCGACGATCCAGCCAACGCGGAGTCCTGGCATCGCGAACGCCTTCGACAGGCCGCTCGTGATCACGACCCGCTCGCACCGACCCCAGAACGTTGGGGAGGTCACGTCGGTGTCCACCTCGGCGCCGCGGTAGATCTCGTCAGCCACGATCCACGCGCCCACGCGGTCGGCGGCCGCCACGATCGCGTCCATCTCGGCCTCGGTGAGGACGGCACCGGTGGGGTTGTTCGGGTTGCAGACCATCACGACCTTGGTCTTCTTCGTCACGGCGCGCTCCAGCCGCTCCAGGTCAAGAGCCCACCTCCCTCTCTGCGTCTTCAGCCTGAACGTGTCGGTCCGGTCTCCGAAGAACGGGCCCAGGCCCATCCCCTGGAGGTAGTTCGGCACCATGAACGCGAGCCGGTCACCGGGCTCGAGCAGCGTCCAGAGCGCGAGCAGGTTGGCCTCGGAGCCTCCGTTCGTCACCGTGACGTGGTCGGGGGTCGCGCCCTCGTACCAGGCGGCGATGTTGGCCCGCGTCTCGTGCGAGCCCTCTGACAGCGGGTAGCCGAGCCGGGTGCCCATGAAAGCCTCGGCGTCCGCGATCGGGCCGAGCAGGTCACGGATCGACAGCGGCATCACGCCCGACTCCGACAGGTCGACGTCGACGAGGTGCCACCACAGCGACTGCATGCGCTCCATCTCGAACGGGTCGATGCGAGCCACGGATCCCTCCTCGTCGAGCGAGCCTCGCCCGACCGTAGCACCGCGACCGTGGGGCCGGCCGCCGAGCGAGGCGACCGATCCCGGTAGTCCTGCTCGCTCGCGAGCCCTAGCGGGGCGTCAGACGCGCGACGATCTCGTCGTGCAGGACACCGTTCGTCGCCAGCACCGTCCCGCCATGCACGAGCGGTGAGCCGTCGAACTGCGATATCCGCCCGCCGGCCTCTTGGATCACGACCTGCAGTGCCGCCCAGTCCCACGTGGCGAGCTCGAGCTCGACCATCACGTCGGCCGATCCGCGCGCGACGAGGCAGTGGCCCCAGGCATCTCCGAACCCGCGGTTGCGCCGAGCCTCGCGCACCAGCCCCTGGACGCCCTCCGCGTAGGGACCCTCCAGCCAGTCCTCCATCCCCGCGAACACGAAGAACGAACGCGAGACGCGGTCCGCCCTGGATACCTGGATCGTCGTGCCGTTCAGGCGAGCGCCGCCGCCGGCCGATGCCTCGTATCGCTCACCGAGCGCCGGGAAGTTCACGACGCCGACCACAGGCTCGTCGTCCACCGCGAGGGCGATCAGGTTCGACCAGACCTGGACGCCGTCGGCGAAGTTCTTGGTCCCATCGATCGGGTCCACGATCCAGCGACGGTGGCCGGTGCCCTCGGAGCCCCCCTCCTCGCCGAGAACGCCGTCGTCCGGGTAGCGCTCGTGGATCGCGGCTCGGATCGCTTCCTCGATCGCGACGTCGGCCTCGGTGACCGGGCTCCTATCAGGCTTGAGACGGACCTCGAACGTGCCACCGAAGAAGCCGAGGCCGATCGCGCCCGCACGCTCGGCCAATCGGTTCGCGAACTCGAGCTCCTCCTCGTACACGCTCGGACCTTACCGGCTCGAGGCTCACGGGCGCTCGGCCGCTCCTGCTAGATTCGGTGCTCCATGCAGACCACCCTCGAGTCCACGGACAAGCACACCGTCAAGCTCACCATCGAGGTGCCGCCCGAGGAGTTCGGCAAGGACCTCGACCGCGCGTACCGCAGGGTCGCCCAGCAGGTGAAGATCCCCGGCTTCCGCAAGGGCAAGGTTCCGCGCCAGGTGATAGACGCACAGCTCGGCCGCGACGCCGTCCTGGGCGAGTTCCTCGAGGACTCGGTTCCCTCGTACTACCGTGAGGCGCTCCGCGAACACGACCTGGCGCCGATCACCGACCCGGACATCGACCTCGGCGAGGTCGAGGAGGGGAAGCCGTTGGTGTTCACGGCGGTCGTCGAGGTCAGGCCTCGCCTGAAGCTGGAGGAGAACCAGTACAGGGGGATCCGCGTCGAGCGCCCGGCGGCCGAGGTGACCGACGAGGAGGTCGACCGCTTCCTGGACTCGCTCCGCGACCGGTTCGCCGAGCTGGAGACCGTTGCCCACCCCGCGCGCGAGGGAGACTTCGTCGTGATGGACATCCGCGCCACGGTGCACGGCGAGGAGATCGCCGAGGGCACGCGCCAGGACTACCTGTACGGGGTCGGCACCGGTGAGTTCGGCGACGTCCTCGACAAGGAGCTCGAGGGCAAGCGGTCCGGCGAGATCTTGAAGTTCAACGACGCGCTGGGGCCGGGCGCGGGGGAGCGGGCCGGGCAGGAGGTCGCCTTCCAGGTCCTGGTCAAGGAGGTCAAGGGAAAGAAGCTGCCCGCGGCCGACGACGAGTTCGCCAAGGTCGCCTCCGAGTTCGACACGCTCGACGAGCTGAAGCAGAGCCTGCGCGAGCAGCTGATGCGGAACAGGGAGCGCGGGGCCGACGCCGAGGTTCGCGACCGGGTCCTGCAGGCGATGATCGACTCGGTCGAGGTGGACCTGCCGGACACGCTCGTGGATGAGGAGGTGCAGCATCGCGTCCTGCACGCGCAGGAGCGCGCCGAGCAGGCCGGCATGACGCTGCCGCAGCTGCTCGAGGCGCAGGGCTTCGACGAGCTCAGGTTCCGGGCCGATGCGCGTGACCACGCGATCCGTGCGATCAAGGCCGACCTCGTCCTGGAGGCGGCGGCCCGCCAGGAGGACATACAGGTGACGCCGGAGGAGCTCGGCCGCGAGATCGCCGGGCTCGCGCAGGCGCTCGGGCGCGACCCGAAGGAGCTCGCGAAGAGTCTGGACCGTTCCGGTCAGGTCGTATCACTGGCCGGTGATATCATCCGCTCCAAGACGCTCGACCTCCTCGTCGAGCACGCAGACATCCACTCGGACGGCGGTTCCGAGGAACGTCGTGAGCCCTCAGGAGAGCCCGCAGACGCTCCGATCGAGACCGTCGAGGAGACCGCAGAGGAGACGCCATGAAGGACTACCTCGTTCCCGTTGTCGTCGAGCAGACCAGCCGCGGCGAGCGTTCGTTCGACATCTACTCGCGCCTGCTGAAGGAGCGCATCGTGTTCCTCGGCACGCCGATCGACGACGCGGTCGGCAACCTGATCATGGCGCAGCTGCTGCACCTGGAGTCCGAGGACCCCGACAAGGACATCAACCTGTACATCAACTCGCCCGGCGGGGACATCACGGCGCTGTTCGCGATCTACGACACGATGCAGTACATCAAGCCCGCCGTCTCCACGATCGTGATGGGGCAGGCGGCCTCCGCGGCGGCGGTGCTCCTGCTCGCCGGGGAGAAGGGCAAGCGCTACGCGCTCCCGCATTCGCGCGTGCTCCTGCACCAGCCGCACGGTGGGGCGCAGGGTCAGGCCGTGGACATCGAGATCCAGGCCAAGGAGATCACGCGATACCGCAAGCTGCTCGAGGAGCTGATCGCCGAGCACACCGGCCAGCCGCTCGAGAAGGTCGCCAAGGACACCGACCGTGACTACATCCTCACGGCCGAGGAGGCCGTCGAGTACGGGGTGGTGGACGAGGTGATCACCAGCCGGAAGTTGACACCCGAACTCGCTGCGGCGGCCGCGGGCGCGTCGTAGGATTGCCGCCCGAGTAGGATCGGACGCTCGAACAGGGGGCCAGGGGCATGGCGAGGATCGGCGACTCCGACCTTTTGAAGTGCTCCTTCTGCGGGAAGTCGCAGAAGCAGGTCAAGAAGCTCATCGCGGGCCCCGGCGTGTACATCTGCGACGAGTGCATCGATCTCTGCAACGAGATCATCGAGGAGGAGCTGTCCGAGACCTCCGAGCTCAAGCTCGAAGAGCTCCCCAAGCCGCAGGAGATCTACTCGTTCCTCGAGGAATACGTGATCGGCCAGGACAACGCCAAGAAGGTCCTTTCGGTAGCCGTCTACAACCACTACAAGCGGATCCAGGTCGGGACCAAGGACACGGAGGTTGAGCTCCAGAAGTCGAACATCATGGTCCTGGGGCCGACCGGGTGCGGCAAGACGCTCCTCGCGCAGACCCTCGCGAAGATGCTGAACGTTCCGTTCGCGATCGCGGACGCCACGGCGCTGACCGAGGCAGGCTACGTAGGCGAGGACGTCGAGAACATCCTGCTGAAGCTGATCCAGGCGGCCGACTACGACGTGAAGAAGGCCGAGACCGGGATCATCTACATCGACGAGGTCGACAAGATCGCACGCAAGTCCGAGAACCCGTCGATCACGCGCGACGTGTCCGGCGAGGGCGTGCAGCAGGCGCTCCTGAAGATCCTGGAGGGCACCACCGCCAGCGTCCCGCCGCAGGGCGGCCGCAAGCACCCGCACCAGGAGTTCATCCAGATCGACACGACGAACATCCTGTTCATCTGCGGCGGCGCGTTCGCGGGGCTCGAGAAGATCGTCGAGAGCCGGATCGGCTCGCGCGGGATCGGGTTCGGCGCCGACGTGCGGCGGGTCGAGGAGAAGGACCTGGGTGCGATCCTCGGCCAGGTGCTCCCCGAGGACCTGCTCAAGTACGGGCTGATCCCCGAGTTCGTCGGCCGACTTCCGGTGATCACCAACGTCCACAACCTGGATAAGCAGGCGCTCATCGACATCCTCACCCAACCGAAGAACGCGCTGGTGAAGCAGTACCGCAAGTTCTTCGAGTTCGACGGCGTCGAGCTCGAGTTCTCCGACGACTCGCTCGACGCGATCGCCGACCAGGCGATCCTGCGGGCCACCGGTGCGCGGGGCCTCCGCGCGATCATGGAAGAGGTCCTGCTGAACACGATGTACGAGCTGCCCTCGCGTAGCGACGTGACGAAGTGCGTTATCGACGGCGAGGTCGTCCGAAGCAAGGTGAACCCCACCCTCGTACCGCTCAAGGAGGCGAAGAAGCGCGAGCGGCAGGAACGCTCGGCCTGAGGGGCCCTCGCTGGATCGCGGCCGTCGTCCCCTTGCTCGTGTTCGGTGCGCTGTTGACCGCCTGCGGGGGTGACGACGGAGGTTCGGAGCCAGGCGCCCAGAACCCTGCGGATCTCGAGGGCGATCCATGGGTTCTCACCCAGATGCTCGACGCGGACGGGAACACACAGATCGTGGACGTCGGCGTGATCGCGCAGTTCGACGGCTCGACGATGAGCGGCATCTCCGGCTGTAACGACTACAACGCGACCTACGAGGCTACCGGGGACCAGATCTCCTTCGGCCCGATCGCGTACGAAGAAGATCTGCCCACCCAACGAGCAGGACGTCGAGGATCGGTACCTCCAGCTCCTCGCCGGGGTGGCGAGGTACGCAGTCGAGGGCCGCTTGATGTCCATGAGCGATGCGGAGGGCACGCCGGTCCTGCAGTTCAGCCGCGGCTAAGCCTCAGCTAAGACGAGTCCTGAGCGACCCGAGCCGCTCGAGCTCCAGCACGGCACCCGCCCGCTGCAGATCGTGTGTCGCGGCGTCGAGCATCGAGCGTGCCTCCTCGGTCCTGTCGACGGCGATCAGTAGGTCGGCGAGGTCGAGCTCCGTGCGGGCGCGCTCCCATTCGGCCTGGAGTGTGGCGAACCCGCGCCTGGCCCCCTCCAGCAGCTCGAGCGCGCGCTCCGCGTCGCCGGCAGCGAGCGCGTGCTGTCCCTCGAGCCGGTCGAGATGGACCGGCAGCGCCAGTAGCTCGGCGGCCTTGGCGTACGCCCTGGCGTCGCCCAGGAACGCGGGAACCTCGTCCCATCGTGCCGTCAGCGCGAAGAGCTCCGCTGCCACCTGGTCCTGGAACGGTCGCATCGTCATCGACTCGACCGCCGACTCGTCGATGAGCTCCCACGCGCGCTCGTGCTCGCCGCGCCGTGCGACCGCCCACGCGAGCCAGTTGCTCGCGAGCACCCTCCCTCCGTGGACGAATCCGCGTGAGTCCCGCAAGATGGTGAGGAGGCGGTCCGCGCCCTCGAGTCCCCGCGCTTCGTGCACGAACGCGGCTGCGCCGAACAGGTTCATCATGAAATAGGGGGGGTCGTCGGCTCGCCCGCCCATGGCTGCTACGGCCTCGCGGAACGCCTCGAGGACCCGGTCCCACTCGCCCAGGTGGAACAGGCTCGCGCCCGCCCAGTTGAGGCAGTGGATGTTCAGGCCTTCGGCGCCCTCGGCGCGCTCCTGCCCGATGAAGCCGAGCCGGACCGAGTCCTCGTACTCCCCGAGCATGAAGTGCTCCCAGGCAGCCATCCCGTAGATATCGCCCGCTTCCCACGGGTCCTGGAACACCTCTGCGATCTCGAGGCGCCGGGCGAGCATCGGCCGAACCCCGCCGTAGAGCCCGACGTTGAGGATGGCGGAGCCTGCGCCGTCGAGCGCAGCCGACTCGAGGTCCAGCCGCCCGATCCTCTTGGCGAGATCCGCCGCCCGGATCCCTGCCTCGAGCGCCCGCTCGCGCTCCTCGTCGCCCAGCCGGGTGTCCCATCCGAAGCCGAACGGCATGAACGCCTTGAGCGTCAGGAGGCGGATCTCCTCCTCGGACGACCCGGCGTCCAGATGCGCGAACCCGATGTCCAGGTATCCCCGCACCTCCTCGACCCCAGGCTGGCTCTTCATCGATCCGGGCCACCGCAGGGGGGTCTCGGCCGCCCTGGCGCACGCCCATGCGATCGGACGCCGGTCATCCGGTATGTGCTCGAGCCGCAGGTCGACCGCCTCCCTCAGCGCGTGCCAGGACAGGTCCCCCTGGTAGTCGTTCAATGCGATCAAACCCGTCTCCTCGAGCACGGCGATGCGCTCGATCGGGTCGACGGCCAGGTCGCCCGCGCGCTCCGCCGTCTTCATCGCCTTCGTGTTGGCGAACCGGCTCCGGGCCTCGCCCGCCACCTCTAGCAGCGCGGCGAACGCCCGGCGCCGTAGCTCCTCCTGCTGGTCGCCTCCACCCTCTTGCGCCGAGAACGCCTCGACGTAGTGGTAGGCGAGGAGCTCGCTGAACTCGCGGCCGCGGGTCCCGGCCGTCTCCTCGATCCAGCGGGCCACCGCCTCGTGGGCCGGGCCACGCTCGCGGCGAGGCAGGCTCTCGTACGCGACGTCGCGGGTGAGGATGTGCTTGAAGATGAACTCCGGCTCCCCGGCCACCGAGGTGCCCAGGCGCGACAGGACGAGCTCGCGCTCCTCGAGCCGGTCCAGGGTCTCGCGTATCCGCTCGCCGTCGCCGTTCAGAAGTCGCCGTACGGGCCCCGCCCAGAAGACGCGCCCGACGACGGCCGCGCGCTGCAGCGCGCGCTTCTCCTCCGGCGTGAGGAGGTCGATCCGGGCCGCGAGCACGGCCTGGACCGTGTCGGGGATGTGGACCTCGCCGATCGTCTCCGTCGCCAGCCACCGGTCGCCTTCGCGCACGATGGCGCCGCCGTCGATCAGGTGGCGGACGATCTCCTCCAGGAAGAACGGGTTGCCCTCGGCTCGCTCGAGGATCTGGTCATGGACCGACGGCGGGAGTTCGGCGACGGTGAGCAGGAGCCGGACGAGGTGGTCGGCCTCTTCGAGCAACAGGGGTTCGAGCGCGATCGCCGAGTGGTTCCTGCGACCTCCACCCCATCCCGGTCGCCGGTCGGTGAGGTCGTGCCGCGCCGGACACACGAACACGACGGGGCCGAGCACCTTGTCGGCCATCTCCTCGAGCAGGTCGAGGAGCGCCGGGTCGGCCCAGTGGATGTCCTCGATCACGACGACGACCGGCCCCCGGAGCGCGAGCGCCGAGAAGAACGACCGCCACGCGAGGTGCATCTCGGCCCGTACCTGACGAGGCTCCAGGTCGCGCATCGGTGCCGAGGGGAACTCGAGCCCGACCGTGTACGCGATCGCCCGGCAGGTCCGCGTGGCGTCGATGGAGGGGTCCGTTTCCAGGACCGCGTCGCAGGAGATCTCGATCTTGTCGAGCACCTCGTCGGACGAGTCCGTGTCGAGCACCCCGGCGTGCGACTTCAAGATCTCGGCTAGCGGCCAATACGTGATGCCGTCTCCGTAGGGCAGACACCGGCCCCGAACGATTCGGGGCTCGGGCTCCTGCGCCTGGACCCACGACAGGAACTCGGTGGTCAGGCGACTCTTGCCGACGCCTGGGTCGCCGTAGATCGTGACGAGGTTCGGCCGGCCCTCGGCGACGGCCCGTGCGTAGACGGTCCGGAGCAGTGCGAGCTCCTGGTCGCGCCCGACCATCGGGGCCCGCACGCCCGGCACGCCGCGCTCGGCCCGCTCGGGCGCCTCGTCTTCGAGCACCACGGCGGGGACCAGCTCGCCCTTGCCGCGGAGCTCCTGCTCGCCGAGCTCGCGGTAGCGGAACCCGCGCGCCGCTCGGGCCGTGCGCTCCGCGACCACGATCTGACCCGGCTCGGCGAGTTGCTCGAGTCGCGCGGCGACGTTCACTGCGTCCCCGGTCGCCATAGGTTCGCCGGGTTGCGGCGACGTGGCGGCGAGCACCTCGCCGGTGTTCACGCCGGTTCGGATCTGCAGCTCGACGCCGAACCGGGCCAGCAGGTCGGTGTTCACGTCGGCGAGCCGCCGCCGCATTCGCAGTGCTGCTCGGAGCGCACGGATCGGGTCGTCCTCGTGCGCGATCGGGACGCCGAATGCCGCCATCACGGCGTCGCCGATGAACTTCTCGACCGTGCCGCCTTCGGCCTGTATCTCCTCGCGCATCGCGCCGAAGTAGGCGGCGAGGACCTCCTGGAGCCGCTCGGGATCGAGGCGTTCGCCGAGGCCGGTCGAGCCGGTGACGTCCGCGAACAAGATCGTTACGAGGCGGCGCTCCTGACCCGGGGGCACGGGTTCGGCTTCGACGACCGGCGTGCCGCAGGCCGGGCAGAACCGCGCCTCCAGAGGCCGTTCGGCGCCGCAGACCGGACACGCCGGGACAAGCGTGGACCCACAGGAGAGGCAGAAGCGGGCACCGGCAGCGTTCTGCGTGCCGCAACTCGAACAGGCAGTCATCGGCGCGGAGTCTACGGCGGTCGGGGTGGTGGAGGGCATCCCGTAGACTGCGCCGCATGAGCGTGCCCGAGAAACCGAGCCTCGACGGCCTGGAGGCCAAGTGGGATGAGTGGTGGGAGGCCGCGGGCACGTATCGGTTCGACCGCACGAAGACCCGCGAGGAGATCTACGCGATCGATACTCCGCCGCCGACGGTCAGCGGCAGTCTCCACGTCGGCCACGTTTTCTCATACACGCACACCGACGTCGTCGCTCGGTTCCGGCGGATGCGGGGCAAGGAGGTCTTCTATCCGATCGGGTGGGACGACAACGGCCTGGCGACCGAGCGGCGGGTCCAGAACTACTTCGGGGTGCGGTGCGACCCCTCGCTCCCGTTCGACCCGACCTTCGACCTCGACCGCCTCGACCGACCCGACGACGGCGCGGTGCCGGTCTCGCGCCCCAACTTCATCCAGCTGTGCGAGCGCCTGACGGCCCAGGACGAGAAGGCGTTCGAGGAGCTGTTCCGCCGGCTGGGGCTCTCGGTGGACTGGACTCAGACCTACACCACGATCGACGAGCATTCGCGACGTGCTTCGCAGCGCGCGTTCCTTCGGCTCCTGGATCGCGGGCTCGCCTACACGGTCGAGGCCCCGACCATGTGGGACGTGGACTTCCGCACGGCCGTGGCCCAGGCGGAGATCGAGGACCGCGAGATCGAAGGCACGTACCACCACGTCCGGTTCGATCGCGCCGACGGGAAGGGCACCGTCGAGATCGAGACCTCCCGACCCGAGCTGATCCCGGCCTGCGTGGCGCTCGTCGCGAACCCGTCGGACGAGAGGTACTCGTCGCTCGTCGGGAAGATCGTGCTCACGCCGCTCTTCGGCGCCGAGGTCCCGGTCGTGGCTCACGAGCTCGCCGATCCGGAGAAGGGCACCGGCCTAGCGATGATCTGCACGTTCGGCGACATCACGGACGTCACCTGGTGGCGCGAGCTCCGACTGCCCGCCCACGTTGTCGTGCAGCGCGACGGTACGATCGCGCCCTCGCGGTGGGGCGAGACAGGGTGGGACTCGAGCGACCCGGAGGGCGCGACCCGCGCTCAGAACGAGATCGCGGGCCTGCCGGCCAAGAAGGCCCGGCGGAAGATCGCCGAGCTCCTCGATGCCTCAGGGCACCTGGTCGGCGAACCCGAGCCCGTGCGCCACGTCGTGAAGTTCTACGAGAAGGGGGAGCGGCCCCTCGAGGTCGTCGCCAGCCGCCAGTGGTTCGTCAAGACGATGGACCTGAAGGAAGAGCTGCTCGAGCGCGGCCGAGAGCTCCGCTGGCACCCCGCCTACATGGGCGCCAGATACACCTCCTGGGTCGAGGGGCTGAACGGCGACTGGTGCGTCTCGCGCCAGAGGTTCTTCGGTGTGCCCTTCCCTGTGTGGTACCCGGTGCGCGCGGACGGATCGATCGACCACGAGCATCCGCTGGCGCCGCCCGAGTCCGCCCTGCCGATCGATCCCTCGTCCGACGTCCCCGATGGCTTCACCGAGGACCAGCGCGGGGCTCCCGGCGGGTTCGTCGGCGACCCCGACGTCATGGACACGTGGGGGACCTCCTCGCTCTCGCCGCAGATCGCGGCTCGGTGGGAGGAGGACGAGGACCTATTCACCCGGCTGTTCCCGATGGATCTGCGTCCGCAGGCGCACGACATCATCCGGACCTGGCTGTTCTACACCGTGCTCAAGGCGCACCTCGAGCACGGGACGCTGCCGTGGTGGAACGCCGCGATCAGCGGGTGGGTGCTCGACCCCGACCGGAAGAAGATGTCCAAGTCCAAGGGCAACGTCGTCACCCCGATCGACGTGCTGGAGCGGTACGGCGCCGACGCGGTCAGGTACTGGTCGGCGAGCGCGCGGCTGGGTGTCGACACCGCGTTCAAGGACGAGCAGATCAAGATCGGTCGGCGCCTGGCGATCAAGATCCTCAACGCGTCGCGGTTCGTGCTGTCCTTCGAGGCCCCCGAAGGTGCCATCGCCGACCCGCTCGACCGGTCGATGCTCCGGCGGCTCGCGGAGGTCGTGGAGGAGGCGACTCGGGCGCTCGAGGACTACGACAACGCCCGCGCGCTCGAACTCGCGGAGCGCTTCTTCTGGGGGTTCACGGACGACTACCTCGAGCTCGTTAAGAGCCGCGCGTACGGCTCGAACGGTCCCGAGCCAGCGGGTTCGGCGATCTCAGCACTGCGGCTTGCGCTCGACACCCTGCTGCGGCTGTTCGCGCCCTTCCTGCCGTACGTGACCGAAGAGGTCTGGTCGTGGTGGCGACGGGGTTCGATCCACCGCACGCCGTGGCCCGGGACCGACGCGCTCGAGGCAGCCGCCGCCGACGCCGATCCGCTCGCGTACGAGGTGGCCGCCTGGGTGCTAGGCGAGGTCCGGCGCACGAAGGCGCTCGCGAAGGTCTCCCTGAAGACACAGGTCGAGCGCGTCGTCGTCGCCGACAGCCCGGAGCGCCTGACGGTCCTGGCCGGCGCCGAGCGCGACCTCCGCGAGGCCGGCAACGTCCGCGAGCTCGTCACGGTCGAGGGCGACGATCCGTCGGTAGAGGTCGTCCTCCCACGGGCCTGAGGTCGTGCGGTTCGACGAGGCCGTCTACGAGCTCGAGGCCCGGCAGCCCGAGCACCTCCCGAAGCCCGACCTCGAGCGCATGCGCGCTCTCTCGGCGCTCCTCGATGAACCACAGCGCACCTATCCCACGATCCACATCACCGGGACAAACGGCAAGACGACCACGGCGCGACTTGCCTCGGCCCTCGCCTGCGAGCACGGCCTCACGACGGGTCTGTTCACCTCCCCGCACCTCGAGTCGGTAACCGAGCGGTTCATGGTGTGCGGCGGACCGATCGGCGAGATCGAGTTCGGGCAGGAGTACGAGCACCTGCGTCCGTACCTGAAGGCCGTGGACGACTCGGCGGGGCCGGTCACCTACTTCGAGGCGCTCACCGCGCTCGGGCAGCTGTGGTTCGCGGACAAGCCCGTGCAGCTCGCCGTGATCGAGGTCGGCATGGGGGGCACATGGGATGCGACGAACCTGGTGAACGGCGACGTCGCGGTCCTGTGCCCCGTGGGGCTCGATCACCCCGAGCTCGGCTCGACCCTCGCCGAGGTGGCCGGGGAGAAGGCGGGGATCGTGAAGCAGGGCAAGGTCGCCGTCGTGCGGGAGCAGGAGCCCGAGGCGCTGGAAGTGATCGCCCGGCGGTGCGAGGAGCAACTGGCGACGATGCTGCTGGAGGGGCGGGACTGGGCCCTCGCCTCGCGCGCGCCCGGGGTCGGCGGGCAGGGACTGTCGATCAGGGGCCTGCACGGCGAGTACGAGGACCTCCCGCTCCCCATGTTCGGAGCCCACGCGGCGCACAGCGCCGCCGCCGCGGTCGCGGCGCTCGAGGCGCTGCTGGAGCGGGCCCTCGACGAGGAGGTGGTCCGCCGCGCCCTGGGCTCGGCCACGTCGCCGGGCCGGCTCGAGATCGTGGGGCGTCACCCTCTGATCGTGCTGGACGGCGCGCATAACCCGGCCGCGGCCACAGCGCTCGCCGATGCCCTGCCCGAGGCGTTCGCGTGGGACCGGCTGCACCTGGTCATGGCGGTGTTCGCGAACAAGGATCTCGCGGGGATCGTCGAACGCGTCGCCCCGCTAGCCGCGGTCGGCTACGCGGCGACGACCGGCAGCGTTCGCGCCCGCCCCGCCGAGGAGGTCTCGGCAGCGTTGGCGGCCGAGGGCCTTGCGACGGAGACCTTCGCGAGCGTCGAGGCTGCCCTCGCTGCAGCGCGCTCGTCGGCGGGACCCGACGACCTCATCCTCGTGACGGGCTCTCTGTACACTGTCGCGGACGCCCGCCGGGCGCTGTTCCGGGAGGTCTCCTGAGATGACCGTGGGATCGACGCTGCTCATCGTGAAGCCGGACGGCGTGCGCCGGGGCCTGGTCGGCGAGGTGCTGCGCCGGGTCGAGGCCAAGGGCCTGCGGATCGTCGAGATGCGGATGATGACGATCGATCGCCCCCTCGCCGAAGAGCACTACGGCGAGCACCGCGAGAAGCCGTTCTTCGGCGAGCTCGTGGACTTCATCACGTCGGGGCCGGTCGTCGTCGCCCGTCTCGAGGGCGAGGAGGCGATCGACGTCTGGCGCACGATGATCGGCCCCACGGACCCGGCGACCGCGCCGCCCGGAACGATCCGCGGGGATCTCGGCCTGATCATCACCGAGAACATCGTGCACGGCTCGGACTCGTCGGACTCGGCCGATCGCGAGCTGAAGCTGTTCTTCGGCTAGGCCCTGTGGACGCGTCCGCGGTCCTCGCGCACGTCGAGGCCTGGATCGAGCGGCACCGCTCCCTGTTCACGGGCCCGGGCATCTCGATCGGTCTCACCGACCGCGACCGGACGATCGGGACGCTCACGCTCGGCGAGGCCTCGCGCGGGATGCCTCTGACGCCCGACCACCTGTTCCCGATCGCATCGGTGAGCAAGTCGTTCACGGCTGCCCTGGTGATGCGCGAACGCGAGGCGGGGCGGATCGACCTGCAAGAACCGGTGGAGAGGTTCCTGCCGTGGTTCCGACCGCCGTCGCGGTTCGGACCGATCACCGTGCACCACCTCCTGTCGCACACGTCGGGTCTCGCGAGGGGGCAGGACGCGACCGGGGAGGCTGTGGGTGAGCTGCTCGCGCTCTCCGAACAGGAGCCGGGGTTCGCGCCAGGGGAGCAGTTCGCCTACTCCAACAGCGGGTACAAGGCGCTCGGTCTGATCCTCGAGGTGGTCACGGGGCGACCATGGTGGGAGTCGGCGAGCGAGCGGATCCTCGGTCCGCTCGGCATGCACGCCACCGAGCCCACGATGACCTTCGACGTCCGGCCGCGGGTAGCGCCTGGCCACGTGTCCCCTTTCGACGATCGCCCGTGGCACTCGAGCTACGGGCTCGTGGAGGCGCCGTGGTACGAGAGCGGAACCGCGGACGGCACGATCTGCTCGAACGCGACCGACATGTGTGCCTACCTGCGGATGCTGCTCGCCCGGGGCGGCGACGTGATGTCCGAGGAAGGCTACGGCCTCATGACGTCGCGACACGCGTCCGACCCGGAGGAAGACCTCGGGTACGGCTACGGCTT
>Ga0209521_10002420_pt1 | contig 15276 bp, 12 predicted proteins | sample Rifsed19ft4_FD_184016 | JGI IMG/M metagenome (GOLD analysis project Ga0209521, IMG submission 184016) | Soil microbial communities from Rifle, Colorado, USA - sediment 19ft 4 (version 2) | ecosystem: Environmental > Terrestrial > Deep subsurface > Rock core/Sediment | place: Rifle, Colorado...
TTTATTACGGCTATACAGCATACGGCGCATCAAAATCAGCCGTAAATGGGTTGTCTGAAGGCCTACGGATGGAATTAAAACCTTACGGAATTCAAGTATCTGTAGTGATACCCGGAGATACAAATACACCGCAACTGGTGTATGAAAATAAATTTAAACCTGAAATTACCCGCGCAATCAATCAGATCGGCGGTTTGATGCAACCAGAACAAGTCGCAGCAGAAATCTTCGATCAGGCTGCCCGCGGTAAATACCTGATTCTGCCAGGTTCCGACATTAAATTTCTGTATAAACTATTACGGATATTAGGCCGGACGGTTTTCTATGCCTACTTTGACTCGCTGGTCAGTAAAGCGCTCAAAAGCAGTCCCGTCAGCAAACCAGGTCCCGGCTGTCAGGACCAGGCTGGCCCAAATCAAGTCTGACATGACCAGATGCACCATCTGCAGCCAGACTGGCGCCAGTAAAAGAATATTGAGCACTCCCAGTATCAACTGACCGGCAAACAAGGCCAGCAGCATGCTGGTGATTTTCATCCCCTCCGCAGTTCCTGCCTGACGCCGCAGCCAGATCACGCTCGCCAGCAAATAAATTCCGACGGTTATGGCAATCACCGGGTGCAGCACCCGCAGCCGGATGAGAAAATGAGCCGTTGGTGACAGGTCTTGTTGAATTCCTTCTGCCAGGGACGCTGCCGGGAAAAGAGTATCCCCCAGGGCTGTAACAGCTCCACTGGCGCCCAGCAGCAGCAGCCCGGTCAAACCTACCAACAAAACTGCACCATTTGCGCCTGGCCAGATTAATCGCATTGGCGCTCCGCGGGCAGCCCACCAGGCGGTCAAGACCAATGCGCCTAAGAGCAGGAATGTATTAACCAGGTGCACCATCATGGTGAAAGCTCGGGTAACGCTCGTGTTTTGTGCCACCAGTTCAAAAAGTACCAGTCCAGCCCCTACCGCTGCCTCGGTCAACGTGAAGAAAACTGCGAAACTGGCTGCTTTGCGGGTCAGGTTGCCTTTTGGGAACGCCCGGAAAGCCCAAATCACCAGAATCAGCACCAGTACCAGTGTCAGACCGCTCGAGACCCGGTGTGAAAACTCCACCATAGTTTCGATTTGCACATCGCGAGGAATGACCACTCCGTTGCATAAAGGCCAATGCGCGCCGCATCCCGCTCCGGACCCGGTCGCGCGCACATATGCGCCCCAGGCAATCACCAGCAGGTTATAAACGAACACTCCCCAGGCAAAAACGGTAAATTTACGTTGTGATCGCAACGGGATTATCCTTCTTGGCAATTAAATGGCGAGAAATTAATTCTAACCATATTATCATGACACCATTTTTCCGATAGCCGCACAATGGCAGCAATTCTAAGATCCGAATTCATCAGGTTAAATTGCGCCGAAAGTTGGCATTTTCAAATTTTCATTCCATTAAGGTTTTCTTAGCGCTCTTTTTCTCTTCGCTATCTTCGTGTTTTAATAACGATTTAAACTCATCAAATCTGCAAATGCTGTGCTGCAATATCCCCAGCGTTCATCCAACGGATTTTTCCACTTTTTCCGCCCCATCGCGATCTGGTATACACATAGGCGGTCTGTGATCCCTTCTGAGATGCTCTTACCGCCCCACGGTGGGCTAATTTTTCAACCTGCCCTATGATATACTACTGACGGTCGTTCCCCAATTCACACACTGGTTCAGGAGAAACAATGAAAAAGGATTTTCTCGCCGTAACCGACTACTCGCCCGCGGATTTGCAGCGTCTGCTCGATCTGGCAGTACGCCTCAAAAAAGAGCGGATGAGCGGCGGTAATGCGCCTATTCTGAAAGGCAAAGTTCTCGGGATGGTATTCCAAAAGCCCAGCCTACGCACCCGCGTCAGCTTTGACATGGGGATGCGCCATCTGGGCGGTGACGCACTCTATTTGTCGCCGAATGAGGTTGGTTTGGGTCAGCGCGAGTCGATCGCCGATGTTGCCCGGGTGCTTTCAGGTTACGTGGACGCAATTATGGCGCGGGTCTTTGAACATGATCATGTTCTCCAATTGGCCAAGTGGGCGGGTGTGCCAATCATCAACGGATTGAGCGATTACAACCATCCCTGCCAGGCGATGGCGGATGCTCTCACTATCGTCGAGGAATTCGGCGCGCTCAAGAGTCTGAACGTTACCTATATCGGCGACGGCAACAACGTCGCGGTCTCGCTCATGCATATTTGCGCCAAGTTAGGCGCAAACTTCACCATCGCCAACCCGGCGGATTATGACATCCTACCAAGCGCGGTGGAATTGGCCAAATCCATCGCTTCGGAAAGCGGTTCCAAATTATCTTTCCTACGGGATCCGCACCAGGCTGTCAAGGATGCGCATGTCATCTATACAGACACCTGGACCAGCATGGGACAGGAAGCCGAATCGAAAAAACGCGAACTGGTCTTCCCGCCCTACCAGGTCAATGATCAGCTGGTGGCTAAAGCCCGCCAGGATGTGATCGTTCTGCATTGCTTGCCGGCCCATCGCGGACAAGAAATCACGGATGCTGTGGCAGACGGTTCCCATTCCCGCCTTTTCCCACAGGCACACAACCGCCTGCATGCTCAAAAAGCAATTCTCGTCGAATTAATGCAATAAAAACCACCTGGAGAAAACTGTATGCATAGCCAAGAACTGATCGAGATCGAAGAAAAATACGGCGCCCACAATTATCATCCATTGGACGTAGTCATTGAACGCGGTGAAGGCGTTTGGGTCTATGATGTGGAGGGCAACAAGTATCTTGACTGCCTTTCCGCCTACTCCGCGCTGAACCAGGGTCACGTCCACCCGCGTATTCTGAATGCGCTGATAAAACAGGCTGAAAAAGTCACCCTCACCTCGCGCGCCTTCCGCAATGATCAGCTGCCGTTGTTCTACAAAGAACTATCCGAGCTGACCGGTTACGAAATGTCGCTGCCGATGAACTCCGGCGCGGAAGCGGTCGAAACTGCTCTCAAAGTGGCCCGCAAGTGGGGTTATGACGTCAAGAAAATCCCGCATTATCAGGCCGAGATCATCGTCGCCGACGGCAACTTCCACGGGCGCACCATCTCGATCGTTTCTTTCTCCAGTGAACCGCTCTACAAAGATGCCTTTGGACCATTTACGCCCGGCTTCATTTCAGTTGCCTATGGCGATGCTGCCGCTGTGGAAAAGGCCATCACGCCCAATACTGCCGCGGTCATGCTCGAGCCAATCCAGGGTGAAGGCGGCGTGCTCATTCCACCGGCGGGCTACCTGAAAAAGGTCAGCGAACTGTGTAAAAAGAACAATGTCCTATTCATCGCCGATGAAATCCAGACAGGCCTGGGCCGCACTGGCAAGCTGTTCGCCAGTGATCATGAAGGCGTCCGTCCGGACATGGTGGTCATCGGCAAGGCGCTGGCAGGCGGCTTCTACCCGGTTTCCGCGGTTTTGGCCGATGAAGATATTTTGGGACTGTACGTCGCCGGTGAGCACGGCTCTACCTTCGGCGGCAATCCACTGGCCTGCGCCGTTGCCCGGGAATCGCTGCGGGTTATCGTCGAAGAAAACCTGGTGCAGCGTTCGGCTGAACTTGGCGAATACTTCATGGAACGGCTGGTTGAAATCCCCTCCAAACATGTCAAGGAAGTCCGCGGAAAAGGTTTGTTTATCGGCGTTGAACTCAAACCCGAAGCTCGTGGCGCGCGCCGCTTCTGTGAAGCGCTGCAATCCAAAGGCATTCTGGCCAAAGAGACGCACTCGCACATCATCCGCTTCGCGCCCCCGCTTGTCATCGATAAAGAAACTATTGACTGGGCTATCCCGCGCATCTATGACGTTCTGATGGCGGATTAATCCTTTCAGTAACCCACAAGATATGACCCAGGCCGGGTGTTCCGCTTGCATTCAGGATGAACCTGACCGGCGGAATCCCGGCCTGTCGTTGTAAAATTACAGAAAGATTTATTCCTCTTTCATTTTGAAAATTTCCTGCAGGTGAACCATCATGACATGCGTCCCAACCTACCGAAAAGCTAAAATCGTCACCACCATTGGTCCAGCCTCGCAAGATGAGCCTGTACTGCGCCGTTTATTCGAAGCCGGAGCGGACGTTGCCCGCTTGAATTTCTCACACGGTACGCATGCCGAACATGCTGAAAAAATCGAGCGTATCCGGCGCTTATCCGCTGAACTCAATAAGCCCATTTCGATCCTGCAGGATCTGCAAGGGCCCAAGCTGCGCGTGGGCAAACTGCCGGAAGGCGGAATTCCATTGGAGGTCGGCCAGAATGTAGCCCTGACCAATATCGATTCACTCGAGGACCTCAAAACTGGCGCGGATGATCTTACCTTGATACCCATGGACGTGCCAAACCTGGCGCGCGGCGTAAAAACCGGCAGCCGGATTTTATTGGACGACGGCAATCTGGAAATGGAAGTCACCGGCGTAGAAGGCGAAGCTGTACACGCCCGGGTGGTCCTGGGCGGGGTGCTGTCTTCCAATAAAGGGGTCAACCTGCCTGGCGCCGAGCTCGGCATCACCAGTTTTACCGAGAAAGACCGGATTGACCTCGAATTCGGCCTGAAACAGGGAGTCGACCTGATCGCGATCAGCTTCGTGCGCACTGCCGCGGATGTTGAAACGGTGCGTCAGGCGATGCTGGAAATAGCGCCCGATCAGAAACCGCTTCCGATCATTGCCAAATTGGAGCGCCCGGAAGCGCTCGACAACCTGCACGAGATTATCCATGCGTCGGATGGCGTCATGGTTGCCCGCGGCGACCTGGGTGTCGAAACTTCTCCGGCTGAGGTGCCCATTTTCCAGAAAAAGATTATCGATATGGCCAACCGCCATGCCAAAGTGGTCATTACCGCCACCCAGATGTTGGAATCAATGATTAACAATCCCCGGCCTACCCGCGCTGAGGCTTCAGACGTGGCTAACGCGATTTTCGATGGAACTGACGCAATCATGCTCTCCGGCGAGACCGCCAGCGGGGCTTACCCAGTCGAGAGCGTCAAAATGATGGCGTCCATTGTTTGCCAGGCGGAAAACAATTCCGAGGAATACGGGCATGTGTTCTCGCAGCCAGATGACGCCTTCCAGGACGACGCTTTCTCGATCACCCAGGCTGCACGAGAACTGGCTCATGACCGCAATGTTGCCGGCATCACAGTATTTACCGAATCCGGCCGAACTGCGATCCTGATGTCCAAGAGCCGGCCTGGCGTGCCAATTTATGCCTTCACGCCTAACGTCGAAACCTTCCGCCGTTTGAATATTTTATGGGGGGTTACGCCATTCCTGGTTCCCTTCGCCTCGACCGTCGAGTCGATGATTGCCAGCGTTGAAGCCGCATTGTTATCCTCCACCGCAGTCGAAATCGGCAAACAGGTCATCGTCATCTCCGGTTTCCCGGTTGGCACTGCCCGCCTGCCCAACTTTGCCTTGCTGCACACCGTCGGTGAATGGGCTTAACACCGCACAGTCAGAATAAATGAATATCGTCCCCGTCGATCCCGCCGACCAGCGTAACGTCAACCGTTTTATCGATTTCCCACACCGGCTTTACGAAGGCAATCCTTACTGGGTGCCTGAACTGCACTCGGCTGCCCGCCTGGTATTCGACCAGAAACGCCATCCTTTTTACCGCCATTCCAAAGCCCAATTCTTTCTGGCGGAAGAAGGACAAAAGGTTGTAGGCCGTATCGCTGTGCTGCACAACCGTAATTATTCCGCCCACTACAAACGGGAAGTGGGTTTTTTCTACTATTTCGACTCGATTGAAGACCAGACCGTAGCCAATGGTTTGCTCGATGCAGCCATGGCTTGGGCGCACCGTCAAGGCATCACTTCCATCCTCGGTCCGCGTGGATTTTTGCGCTCTCAGGGCTTTGGACTGCTGGTAGAAGGCTTTGAGATACTCCCGGCGGTCGGAATTCCCTATAATTTTCCCTATTACCAGAAGCTGCTCAAAAGTTATGGCTTCATCAAGGAAGCTGACCTTTTATCCGGCTATATGGTGCCAGCCGATGAGCTGCCGGAAAAGATTTTTGCAGCCGCCGACCGGGTGGCGGAACGCGGCAATTTCATGGTCATCCAATTCCTGCACAAGCGCGACCTCAAACCCTGGATTCCGATGGTGGACGTGGTTTATCGCGAGGCTTTCCTGCACAATCCCAACTATTACCCGAGCACGCCGGAAGAATTTGAGCTGATGGCACGGAGCATCTACCAGATCGCCAATCCGAATCTAATCAAAATCATCACTCGCGATGATAAAATTGCCGGTTTTCTTTTAGGGTATCCCAACATCAATGCCGCCTTGCAAAAAACGGGCGGCAGGATGTTTCCATTCGGCTGGATCACCTTGCTGAAAGCTATGCGGGACACTCGCCATGTTGATTTAAATGGTCTGGGACTGCTCCCCAAATATCAGGGGCGCGGCGCCAACATGCTGTTGTACGCCGAGGTCGAGCGCACCCTGCGAGCGGCGAATGCCCAATTCGCCGAAATGATCCAGGTGGACGAGCGCAATTTTGCCAGTCTTTCGGATTTTATCAACGCCGGCGTGCATCTTTTCAAGCGCCACCGGCTTTACCGCATCACGCTTTAGCAGTATCATTGGCACACTTATGTCCATAATTAATGGCTATACGCATATTATCTCGGCAGTCGATCTGCACTCGCGGCTCGAGAACTCCGATTGGGTGATCGTCGATTGCCGCTTTGACCTGGCGCAACCTGGCTGGGGCTTCCAGAACTACCTCTACGGTCACATCCCTGGCGCGGTATACGCCCACCTGGATTACGACCTTTCCGGACCGCACACTGCCATCAATGGGCGCCACCCGCTGCCGGAACCAACATCGTTCCGCGAAACGCTGGGACGTTTCGGCATCGACCGCTCCAAACAGGTGGTGGTGTACGATACCACCAGCGGCAGTTACGCTGCCCGCCTGTGGTGGCTGCTCAAGTATTACGGTCATGAACGTGTCGCGGTGTTGGATGGCGGTTTGGAACGCTGGAAACACCTGAACCTGCCCATAGAGTATGGCAGTCACACCAACAAAGCTGTGGTGTTTAGCGGTGCGCCGGATCCGCGCATGGTGGTCACAACAGGCGAAGTACAGGTCATTTCTGCGCAACACAGTGTGCCGCTCATCGATGCCCGCGCGCCGGAACGCTTTCGTGGTGAACTCGAAACCATCGACCCGGTTGCCGGCCACATTCCAAACGCAATCAACCGTTACCACGGATTAAACCTGGATCGCAACGGTCTTTTCAAGCCAGAATCCTCCCTGCGGGAAGACTTCGAAGCGTTGCTGGCTGGTTCGTCGGCCGAAAAAGCAGTGGTATATTGCGGTTCCGGCGTCACATCCGCTCACCATCTGGTCGCCATGGCGCTTGCCGGCTTGCCCATGGCGCGCCTGTATGTTGGTTCGTGGTCGGAATGGATTCGCGATCCCGACCGGCCTGTTGTGCGCGGATCGAAATAAAAAAGCTGGATGGAAATCCCATCCAGCTTTTTTGAAATTAATCATCGTCCTTACAGCGCGAAGTGCGCGGAAAGTTTTTCCAGCGATGCCTTCGAAGGCCGCAACTCATTTGGGGTTAACCGGTTGAGGGGCTTCTCGACAAGATTGTAGCTGTCGAACAGTGTGGGAGCCCCAGGCTCGATGTAGAAGATTCCGGTCAGCAGCCAATGGTTCTGTTCGGCTTCCTCGATCGCCCGGTAGGCTTCGTAGATGTTGCAGGGATCATAACTTTTCTCGAGCTTCTTCAACACCACAGTCGCGCCATCATGCAGTGTGACCTCCTGGGTGGTGCCTTCTTCGTAATCCTCGATGAAAATCTCGTCGCGCGGCGCAACGTAAGAAATGTCGTGCAGCGGCGACTCGTTGGCCTTGCCCCAGGTATAGGAGTGAAATGAATCTTCCTTGTTGTGGAAGGTGACACAGGGACTGATGATGTCGATTACAGCGATGCCGTTGTGACTGAATGCGGCTTTGATAATTTCCTTCACCTGTTTCGGGTCGCCGGCAAAGCTGCGGGCCACAAATGTTGCGTTGGAAGCCAGCGCTTCCATGCAGATATCGACCGGACCGAACACGTTGCGGCCTCGATGTTTGAGTTCCAGACCCTTCTCAGCCGTCGCCGAGAATTGACCCTTTGTCAACCCGTAGACGCCATTGTTCTCCACGATATAAACGATAGGCACGTTCCGGCGAACCATGTGCTTGAAGCCGCCCATGCCGATGCTGGCAGTATCGCCGTCACCGCTGACGCCCACCGCTTTGAGTGTCACATCGCCGAACATGGCGCCGGTCGCCAACGAACTCATGCGCCCGTGCAAACCATTGAATCCGAAGGTGCGGTTGAGGAAGTAAGTGGGGCTCTTACTCGAGCAGCCGATGCCGCTAAACTTGACCACGTTTTCAGGGACGATATTCAACTCGTACAACGCCGCCACGATCTGGCTGGAGATCGAGTTATGACCGCAGCCCTGACACAAAGTGCTGGGTGAACCTTTATAGTCGTTGCGGGTAAGCCCCGCTACATTAACCTGAGTTTGGGTTGCCACCTTATTTCTCCTCCAGCTTCAGAATGGAATTCACGATCCATTCCGCGGAAAGCGGCATACCGTCGGTATGGGCGACCGAAACCAGCCGTGAACCGCAATCCGAATAATCCATCGCTAATAACTGCCGCATCTGACCATCGCGGTTCATTTCAACCACGTACGTTCGATCGTATGCGTGCAGAAAATCGCAGACTTCGTCATTGAACGGGATCGAGCGCACCCGCAGGTAATCGGTTGGGATTTTTTGAGCAGCCAGCAGGTCGCGCGCTTCGTCGATCGCCGGACCAGTGGATCCATAAGCAATGATGCCTAGTTTAGCGCCATCCATGTGCTGGATTTCCGGCCGAGGATAAAGCTCCTTATGGCTGTTGATTTTCTTCTTGAGGCGCTCCATGCCGCGTTCCCATACACTGGGATCTTCCGAGTAGCGCGTCATTTCATCATGACCGGTGCCGCGGGCAAAGTAAGGTGCGTGCGTGTTGCGGTTGCCCGGAATTGTGCGATAGGGAATGCCGTCACCGTCAACATCCTGATAGCGTCCCCAGGGCTTGCCTTCATCTACTAATTTTTGAATGTCTTCTTCCCACAGCACCTTGCCGCGGTCCATTGGTTTGGTCGGATACTTGAAGGTCTTGACCATATGGGTATTCATGCCCAGGTCAAGATCACTCAGGATCATCACCGGGGTCTGCAGACGCTCGGCGATGTCAAAGGCTTTCCAGCCAAATTCAAAGCATTCGCTGGCGCAGCCCGGCAGCAGGATGACGTATTGTGTGTCGCCGTGGCTGAGGAACGCCGCCTGCGTCAGGTCTCCCTGCGCGGTACGGGTCGGCAGACCAGTGGATGGACCCACACGCTGTACATTCCACACCACCACCGGAACTTCGGCGTAGTAGGCTAACCCGAGGTATTCGCCCATGAGCGAAATTCCCGGGCCGGAAGTGGAGGTCATGGATCGCAGACCGGCCCAGCCGGCGCCGATTGCCATGCCTACCGCTGCCAGTTCATCTTCCGCCTGAACCACCGCATACGTGGCTTTACCGGTCTCCGGATCATTACGCAATTGCGGCAGGTATTCAATGGCAGATTCTGCCAGGCTGGAAGCCGGGGTGATCGGGTACCAGGCGACAAATTGCAGTCCGCCGTAGATAGCGCCCAAAGCCGAAGCAGTATTGCCATCGACCATGATGTAATCTTTGAGTTCCGGCATTTTTTCGACGTAATACGGATCGCTTTTGACCAGATTTTCCTGCGCCCATTTAGCCGCGGCTTCGATGATCATCCAGTTGGAATCGACCGCTTTTTTCTTGCCCTTGAAGTGGTAATCCAGCGTTTTGTAAATGACGTCCATGTCTATGCCGATCATTTGCGCTACGATTCCAACGTACACCATGTTGGCAACGTAGTCGCGCAGGTTTGGCTGGACATCCGCTTCTTTGATCAGCTTGCGCACCGGCATCGGATAAGTGATGATATCTTCACGAACTCCGGTAATCTTGATGTCGTCCGCGTAGAAAAGCACCGCACCTGGAACCATGAATTCGATTTCAGTGCTGATCGTGGCTGGATTCATGGCGACCACGATGTCATCTTTTTCAACCCGTGCCAGGTAGCCTTTCTTGCTCAAGCGGATGGAGTACCAGGTTGGCAGTCCTTGAATGTTGGATGGGAAGATATTTTTTCCGTTGACCGGGATCCCCATGCGAAACAGGCTGCGCAGCAAAATGGTGTTGGCGGTGGCGCTGCCTGAGCCATTAATGGTGCTGAAGGTCATGCAAAAATCATTGATGATCTTTTTGCCCGCTTTTGGTGGGATCTCTTTGGTTGCAGGCTGTGCTTGAGACATAAATTCTCCTTGACTAATGATGCGGTGATGTGTGCTGTTATTCGAACGCCTGTGTCACAGGCTTTTTCTCGCGTTGATAAATCAAATCCATGTGCTCCATCAACGCGTCATACCCGGTGGAAATGTTCCGGCTGCAAATAGCCTCGACCATGCGGGCATGGTAATCCCACACCCGTTCCTGGTAGTCCAGATCGGAATAAACGGCCAGGCCAAAGGCCTCGTAGATTTCCCAATAAGCTTCTAACAATCCAATAACGAATGGATTATTGATGCGTTTATAGATGGTTAAATGCAACGCACGGTGTTCTGCATATGGCAGTTGCACCGGCTGACCATGTAATTTATCCTGCGCTCGTATGATTAATCCGCGCAGCTCGGCATGGTCTTCCTCGTTGAGCGCTTGCACCGCCTGCGCCCAGTACGCTGCTTCAATGTGATTACGCAAATCCGAAAAGGATTTGAAGGCCTCCGGCAGCACAACAAGGCCATAGTTGAGGCTTTGCACCACCGCCGGCCTGAAGGTGTACGGCAGTTTGCGAATGCCAGTCCGCGGACGCGCCTCAACCAGTCCCATGACTTTAGCCACCTCGAGCTGCTCGCGCAGGCTAGCCACGCTGATACCGAGCTCGGTGCTTAACTCTGCCAGCGGTGGAATGCGGTCGCCCTGGCCGTTGGAATCATTGCAGGCCAGGTAACATAAAAATTCAGAGAGTCGGTCGGTTGGTACTTGTTCGCGCAGCATATTTTAGCGCCCAAAACAAATCATTTGATTAATCAGATTATTCACACAAGACGAGTATAGCACCGGCTTTAATCAAAGTCAAGACTGACCTTTATCCCGTGAAACCGGGAAGAAATGCGCAAATGGCAGCATTTATTTGCATTTTTGTTCAGTCCAAACTGTTTTCAATGAGCGTGATTTTCTCTATACTATTCATCAATCCCTTTGACGGCGTTTACATCAGAAATGACCTGAGGAGTCTATGTTTAAAAAATCAACCCTCTTTACGGCAGCATCAGGTGCGACCATCCATCCGCTCGAACAAAGATTGCGTCTGCAAAGCCGCCTGCGCAACGGCGCCAACTGGTTCTACTGGATCGCAGCTCTCTCAGTGATCAATACCATTCTGATCGAGTTCGGATCAACCATTAATTTCGTATTTGGCCTGGGTATAACGCAGATTATCGATGCCCTGGTATTTCTTTTTGGTCAGGACTTTCCTCAAGAATCTTTCATTGTCCTGCGAATATTCGGCTGGGTAATCACCCTGCTCATTATCCTTATCTTCGTACTATTTGGCATCTTTGCCAACAAACGCCAGTGTTGGGCGTTTATTGCCGGCATAATCGTCTATGCCCTGGATGGATTGGCAGTCCTGTTCGTCTGGGACAAGCCGGACCTGTTTGCGTTTGTATTTCACCTGATCGTCATATGGGGTCTGGTCAGCGGCTTGCGAGCCATCGGTCAACTCGAAAAACTTGACGATTCGCTGCGCCAGACGGGTTTGCTGCCCCCGGAACCCCCGCCCTCTGTAATCCAGCCCGTTTAGCAATACCAAACGCAGACTTGCCAGGTCAGTTCACCGCGCCATCAGGTTCAACGCCGCCTGGGTGATGATTGCTGCTGCGATTGGCAACACGTTCTCATCGATGTCAAATTTGGCATGGTGGTGCCCAAAGCGTTGGGTTGCATCTGCCACCCCGCTGCCAATAAAAAAGAAGCATCCCGGCACTTTTTGAAGAAATAGTGCCATATCCTCAGACGCGGATGAGCGGGCGTCGGTGCTCAACTGTATTTCGGGTGCAACCGCATGAATCGCTTCCTGAACAATACGCGTAATCTCGGGTGCGTTGACTACCGGTGGTGTATATTCCACCAGTTGAACCTCGCCCTGGCAACCCATCCCCTGGCTAATCGACTCGACGATGCTGCGTATTCGAGTATGCACCAATTCTCGCACTTCACGGGTGTAGGTGCGAATTGTGCCGGCTAATTCCGCGTCGCCAGGAATGATGTTAAATGATGTGCCGGCTTGAATTTGGGTCACACTCACCACCGCCGAATCAAACGGCGATACATTGCGTGAGATTACGCTCTGCATGGCGGCGACTACCTGCACCGCCGCTAAAACCGGGTCAGCAGTCAGGTGCGGCATGGCGCCGTGTCCGCCTTTTCCGGTAATCTTGATCTTGAACATGTCCGCGCCAGCCATAAATGGTCCGGCTGTCGCCGCAGCCCAGCCAACCGGTTGATCATTCCATAAATGCAATCCCAAAGCAGCCTGTGGGATTGGGTCATGCAGCACACCGTCTTGAATCATGGCTTCAGCGCCCCCCAGGCCTTCCTCAGCCGGCTGAAACACCAGTTTGATTGTGCCGTCCAGCGAGGGCTGCAGCTCTTTTAACAGGTTCGCCGCCGTCAATCCAACAGCAACATGACCATCATGACCGCAGGCGTGCATCACACCAGCGTTGACCGAGGCATATGCCGCCCCGCTTTGCTCCTGAATCGGCAGTGCATCCATATCGAAGCGCAGCATAACACACGGACCGGGCTTCCCGCCCTGTAGCAGTCCAACCACGCCAGTTTTTCCAATGCCATGTTTAACAATGTACCCCAGGCGGGCCAACTCAGCTGCGATAACTCCCGCAGTCCGCACCTCCTGAAAACCTAACTCGGGGTGAGTATGCAGATCGCGCCGCCAATCGATTGTCCTGGCTTTGAGTACGAGTGCACGGGCAAGAATGGGATGCATAGTAGACCTTCCGAATGGATTATTTAGAAGATAATTCGTCGAAAATGCTCAAGGAATTGAGGATTCTCGTCGGTGCTATCCGGGGTCCGGCGGCTCAACAAGTTTTTCCGCAGTGCTTCAACGTCAGTAATCTGGCTGCGGTGACGTTGCAGCGCCTCAAATTTTTTATTCCATTGAGCGGTAACATCCAAACTGATATCGGCAGCGATAGGCAGCGACAGCCACAACTCTTTCACATTATGCGCTTCAAAACCCTCATTGAGCATCCCCGGGAAAAACATCGGGTTACCCGCCGCCGGAAAGACTGCGTCCACCACTATTTGACCCGCTGCACGATGATCGGGATGATTGATTTTATTGGCACGATGAAAATAGTTCGTTGGATCGCAGGAAACAACGATATCCGGCTTGATGGTACGGATCACTCGCACAATCTCGCGGCGGGTTTCCATATCCGGTGTCAAATAACCGTCCTCATAGTTCAGAAATTGAACTTTTCTGACGCCCAGCACAGCCGCAGCTTCGGTTTGTTCGACTACACGCAGTTTGCCCAATTCAACCGGGTCGGCGATTCGACCATTAACCCCCTTATCGCCGCGGGTGAACAGGCAATATTCCACGTGGTGACCCGCCTCGGTCCAGCGTGCGATGCTGCCGCCCAGGAAAAAATCAGGATCATCCGGATGGGCTAAAATAACCAGGATCTTTTGCGGAGTTTCCCACCCCTCAGTGCCGCCGTCCACCACGCTTGCGCCTCCCCTGCCGGCCTTCATGCTGTTGCGGTCCAAATGGTTTGACCTCGCCTGGTGTTCCCGGTTGTTCGCACGGCCTGGATTGTGGCCGGGATTGCGCCGGTGGCGGCGTCAACCTTGCTTCGCCTGCTGCACTATCAGCCACGTCTATGTCCACAACGCTCACTGTTAGTACTTCAGGTGTCCCGCTCAATTCTTCCTTGGTGAACTCGCGGATACCGAGTTCCGGAATCTCCACTCGTACTGTCCCAGCCAGGGGAGACACATCCAGCACTTTCCCTTCGCCTACAGGTGTAGTGATATGCTTGCCGCGTTTCGGCAGCCCTTTTCGCAGCTCGGTATAGGTATCGTATTCGTAGATCAAACAGCAGCGCAGCCGTCCGCACATACCGGTTATCTCGGTCGGGCTGAGCGAAATGCCCTGTTCTTTGGCCATGCGGATCGAAATGGAGCTGAAGTCGGTCAAAAATGCCGAGCAGCAGCGTTTCTCGAGACCGCAGGCGCCCATGCCGCCAATGATTTTAGCCACATCCCGCGGGCCAATTTGGCGCATCTCCACCTGAGTGGGTGTGTAAATTTTCTGCATATCCGACCGCAGCGACTTGAGATCGACTTTTTCTTCGCTGTCGGTGGAATACATAATCGCCAATCGGGAGCCGTCAAAGCTGTACTCGGCGCTGATGATCTTGACATTATAGAGTTTCAGCTCTTCGGCGCGTTTACGGGCAGCTTCCACCACATCCAATTCGCGTACCTGCCATACCTTGCGCAGCAGCAAATCCCGCGGGGTTGCTAACCGGCTGACTGCTTTCAGGTCGCCTTCCGGTTTGTTTACCATGGGGTCAACGACCTGGGCGACCTCGAGAACATGGCGTACCTTCTGAAGTACGACACGGTCTACGGCCGGTACGGAAAGGAGGTGAGCGTCAAAAAAGAAGGAGAGAAGGGGACGCTCGTGGTTGACGGCAAAGAGATCGTTTCTCTCCAGGAGAAGGACCCGACGAAGCTTCCATGGGGAGCGATGGGGGTGGACGTAGCGGTCGAGGCGACCGGCGCCTTCGAGTCCTATGAGAAGGCCAGGGTGCACCTCGCGGCGGGCGCGAAGCGCGTTGTCATCACCGCTCCGGCCAAGGACGACGACGGTCCCGACCAGAAGACGATCCTTCTCGGCGTGAACGAAGAGGAGTTCAAGGTGTGCAAGATCACTTCGAACGGTTCCTGCACCACGAACGCCGCTTCGCCCGTTGCGGCGGTCATGAACGAGAATCCGGGCGTGGTGAAGGCGGTGCTGAACAACTCGTTCGGTTTCGGCGGCACCAATGCCTCGCTGGT
>Ga0209521_10002421_pt1 | contig 15275 bp, 13 predicted proteins | sample Rifsed19ft4_FD_184016 | JGI IMG/M metagenome (GOLD analysis project Ga0209521, IMG submission 184016) | Soil microbial communities from Rifle, Colorado, USA - sediment 19ft 4 (version 2) | ecosystem: Environmental > Terrestrial > Deep subsurface > Rock core/Sediment | place: Rifle, Colorado...
GTAGGCATGCAGGATGTGGCTGTCGAGCATCTCCCCGTGGAAATTCAGCTTGCGCAGCAGGACGGTCTGCTCGCTGAGAACGACGCCGAGGGCCTTCTCCGTGGCGCGGAGCGAGGTGGTGGCGTGGCCGACGGCGCAGATGCCGCAGATCCTCGAGGTGAGGTGCGAGGCTTCGCTGAAGGGGCGGCCGCGGAGCATGGCCTCGATGAAGCGCGGGCTCTCCACGATCTCCAGGTCGCACTGCTTGAGCACGCCGTTCTGGACATCGACGACGATGTTGCCGTGACCCTCGACGCGGGTGATGTGGTGGACGTCGATCCTAACGCTTGGCTGTGCCATCGCCGGCCGCCTCCATCGCCATGGTCTGATACGTCAGGAAGAGGGTGAGCTTGGTGAGGGTCTCGTCCGGGCTCAGGTGATGCTCGGCGAGAACCTGCTTGAGCGAATCGAGGTTGGGGCTGGGGATCAGGCCCCGGCAGCCTTCGCATCCGTCGCCGTAGGTCGGGCAGATCGCGTCGCAGCCGGCGCGGATGATCGGGCCCAGGCAGGTGCGGCCGCGCAGGTAGACGCACACGTTTTCCTTGAGCTTGCACTCGACACATACGGGTTGGTCCGGGATCTGCGGGGCACGGCCTTGCAGCAGGGCCTTGACAGCCCGAATGAACTCATGACGGTCGATGGGACAGCCGGGGAGGAAGGCATCAACGGGGACGACGGCTTCGATGGGGCGGGCCGGGTAGGTGTCATACCAATCGGCCTTGTCCCCGTAGACGGCCTGCCGGACGTCGGCAAGCTCATGGCGGTTGCGGATCGTGTTGATCCCGCCGAGATGCGCACACGCTCCCAGCGCCACGACGAGCTGGGCCTTCTCGCGGATTTCCTTGAGGGCCGCTTCGTCGCCCGGGCGCGAGCAGGCGCCCTCGACAAAGGCGACGGCATAGCCCTCTCCTTTTTCACTCATCGCCTCCCGGAAGCGAACGATCTCGACGGCCTCGAGCAGCTCGGGGGCGGTCTGGAGCGAGTCGACTACCGTGAGCTGGCAGCCTTCGCAGCTTGTGAACTCGAAGAAGGCGACCTTCGGCCGGGCCATTAGAGCGCCTCCTCAAGATGCTTGATCTCGGCGTAGGAGAAGGAGGGCCCCGATTGGCAGGTGTAGAGATGGTTGATCTGGCAGTGGCCGCACTTGCCGACGCCGCATTTCATGCGCCGCTCCAGGCTCATCCAGATGTTGCCCTCCGAGATCCCCTTGCCGAGAAGCTCCATCAAGACGAAGCGATACATCACCGGCGGGCCGATCGTGATCGCCACGGTGTTGCGAGCGTGCACCTCGATCTTGGGGAAGAGGGTGGTGATCACGCCGACGTTGCCTTTCCAGTCGCCTTCGGCGCGATCAACGGTGAGGTGGATTTCGATGTCGCCGCGCTTCTGCCATTCGGCGATCTCGTCCATGAAGAGCAGCTCGGAAGGCAGCCGCGCCCCGTAGAGCAGGATCACCCGGCCATAGTTGCCGCGCTCATCGAGCACCTGGTTGATCAGCGAGCGCAGCGGCGCCAGGCCGAGGCCTCCGGGGGCGAAGAGAATATCCTTGCCGCGGAAGCCTTCGTAGGGGAACCCGCGCCCGAACGGGCCGCGAATCCCCAGCGCGTCCCCCGGCTGGAGCTGATGGAGCACGCTCGTCAGGTCGCCGGCGCGGCGGACGCAAAGCTCGAAGAATCCGTTGCTCCGGCTCGGCGACGAAGAGATGCTGATCGGCGCCTCGCCCACCCCGAGCACCGACACCTCGACGAATTGCCCCGGGCGATGGCCCAGCGACAGGCCCTCGGGAAGCTCGATCCGCATGAGCTTCTCGAGCTTGGTCATCGGCCGGACGTCGAGGATGCGGGCCGGCGAGGGCAGGTAGATCGAGGGTTCGGCCAGGCGATCGCGGAGGGTGGTCGTCATGCCTGCGCCTCCTTCCTGCCTCCGTTGGCATGCCGGCGGTAGAGCTCGTTGAACGTATCCACCGGGGTGATGTGCACCAGGCAGGCCTGGGCGCAGCGGCCGCAGCCGACGCAGCCCAGGAGCCCGAAGGCGTCAGTCTGATACTTGCCTTTGCGGAAGAATCGGTGGCGTTGGCGATTGGCGCGGCTGGCCCGGAAGTTGTGGCCGCCGGCGACCGTGGCAAATTTGTCGAGCTGGCACGAATCCCAGATACGGGCCCGCCTGCCGGCGCTCAAAGTGAAATCCACCTCGTCGACGACGTTGAAGCAATAGCACGTGGGGCAGACGTTGGTGCACATGGCGCAGGCCAGGCAGCGCTCGCCGAGCTCGGCCCACAGGGAGCTGTCATAGGAGACGGAGAGCAGGCTGGGGAGCTCGGTGACGTCGAAGTCCAGCCGCATCGGGAAACGCGGCCACTTCTCACTCATCACCCGGCTGACGCGCCGGTAATCCTCTGGGGTCCCCTCCCTCGCCGGCCGGAATTTCGTCAGGAGGGACTCGCCCTTCTCGGTTCCTGCGTCCACGGCATAGGCGTCGCCGAGATCGGTCAGATGCAGATCGAAACCCTCGGTGACGCTGAGCGTGCCCATGCTCTTACAGAAGGACTCGGCCATGCACGGCTGAAGGCACTCGATCGAGACCAGGATCGTCTTTTCCCGGCGGGCGCGGTAGTGCTGGTCGGCGTAACCCTGGTCGAAGACGCGATCGAGAAGGTGGATCGCGTGCAGGTCGCAGGTGTGCAGACCGAGGACGACCGTGGGCTGCGGATCGACCAGGGCCTCGAGCCGCCGGCCCCCTTCGGCGAAGGCGAGCAAGTCTTCGCGCTGGGGGAAGAGGTACTTCTTGGGAGGGATCACCGTCGTCGGATAGGCCAGGTCGAGCTCGGCGGCGGAGCGGATCTCACCGAAGATGTGCCGTCCGTGCAAGGGCTTCGGCCCGACGACCCGATAGCCCGCCGACATCCGGTCGATCCAGTCCGGCAGCGACGCCTTGGGAAGCACTTTGAAGCTCATCGATGCCTTGGCTCCATTCTTTGAAGGGCTGTCGTCCCGAGGGAGTTTCATCGGGGCACCCTCCCAGTCTAGCGCCTGGCTCCTCCCAACTGACCTAACACACATCATCCTATTCTTGCGAAATGTGTCACAAAGGGAACTGAGTGGTAGGGGATTGGGGCGGCGACGGTACACCGACGCCTAGCGAAAGGCCCTGGAGGGCGAGGGCCACCGCCCGCCTCAGAATCGCCGGCCCTGGTGGCGCCTGCTCCACGGGATCAAGCCGCGGCCCGGAAGGCCGCAGTGCCCGGCCGGGGGCGGCGCGCTTGACTCGCTCCACCTTTGGGGGAGAATCAGCCGCATTCGCTCCCAACGGAGCGGCGCCTGCCACAGGGGCAGCCCCGTCTTCGCCTTGCCGCGGCGTGATCGCCGGGCCACGCCCAACTCAGGAGAAACCGGGATGAAGGTGATCCTCGTCCTTTCCGACGCGCTGCGCGACGATGTGGCTGCCGAGCGCATGGGCTACCTGGGCCACCTGGTGGAGGCCCGTCTGGCGAGCCGTTACACGGTGATCGGCGAGCTCCCCTCGCTCTCGCGGCCGGTCTATGAGACCGTCCACACCGGCCTCACGGTCAGCCAGCATGGCGTGGTAAGCAACGACATCGTCCGGCGCTCGATTGTCCCCAACGTTTTCGACCTGGCCCGCTCCTGGGGAAAGCGGACGGCAGCGGCGGCCTACTACTGGATCTCCGAGCTCTACAACCGCGCCCCTTTTGATCCGATCAACGATCGCGAGGTGGACGATGAGACTCTCCCCATCCAGCATGGGCGCTTCTATATGGAAGACGCCTACCCCGACCGAGAGCTTTTCCTCACCGCCGCGCTGCTCGTGCGCCGCTTTGCGCCGGACTACCTCTTGATCCACCCCATGGGAATGGATTACAAGGGCGAGACCTTCGGCGCAGATAGCCCCGAATACCGCAATCACGCCACCCGCCAGGACATGATCCTCTCCAACCTGATTCCGGAATGGCTCGGCATGGGATATGCCGTCCTCGTCACGGGCGATCATGGCATCAACAGCGACCACACGCACGGCGGAACGACGCCGGACGTCCGCAACGTCCCCCTCTACATCGTCCGCCCCGGCGCCTGGGGCCATGGCGACACGAAAACAGTCCTCTCCCAACTGCAGATCGCGCCGACGATCTGCCAGCTCTTGGAGATCCCCATCCCGGAGACGATGAAGGCGCCCCCGATCACCTAGTGCGGGCCTCTTCTCTCGAAATCCCCATTTTCGACACCGCCGGGTTGCGATCTCGCTGTTTCAAGCGGGCGTAGTTGTCGTAGACTCCGTCGCCCGCTCTCTTTCGCACCCGGGCATTCACGCCCTTCGGCCTCCGCGCCACACCCGCGCGTTTGCCTGCTGTCGCAAACACAAGCCTGGAATACGAATGCCTTGTCAGGTCGCTGGTGGCGTGGAGATTCACCCCTACACAGCCCATCCTGACATGACCTCGGAGACCCCGGGCTCTCGGTGCAGGCGGCTACCCTCCCGGGGCGACGACCACACCGGACTCATCCACAATGATGTATGCTTCTTTTACAAGGGACTTCTCTGGTTCCTTGCTTGGGGGCGAACGGAATGGGCGCTACGGGCCTGCGTGACCGCGAGCTGCAGGCGGCGATGGTCAGGGGAGGGCGGGCATGGAGAGCTTGATCGGCTTGACCGTCGGGGGATACCAGATCCTGGAGCAGATTGGGCGAGGGGGAATGGCCACGATCTTCAAAGCCTACCAACCTTCGCTAGATCGCTACGTCGCCCTCAAGATCCTCCCCCGCCATCTAGCCCAGGAGCCAGGCTTCGAGCAGCGTTTTCGCCGCGAGGCGCGGGCTGCGGCGAAGCTTGAGCATCCCCATATCCTTCCCATCCACGACTTCGGGCAGCAAGGCGACGTGTTCTACATAGCCCTGCGCTACGTCCCGGCCGGGACTCTGAAGGAACGGATGGGGCAGCCCCTGCCGTTCGATTTCATCGCCGGAGTCATCTCGCAGGTTGCGGAGGCGCTGGACTACGCGCACGGGCATGGCATTGTCCATCGAGATATCAAGCCCTCCAACATCCTGCTCGATCGGGGGGATTGGGCACTGCTGTCGGACTTCGGCTTGGCGCGGATCGTGGAAACGACGGAGCAACTCACGAGCACCGGCGTGGGCATGGGGACGCCGGACTACATGAGCCCTGAGCAGGGAATGGGAAAGAAGGCTGATAGCCGGAGCGACGTCTATTCGCTGGGCGTCATGTTGTACGAAATGCTCACCGGACAAGTCCCCTACCATGCGGAAACGCCCGTGGCCGTGGTCTTCAAGCACATCTATGACCCACTTCCCATGCCGCGCGATCTCAACGCGGCTATCCCCGAGAGCGTCGAGCTCGTTGTGCTCAAGAGCATGGCCAAGGCGCCGGAGGACCGCTTCCAGACCGCGGGCGAGATGACCAAAGCCCTTCGAGTGGCGATGAATGGAGGGGGAACGCAGCCGGCGCGGCCCTCCGATCTGGATGCGACAAGGGACGTCGCGCTGGAGGCCCCCTCGAGGGCGAGGCCTCGGGTTGCGCTGCGGCGAGGACTCTGGCTCCTGCCCGCATTCCTACTTGTCGCCGGTATTGGATGGATGCTTGGGCAGTCGTCGACGGGAGACTGGGTGCGAGAAGCCCTGGGCCTGCCGGGGGAGCCAACGCCGGTCCCCACGCTGGCGCCGCTGCCCACAATCGCCCCTGCCTCGAGTGAACCGCCGAGGGAAGCGGGTGTGGGTCCTGGCCCGCAGGCCCACGTGTGCTTGATCACCGACTCCGATGGCATTGACAGCTCCTTCAACGCCACGGCCTGGAACGGTGTTCAGAGCGCAATGGAGAGCCTCCCGGTCGAGGGCGCCTTCATCGAGTCAGCCAACGCCGATGAGTACACGCCGAATCTCGAGGCCGCGATCGACGGGGAGTGCGACCTAATCATCGCGGTGGGGTTCACTATGAGAGATGCCGTTGCGCAAGCCGCAGGAGCACACCCCGAGCAACGGTTCACCATCGTCAACACCTCCTTTGATCCCCCGCTCCCCAACGTGCTCGGGCAGATCTACGAAACGGACGAGGCCGCCTTTCTGGCCGGATACCTGGCCGCCGGTGTCACACGCACCGGCCGAGTGGCGACGTGGGGCGGCTGGCAGTTCGACCCGATCACCGACTTCATGGACGGCTTTGCCCTGGGCGCCGCTTACTACAACCAGGAGCATGGCACCGCGGTGGATGTGCTCGGGTGGGACCCAGAGACGCGGGAAGGATTGTTCGCAGATACCTTTACCGACACGGAGGTGGGCCGCAGGATGGCGGAGGAGTTGCTAGACCAGGGCGCTGACATCGTATTTCCTGTCGCCGACGTGGCGGGATTCGGGAGCGCCGAGGCCGCACTGACCCACGGAGAGACGTACATTATCGGCGTGGATAGCGACTGGTTTGAGGCCGCACCGCAGTACCGTAGCATCACGCTGACCTCGGTCCTCAGGCACATGGATGTCACGACCCTGGCGGTCATCCAGCAACTGGTTGGGGGCAACTTCGCGGGTGGAGCGTACGTGGGCACGCTGGCGAACGGTGGAGTGGATATTTCGCCATTCCACGATCTGGAGGCGCTGGTTTCTCCGCAGCTCAGGGAGGAGCTCGGCAGGCTCCGACAGGAGATCGTCGCCGGCCGGATCCGCACGACACCCTAGCTCCCTAAGAAGGAATCGGCACCTCTCGACTCCAGGAGGTCTTGGGTCAAGCGGGGGGCGCGGGGGCGATCCCCGAGAAGATCCCTCGGGACCTGCGGCGGACTGCACACCTGCCCTCCCGACACCTGCGCCGCACCGCAGGTGCGGTGAGGACACCGGGACGGTGTGGCGGGCGGTGCCAGGGGGTGCGGTGCAGGGTGATGAGTCTTCGACCGCCGGGTTGCCCCTTAGGAAGTTACGTCAGGTCGATGGCGGTGTCCCTGGCGCGCCTCGGTGGCATGGATGCTATCGATATGGCGCGGAGGGGCACATTGCCTCTTGTCGGCGATCTCGAAGTTGCGTGGGACGACACGCTCGCGCGGGTAGGGGCGGCTCGCCGAAGGCGCAGTACCTGCTGTTCTGCGCAGGTGTGCCGGGCGGTCTTCTCGGTGCGGGCCGCCCCTACCGTGGCTCTGGGAAAGGGCAGGACGAGTCAGGCGGATTGTGTCGGCCGCGCCCATTCCTGCAGCAAGTCGAGCAGGCCGGTGTGGTCAAGTTCGCCGCGGCCGGAGATCACCATCTGCTTGAACATCTCATGGACGATACCGGTGGCGGGGAGGGGCGCCTCGTAGGCCTGCCCGGCGGCGAGAGCGATGCGCAGGTCTTTGTAGTGGAGGCGGCTGCGAAAGCCGGGCGCGAAGTCCGCGGCGATCATGCGCTCGCCGCGGGTCTCAAGGATTCCGCAACGGGCCAGCCCGGCGCCCAACACCTGGACGATCTTCCCCGGATCGACGCCGGCTTTCATTCCGAGCGTAAGCGCCTCGGCCACGCCCTGGATCGTCAGGGCCACGAGGATCTGGTTGCAGGCCTTAACGATCTGGCCGGCGCCCGGGCCGCCGCAGTGGACGATGTTCTTTCCCAGGGCTCCCAGGAGGGGGAGGGCTCGCTGGAATGCGCTCTCCTCGCCTCCGACCATGATGGAAAGCGTCGCCTTCTCGGCGCCCACCTGGCCGCCGCTCACCGGCGCGTCGAGCACGGCCGCGCCTTGGGCCGCCCCCGCCGCAGTGATCCGCTCGGCCAGCATCGGTGAGACGGTCGACATGTCGATGTAGAGAGTGCCGGGGCGTAGACCCATGAGGACGCCCTGGGCGTCGAAGACAACCGCCTCCACGTCCGGCGAGTCGGGGAGCATCGTGATCACCACCTCGGCGTGCTCGGCGACGCTCGCCGGGGTGGCCGCGGGCTCGGCGCCGAGGGCGGCCAGTTCGGCGACGGGCTCCGGGTTGCGGTCGAGGACGATCAGCCGATGGCCGGCCTGGATCAGGTTGCGGGCCATCGGCCGGCCCATGATCCCCAGGCCGATGAAACCAATAGTCGTCTCCATGGCTCCTTCCCCAGAGATGCCCTTCAGCTCTCGGCAAGGGCTTCGGGATGCTCCACCCAGCCTTTGATCCGGCTCAGGAATTGAGCCGCCGGCGATCCGTCCACGAGCCGGTGATCGAAGGTCAGGCTGAGCCAGACGGTGCTCCGCACGCAGACCTGCCCGTTCCAGACTGCTGGACGGGGCCGGATGCGGCCGATCCCGAGGATAGCACACTGGGGCGGATTGATGATCGGTGTGAACGCGTCGATATCGTGAATGCCGAGGTTGGTGAGCGTGAAGGTCCCCCCGGCGAGATCCTCCGGGCGCGATCGGCCCTGGAGGGCGCGCTCCACGAGGGTCGCCATCTCGTCGGCGACCTCGGCCAGGCTCTTGGAGTTGGCTCGCCCAATGACTGGGGTCAGAAGGCCCCGTTCCGAATGGACGGCGAAGGCGACGTTGACGTCGCGGAGGAGCTCGATGGCCTCACCTGTGAGGCGGGCGTTCATCCACGGGAATTCCGATAGCGTGAGCGCGGCGATCCGGACGAAAATCGCGTCGAGGGGGAGGTCGCTGGCAGTGAACTCGGGCTGGCCGGAGATCCGCTCCCGAAGGCTGACGAGCGCGCCGGCGTCGGCCTCCGTGGTCAGTGTGACGGCGGCCGCGGCATGGGCGCTCCCGGACATCCGATCGGCGATCACCCTCCGGATGCCGGCGAGGGGGAGCGACTGCACCACGGCGAGCTGAGGGGGCGCTTCCAGGGCGCGCTCGACGTCACATCGGGTGATACGCCCGAGGCGCCCAGAGCCCTCGATCGAGGCCAGAGGGACGCCCTTCTCGGCGGCCAGCCTGCGGGCGATCGGCGTGGCTCGGGGCTCCTGGGGCGGCCTCGGGGCGGAGGCGCGCACATCGCGGCTGACAATACGGCCGCCTGGGCCGGTGCCTCGCGGCAATCCGCTCAGATCCACTTGAAGCTCTGCAGCCAGCCTGCGGGCATACGGCGAAGCGCGAGGTTCCGGCGGCACCCGCCGCATGGAGACCGAACGCAGAGCGGCCACTCGGGTTGGCTGAGACGCCTCGGGCGAGCGTGCGGGCGCCGCCTCGCCCGAGGTCCCGAGGAGGGCAAGGACAGCCGCCACGGGTGCCGCCTGGCCTTGGGGCACCAGGATGCGCCCCAAGATGCCAGCCTCGGGGGCTTCGATCTCGGTCGAGATTTTGTCGGTCTGGATCTCGGCGATGACCTGCCCCTTGGCGACCGCGGCGCCCTCGCCGACCAGCCATCGCACAACCTCCCCCTCGGTCATGGTCAGGCCGAGTTGGGGCATCCGAATCTCAACGGCCACCCCTTACCTCCCTAGGGCCCGCCGGACCCCCGCCGCGATCCGCTCTGGATCCGGGATCGCTAGCGCTTCGAGCGTGCGGCTGAATGGGATCGGCACATCCTCGCCGCAGACGCGCTCCACGGGCCCGTCCAGCCAGTCGAAGGCATGCTCCTGGATCAGGGAGGCGATCTCGGCTCCATAGCCAGCCCGGCGCGGAGCCTCGTGGACCACCACGGCCAGGTGTGTGCGCTTTACAGATTCCACGATGGTCTCGAGATCCAGGGGGACGAGGGTGCGCGGGTCGATCACCTCGACGGCGATCCCTTCAGGGTCCAGATGGTCGGCGGCCTGGAGGGCGAAGTGAACCATGCGGGAGGTGGCGACGACCGTGGCATCCCTCCCCCTTCGTTTGACCTCGGCCACGCCCAGCGGGACGAGGTGCTCTCCCTGCGGCACCTCTCCCTTAACGGCATACAGGAGCTTGTGCTCGACGAAGAGGACCGGGTTTGGATCGCGGATTGCGCTCTTGAGGAGGCCTTTGGCGTCCGCTGGGGACGAGGGCATGGCGACCTTGAGCCCTGGCACGTGGCAGAACCAGGCCTCGAGGCTTTGCATATGCTGGGCGGCGTTGCCCCGGCCACCCCCGGCCGGGGTGCGCACGACGAGGGGGAGGCGGGCTTTGCCGCCGAACATGTAGCGCATCTTGGCGGCCTGATTGACGATCTGATCCATGGCCAGGGTGATGAAATCCATGTACATGATTTCGGCGACGGGGCGTGAGCCCGCCACGGCTGCCCCCACCGCCGCCCCTGAAATGGCGGCCTCGGATATTGGAGTATCGATCACGCGCTCGGGCCCGAATTCATCCACCAGCCCCTTCGTCACCCCGAACGCGCCTCCGTGAATCGCGATGTCTTCGCCCAGCAGGAATACAAACGGATCGCGAGCCATCTCCTCGCGCAGTGCCTCCCGGATCGCCTGGGAGAACGTCATTTGTGTCATGGGAGCCGCCCCTCCTCGGCGTAGAGGTCGGAATACAGATCCTCGGACGCCGGATCCGGGCTGCCCTCTGCGAAGCGGACCGCGGCCTCGATGGCCTGCTTCACGTCGGCTTCAATCCTCTGGGCCCCTGGGCCGTCGAGCAAACCTTCCGCCTTGAGGTAGCTCCGGAAGAGCACAATCGGATCCCGGTGGGCGCGCTGTTCATCGACCTCTGCTCGGGGGCGGTAGGCCTGCGGATCGCCGCGGTAGTGGCCTTCCCAGCGATAGGTCTTGGCCTCGATCAGGGTCGGGCCGCCGGCGGACCGGGCTCTGGCGGCCGCCCGATGTACCGCATCCCACACATCCAGGACCTGGTTCCCGTCGACGACCATGCCGGGCATCCCGTAGCCCGCCGCCCGGTCGGCGATGTCGCGCACCTGCATCGAGCGGCTGGCGGGCGTGCTCACCGCCCACTGGTTGTTTTCGCACAGGAAGATCACCGGCAGAGCGAGGACCGAGGCCAGGTTGAGCGACTCGTGGAAGCTCCCCTGATTGGAGGCGCCGTCGCTGAAGAAGCAGAGCACCACCCGCCCGTTCTTCTGCAGCTTGCAGGCAAGAGCCGCCCCGGCAGCGATCGGGAGGCCGCCACCGACGATGCCATTCGCCCCCAGGATGCCCGCCTCGAGATCGGCGATGTGCATCGAGCCGCCCTTGCCGCGGCAGTAGCCTGTGGCCTTTCCGAAGATCTCGGCCAGCATGGGGTCGAGCCGGCCGCCCTTGGCGATGCAGTGGCCGTGACCTCGATGCGTGCTTGTGATGTAGTCGCTGGGGCGCAGGGCAGCGCAGGCGCCCGCGGCCACGGCCTCCTGCCCGGTGCACAGGTGCACCGCGCCGTGGAGCTTCGCCGCGGTGAAGAGCTCACCGACCATCTCCTCGAAGAGGCGGATCGTCACCATGGTCTTGTAGAGCGAGAGGAGATCCGGACCCTGGTCGGATGACTCAGGGGCAGGGCGAGCGTTAGTGGTCATCCCGATCCCTTCCTTCTCCGGAGGGAGATGGGCGCTGGCGCTGAGGTCACCGCTGATCGCCCGAAGACAGAGGTGCTACAGCCACAGCCGGTCCCAGGGGTCTGCAAGCCGCAAAGGCACCCTCGGCCTTGCCTCGGCTGTGCGAGCGGGCACTCGAGACCAGGCGACGGTCCGGAGAGGATGCTCGAGGGCCTAGGCTGAAGAGCGATTCCCAGGATCATGCCCCGCGACTCCGTCGTTGGAGGGCGCGAGTGTGTAGCCGGGCCTGCGGAAATCGGCGACGGCGCGATAGAGAGCGCTTACGTTCTCAGGAGGAACCTCCTCCATGATCGTGTGATCAGGTGCGCAGATATAGCCCCCCGCCTCACCGAGGGCTAGGATCTGACGCTCGACATGACGGCGGATCTCTTCAGGCGAGGCGAAGCTCAAGACGTTGGTCGTATCGATGCCGCCGACGAACGTCAGGTGCTTCCCGAAGCGCCGTTTGATCTGTGCCGCGTCCTGGCCGGGCAAGTGTGTCTGGACGGTCTGCCATGCATCGAGGCCGATCTCGATCAAGTCCGGAAGGACCTCGAGGACAACGCCGCATGAGTGCAGCAGGGTGGGGAGGGACCTGGCTTTGGCCATCCCGATCCAGCGGGCATAGCGCGGCTTGAGCAGCTGCCGCCACATCTCCGGCCGAATGAGCAGGCCGCGGCTCCCGGCGAAATCGTCGCCGAGCCCGAAGATATCGAGTTGGTCACCGCAAGTCCCCAGCAGGTTCTGGAAGAACTGGGTGTAGAAGTCGTCAAGGTGGGCCAGGGCTGCCTCCACCACGGCGCGATTCCAGTGCAGGTTGATCATCGCCTGTTCCATGCCAAACAGGCCGCACAGCTGAGAGAAGAACGGCGTCCAGCTCGGACTAAGGCGAGCGTGGCGCGTCTCCGTGGCCAGTTGGGCGCGCAGCCGAGCGAAGTCCCAGGCCTGGGCCGATCCCGAAGGCCAGGCAAAGGCCTCCACGTCGGCCGCGGTTTGAGCGTGGGCGAGAGGTCGGGGCAGGGTGTCGGTGTAGGTGTAGGGCTCCATGTCGCCGGCGAAACCCCAAATCGGGGGAAGCCCCGGCGAGTGTTCGGCGGCGGAGGCCGGGGGGTCGGAGGCGAGGTAGGTGGGCGAGAAGCTGAGGATCGTGTTGCCCAGCCGCTGCATCAGCTCGGTGAGGGTGACCGCACCGAGGTAGGCGGCGTGCCGCTCCCAACCGATCACGTTGCGGACGTAGGCTGGGACGACGTCCGGCAGCTGGTGGGCCAGCGCGACAAGGACGCGGTCGCGCGGGGTCATGAGAGAAGGCGTCAACTCTTGCCCAATAGCCTGCGCGCCTGGGCGGCAATCGCCGACGCGTGCAGGCCGCAGAGGCGGCGGAGGTAGTCGGCGTTTCCTTCAGTGGCGAAGACGTCCGGCAGCCCGAGGCGGCGGAAGCGCGTCCGAGCCCCCGCTTCGGCCAAAACCTCGGCCACGGCTCCCCCCAGACCGCCGATGACGGTGTGTTCTTCGACCGTCAGGACGGCGGAGGTCTCAACGGCCCCTTTCAGGATGGCCTCGCCATCGAGGGGCTTGAGGGTGTGCATGTCGAGGACGCGGGCCTGGATTCCCTCCTTGGCGAGGATCTCGGCCGCCCCCAGGGACTCGAACACCATCGGTCCGCAAGCGATGAGCGTGAGATCATGCCCAGAGCGGAGCTGGTTTGCGCGCCCCAAGGTGAAAGGGCATTTCTCTCGATAGATCACCGGCTCTGCGGAGCGGCCCACCCGGAGGAAGACGGGCCCCGGATGGGCGATGGCCGCCCGCATGGCCTGGGCGGTCTCTGGGGAGTCGGCCGGAACGATGACGGTGAGGTTGGGCAGAGCGCGGGCCAAGGCCAGGTCTTCGGTCGTGGCGTGGGTGACGCCGCCCAGGCCGAAGCTGAAGCCGGCGGCCGTCCCGATCAACTTCACGTTCAGGTTTGGGTAGCAGATGTCCGTCCGGACCTGCTCGCAGGCGCGCATCAGCAGGAAGACCGAGAACGAGGCGATGACCGGGATCTTGCCCGTGAGGGCCAAGCCGGCGGCCACGCCCACCAGGTCTTGCTCAGCCACGCCGACGTTGAAGGCGCGATGCGGGTACTTCTCAGAGAAACGGCTAGCGAGCGTGGCGAGCATCAAGTCGGCCGAGAGGACGACGATCTCTGGATGCTGCTCGGCGAGCTCGACCAGAGTCTGGCTCCAGGCTTCGCGGGTCATGGCCTTGGGGATGTCGAGGCCCTTGTACTGATCGTCTTTGACGAGGTGGTAGACGGGGGGCAGGCTCACAGCCACGGCTCCCGGGCAGCGGCGATCTCGGCCAAAGCACGCTCCGCCTGGTCGGGGCTGATGTTGGCGCGGTGGTAGCTGGCCACATTCTCCATGAAGGAGATTCCTTTTCCCTTCACCGTGTGGGCGATGACGACGGAGGGCCTGCCGGATGCAAACGGGGCGCTGCGCAGAGCAGCGGCCAGCTGGTGGACGTCGTGTCCATCCAGCTCACAGACCGTCCACCCAAAAGCCTCCCAGCGGGCGGCGTAGCGATCCTGACGTTGGAGGTCGGCGATGACGCCATCGCAGCTCAGGCAGTTGCGGTCGACGATCGCGATCAGGTTGTCGAGTCGGTAGTGAGCGGCGCACATGACCGCCTCCCACACTGAGCCCTCCTGGGTCTCCCCATCGCCCATCAAGACGAACGTCCGGTAGGTGAGCCCGTCCAGGCGAGCGCCCAAGGAAAGCCCGACCCCGATGGGCAGGCCGTGGCCCATGGATCCCGTACTGGCGTCGACGCCCGGCACCTTGTGCATGTTGGGATGCATGGTGAGCGCGTTTCCGGGCTCCTCAAATTCGTCGAGGATGCTTCGCCTGAAATAACCGAGATCGCAAAGGGCGGCGTAAAGGGCCGGGGCGGCGTGGCCTTTGCTGAGGACGAAACGATCCCGCTCCGGCCACTTCGGCTCCTCGGGCCGGAGGCGGAGAATGTCGAAGTAAAGAACGGCGATGATCTCTGCGGCCGAGAGGGCGCCGCCAAAGTGACCACCCCCCGCCCGGGCGAACATGCGGACGAGCTCCCGGCGCAGATCGTTGGCCTTCAGGGCCAGGTCTCGAATCCGGCTGGGCGTGAGGGCAGGGTAGGTGGGTGCGGGCACCGTGCCTCTCCTTCTCAGTCTTGGGCGGCCGCGTCCTGGCCAAGCAGACGGGCGAAGGACTCTTCCGCCGACCAGGCCCTCCAGCCGCGGGCCTCGCCGGCGTAGGCCCAGAGAGTCACCATGGTGAATCCGGGCGCGACGACCGTGGGGTGATAGCCGCGCGGGATGAGAACCGTGTCACCATGATGAACGGCGAAGGCCTTCTCGAAGGGAGGCCCCGCGGCATCGCCCTGGGTCCACACATGTTGGAGGGCAAAGCCGAAGCTGGGTTCGAGCAGGAAGTGGTAGATTTCCTCGCTCGGGGACTCGGGAGGGTCGTCGGCGTCGTGCTTGTGGGGCGGGTAGGAGCTCCAGTTGCCGGAGGGAGTGTGCGTCTCCCCCATCACAATGCGATCGGCGTCGACGCCCGGGCCGATCAGGAGATAGACGGATCGGCGGTAGTTATCGCGCCCGAAGGATTCATTCGCCGTCTCCGCCGGGGGGATGAACCTGGGTGCCGTGTCGCGGCGGCTGGGAGCGCGATAGATGGCCGCCTCTAGCGGGGATTCAAGGCTCATGACATGGACGGTCGAGGCCCGCGGCACGTAGATCGCGGTCGGCGGCCCTTCGAAGGGTGTGGCGCGGCCGTTGCCCGACTCGACATCCAACCGGCCCTCAGGGCTCAGGATCGAAAAGCGGCAGGGG
>Ga0209521_10002425_pt1 | contig 15266 bp, 14 predicted proteins | sample Rifsed19ft4_FD_184016 | JGI IMG/M metagenome (GOLD analysis project Ga0209521, IMG submission 184016) | Soil microbial communities from Rifle, Colorado, USA - sediment 19ft 4 (version 2) | ecosystem: Environmental > Terrestrial > Deep subsurface > Rock core/Sediment | place: Rifle, Colorado...
CACAGACGCCTTGGTCGACACCGATGAACTTCACATTCGGATTGGCCTTGGCGGCGATGGTTGTGTCCGTGCCGATTAGGAACCCGACGGTGATGATTATATTGAAGCCTTGGTCTATGAAGGTTTGAATATTCTGCTTGTAGTCCGAGATGTTCTGCGTCACGATCACATCGAAGGTGGCGCCGAGCTTCTCGGCCGCGCCCTTGCCGCCTTCATACGCAGCCTGGTTGAAGGATTTATCCTCAAGCTGCCCGACATCGGTGACAACACCAACTTTGAGGGCTGTGGGCGCTTCGGTTGCGGGGGCGCCGCAGGCGGCGAGGATCATCGAAGCGATGATCAACGCAACCGTAACAAAGTAAAGCTTTTTCATGTGTTTCTTCTCCTCGTGAAAAATAGATACTTGAACTTAATCGAATGTAGAGCAATGAAACTTTGTCGTTGCACCTCCTTTATTGCATATTGCCTGCTCTGGAAAAGTAGCGGCCAGCATTGTTAACAAACCAAAGAGCTTGACATTTCTCAGAGATTGAAGCCTACAACTCGACGATGATACTCATTGGGCCGCGGATTGCACTTTGTGTTGCTTCTAGCTACCATGAATTATATCAACAAAAGTTCACTCATAGTAAAAAGGAAAAGGGATTGCCTCTTTTCTTTTTCGAATCGATTTCAAAATTCCATGTTTATGGCTTCACCGAAGGAACGTTGGTCTTGATCGAGCCGTCGAGCAAACCTGCAATGATCTCTTCCATCATGGTTTTTACTTCTGCCGGCACATCGCCATCCAGATCGTGATGCGGAGCATAGGTAACATCGCCAAAATAATTGCCGCTCGGGAAAGCGCCATTCCTGGAAAGCTTGATCAATTCAAACACGCCTGGGGTGATGAGCTTCATCGCGCTGGAGAGCATCCGCGGAGCGGCTTCGGGCAGGGTCAGGTACTGGTCGGTGTCCACGCCAATGGCATACGCATCAGCCTGGGCAGCGGCGGTGATGGCGCCGTTACCGGTGCTGGCACCACAACCGAAGATCGTATCCGCACCTTGATCCATCATGGAGTTGGCGGTCGCCGCACCCCATTCGGGATCAATAAAGGTCCTGTCGAAGCCGACATCGCTATGATACACAACAAATACATCAGTGTTTGTGCCGTTCAATTCATCTGCGTAAGCTGCACCGGCCTTGTAGCCTTCACCAAGACGCCAAACAGCCGGAGCGATATCGGTACTGCAGACAGCGCCGACCTTGTGGGTCTTGCTCATCATTGCGGCAAGAGCCCCAACAAGGAAGGCAGCCTTATCTTCAGGAAATACCAGGCCTGCTACATTGTCAATTGTGCCTTCAAATTGATCTTGGTCGACCCCGATGAATTTGATGTCCGGATATGTCCCGGCAGCATCACGCGTATCCTGCCTGAGGTCGAAACCGGCAGTCACGATAACGTCGTACTTTTCATCTGCAAAGGTGCTGATATTCTTGGCGTAATCCCTGGCATCCGCGGTCTCGATGTACTGGACAAGCGCGCCCAGTTCCTTCTCAGCTTGTTTAACACCTTCCCACGCAGACTGGTTGAAGGACTTGTCACTGATCTTGCCGATGTCCGTCACCAGGCCCACGCAGAACACATCTTCGCTGGCACAATCAGGTGTTGCCGGGGCACAGGCGATCAGGAACGCTGCAAGCAGAACATGCAGCTTCTTCATACCTTCTCCTCGATGCAAACTGGATCGATCAGGGTTATTACGAAGGCTTTTTCAGCGCAAGTATACATTTAGTTCAATCATTCGACAAGATGGTGGACAAAAAAACAGGATAAATATGACGTTTCTCGCGAAGCCGATCACTGATTCCGTTTTCAGACTGTTGCCTCCCCGCGCCTTACTCCTAGCATTAGCACCAGCGCGGCCAGCATAAAAAATGGAGCGATCAACATGATCACGCTGTAATTGTTGCCGCTTAACTGGATTGCCCAGCCATTAACGTTTGGACCGACAATTGCCGATAGAGTGGAAAACAGATAATACAGCCCGGTGAATGTTCCGATGCGCGCTGCGCTGGTCAATTCAACGACCATCGGCAAAGAATTTATGTTAACGAATGCCCAACCGGTCCCGCCGAAGATCAACAACACGCCGGCCATCGTCAACATGCGCGGACCTCCCTCCGTTAATGGAATACCGACCAGTGGTAAAGGCGATACGGCGCTAAGCAGCGTTGTAGCGGGCAAAATATAAAGCAAAGCCAGAACCACGGCAACGACGATCAAACCAATCGAAATCGCCACGCGCCGGCCAATGCGCGCGGCAATGAAACCTGAGGGAATGGCAAATAGCACGAAGAACAATGGGAAGACTGACAGAAGAGTCGCACCATCACCGGCATCGATGCCAAGATGCTTTTGTGCATAAAGCGTGAAGAATGTTTCCACAGCCGAATAGCCGAGGAACCAGAAGAAGATTGCGAATAAAATTCTTGCTCCGCTCCTGTCTTCATCATTCAATACCTCCCGCAGGCTTTCGATCATGCTGGGTTGTTGCTCATTGCGTTCCGCGTAATCCTTTGGTTCCTTGACAAACAGGAAAACGATCAACGCCGCGACAACGACCAAAGCTGAACCTAACCAGAATGGAAATGATGGACTGATCTTATAAAGCATTCCGCCGGTTTGTAATGCGATAATCGTACCAATGCCGCCCATGAAATTGATAATGCCATTCGCCTGCGAGCGGTTTGGTGAAGGGGTGATATCCGGCATTAATGCCACAACCGGTGTGCGCCATAAAGCCGCGCTCAAAAGCAATGTGCTGGTGCAGGCAACAAATAATGGAAGGACAGCCGCAAGAGGGATTAACCCAAACGCCAGCGCGGTGATCGGCGCGCCGACGAGGATGAACGGAAGTCGTCGACCAATGGGTGTCCGCAATCTATCTGACCACGCCCCGACGGGCGGCTGGATGAACAAGGCGGCGATGTTATCAAGCGTCATGAAGAAGCCGATAAACGCTGGAGCCAGGTTGAATTTGTCCGCCAGAAATATGGGCACAAAAGCATTGTATACGCCCCAGATGACACTTACGCCAAAGAACCCAAAGCCGAGCAGAAAGATCTTGCCGTAGTTGAACCTCATGTTGCCTCCATGTTTTATTCGCGCTCCCGAAGAGCACCGGGACTATAGTGAGCGGTGGGTTGAGTAGCCCGGCTGTTTTTCGAGGGTGTACCGAAACCCAAAGACGAAGCGCGGCTCGCAACGACGCGGTTTTGGTGGTTTTCTTATTCCTTTAAACTATCAATAAACTTTTTATCTTCCTTACTCAATTCCGCATTTTCCAACAAATCCGGTCTTCTCTCAAACGTCCTCAGGAGTGCCTGTTCCCTGCGCCATTTTTCGATCTTGCCATGATCCCCCGAAAGCAATACATCGGGCACCTTCCAGCCGCGGAATTCAGGCGGACGCGTGTAATGCGGGTATTCCAGCAGGCCCATCGAATGTGAATCATCCGCCGCGCCCTCAGGGTCACCAAGCACACCGGGGATGAGACGTGATACGGCATCGATGACCATCAACGCGGGAAGCTCGCCGCCTGTAAGCACATAATCACCGATGGAAATTTCATCGGTGGCAAGATGTTCCCGGATGCGTTCGTCCACACCCTCATAGCGGCCGCACAGCAGGGCAATGCGTTCATAACGCAATAGCTCCTCAGCCACGCGTTGGTCGAAGACGCGCCCCTGAGGAGTTAGCAGGATAACGGGAACAGGCTCATCCTGAGCGGAGACGAAGGACGGCTGGGATGCGATCCGAGGACCAAGAATCGATTCCACCGCTTCGAAAACGGGTTCCGGCTTCATCACCATCCCACCCCCGCCTCCGTAGGGCGTGTCGTCCGTTGTGTGGTGTTTGTCGCGAGCATGAGCGCGGATGTCGTGAATGCGCACCTCGATCAATCCCCGCTGGCGGGCGCGCTGAAGAATACTGGATTCTAGGTAGGGAGGGAATACTTCGGGCAGCAGGGTGAAAACCTCGAACTGCATGGGCAAATTGTAGCATAAGACCCCCTTTTCATCCCCCATCCGCATTCATCGTTAGAAGAGTATAAGAGTTTCGGCGATGGAGGGAAACGAAGGGGGTGACCGCTTGACGCTAATTTGGCGCGAATGGTAATATGAAACCATGTATTTACCGCGAAGCAGCAAGTGGAGCATGAACCGGCGGCGCAAACGCCCAAATTATTTCAGTTGGACGGTGCTTGTGCTGGTTCTGCTCTTTGGATATTACTTTAATCAGATCTATTTGCCTGCCCAGCCCAACCCGTTCGAAGCCACGCCAACGGTTACACGTTCTCCTGAATCTTATGTGACGGAAGCGAAGGAACTCTTCAAGAATGGGAAATTGTTCCAGGCAATCGAGGCGTATGAGCAGGCGATCAAGTCATCCCCCCAAGATCCGACTCTATATATTGAACTGGCGCGCGTGCAGGTCTTCGCGGGCCTGCCCGTCGAAGCGCAGGCGAACGCCGAAAACGCCTTATTGTTGAATCCGAACAATTCGATGGCGCATGCTGTGCGGGCCTGGGCATTGGATTTTCAGGGCGGGTCTGAGAATAATGCCAGGGCGATGGACTCCATTCAAAAGGCGATTGAGCTCGACCCAAATAATGCGCTGGCGCATGCCTATTATGCGGAGATATTAGTTGATTCCGGCTCTTTTGATAATTATGCCAAAGCAGCTGAAGAATCGAGAGTTGCAGTGGCGTTGGATCCAAATCTGTTGGAAACACATCGTGCGCGTGCCTATATCCTTGAAGCTACCGGTAGCGAAGGCAACAATTATGAGCTGGCGCTCCAGGAATATCAGGCGGCGATTGAGGTCAACCCAAATATTCCCATTCTACACATAGAACTCGGACGAAATTACCGGGTGCTTCAGGTTTACGATAAAGCGATTGAAGAGTTTACGCGTGCCAACACGCTGAATCCGTCCGATCCGGAGCCGGACCTGCTGATCTCCCGCACATACGCGACGATCGGCGAATATGCCAAGGCATTGCAATATGCTGAAACAGCCGTTAAGGATCGGCCCATGCAGGCAAGCCTGCACGGCAATTACGGTGTGATGTTATATCGGAATTTGTTTTGGTCCGATGCCGTGAGCGAACTTCGCCTGGCAATCAAGGGCGGCAAGACAGAGGATGGTTTTGAGATTACCGGTCTTCCACTGGTCAATGAAACGCGTGTGGCAGAATATTACTTCACCTACGGGTTGGCGTTGGCGCGTACGAATGAATGTGGAGAGGCGCTGCAGATCGCGCAGGCATTGCAAACCAGGGTACCCTCCGATGAAAACGCGATCTTCGCTGCAAGCGAAATCACTCGCATCTGCCAGGAGAATCTGGATAACCCTGCGGTGGATACACCCACTCCGAGCGCGGCCGAAGGGACTACCGAAGTTGAGACTCCTGGGCTCACTTCCACGCCCGCACCATGAACTTAAGTCCTCGCCGTCCTCTGTTTAACCGCAGACCGCAGTCGAACATCTATCGGATGTTCCTGTGGGTTGTCATGATCCTTGGGGGGGTATGGATGTTGCAGCAGATGAACAAGGGAGAGATCCAGCCTCTGTTTCTGCCGACGCCGCTCCCAACGCGTTCTGTAGAATCGTACATTCTAGAAGGGGATGCGAACTTTAGCGCGGGCCAAGTGGCTGCAGCAATTACTGCCTATCAGGAGGCCGTGGGCCTGGACCCAAACGATGCCCAGACCTGGTGGAAACTCGCGCGCATCCAGACCTATTCCTCCGCTTTTCTTATCACCGATGAGGAAAAGAGAACGCGTTTGCTGGAAGCGCTCGAGTCCGCGAGAAAGGCAGTCGAACTTACTCCTGAAGACAGCACTGCTCATGCCATCCTCGCGTTTGCACTTGACTGGAATGCTGACTCAACACTTTATCCGAATGATCACGTCCAGGAACTTTTGATAGAAGCGGAACAGGAAGCCTTGCGCGCCCTGCAACTGGACAACTCCAATACGCTGGCATTAGCTTTCTATGCCGAAGTCCTTTTGGATCAGCAGAAATGGAGTCAGGCAGAGCTCTATATCAAGCAGGCGCTTGAGCGTGAAGACGCGGATCAGTGGATGGATGTGCATCGTGTCAATGCTTATGTGCTGGAGACTCTCGGTCAATATAACCTGGCGATCACCGAATACGATAAGGCCATTGCCATTGAACCGAATTCCACGTTTCTCTATTTGCGGGCCGGCGCGAACTATCGCAAGCTTGCTTCCGAGATACCGAATCTGGAAGCAGCGCGTCCTGTATATGAAACGTCGCTGGAATATTTCGCCAAAGCAGCGAGCATCAATGAGGTGATTAAGGTGAATGACCCCACCCCATATCTTTCTATTTCACGCACGTACTCACAATTGGGTGAATTCTTTATTGCTGCGAAGAATGTGCAAAAGGCATTGTTGTATGATCCAAATAATGCAGATATCTATGGACAATTAGGCATTATTTACTTTAGATCACGAAACTACGAAGGTTCAATTTATACGTTGAAGTGTGCGATACGGGGATGCTCAGGTGAAGAATCGTGTTTGGGGCGTGGCCTCGACAAGTGCTATCCCAATCTCGGTGAAAATCCCGTTGAGATAACAGGGTTGCCAATTTCACCGAACACGATCGTGTATTACTACACTTATGGTTCGGTGCTGGCCGCGTTGAGCCGTCCGAGGGATAATCAATGCGAAGAAGCGATGCGGGTGATGAGCGAGGTCAGGACAGAACTCGACGTCAACCCGGAGGCCTATGCGGATGGCAGGCAGACCATCATCAGCATCGTCCAGGCGGGGGAATCCATTTGTGATTCATTGGCTGAAGGTGAGGTGCCCGGCTTGTCGGTTCCGACTGAGGCGGGGGATGTAATGACAGATGTGACAGCGACGCCGACTCCGTAAATCCATCTCTGTCAGAGCTTTGTAAGAATTTCAACAATCCCCCTTGACTTTAGTCTGTGGTTTCGGTATTATAGATTAGCACTCGGACAGTTTGAGTGCTAATCTCGTGATTATCCCAAAAATCTATTCGGAGGTCTAAGATGGCAAGCAAATTGAAGCTTAAGCCCCTTGGCGGACGCGTGATCGTGGAACCGATCGAGCAGGAGGATATTACTGCTGGTGGAATCATCCTTCCCGAAACCGCTAAAGAGAAACCCCAGGAAGGCAAGATCCTGGCCGCGGGTCCGGGCGACCGCGATGAGGATGGCAAGTACATCCCCATGGAAGTGAAGGTTGGGGATAAGGTGCTGTATGCAAAGTATTCCGGCACCGAAGTGAAAGTGGATGGCAAGAAACTGCTTATCCTGAAAGAAAACGATATTCTAGCCGTAGTTGAAGGCTAATTGTGGAGGACTAAAAAATGGCTGCTAAACAACTTGTCTTTTCAGAAGACGCCCGCCGCAAACTTAGGAACGGCATGAATGTCGTTGCCAATGCGGTCGGCGCAACCCTTGGCCCCAAGGGCCGCAACGTGGCGGTGGACCGCAAGTTCGGTTCGCCCACCATCACACACGATGGTGTTTCCGTCGCGAAGGAAATTGAACTCGAAGACCCCTTTGAGAATATGGGCGCTCAGCTCCTCAAGGAAGCCGCAACCAAGACCAACGATATTGCCGGTGACGGTACAACCACCTCGACTGTGCTGGCCCACGCCATCGTGAACGAGGGACTTAAGGCCCTCGAGGCTGGTTTTAACCCAATGTTAATCAAGCATGGCATTGAGATGGCGACTGCAGCGGTTGTCGAAGAACTTCGCAAAATGGCGGTCAAGATCGATACCAAGGAAGATATCGGTCATGTCGCTACCAATTCTGCCGCCGATACTGAAATTGGCGACTTGATCGCAGATGTGATGGACAAGGTCGGCAAGGACGGCGTCATCACCGTCGAAGAATCGAAGTCCATGGAGTTCGAGCAGGAATTTGTCGAAGGTATGCAGTTCGACCGTGGTTATATTTCCGCTTACTTCATCACCAGCGCGGAAAACATGGAAGCTGTGATCTCAGACGCATACGTTCTCATCAACGAGAAGAAGATTTCCGCGGCGCAGGACATCGTTCCCCTGCTCGAGAAACTCGTTCAGATCGGCAAGCGCGAACTCGTCATCATCGCCGAAGATATCGATGGCGAAGCGCTCGCCACGCTCGTGTTGAACAAACTGCGCGGCATGTTGAACGTGCTGGCTGTCAAAGCCCCTGGCTTTGGTGATCGCCGCAAAGCAATGTTGCAGGATATTGCCGTCCTCACGGGTGGAACTGTGATCTCCGAAGAGACGGGCCGCAAGCTGGAGACCGCCACCCTTCAAGACCTCGGCCGCGCTGAGAAGGTCGTCTCTGACAAAGAGAACACTACCATCGTCGGCGGCAAAGGCAAGAAGGGCGATATCGAAGGTCGCATCAAGGAGATCCGCGCCGAGATCGAGAAGAGCACCAGCGATTACGACAAAGAGAAATTGAATGAGCGCCTCGCCAAGCTCAGCGGCGGCGTTGCCATCATCCGTGTTGGCGCGGCGACTGAGACCGAGATGAAAGAGAAGAAGCACCGTGTGGAAGATGCTCTCTCCGCGGCTCGCGCGGCTGTTGAAGAAGGCATCGTGCCGGGCGGCGAAATCTCCCTCCTCAACGCCTCCACCAAGTTGGAAAAGATGCTGAAAGCTGAAAATGATAACGAGGAAGAAATTCGCGTTGGCATCAATATTGTCAAGAAAGCGCTTGAGGCGCCCATCCGCAAACTCGCTGCGAATGCCGGTCAGGATGGCTCGGTGATCATAGATACCGTCCGCCGCACTGCCGCCGAGAAGAAGAACAAGAATATCGGCTTCAACGTGCTGACCAGTGAGTACGTGGACATGATCAAAGCCGGCGTCATTGACCCCGTCAAGGTCGTGCGCGGCGCGCTCGAAAATGCCGCCTCCATCGCGGCCATGATCCTCACCACGGATGTCCTCATCACGGACATGCCCGAAAAGGAAAAAGCCCCTGCAATGCCTCCTGGCGGCATGGGTGGCATGGATTACTAGGATTGCCCGGGGCAGGTCTGAGACCTGCCCCTGCGTTTTTAACGTATAATCGGAGCGATGTTTTCCCACCACTGCAAACGATTCATTCGCATATCATTGTCTCTCTGGATCGCACTCGGACTCTCCGCGTGCGCTTCATTTTTAGGACCTGAACCTACTGTAACGCCCCAGGCGACATCCACTCCCGAGCCTCCCACTGCCACGCCTGAACCCATGGCATTGACCGTCAACGGAGAAGGGATCAGGCTTGTTGAGTTTGATGAGGAGGTGGCTCGCTATATTTCCGCCCAGGAGGCGCTGGAGAAAACAGTCTCTTCGACAGATGCAACCAGCGCGGTGATCGACGACCTGGTTGTACAATTGCTCCTCGCACAAGCCGCGCGCGCGAACGGATTCACACTGGATGAGGCTGCGCTGCAGGCGCGTACTGATTCGCTCGCCGTGCAGGCAGGGGGTGCGGACGCGCTCTCAAAGTGGCAATCGGATCACGGGTACACGGAGCCGACCTTTCGATCGGCTTTGAAGCGGGCAGCCGAAGCGGCCTGGATGCGTGACAAAATCGTCATGGCTCTCCCCAGTACTGCCGAGCAGGTACACATCCAGCAAATTCTGCTCTATAATGAAGGCACGGCTCAAAGCTTTCTAGCTCAATTGAGTGGAGGGGCCGATTTTGATGAGCTGGCGCTGGAGGCAGATCCGCTTACACGCGGCGATCTGGGATGGGTGCCGAGAGGCTATCTGCTGAATGCAAAGATCGAAGAAGCCGCGTTCGATTTGACAGTGGGTGAGCGCAGTGACGTGATCGCGACAGATGTGGGATTTCACATTATCCGAATTCTCGCGCGCGATCCGGAGCGCCCGCTTTCGCCCGATGCCTATCTGGTATTGCAGGAACTGGCATTGAAGAAATGGATCGAGGAACAACGCCGGCAGGCGGCCATCATCCTTGCGCCGCAGTAATTTCACAATGGAGCAGTATAGATGAACGACGATTTTGATTTCGATGGAAAACAATCGAGACCGCAAAGCAGGCCCATGCAGACGTGGGATGTGCTTTCCATTCTGGTGCTTATCATTTCCGCCTGCATTGCTGCATATTTCGTGTTTATCTTCATCAGCCCCGATTCGCCTTTTAATATTTTGCCGCCTGGGGGAAGAGGTCCCAAAACCCCGACTGTGACGGTTACAGCATTGCAGCTCCAGGCTACGTGGACGGCCAGCCCGACACTGGAGCTAACCCCAAGCGATACGCCGCGCCCAACGTTCACCCCATTCTTTACGAATACACCTTTCTCGCTTGTGCCGCCGACCAAAACAGCCAAGCCAACCAGCACACCCAAAGCACCCTTTACCGCCCTCTCTGTCACTCAGGTGGAAAGTACGATTATTCATCCCGACCTGGCCTGTAACTGGGCGGGCATAGGCGGTACGGTTGTGGATGCCAACAACAGCCCTGTAATAGGAACTGTTGTTGTGTTGCGAGGCACGCTGGACGGGAGCACCATCGAACAGCAGACTGTGACCGGCATCAATAAGGAGTATGGGCCTTCAGGTTTTGAATTCGTTCTTGGAAATGCCCCCATTGCCTCCAACAAAACGTTATATGTTCAACTGGTGGATCAGCAGAACATCCCACTTTCAGATCCGGCTCCATTTTCCACATCCACCGATTGCAGCAAGAACCTGGTAATGGTGAGGTTCAAGAAGAATCGGTAGAACAATCGTCTCCCCTCTCCTTTTGGGAGAGGGGCCGGGGGTGAGGTCAGATTACACCACTACGTTCCAATGCTCGTACTTCCCATTCTTCCCGCGTAATATATCATCATATAACGTGCGTAATTTTGTCGTGACTGGTCCCATCACCCCACTGCCGACAGGGCGATGATCGATCTTTGTCACAGCGGTGATCTGCACGGCAGTTCCTGTCATGAACATCTCTTCGCAGATGAATACTTCCGTGCGGTCAATCGAGCGCTCCATCACTGCAAGCCCCAGCTCGTTGCGCGCCAGCTCCATAATGGATTTTCGTGTAATACCTTCAAGAATGTTGTCCGTTATGGGTGGTGTGACCAGGATCCCATCGCGCAGCATGAAGATATTCATTGCCGAGCCTTCCGAGACATGCCCATTTTGATCCAGCACGAGTGCTTCGTCGAAGCCGGCGCGGTTCGCGTCTGTTTTGATGAGTGCAGAGTTTGCATAGGCGCCTGCCACCTTGCCGCGTGCCGGGATGACGTTATCATCAATGCGCCGCCACGAGGAAACGGTCACGTGCGCGTCCGTGTCGTTCTTGACGTACTTGTCATACGCCATGACGAACATGCAGAACTCATCTTTCAAGTCATGCAGTTTTACACCGATGCCCAGATCGGCCTTGTAAAAAGTGGGGCGCATGTAAATATCCTGCTGCCAGTTGTCGGTGCGGAGCAGGTCGAGCGTGAGCTGGATCAAGCTCTCTTCATCGTAACTGGTCTGCATTACCAGCATGCGCGCCGAGTGCAGCAATCGTCGAAAATGGTCATAGGGACGAAAAACGAAGAGACGTCTCTTCTCTTCGTTCCAGTATGCCCTCATGCCGCCGAATACGGCTGTACCATACAAAAAACCATGTGTGGCGATATTAACTTTTGCGTCCGAAAGCGGGACGATCTTTCCCTCAAAAAAAGCGTGCTTCGAGAGATCCACCAGGACACCTCCATAAACAGGTTTAGGACCAACTCTTACATACGAATTATACCTGATTCAGTCCGCTTCACGTTTTGCGCCGGTCTTCCTTCGGCCCTGCTTGAGATGATACTGATTCGAGTATAAATCGAAGCTTGACAATCAGGGCAGAATCCCATTAAAATCTAATTCGATAACCATCGAATTAGATTTACGGATGCGAAATATGGAAACAAACCCTGAAATGCTTGATTTTGTCAAAGCCATGGTGTCCGCCGAGCGTTTGCGGGTCATTGGTGCATTGGCGCGCGGGCGGGCGACACAAGCGGAGATCGCCGAACAATTACATCTCCCCGTGCGGGATGTGTTCAACCATCTTTCCTTTCTCACACATGTGGGTGTGATCACTGAAATGGCCGGGGTCTACGACCTGAACGAGAAAGCCATCGAGACCCTGGCGCGTAGACAATTTGAGGGCAAACGCCCCTCCTATGAGGCGAAAGGTGAAAAGCAGGAGGATGTCCGCAAGGTGTTGAAGAACTTTCTCAACGCGGATGGCACGCTCAAGCAGATTCCCCCGATGGGAAACAAACTGCTCATCATCCTGAACTTCATTGTGGACGCGTTCGCCTTCGATACGAATTACACCGAGAAGGAAGTCAACAACATCCTGCGCCGCTTCCACGTGGATACTGCCGCCTTGCGCCGTTATCTTGTGGATCATCGTCTCATGGCGCGCGAGAGTGACGGGACGAAGTATTGGCGTGTGAATGAGGAGACGAAATGAGCGAAGAATTCGTCTCCTTTTTCAAGGCGCTGGCTGATCCCAGTCGACTCAAGATCGTTGGATTGCTCGCGCAACAACCTTATAGCGTGGAGGAACTCGCGGCGCTGGTGGGACTGAAACCTTCCACAGTTTCGCATCATCTTGCCAAACTGTCCAAGGTGGGGTTGGTCCATGCCCGCACGGAAAGTTATTATAACGTCTACCAGTTGAACAAGGATGCATTGGATGAAAAAGCGCGCAGTCTCTTCACCAATGATGACCTCAACGCCTCCATCGCCGATGTAAATCTTTCCGCCTACGATCAGAAGGTCGTTGCCGATTACACACGCAAGGACGGCAGTCTGAAGACCATCCCTGCGCAGAAGAAAAAACTTGAGGCGGTGTTGCGATATGTGGTGGAGGGGTTTGAAAAAGGGAAACGCTACAGCGAGAAGCGCGTAAACGAGATCCTGAAAGGCTACCACGAAGATACAGCCACATTGCGACGCGAACTGGTTGGCTTTGGTTTGATGCAACGTGAAGGCGGTGGAGAAGAATACTGGCGAGTTTGATATGTCATTGCGAGCCGCGTTCGTCCTGAGCGGAGGACGTAGTCCGAAGTCGAAGGACAGCAGCGAAGCGATCCCCAATTCGTGAGGAGATTGCTTCGCCCCATCGGGGCTCGCAATGACAGTATAACAAAGACACGGAATTTCTCCGTGTCTTTTTGCTTACTTCTTAGCCATTTGTTCTCTATTCATCAACCCCCTCTGCCATGCATATACGGCCACCTGCGTTCGGTCTGCGAGGTGCAGCTTGCTCAGGATGTTGCTCACGTGGCCTTTGACCGTATATTCGCTGATCACCAGTTTCTCTGCGATCTGGCTGTTCGTCATGCCGTTGGCGATCAAACGAAGTACATCCAGTTCACGCTCAGTCAATTCAGTGAACAGTGGCTGCTCGTCGCTGTTGTCATTGCGGATGTTTTGCAGGACGCGCGCTGCCACCAGCGGGTGAAGCGTCACTTCCTTTTGCGCAGCGCGATACAGGACCTCCACCAGTTTTTCCATCTTCATGTCTTTCAGGATATACGAGATCGCGCCTGCCTTCAACGCAGGGAAGATGTGCTCATCCTCATGATAGGAGGTCAGCACCACCACCTGCGTGCGCGGGCTGATCTGTTTGATGCGCCGCGTCGTCTCCACCCCATCCATGCCGGGCATGATCAAATCCAGCAAGACAATATCGGGGATATGTTCTGAGACCAGCTTGATGGCTTCCTCGCCCGAAGCTGCCTCACCGACGACTTCAAAATCCTTTACGATTTCGAGATAGGATCGGATGCCGTTGCGAACGACCTCGTGATCGTCCACGATCAAGATACTGGTACGATTGTTATGATGATTGTTTGCCATCACCGCCTCCTTCTCAGCCTTGGCTTGGTCCTGATGCTAATGGGCATACTCCTGCCCTTCTTGATGGTCATCCATGTGCTTGAGTCAACTTTCTTTGTGAACTTTTTCTCCTGGGGCGCATCGGTAGCGGGGTTGGCGTTTGGGGCGATCGGTTTTGCGATGTATTCGAGGGGAAGGAACAAATAGAAAAGAGTGATGCAATTTGTTGTGCATCACTCTTTTCTTATGCATGAGCGTCTTGTGCTCTCAATCTATGAATAAAATAAATAGCCAGCGCAAACAATATGATTGCATTTGCCTGATGGATAAGCGCAACCACAATATTCACGTAAGACAAAATGGTCATCACCCCAAGTGCAATTTGCAACGCCACAGCCCCTGTCAGCCATAACAAGCCGTTCAAAATCTCGCGGGGCTAATCTTGTTTCTTCGCAAGGTAATATACAACAGGCATGGCAATCAATCCCAGCCATGCAAACCAGCGATGGACAAAGAAGATGGTCTGTGGCACCTCAAAGAGATTGATCCACGAGTTGAACAGATTGGGTGGAATCAACTTTCCAAACATCAACGGCCATGTATCTGAAATATGACCGGCTTTGAGTCCGGCTGTCATGCCGCCGTATGTGATTTGGATGATCAGCAAGATAAATGAAAACAAAGCGAGTTTGGATGGCAATGACCATTTCGCTTGCTTGCCCGAATCAGGAAAGCCGTATTTGTGACCAAATGCAGTCCACAAGCCCAGACCAAGCAATGACAGTGCGAGCAGCAAATGGATCGTCAGGTTGAAATGGCTTACAGAAGGACGGTCAACGAGCCCGCTGGCGACCATGATCCAGCCTGCAACTGCCTGGGCAATGAAGAGCATCCCCATCACGAAGTAGATGCCAAATTCCTTGAATGGAATGGTCTTCTTGAAAAGGAAGTAGAAAACGGGAATGGCATACACCAGCCCAGCAAAACGGGCGATGAAGCGATGGATCCATTCGATGTAGAAAATATACTGGTATTCTTCCAGAGTCATATCGGAATTGATTTGCTTGAATTCAGGCGTTTGCTGATATTTCATGAATTCGACCTTCCAGGCTTGTTCCCCTATGGGAGGAACCGTTCCGCTGATCGGATTCCATTCCGTAATGGAGAGTCCCGAGCGCGTGAGACGAACAAATCCCCCAAAGACGACAAGAAACGCCACGATGAAGGCAAAGGTGAAAAGCCAGTTCATCACGGCGCGGTTACGGGTTTGAGGCATATTGAGCTTCTCCGATGTTCAAGTCGCTGGGATTATAGCACTCAGATGTCATTGCGAGGAGGGCCTTAGCCGGACGAAGCAATCCCCCTA
>Ga0209521_10002426_pt1 | contig 15261 bp, 14 predicted proteins | sample Rifsed19ft4_FD_184016 | JGI IMG/M metagenome (GOLD analysis project Ga0209521, IMG submission 184016) | Soil microbial communities from Rifle, Colorado, USA - sediment 19ft 4 (version 2) | ecosystem: Environmental > Terrestrial > Deep subsurface > Rock core/Sediment | place: Rifle, Colorado...
GGCTGGGCGAGGCGCTCATCGAGCACCTCGCCTCGACGGGTCAGCTCGCCCGCCACGGCGCCCTCGTCCGCCTGGCGTCGCACGTGGCGACCGCCCCCGACGAGGACCAGGCAAGACTGCTCGAGGTGGTCGAGGACGGTGAACCGACGCCCCCGACCGTCGCCGAGCTGATCGCGCTCGGCTTCGGACGGAGCCTCATCGACACGACGGTTCGCTCGGGCGCGCTCGTGCGTGTCTCGCCCGAGCTCGTGCACACCGCCGCGTTCGTGGCGCGCGCGGTCGAGGCGATCCGCGAGGCTGGCGAGGCGGGGATCACCGTGAGCGCGTTCCGCGAGCGCCTGGGAACGTCACGGAAGTTCGCCGTCCCGCTCGTCGAGCACCTCGATAGGACCGGTGTGACCCGACGGACCGGCGACGTCCGGGTCCTGCGCGAGCGGTGAGACTCAGGTGAGCCGAGCGGTCACAGCGACCTCCACGGGCGCGCCTAGCGGGAGCTCCACCACGCCGACGGCCGCGCGAGCGTGCTTGCCGGCCTCGCCGAAGATCTGCACCAATACGTCGCTCGCGCCGTTGGCCACCTTGGGCTGGTCGGTGAAGCCGGGGATCGAAGCCACGTAGACGGTCACCTGGGGTATCTGCGCGATCCGGTCGAGCGAGCCGAGCGCGTCCCGTAGCGCCGAGACGGCCTGAAGCGCGCAGCGACGGGCCGCGTCCTGCCCTTGTTCTATCCCCACCACGTCGCCCAAGCGGCCCGTGAGCATGACCTGCCCGTCCTCGATAGGCACCTGTCCGGCGACGAAGGCCAGGTCACCGGCGACTGCCACAGGCACGTAGGACGCGACCGGCCCGGGCGCCGGCGGGAGCTCGATGCCGAGCTCGGCGAGCCGTTCCTCGATCACGCGAACCACCCCTTTCGGATCCTGAGGGGATCGATGCTCGCAGAAGGCGGGGCGAGGGGCGCGGACCTAACCGGCACGAAGGGAACGCCGCTGGCGGAGCACCTGGCGGCGCTCCTGCTCGTTCAGGCCGCCCCAGACCCCATGGGACTCGCGGATCCGAAGGGCGAACTCGAGGCAGGTCTCCCGGACGGGGCAGCCGGCGCAGATCGCCTTGGCCCGAACCTCCCGGGCGGCCTTCTCCTCGCGGCGCTCGAAGTATCCCGGCGCGAAGAACAGGGCGGAGTCCTCACCCCGGCAGGCGGCGTCGAACTGCCACCCTCTCGCCCATCCTGCCGGCATCCGCTCGGCCACGGGTCCTCCTCGGACGGTGCCCCTCTTGGAAAGTGGTTCGTAACTGGAGCCTCCGAGGATTCCGCCCGTTGGATCCAGGGAGGGCTGGGGGGCGGAACACAACGGTTCCGCAACATCCAGGCGGGCTACTCGGGTGAAGCCGTAGCCTCTGCTGCCGGCGCCGGGTCCGGCTCCACCCGCAGGATGAGCCCATCGACCCCCCGAACACGCACACGGGTGCCCTGGGGGATCGGATCACCGGCGCTCCGCCCGCGCCACAGGGTCCCCTTGACGAAGACCGGCCCATCCGGCTTCAGCTCGCCGCGGGTCTCCCCCACGAGGCCGACGAGCCCCTTCTGCGTCGACGTGAGCCGCTCCCGGGTCTGGATCGCCACGGTCAGTCCGAACCCCCAGTAGAGGAGCGCCATGATCGTGAACGCCACGATCAGCCACGGCGAGATGTCGATCTCGTCGGACAGGCCCCCGAAGACCAGGAACGAGCCGGTCGCGAACCCCACCAGTCCCACCGCCGTGGGCGGCCCGAGCCTGCGCATCCGGACGTCCAACGTCAGCAGCCCGATCCCGAGTAGAAGCACCCCGAGCCCAACGATCGAGAAAGGCACCACGGTGAGCCCATACACGCCGAGCGCCACCATCCCTATCCCCGCGAACCCAGCGAACCCGAAGCCCGGTTGCGTGAGCTCGAACGCGAGGGCCGCCAGCCCAAGCACGAGCAAGACGTAGATCCAAGTAGGGGATGCGGCCGCATGCAGCGTCTTATCGATCGGCCCGAGCTCGGCGAACCGGACCGAGACGGGTTCCTCCGCCTCACTCGTCGCGATCTTCGTCCTGAGCTCCACCGGTCCCGCTGCCGTACCGACGGTCAGGCCGTCCACCTTCTCGAGGAGGTCGGGGACCGAGAGCGCGGCGACCTGGGCGATGTTGCCGTCCAGCCCCGCCTGGGCGGGGATCGGCTCATCGGGGAACACCAGCGGGATCGGCTTCCCGAAGTCCTCCGCCCAGCCCGTCGCCAGGTCGGAGACCGGGTCTTCGGGGGATGCGGTCGGGTTGGCGAGGTCGAGTGGCTCGACCGGCCCGACCCCCACGCCGGGCGCGACCGCGCCCAGGCTCGCGGCGTACATCAGGAGCAGACCGGCTCCCTCCGCCTTAGCGGGCGTTGGGCCGACCCAGACGATCACCGGGACGGTAGCGGCGTGGATCTCCTCGGCGAGAGCGACCCCGTCCTGGTCGAGCGTCCCGGCGCTGTCCAGCTGGAGCACCAGGGTCGAGCCCGAGGACTCGGCCTCGGCGACCTGGTCACGCAGGAACGAGGCAAGCACCCGGTCGATCGAGCCGTCGACCTTCGCGACGATCACCCGCGGGTCGCTCGACTGGGCCGCCGCGCCCCGCGGAAGAGCGGCGAACAGCGCGATGAGCAGCAGGAACGGGGCGGCGCGACGCATGGGCGGCCATCATCGTACCCGCGTGCTCCGGCTATCCTTGGGCGCCATGCAGGCGCCCCCGAAGCACCACTCGCGCTCCGCCAGGCCGCAACCGCAGACCCCTGCGGAGGAACCGCGGCCCGACGAGCTGCGCCCGCGCCGGGTGATCGCGCCGCTGATCCCGGTCCTGCTGGTGAGCGTGCTGGCCGGGTTCGCGGTCCTGGTCGCGCTCAGCCTGCTCCCGATCTTCGGCGCGGCGGGCCTGGGCGTGAACGTCTTCCGCGACCGGCTCGATGAGGCGGGTGTAGGGAGGGTACGGATCCCGGTCCCTCCCCAGAGCTCCACGATCTACGACGCCGAAGGCAACGTCCTGGCCGAGATCTTCCTGGACGAGAACCGCAGGCTCGTCAAGATCGGCAAGGTCAACGAGGTCACCCGGAACGCCGTCCTGGCGATCGAAGACGACTCGTTCTACGGGCACGGCGCGCTGGACTTCCCCGGGCTGATCCGTGCCGCGATCAAGAACCTCGCGGCCGGGGACATCGAGCAGGGTGGCTCGACGCTCACGCAGCAACTGGTGAAGAACGTCCTCATCGAGGTCCCGGAGCAGACCTTCGCCCGCAAGTTCCAGGAGGCGGCGCTCGCGATCCGGCTCGAACGCAGGTACACGAAGGATGAGATCTTCCAGTGGTACCTGAACGAGGTCTACTTCGGGAACGGCGCCTACGGCATCCAGACCGCCGCCGGCACCTACTTCCACTCCAGCGCCAAGGACCTCTCGCTGCCCCAGGCAGCGCTCCTCGCGGGTCTGATCCAGGCGCCGGGCCAGTACGACCCGGTGACCGATCGGGAGGCTGCGATCGCGCGACGCAACCTCGTGCTCGACCGCATGGCCGAGCTCGGCTGGGCCGACCCGGTCAAGGTCGAACGGGCTAAGCAGGCGCCGCTCGGCCTCGCGAAGGACGTGGGCGTGTTCAGGGAGAAGGTCGAGCCGTTCTTCGTCTACTTCATCCGGAACCTGATCCTGGAGAACGCCGACGGCGAGTTCGACGCGTTCGGCGAGACCCACGACGAACGAGTTAAGACCCTGTACCAGGGCGGGCTGAAGATCTACACGTCGCTGGACCCCCGGTGGCAGGAGTACGCGCAGGAGGCGATCGACTCGAGCACCTACCTAGACGGGACGAAGCAGACGCCCGACAGCTCGCTCGTGTCCGTTCGCACGACGGACGGCGCGATCAAGGCGATGCTCTCGGGCAAGAACTACGAGCGCGACCAGCTCGATCTGGTCTGGCACGGTACCCGCCAGACGGGCTCGGCCTTCAAGCCGTTCACGCTCGTCGCGGCTTTCGAGAACGACTTCCCGCAGGGCAAGGTCTACTCGTCGAAGTCGCCGAACTGCACGCTCGAGGGGTGGATCAGCGCGAGCGGCTGCGTCCAGAACGCCGAGGGCGGGAGCGACCGCGGGTACCTGGACCTGTGGAGTGCCACGCAGGACTCGGTGAACGTCGTATTCGCCCAGCTCGCCCTGGACGTTGGGCCCGAGGCGATCGTGGACGCAGCACATCGCATGGGCATAACCGTGGGCCTCGACGCGGTTCCGTCGATCACGCTCGGCGTCGAGGAGGTCCCGACGCTCGAGATGGCCTCGGCGTACGGGACCCTCGCCAATGACGGGATCCACTGCCAGCCGTGGGCCGTCCGAAGGGTCGAGTTCACCACAGGATCTCCGGAGGATCGCCTGCTCTATCGACACCGGCTCCAATGCGAGCAGGTGATCGAGCCCGAGATCGCTCACCTGGTCACGGCCATGCTCCAGAAGGTCGTGTGCTGCGGGACCGGCCGTGCGGCGATCCTTCCTGGACGTCCCGTGGCCGGCAAGACCGGAACGGCTCAGGACGCCACGAACGTCTACTTCGCCGGCTACACGCCGCAGATAGCGACCGCGGTGTGGGTCGGCTTCCCCAACGGCCAGATCCCGATGCCGGGCGATTCGGTGTTCGGGGGCACGATCGCGGCGCCGATCTGGCACAACTTCATGGTCGAGGCCTTGGCCGGGTGGCCGGTCGAGGGCTTCGAGGCTCCGCCCCCGCCCGAGAGCGGTCCGATCCCCAACGTGGTCGGCCTGCCCCTCGAGGAGGCCGAGAAGATCCTCGCCGAAGCCAACTTCACGCCCGTCATGCAGGAGGTTCTTTCCTTCGAGGAGAAGGGCCTGGTCCTTACCCAGAAGCCCGGAGGGGGAACCGCTCGTCTCGGCAGCGCTGTCCGCCTCAAGGTGAGCGACGGCAAGGGCGAGCCGGTGATCGTGCCCAGGGTGGTCGACCTCACCGAGGCGGAGGCGATCAGGAAGCTCACGAGGTTCGGCTTGATCGCCGATCTCCTCTACGCGCCCGTCGAGCAGAAGGCGCTGGGCGGCATCGTGATCGATCAGATCCCGATCGGGGACGGGACCAAGCTCGTCGACGCGGGTGCGACGATCACGATCGTCGTGGGCGCGTTCGAGCCGGGGGGCGGAGGCGGTAACGGCGGCGAGGAGCCCAGCCCCTCACCCGACGCGATGCCTCGACAGCTTCGCTAACCGCCCAGGCGCTCACGCACCTTCTGCTGCACGGCAGCACCGTCGACCTTCCCTTTGGCCTTGGCCATCACGGCCCCCATGACCTTGCCCATCTCCTGCGGCGAGGTCGCGCCGATCGAGGCGATGGCCTCATCCACGATCGCGTCGACCTCGGCTTCGGAAAGCTGCTCGGGCGCGAACGCCTTCAGCACCTCGCGCTCCGCGCGCTCCTTGTCGGCGAGCTCCGTGCGGCCCGCGGCGTCGAACGCCTCGATCGACTCGGTGCGCCGCTTGACCTCCTTGCCGGCCACCTCGCGCACCTCGTCGTCGGAGAGCTCGTGCAGGACATCCTTCTCGCGGTTGGTGATCGCAGCCGCGAGCATGCGGAGCGCGCCGAGGCGCACCTTCTCCCCGGCCTTCAGCGCGGCCGTCATCTCCTCCTGTACCCGGGTCTTGAGCCGGGGATCGCCCACGTAGACTGCCCTCCCGTGCTAGCTCAGGTCCTGCTCGCGATGGTCGCTCTCGGCGTTCTGTGCGTCGCCTACGGGGTGTTCGTCGAACGCCGGGCCTACCGACTGGTCCGCCGAACGTTCGCCATCCTACCGTCCGAGGGTCCGCAGACGCTGTCCGTCCTGCACCTGTCCGACCTGCACTTCGTCCGCGAGGACCGGCGCAAGGCCGAGTTCCTCGCGTCGCTGCCGCCCGCCGACGTGACCGTCGTCACAGGGGACTTCCTGGCCGAACCCGAAGCGGTGGAGACCACGGTCGAGGCCGTGCGCGCAACCAGGGGACGTCTCGCCTCGTGGTTCGTCCTCGGCTCGAACGACTACTACATGCCGAGGCCCATGAACCCCCTCGCCTACTTCCGATCGCACGCCCTGCGGACCCGCAGGCGCGCCCGCCGGGGACGGGCCGGCGATCTCCGCACGCTGCTGCAAGACGACGGATGGCGCGATCTGACGAACGTACGCGGCGACGTGGATCTGGACGGCCTCCCCGTCGAGCTGCTCGGTCTGGACGACTCCCACATCTGGCGGGCCGATCTCCGGCTGGCCCCCCGCCGCGCCCCCGAACGGTTCGGGCTCGCGGTCATGCACTCGCCCGACTCGGTCCCGGAGGCCGTCGCGTGCGGCTATCGGTTGGTGGTCGCGGGCCACACGCATGGTGGGCAGGTGAGGGTGCCCCTCGTCGGCGCGCTCGTCACGAACTCGGACCTGCCCCGGCGCCTCGTGTCGGGAGCGATCCGGTTCGGCGACACCGTGGTGCACGTCTCACCGGGGCTGGGGACCAGCAAGTACGCGCCGTTCCGTTTCCTGTGCCGGCCTGAGGCAACGCTCCTCGAACTGCGAAGGACCCCAGCCGAGGGGGGCCCGTCGCGGACGAACGACCGGGCGGCTCAGCCGCAGTAGTAGCAGTACCCCTCGGTATCGATCCCGTTCCACGGGGGCACGACGACCCGACGCTGCCCGGGTCTTCCCTTGATGCGGATCAGGCGATCCTCCACGTTGTTGTCGCTCGAGGTCTCGCGGATAGAGCCCGTCGGGTTGACGTGCACGCGGACGTAGTATCGGCCGTTCGGCAGGTCCGTGATGTCGAAGGCCTGTCCGCTCACGTACTGGGAGTAGGTGTCGCCCCAGCCGACGTCGAGCACCTCACGGATCCACAAGGCGCTGGGGCCGCCGCACGAGGTGAACAGGTCCTGCCCCCACCCCTGCCAGTTGGCGTTCGACACGGTGAGGTCGATCGCGTCGGTGTTCACCAGGCACCAGGACTGCTTGTCGCTCACCAGCACCTCGGTCTTGCTCGAGTCGAGCAGCGAGTACTCGGTGAACTCCTCGAAGTGCCAATGGTTGTGGCGACCGCCCGCGTGGAACTCCAGCTCGCCGATCAGGGCGCGTCCGACGGGCACGCCGTCGATGAGGAAGTACTGGTACGCGTCCATCGTGGGATCGTCAGGACCGCGGAACCCCTCGATCACGAACGTGCCAGGACCCTCGTTCCACTCGGTGGCGCTGAAGCCGAGGAGATCCCGCCCCTTGCGCTGGTGGACGCCCATGCTCCAAGCGGGAAGCGCGTAGAGGTCGGGGAGGCTGTAGGCGGGAGGGCCGGTGATGTCCGGCACCGCCGCATACGGGGTGTAGATGGGAGCCGCGGGTCCGGCCGGCGCCGATGCGACATCGAGGGTCCCGCGATCGACGGCTGTGACGTTGACCTCCGCGACGGCGTCCTCCTCACCGATCTCGAGCAGGGCGACCCAGGCAGGGTCGATCGTCATGCGGATCGTGTAGTGCCTGCGGTCGGCCCGCCAACCCAAGCCGTAGTAGTACCCACCTACCAGCGCCGAGGCCCAGCCGTCGTCGATCCCCCAGATCGTCCCTCGGGTGAACGGCCCACCCCCGCACAGGTACGGGTAATGCGAGTTCAGCGGCGAGTCGTCGGACAGGCGCTGCTGGTACCAGGAGTTGGGACACCAAGGCATCGGGTACCCGAGCACCTGCTCCCCGTCCGCGTCCAGCACCTCGACATGCGCGAAATCCTTCAGGCCGTAGAAGCCATCGAGCATCTCCACGGGAAGCGTGCGCATGACCGCGCCGGTCCCGCTGTCGACCTGGGTCAGCGTGATCGGGCTCTCGTAGTCGGTCCGCGCGACCCGGAGCTCGAAGTCACCACCAAGGGGCGTGATCCACACGCCGGGGTCAAGGTAGACGAAGTCGCGCCGCTCGCGCTCGACCGTGATCGTCGACTGGGCTGCGAACATCCGGAGCGAGGGGACGTGGCTAGCGGTCGCCGGTCCCGAAGCCAGCAGTGTGCTCAGCAGCACCATCGACGCCACGAGAGGGATCGCAGGGCGGCGTCGACGAAGCCTCAGATCCATGGGGCGTCTCCTTCCGGCCGGACGGGATGCATCCTATGCCGCCAAGGACGTCTCGCACGTTGGTTCGGTTCCGGCGTTCGATCAGCCGGCGACGGCACGCTCGAAGACGCGCTCATACCCACGGACCATCGCGCTCTTGGAGAAGAGCCGATCCACCCGGTCGCGGCAGGCGTGCGGGTCTATCTCCGAGAGTCGGCTCAGACGCTCGGAGGCCTGGACGGGGTAGTCCTCGACGTCGACGATCCAGCCCGTCACCCCGTCGACGATCACCTCAGGCACCGAGCCACGCGGCGTCGCGATCACCGGCGTACCGCACGCCATCGCTTCGGTCATCACCAGCCCGAACGGTTCGGGCCAGTCGATCGGGAACAGCACCGCCTTCGCCCGCCGCAGCAGGTCGACCTTCTCCTCCTGGGTGATCTCGCCCATAACCTCGAAGTCCGAGGGGAGCGCGGGCTTGATGTTCTCCTCCCACTCCTGCTCCTCGGTGTGGTGGGCGATCTTGACCGCGGAGACCAGGCGTTCACCTGCGCGCTTCGCCGTTTCGATCGCGCGGAGCCATCCCTTCTCCGGAGCCGCGCGGCCCAGGAACAGTACGAAGTCCTCCTTGTCCTCCCGCATCGCGTAGAAGTCCATGTCGATGCCGTTGTAGACGACACCGCCGTAGCGCAGGTCCTCGTTGAACCGCTTCTGGGCCTCGCTGATCGCCACGAACCAGGCCCGGTCCGCGACGTAGGAGTACAGGCGCGTCATCTCCGGAACGAACGAGCCGTGCAGCGTGTGGACCGTCGGCACGCCAGTCTCCACCGACGCGGCCAGCGCCGAGAACGGCGAGTGGACGTGCAGGACATCGAAGCGCTTCCGGGCGTCTCGGAGCGAGTAGAGCGTGTGGGTGGTGTCCAGCACGATGTCGTTGATCGCCTTTGACCCAGGCGCCTCCTCGAACACGAACTCGAGCCGGGCCTTCGTCTCCGAGTCACCGGTGGCGAAGAGCGTCACCTCGTGACCGGCCTCGGCCAGGCCGTCCGCGAGCAGAGCCACCACCCACTCGATGCCGCCGTAGCCCTTGGGGGGCACGGCGAGCCAGGGCGGGCAGAGCTGGGCGATCCTCACCTGCTCCCTCCTTCGCGCGCCGGCACAGGGCGCCAAGCCTACCCGGCCGCGACGATGTTCGAGCCGCTAGACTGGCCGACCTCGGGACGTGGCGCAGTTTGGTAGCGCGCAGCGTTCGGGACGCTGAGGTCGCGGGTTCAAGTCCCGCCGTCCCGACCAACATCGAAGCCTCGCGACACCGACACGGCGGCGTTGACGCTTCGAGAAACGGGTGTTTGACGCCCCCCGGGGGCCCCGGTAGCCTCGACGGGGCTGTCGCTCGGCAGCCCTTCCCCTTGCCCGGAGGACGATGATCCGAAGGCGTACACCCCTCGTGGCGCGGCTGGTCCTAGCCGCGCTCGTCGCGACCGTTGCGACCGTGGGCGCGGCGAACCTCTCCTCGGCGGCTCCGAGCCGCCAGGAGGTCGAACGCGCGAAGGAACGCCTCGACGCCCTGAACCAGGAGCTCTCGCTACTCGTCGAGGAGTACAACCAGGCGCACCTGCGCCTGGAGGCCGTACAGGAGCGCCTCGGCGACGTGAAGGAACAGGCCGATCGGGCACGTGCGACGGCCGAGCACGCCACCGCGCGCCTCGACGCCGGCGCAGCCCTCGCGTACCGCAGCGTCGGACAGCAGTTCGCGGTGCTGTTCGACGCCACCTCGCTCGCCGACTTCTCGGACCGGCTCGAGTTCATCGGCAGCATGGCGCAGGCAGACTCGGACCTGGGCGTCCAGGCCGAGCTGGCACAGCAAGAGGCTAGGTGGACCGCCGAAGAGCTCCGGGTCGTCGCCGCCGAGCGCGAGGACGTGCTCGCCGAGCTCGACGCGAAACAGGACACGATCGAGCAGCGGGTCGGGGAGTCTCGCGACCTCTTCGAGACGCTCGATCGCCGGTACCACGAGGCGCTCGCCGCCCAGGCCGCGGCCGCAGCTGCCGCGCAAGAGGCCGCCAACGACCTCGGTGGCACGATCCCGCCACCGCCCACACCCAACGAGAACGTCGCCGCCGTGTTGGCGGCCGCCTACTCGGTGATCGGGTTGCCGTACCAGTGGGGAGGTACGAGCCCGGAGACGGGGTTCGACTGCTCCGGGTTCACGGCATGGGCCTGGTCCCACGCCGGCGTGTACCTTCCGCACTCGTCTTCGGCGCAGTACTCCTCCCTCCCGCACGTGGCGCGCGAAGACATCCAGCCGGGTGACCTCCTCTTCTTCTACTCGCCGATCTCCCACGTGTCGATCTACGTCGGCGGGGACCGGATGATCCAATCGCCGAACACAGGCAGCACCGTGTCCGTGGTCTCGGTCTACTGGGATAGCTTCGTCGGCGCCGCCCGGCCCGGCTGATCCACCGCTGAGCTCCGAGCGCACCGCCCCGCGTACGATGCTGCTCCGATGACCGACGCCGAGGCCGCGCGCCCGCCCCGAGGAGACCTCGAGCTCGTCGACGCCCTCCGCGCGGGCGACGAGTCCGCGTTCATGCGGCTCGTCGAGCGCCTCCAGCCGCAGATGCTGCGGATCGCTCGCATGTACGTCTCGACGACGGCCGTGGCCGAAGAGGTCGTCCAGGAGGCCTGGGTCGGCGTCCTCAAGGGACTCGACGGGTTCGAGGGGAGGTCGTCCCTGCGAACGTGGATACTCCGGATCCTGGTCAACACCGCGAAGACCCGGGGCCAGCGGGAGGCCCGAAGCGTGCCCTTCTCCTCCCTGTGGTCGCCAGAGGCGCACAACGAACCGGCGGTCGATCCGATCCGGTTCCTGCCCGAAGGGCAGGAGTCGGCCGGTCACTGGACGGTCACGCCGGCGGGCTGGGAGTCGGTCCCGGAGGACCGCCTGCTGTCGCAGGAGACCCTGGTCCGGGTCGGCGAGGCTATCGATACCCTGCCGCCCAACCAGCGTGAGGTGATCCGGATGCGGGACGTCCTGGGATGGAGCTCGGCGGAGGTCTGTAACGCCCTAGAGATCTCGGAGACGAATCAGCGGGTGCTCCTGCATCGCGCCCGTGCCAAGGTCCGGCGCGCGCTCGAGAGCTACCTCGGACCGGAAGGCGAAGACGCGTGAACTGCATCGACCTGGTCGAGCTCATCACGGAGTACCTCGAGGGCGCTATGCCGCCGGCTGCTCGCGATCACGTGGACGAGCACCTCGCCGAGTGCGAGGGCTGCGCCGCCTACCTCGAGCGGTGCCGCATCACGATCCGTCTGACGGGCAACCTCACGGATGAGCAGATCCCACCGGAGGCGCGAGAAGCCCTGCTGGGGGTCTTCCGCCACTGGCGGACCACGACGGCCTGAGCGGCGTTCCGGGCCCTACGCGTTCAGCCTTCGGAGAGCTCGTCCTACGACCCTGCTGCGCCGAGGTCCGGGTGGGGTCCCTAGGCGCCCGGGCTCGCTCAGGTAGCCGGCTCCGCGGGCAGGTCGGCCAGGCGCGTGTCCACCTGCGCCACGAGCGCGTCGTTGCCGATCTGCACGGCCGCCGCCCGGGCCTGTTCGAGGAGCTCGCGCGCCTGCCGGGCGCGTACCCCCACGTTGTCCTGGTGCGCGTACTTCAGCTTCTCGTCGGCCTTGATGATGAGCTCGAAGATCTCCTGCGGTTGCATAGGCTCCTCGTCCGGTCGGACCGTCACATCATGTGGACGGGCTTGGCGTCGAGCGACTCTAGGTACTGGCGGATCCCGATCGCGGCGGCCGCGCCCTCTCCCACGGCCGAGGCGAGCTGCTTGGTGGAGCCTGAGCGCACGTCGCCGGCGGCGAACACGCCAGGCATGCTGGTCTGAAGCCCACTGTCGGTCAGGATCAACCCCCGGTCGTCCAGGTCGACCTGCCCCTTGACGAACCCGGTGTTGGGGTCCAGGCCGATGAAGACGAAGCAGCCGGCCGGGTGCAGCTCCTCGGTCTCGCCGGTCCTCGTGTTCTGGATCGTGACGGCACCTAGCTTGCCGCTGCCGTCGTCCTTCGGGCGGAAAGAAGTGACCGAGCGGTTGTAGAGGACCTCCATCTTCGGCGTCATCAGGACCTTGTCGACCAGCAGCCTGTTGGCCGTCAGACGATCACCGAGCTGCAGGATCGTCACCTTGCCCACGAACTGCGTGAGGAACAGCGCCTCCTCGAGCGCACTGTTGCCGCCGCCCAGGACCACGAGCTCCTCCGCGCCTTTGTAGAAGGGACCGTCGCAGGTGGCACAGAAGTGGATCCCGGCGCCGATCAGGTCCCCCTCGCCGTCGGCGCCCGTCCGCCGATAGGACGAGCCGGTAGCGACCAGGGCGGCGCGCGCGTGGTAATGGTCGCCGGTTGCGGTCTCGACGTCGACCTCCTCGCCGTCGGCCGTGATCGAGGTCACTGAGACCGCCTGGAGCATCTCGACGCCGTAGCGCTGCGCCTGCCTCACGATGCGGTCGGCGAGCTCGGCGCCGCCGACCCCGTCGGGGAAGCCGGGGTAGTTGTCCACGCGCTCGGTCACGCCCGCCTGACCGCCGAGGCCCTTGCTGTCGATGATCAGCACCTGCAGGTTCTCCCGGGCCGCGTAGATCGAGGTCGTGAGCCCGGCCGGACCCCCGCCGATGATGATGAGGTCGTAGACGTGCATCATCGCCATGCGTTCGAGGCCGATCTTCTCGGCGAGCTCCTCGTTGCTCGGCTCGGCCAGGTGCGAACCGTCCGCGAAGATGATCGTCGGGATGATGTTGTTCCCGTTGTTCCGCTCCTGGACGACGCGAACGCCGTCCGGGTCGGTCTGGATGTCGTGCCATTCGAACGCTACCCGCTGGTCCCCGAGGAACCGCTTGGCGCGCCGGCAGTCCGGGCACCAGCTAGCGCCGTAGACCTTGATGATGTCGTCCATCGCCTGACCTTTGCCGTGGGAACCCACACCTTCGTGGGCCTGCCGCCAGCAACCGTTACACGGATGCGCGAGCGAGCGCCCTGTGGCCTGGGGCACACTACGCCCGTGCCGAACGACGTCCTGCTCGCGCCCTCGATCCTGTCGGCCGACTACGCCTTCCTGGCCGAGCAGATCGCGCTCGTCCGCGCCGAGTCCGACTGGCTCCACGTGGACCTCATGGACGGACATTTCGTGCCGAACCTGTCGATAGGGCCCCCGGTCGTGGCCTCGATCCGGGGGCACACCGACCTGTTCCTGGACTGCCACCTGATGGTGACCGATCCGGGGCTGTGGCTGGAGCCCCTCGCGGAGGCAGGGGCCGACCTGTGCGGCGTTCACGTCGAGCTCGGCGATCCCACCCCGCTGCTCGAGCGCACCCGGGCCCTCGGCATGCGGGCCGGCGTGGTCATCGACGGGCCCACGCCGTTCGCGGAGGTCGAGCCCTACCTGGACGAACGGGTCGATCTGCTCCTGGTCATGACGATCAAGGCGGGGTTCGGGGGACAGGCGCTCGTGCCCGAGCACCTCGACAAGGTACGCCGGGCCGCGGCGCTCCGCGAGGAGCGGAACCTGCGGTTCCGTATCCAGGTGGATGGGGGGATCAATGTGGACACCGCGGCCGCGGCTGTCGCTGCGGGCGCGGACGTGCTGGTCTGCGGCAGCGGGATCTTCGGGCAGCCCGACCCGGCCGCGGCCGCCCGGGCGATCCGAGCGGCCGTCGGCGCGTAACGGATCTACGAGGCCCGGGCACGAGACCGTCGGCTCGACCTCGCGTGAGCGAAGGGCTACCGTTGCTCGTCCCGCGAGATCTCAGCCGAAGGGAGCGTCGGATCGGCCCGCTGCACGAACTCTCGGCTGCAGGACAGAGCCCTTGGCTGGACTTCGTCCGTCGGACCCTGATAACCAGTGGTGAGCTCCAGCGCCTGATCGACGAAGGGATCACCGGTGTCACGTCCAACCCGAGCATCTTCGGGAAGGCGATCGGCGGCTCGACGGACTACGACGAGGAGATCACCCGGGTGGCGACGGAAGGTTACGACCACGACACGCTCCACGTGTTCGAGGACCTCGCCACCGTGGACATCCAGATGGCCGCCGACGTGCTCCGGCCGACCTACGACGCGGCCGGCAGCGGCGATGGCTTCGTGAGCTTCGAGATCGAGCCGCGCCTGGCCAGAGACACCGCGGGCACGATCGAGGCCGTGCGGCGCGTCTGGGACCGGATCGACCGGCCCAACGTCCTGATCAAGGTCCCCGGCACCGTCGAGAGCCTCCCCGCGATCGAGCAGCTGATCGCCGACGGCATCAACCTGAACGTCACGCTCCTGTTCTCGGTCGACGCGTACGCGGGCGTGGCCGCCGCCTACCAACGAGGTATCGAGCGGCGTCTCGAGGCCGGCGAGGCGGTCGACGGGATCGCCTCGGTGGCCTCGTTCTTCGTCTCCCGGATCGACTCGGCGGTCGACGCGATGCTCCCCGAGGGCTCCCCGCTCCGTGGTCAGGCCGCGGTCGCCAACGTGAAGCTCGCCTACGCGAGGTTCCGGGAGCTGTTCTCGGGTGAGCGTTGGGAGCGACTGGCCGCCGCCGGCGCCCGGGTCCAGCGACCGTTGTGGGCCTCGACCTCGACGAAGGACCCCGCGTACCACGACACGTTGTACGTCGATGAGCTCATAGGCGCGGACACCGTGAACACGATGCCCATGAACACCGTGGACGCCGTTCGCGACCACGGTCTGGTCCGTCCGGGCGCCGTCGAGCAGGACCTGGCGCGCGCGGCGGGCCACGTCGAGACGCTGGCCGGCTATGGCATCTCGCTCGGCGAGGTCACCGATCGCCTGCTCGAGGAGGGCATCGTCGCCTTCTCGAGCGACTTCGACGCGCTGCTCGGCACGATCGACGCCAAGCTCGAGCGTGTGCGCGCTGGGCGCGAGCGCCAGCGCACGGCGCTCTCGACGATGGTCGGCCCGGTCTCCGAGCGCCTGACGGCGATGGATCGCGACCGCATCGTCGAGCGGATCTGGCGCAAGGACCACACGGTCTGGAAGGACGACCCGAGCGAGATCGCGGACCGCCTGGGCTGGCTTTCGGTCTCGGACCTGATGCACGAGCGGATCGGCGAGCTCGACGCGTTCGCCAAGCAAGTGGCGGCCGGCGGGTTCGAGATGGTCGTACTGCTCGGGATGGGCGGC
>Ga0209521_10002427_pt1 | contig 15251 bp, 15 predicted proteins | sample Rifsed19ft4_FD_184016 | JGI IMG/M metagenome (GOLD analysis project Ga0209521, IMG submission 184016) | Soil microbial communities from Rifle, Colorado, USA - sediment 19ft 4 (version 2) | ecosystem: Environmental > Terrestrial > Deep subsurface > Rock core/Sediment | place: Rifle, Colorado...
GAATGACAAAGGCCGCAGCGAAAACTGCGGCCTCTTTGTTGGTGCCGTCGTCTACTTCCTTGCTTGCTCAAGGTTGCGCGCCTCTTCCGCTTGCAGCTCACCGCGCTGGCGCCAGGCGAAACGCGCCGCATACGGATTAGGCTTATCTTCTAGCACATCCGCTGTGATGCGGCCGATCAGCGGGGTGAACTTGAAGGCATGGCCGCTGCCGCCTGCACTCACCAGCAAACCAGGGCGTTCGGGGTCCTTGCCGATCCAAAAGTTGCCATCAAACGTGTCGCAATAGAAGCAAAGACGCTCGAACAATTTTGGGGCCGTCTCTAACCCGGGCAGCGATTGGGCCATGAACCTCCGGAAACGCATCTCTGTTTCCGCCGGCACGGTTCTTTCGGTTCGTGGATCTTGCCGCCAACCAATGCCATGGTTGGCAATTTTCAGGGTGCCATCGCCTTGCGCCGGGAACCCATACCAGCCGGTGCGGCCAATGTCAGCAGTCCAAACCGGAAAGGCTGGCGGCTGGTATAGGCCAGGCTGCTGGACTTTGAAATGCAAGACGGCCTGCGCGGTGGGCCACATAACCTCGCCCAGCCAGGGCAACAGCACCGGGGTCCAGGAACCCGCACAGAACACCACCCAGTCTGCCGGATGTTCCATACCATCTGCAGTCTTCACGCCGCCAATCCGGCCGCTTTGCTCAACCAGGCTGCTGAATTGGGTGCCTTCGATAATGTTGACCCCAGCTTGGCGAGCACGTTCGGCCAGCAAAGCGACTACGCGGCCGCTGGCGGCCCAGCCGCCTTGCAGGTTGAGATACCCATCTGGATAGAGCTCGACGTTCCAAGCCGGAAAGCGCTTGCGGATCTCAACTGAATCCAAGCGCACAACCGGATGGCCGCGCTTCAAGAGTAGCTGGTAACTTTCGTATTCGTATTTGCCCGGCTGCATGCTATCCAAGGTCAAATAGAGCACACCGGTTTCGCGGAAGACTGTCTCGCCGAGTTCCGCGTTCCAAACCCGCCAGAGCCCAAGCGCCTCTTCCATCATGTCCATGTAGAGTTCGTCATGGCCATAATCCATGCGGATCACCTTGCTGATATCCGTGGATGCTGCCTGCGGGTGGGGCAGCGGTCCCGGCTCCAGCAGGGTAACGGCAACCCCGCGCTGCGCTAATTCAAGTGCGGTGTTCACGCCGAATGTGCCCCCGCCAATTACCAGGATCTGGCCAGACCTAATCGCCATCGAAGATTTTTTCCCCAGCCCGGATAGGTACGGTCAGTCTGTTTTCGGCCGGTGTGATGGGGCAATTCCACATTTCGTTGTAGGCACAGTAGGGGTTATAAGATAAATTGAAATCGATCAGGAAGAGCCCGTCAGGCTCCTGCTCGGGTTCCAGATAACGCCCGGCGCCATAGGTTTCGACGCCGGCCAACGCGTCCACGAACATCAGGAAAAAACCATGCGGGCTGCCGAATAGAGTGAGTTCGGCCTGCTGGCCATCGACTTGAAACGAAAAGCGGCCATAGCGGGTGTAGGTCCTCACATCCCCCGTTGACGTCGGTACTTGCACCTGCTCTTGCTCGGCGAAGGGTTCTATCTTGATCTCGAATCGCAGAGCTGGATTCTCTGGAAAATAGATCAATCCCTTGAAGCGTTCGCGTTGTTCAGGCGTAAGCGGGCCATTCGCGTCGTTGGCAAAGAATTCGTCTTTGGCTTTACGAAAAGTATCGAGGTTGCTCATTTAGATATTATACGGGTCTGCGGCATGAGATCAGCAGGGAACCGGCGAATTCACGTACCAGGGGAATCTTTTCTAAAAGTCCGCCAAGTCTTTCAACAATGTTGACCAGGCTGGCGGGAACAGCAGGGTGCAACCAATCGAAGGGCTGGATCATGACGTCGCTGAACCCCTGGGCCCTCAGGGTTGCGGCCAACGACCAGCGCACGAAAGCGGTCTCGTCGGGCGAAACGTAATGCAGAAACTTCCTCAGGAAGGTGCGCTCGGCGAATACCTGCGGGTTGAGCATGTTCGGTTCGGCAAATGCCATCATCCCGCCGGGTTTAAGCAGGGCATGGCATTTTGGCAACGCGCGGCTTAGGTCAAGGTGATGGATGACTGAGGAGCCGATGATCGCATCATAGGTGCTTGTTTCCGGCAGGTCTTCGAATTGGGCGCAAATAAAGCTTACCACCGGGTTGGCGGCTTGCGCTCTCTGGATGAGCTCTGCTGAAATGTCATTGGCGACAACCTGCGCGCCGGTGTTAACAAATAAACGCGTAAAAAGGCCGGTGCCGCATCCGATCTCCAGGGCTCGCACTCCCGGTGCGAGCTGTGCCGCTTCGGAGATCGCCGCGGCGCGTTTTTCTGCTCGCCTGGCGCCGGCCGGGCTTCCCCAACCCCAAATGGTCTCGGCCTCACCCCGGGCAAGGAATTTGCCGTGTTCGATCTCATGCAATGCCCGTTCGGAGCTAGGTTGTTTTCTTCCGGCCATAACCTTTCAGTCCTCTTGGCGAAGCAGGGAAATTTTAGCGAACATGGCCAACTTGGACATCCAGGGGCTGAGCAGGTTTTCTACCCAGCGCCAAAAAGCAAAGGAATTTGAGAACATCAGGCTGCGCATGGAAATGCCGCCTGAAAGCAGGTAGCGGAAGGGCATGAAGGGGATGATTTGCTTAACTTTCCACTTGGCAAACTTTTGCTCGAAGGCAGCTCGATCTCGATGAAAAACGATCCATGGCAGCGCTGTATTTGCGCCCGATAAGGGACCCTGTCCTCGAATATTCCATCCCGGTGAATGTTCATCTACCGGTTCGTGGTGCAGCCTCGTATAAACGAAGCGTGACCAGGCAGTAAGCCAGGGCTCGATGAAGATGAATTTTCCCCGTGGCCGGGTGCACCGTGCGGCTTCTGCGAACAGCTTTTCCGCATCCGGAATATGGTGAAGGACATTGACCATGACCAGGGCTTTCAGGCTGCCGCTCTTGAAGGGAAAGCGCTGGGCGTCCATCACCAGGCTGATGCCATCTACAACAAACAGGTCGCTGGTAATGACGCCAGGCGCCACTTTCGACAAGAAGCCCGCGCCGGATCCCAACTCGAGCACGCTGCCGGGAACATCCACCGCATTGACCTCGTCCATGATGAATTCATACCATTCAGCGTAGATGCGGTGCAAGAATGGTTTGGAATTGATGATCTCCCTGCGAAGGCGGGTCGTTTCCGGCGCATCGATGTCAAGATCGCGCGTCAAGGGGTGGGCGAGGAATCTTGCGAACATTAATGGACAACCCGGGCTAAAACGGTGTAGCCATCATCATTGAGGACATCCAATTCTAGCGGAAGCCCCTTTGCCAGTTGGTCTTTGCTGATCTCAACGCTGGTTGGCTCTCCATCCGGGCGAGTTAAGCGCAACGTGATGCCAACGTCCCAAGGCCAATGAGTGTTGGTTTCGCCGTGAAAGCGCAACCCTCTAATTTGAACCGTGCCTTTGACGACCCTGATCTCAAAACTTTGCGCGTCAAATTCCGTCTGGGCGAAATGCGTCCAATTTGAGGTAAGAGCGGGGATTGATACAGACGAAACAAAGACCGTGTTTCCGTTTCGCCATTCGAGCTCCAGTTCACTTACTTGGCTTTCCCCTTGGATATACAAATCGAAGGAGTCGAACTCGTAATCGGATAACGGCTCCATGCTGAGGAGTGTGGATTCGCCTAGCTCAACCGCTAAATCCGCATTGTTAGATCCTTGATAGAGTGGGTTGGCGGCTACCAAATAATCGACCGCCGGAACATCCTCCCAGACCACGCCTGAAGACTCATCCAAAGCAGGATAAAAAATGGCACCGTAATCTAACCCCCCATAGGTTAGATAAAAATAAAGTGGAATTTCCCCCATGAATAAAAAATACGACTCAGGCTTTGTCGAGCTGTTTTCAAAAACAGATAGTGGCTGGCCGGTATTCAAGGTGAAATTATGGCGTTGTTGCTGATTATCCAAGGTTAAAAAATAATGGCGCAGATAGAAAGGAAAATAGTTCGCTAGGCCCAGCAACAAAGCAGGAGCGAGAAGTACAAGCAGCCATACCGATCTTGTACCGATGGCCTGGCTGAAGTCCACTTGGGAGCGTTTCCGATCAAGGATGGCCCTAACTAGTTTCCACAAAATAATTGCGTAGTTCAGAAGTAGCTGGCCAACCAAACCCAATAGAAGGACTGCCAATGGGATCCATGCTCGTTCGAAGAAAAGGGCTCCGAACCAAGGCACAACATAACCTAGGCTGGCGATCAACAATCCGGCAAATAAAAAGAAAGTAAGCAACCAGTTACGCCTGCGTTCTGCAGGAAGGCCAAAGAAACCAGCAATAGGCAACAAGAGGCCAATTGCACTGTAGGCAAATGCGGATAGCCAAACGAAGATTATGCTCACTGACGTGTTTAGCGAGGCGACGAAGGCGGATAGGTAATCCCATTCGCCAGGGTAGAAAGCCGCGGGATTGAAGTTGAATTCGGGTTGGGTGATCAAAAGGGGTAACAAAAAGGAGGCGAGTACCAACCCTGTCCCAGTGAGCAGAACCGTCTTTTCCTCACGAGTTCGAGGATTACTTGAACTAAAGAAGTAAATAACCAGGGCTAACCCGGCATAAATCTTTCCGGCTTGGTGCAAAAGCAGCATGGCAAGCACTATGGCGAGGAGCCACCAACCAACCCCTTTTCGAGGTTTAAGCGCCAATCCCCAGGCGATAAAACCAAGACCGAGAGCCATATTGCTGGGCACGATTGTGTGAATACCCTGGCCGATAAAAACCATGGGGAAGAGTAAAAGTAAAGTGGCCCCGGCGACTTTCGGTCCATACAAAACAGTCAGCCAATAGGCAATCCCCAGGCAAAGCAAAAATTTTCCGGCGATCGCCAACAGGGAATAACCAGCTTCATACGAGAGCCCAAGGCTGCGCAGCCCAACCAGCGCCATGGAGTGGAGTGGATGATAGATGACGAAAACGCGGTGGTATTCTCGGGCGCGCGTGTATGCCACATCCGCGTCCGTGGTTGGGCTGGTGAATTGCGCACGCAGATCCTCCAAGGCTCGGCAATCCTGCAGGAAACAAGTACGCATCTCTTCCGCTTTGAGGATGTACCCGTAGGCGTCGTCCACCTCCACCGGCAAAGAGCGGCCGAGGATGGGCGCGGCCGTCAGAGTTAGCTGTGCAACCAGAAAAATGAGGAAAGTGACCCCAAGCCAACCCTTGGCGTTACCAATTGTTTCAGTCCAAGTTCCTTTGTGGATCGCGCTCACAGCTTCCCCATGCGGAACTTAATCTTGAAACAGGCAGCCAGTGTGATCCGGATCAGCATCAGTCCGTGCCGCCACCGGCTGATATTCGTGGTTCCATATTTGCGTTCATGATAACGAATGGGGATATCGATAATTTTCAGGTCGAGCTTCGTTGCCCCCAGCAGCAGGTCAAAATCGCCAAAGGGATCGAAGCTGGCCGGCCATTGTTGGCGGAGCAGCACATAATCACTGCGCCAGATCACCTTGGTCCCGCATAGCGTGTCCTTGATCGGTTGCCCCAGCAGCCAGGAAAAAATTCGGCCGAACATTTTGTTCCCCAACAGGTTGGCAAATCGCATGGCGCGGTTTTCCATCGGATAAACCAGGCGAGTTCCATTAATGAATTCGCCTTTGTTCAGCACAGCCGCCTCGTAAAAACGGCTCAAATCCTCGGGTTGTACCGAAAGATCTGCATCCAAGATCATCAGCAGTTCGTTGTTGGCCGCCGCGAACCCTTCCCACACCGCATCGGCTTTTCCAACCCCTTTTTGCTTGAGCATCTTTGCTTTCTGGCCTGGGTGCTGCTCTATTTCTCGTTGAATCGCCGCATAGGTATCGTCTCGAGAATGTCCCTCGACGAAAATAAGTTCAGATTGCTCGCGAATAACGGGAAGCCGCGCATAAATGCCTTGAATGTTGCCGGCTTCATTGCGCGCCGGGATCACGATGGAAACTGAGGGTCGTTCCGAGCGCAGGCTGTATTTGGCCTTCAGCGGCCTGGCGACTAAAAAGTTGGTCATCGCCATGATCCAGAATGGCCAGAATCTCACCAACACATTATTCAGCAGCCAGGATAGGCCGGGGATGCCGACCGGCAGCAGGACCTCGCGTTCATGCTTCACCAGTTCGTAATCAGTGAGCCCGTATAAATTCCGGATATCTTCGATGGTGAACCAATTTTGCGCCAAGGTGCGGTTCTTCAAGCCCAGCTTTTCTGCCCAGGCGAGTGGGATTTGCCACAGCCGGCTGTGAAAATTGATGATGATGCGTGTGCGGTTGTGCGAATAAAACGATAAGGCCTCAAAGACTCTTTGCACATCCCACAGATCATTGATTAGGTCCGAAAGGATAATGACGTCGAAGCTGGTTTCAAAAGGGAGAACATGAGCGTCGGCTTGAACAAACATGAGGCTCGGGTGCTGATCTCTGGCAACCGAAATTGCCTCCATGGAGAAATCCAGGCCGACCCCGAAAGCAGGCTTCAGCGCGGCCAGCAAAGAGCCGTTGCCACAGCCGATCTCCAGTACCCGCAGCCCCGCAGGGACGTGGAACTGGTAGCAGCGCTGCAACAGATGGTGATAGTGGGAAGCCAGGCGATGGGTGCGGTTCTTGGTAAAGACTTTGTCCCAGTGCGCCTTGCGCTCGCGGGTATAGGTCAGCACGGTTAATTCTCGAATGATAACCTTAATCTTGGCTCTGGATTTTGCTTTGGCGTCAAACAAAGCGCCCTGACGGTTCCGCCAGGGCGCTTGTAAATCTATGGTCAGTTTTAGCTGAAAAGCGATGTAAGGTAGGGGAGGGCGATATTGATCATCAACCCGATGGTAAAGAATTCGCCTGCCTGCCGGTTGAAGTGCATTGCCCAACCCACGTACCAAAGCGGCCACACCGTCCAGCCTTCGGGGGCTTTCTGCGGCTTGGGCTCGGAATACATGATCCAGGTAGTGCGCAAACGGCCCACCGCCAAGAAGGTGAGCAACACGCCGGGACCGGTGAAACCCAGCAGTACCAGGGCCAGGATCAAAACATAGAACAGGATGAAGGAGGCCTTGTTTAGCACCCGGGCGCGTTCCTCTCCCAGTAAGACCGGGATGGACCGCACCCCCACTTTGGTGTCTGGACCGATCTTGTCGATGTGCTTGCCAACCAGGACGGAAGCGACGATCAGGCCATAGGGAAGGGTGAGCAGCCAGATTTCGGGCGTTAAGGGCTGGCCCAGAGCCACGTAAGCCGTCCCGCCGATCATCAATGGACCCCACACAATGAGCGCGGTGAGTTCACCCAGCCCGGCGCGTTTTAAGAAGCTTGTGTAAAAAAGGCTGAGCAGGAGGCCGGCCACTGCGAAATAGACCACGGTAATGCCTAGTTGCAGGTACAAATAGAGCATGATGGCTGCATCAATCAAGTTCAAGATCAACGCCGCGGTAAGCAGCCCTCTGGACGTAGTTAGCCCACCCAGCAAGGGATGGGGGCTATATTGGGCGCGGGGATAATCTTCGGTATCCACGCCCTGGCGCACGTCCAGGAAATCGTTGATAAGGTTGTTGGAAGCGTGCGCGATGACCACGCCAAGCACCGCCAAAACACCCAGCAGCCAGTTGACCTCACCCTTGCCGCGCGCAGCCTGTTCGGCTGCGATCATCAGGCCGAGCAGCCCGGATGTAAGCGACATCGAAAACACGCAAGAGCGGGAGATCACCAGCCAGCGGGTCACTGGGTCCGCCAACTCGATGTTAGGAACATTACAGCCATCCAATACCATCTTCCAGCGGGCAAGCAGGGGGACTGGGTGTTTGCTTGCGCTCTGGGTTGTGTCTGAAGCCGTCATCTCAACCTCCAACTGACATTGTGAAGAATGTAATTAAGGCCGGCTGATAATAGCATATGTGGCAGATCAGTGCCAACAGAGTAACGAACTGCCGCTACTCCTTAAACAAAACGAGCGTCCGATAACCAGGGCGCTCGCGGGTGACTCGATTCGCCTCTAAGCTACTCGGCGACGGGAGCTTCTTCTGCAATGAAGGCTTCCATGCCCTTGCGCGCCACATCATCTGGGAACTGCTGGGGTGGCGTCTTCATCAAATAAGCGGATGCTTCGACCAATGGACCGCTCAGGCCGCGGTCCATAGCCAGCTTGGCGCAGCGCACCGCATCGATCACCACGCCTGCCGAATTGGGCGAATCCCACACTTCCAGCTTGACCTCCATGCTCAGCGGCACATCGCCAAAGGCGCGGCCTTCCATGCGGATGTGCGCCCATTTGCGGTCGGTGAGCCAGGGCACGTAGTCGCTGGGGCCGACATGCACATCAGCGGCATCCATCTCATAGGGGAGCATGCTGGTCACCGCGCCGGTTTTGGAAATCTTTTTGGATTCCAACCGCTCACGCTCCAGCATATTGTAAAAGTCCATATTGCCGCCGAAGTTGAGCTGGTAGGTTCGGTCCAAATGTACACCGCGTTCCACGAAGAGCCGCGCCAGTTCCCGGTGGGTGATGGTGGCGCCCACCTGGCTCTTGATATCATCGCCGATTATGGGCAATCCGCGCTCGGAAAAGCGGCGCGCCCAATAAGCTTGGCTGGCGATGAAAACGGGAACGCAGTTTACAAAGGCCACACCCGCTTCGAGCACCTGTTCGACATACCATTTCGTGGCCATCTCCGAACCGACCGGCAAGTAATTCACCACCACATCCGTCTTGGTTTCTTTGAGAATACGCACGATATCTGCCGTAGGGCCGGGCGCCTTCTCCACCACCTCGCGCAAGTACTTGCCCAATCCATCGTGGGTCATGCCGCGTTGCACGGGGATCTCTAGACGTGGCACTTCGGCGAATTTGATGGTGTTGTTGGGGTAAGCCCAGATGGCTTCGCTGAGGTCTTTGCCCACTTTCGTGGAGACCACATCGAACGCGGCTGAAAATTCGATATCGCGGATGTGGTAACCGCCCAGGTTAACGTGCATTAAGCCGGGGACTTGGTCACCCTCCACGGCGTTTTTATAGTATTCGACGCCCTGCACCAGCGAATTTGCGCAATTGCCGACGCCGATAAGCGCGACCCGTACTTTGTGCTTAGTTGCTGTCATGTAGTTCTGCCTCCGGGAGAGACGATTATACTTGGCCTGATCTTACTGGTTTCTAACATGGCGCGCGCTAGCCAAACGATCACTGTCGAACTGGAAGACTTCTTGGCAAAGTTTGCTCCGGAAGTCCGCAATTTAGCCCTGGCTCTGCGAGATCTGGTCTTCGAAATCGAGCCCGAGGCTATAGAACAGATCGACGTTCCCGCCCATCTATTAGCTTATGGTTACGCAAAGACCTATACCCACCTGGTCTGCGTGATCATCCTCTACGACGAATACGTCAATTTAGGCTTTCCCCGGGGGGTTGATTTGCCAGATTCCGAGGGCTTGCTTCAGGGGACAGGAAAGAGAGCCCGCCATTTGCGGGTCAGCGAACTGGCCCAGGTGGACTCTCCTGAGATCGCCGCTCTGCTGCAGGCCTCGGTGGATATCACCCCACGGCCTGAAGCCTAAATCGACCTTAAGACTAGGGTACTTTAATGACTACCGAGATGAAGCCAAAGGGCTGACCGGCCGCGTTGGTTATCGCCCACCATCCCGTGTATTCCCCGGAGGTCGAAGGGGCGGTTAGCTGGACGGAAATATCCGCGGTAGCGCCCACAACCACGGCCGCCGTCAACGGCTGGCTGGTCGGTCCGCTCATCTGCTCGCCGCTGCTGTACGCCAACGTGTAGGCCGTAGTCCAGTCGCAGGTACCGCTATTTTTAACGGACCAGGTCTTGGTAAACGGCGTACCGGCCGCGATCTCCTCGCCATCTGTCACGGTGACGTCAGCCACGAAGGTCATTACATCGCAGCCGCTGGTGCTGGTGCCCAATGCGGAGGTGGTAGCTGTAGCCGCCAGGGTGCTCGTGACCGCTGGAGTACTGGTGGCTGCCAACGTATTGGTGGGGCTGGGGGTCAGAAGCGCAATTTCAGTATATTGCGCGTGCACAGTATTTACCGCATCGCCTGCCGCCACACTAACGGTTGCCTGTACGTCCGCTTCCGAAAGGCCGCATGCGGTGAGAAAGAATACAGCAAAGATTAAGCCAATCAATGGCAATTTGTTCATCTGGGTGCCTCCTCGTGCTAGATTCTACCCACCTGGGCGGGTTGCTATTCTGCTCTGGCTTTTATTAATGCGGCGTTTAACCGCTGTTTTTATACCAGAATCAGACCTGCTTTGAGGTCTTAAGTGCCCCTGGAACTGTTAGGTGCGGCGAGCTAATTAGCCTTGACCAAGCCTAAAGTCTATACAGTTCACCATATTTCGTCTTTAGATACTTGATATACGGCTCAATGCGCAATGGCCCTCCGCTAATGCGCTCAACCAGTTCGTTGGGCGTGAACTTGGAACCGTGGCGATAAAGGTTTGACTTAAGCCAGTTATGCAGCGTATCGAATTTTCCTTGGGCAATCTGCTCAGGAAGATCGGGATGAGCTGCCAATGCAGAGTCGTAAAACAATGCGCTCATAATGTTGCCCAGCGTATATCCTTGGAAGACGCCCCCGATCACTCCCGAGTACCAATGCACATCTTGCAGCACTCCATCCACATCGCCGGGTGCATGCACGCCCAGATCGGCCTGGTAACGGCTATGCCAGGCTTCAGGCAGGTCCTTGATCTCCAATTTGCCTTCAAGTAGCTGCAATTCAAGATTGAACCGCAGCATGACGTGCAAGTTATAGGTGACCTCATCGGCATCGGTGCGGATCAGGGATCGGGATACTTTGTTGATGGCGCGGTAAAAGGCTTCCAGGCTTACCTGGCTAAGTTGCTTGGGAAAGCGTTCCTGTAACCTGGGGAAATAATGCTGCCAAAAGCCCCGGCTGCGCCCGACCAGGTTTTCCCAGGTTCGCGATTGGCTTTCGTGCACGCCGGCAGATGTGCCGCCAGCCAACGGCGTTCCCTCCAACGCCGGGTCGATGCCCTGTTCATATAGGGCGTGCCCGGCTTCATGCAGCGTGCTGAACAACGCATCCGATAGGTCGTTTTCCTTGATGCGCGTGGTGATGCGCACATCGCCAATTGAAAAGTTAGTGGTAAAGGGGTGGGGGCTTAGGTCCTGGCGGCCGCGTGAGAAATCAAAACCAAAATCCCTGGCTATCCCTTCTCCGAAGGCGATTTGCTCGCTCCCCGCATAGCCGGCGCGCAGTGGGCTGTCGTCAGCCATTTCCTGTTCGGTGATCGCCTTGACCACCGGTACCAATTGTTGGCGCAGGTCCTCAAATACGCGTTGGATGTCGGAAGCCTTCATGCCCGGGTCGAGGACGTCGATCAATGGGTCGGCGATGTGCTCGTAATCGGGGAAAAAATTTGCATATTCCCGGCTGAAATCAAGTGTTTTCTTCAATAGGTCTGCCACGCCCTTAAAGTTATTTGCAGGCCGCGCTTCCGTCCACGCCTGATAGATTTCAGCGGTGTGAGCGCTGAACTTTGTCACCCATTTGGTGGGGACTTTGATCTTTTTTTCGTAATCACGGCGCGCCTTGCGAATGAGCGCGGCGTCATCTGAATCATAGGACTGGCTTTCAGCGTAACTCTGCAGCGCGTCCAGCAGTTTGCCGATCGCCGGGTCGGTGAATTTTTCTTGCGCTAAGGTGGCCAGTACCGCCATCTGGCGGCCGCGGGCTGCAGCTCCGCCGGACGGCATATAGGTGGCCTGATCCCAGCTCAATACCGCCGCGGCGGAGTTAAGGTCGTAAACCTCTCGCAGCCGATCTTTTAATTCATTGAGTTTGTTTTGCATGCTGGTTCCTCGGGGTGGAATTCATGCTGATGCCATTCAACAAGATACCGTGCGTTGCCCTGTTGGGATTTCTACTTCGCCTCGAATAGACCGCTAAGCGCTTTTATCTGATCTCGGGTTAAGCGGCTTTTCTCGTCCGCTTTTAGCAGGATCTGCTTGAGCTTCTTTATGGAGACCGTGGGAATTGGAGCATTTCCCGCCTGGACATCGGCCTGCTCGTCGACGAACACCAGCGCAGCCTGCACTCGCAAGGCGGTCTTGTCCTTCCAGCTTTTCTCCAGGAATTTATCCAGCGCTTCGGCTTCCCACGCCGCCTCGAGCAGAGGTTTTCCGATCCCCTCTTGGCTTAAACGTGCCAGCCAGGCGCCCCCTTTCGCTCGCCAGTGCTTCTTGTCTGCCTCATAAGTGATCGTCCCTCGGGTGTGGCGCGGTAGCAGGATCCAAACCCCTGTGGGTCCAAGCAATAGGTGAGACACCGGTGTGCGGTAATGGTAGAGCGTGTAGCTGTCATCCAGAGACTTCAAGGCATGGTTAAGCCCCAGATCAGGGCGCCGGTTCCAGCGGTTGAAATAGATGCCCACCTGCATGAATATGATGCCGAGCATGAGGAAAAGCAGATAGAGCCCAAACTGCTCGTCGCCGCTGAACAAAACGTAGATCGAAGCCACCAGGAAGAACATCCCTGCCAGGTTGGCCGCAAAGGCCAGGCGTGTGTTTCTCTTATACAGCCGCTCGTTGGTCAGGACGCGCATATTAGTCGGACTCCTTGGCGGCCATTTGGCTTAAGCTCATTTCAATAGCGCCTCGCAAAGAATTGAGCAGCTCTACTTCTATGGAATGGCGCGCCAAAGTGAGCGCGCTGAACATAGCCCGGGCATCGGAGCGGCCGTGCGCCACAAAGACCAGGCCGTTGACCCCCAGCAAGGTGGCAGCGCCTACTTCGCGCGGGTCCAGGTCTTTGCGTAGCGCCCGAAAAGCTGGCCGCGCCAACAGCGCGCCGATCTTCGTGCGCCAGCTGGCGCTCAGTTCCTCGCGCAGCCGGTCGGTGATCAGTTTGGCTACCGCTTCGGTGCCCTTCAGCAAGACATTCCCAGTAAAGCCGTCGGTAACCACTACATCAGCCCCGCCCCCGAACAATTCCTTGCCTTCAAGATTCCCAATGAAGTTCAGGCTGCTGGCAGCCAACAGCGGGTAGGTGGCCTTAACCAGGTCATTCCCTTTGCCCGCTTCTTCACCGTTGGAGAGCAAACCAACCCGGGGTTTGCTGATTCCCAGAACCTTCTCAGCGTAGGCCGAGCCCATCAGGGCGAATTGCAGCAGGTATTCGGGTTTGCATTCGGCATTGGCGCCGATATCCAACGCCACGCAGCGGCCGCCCTTGGTGGGGAATAGCACCGTTAGCCCCGGCCGCTGCACGCCGTTAAGCCGGCCCAGGCGGGTGAGGGCGGTGGCCATCGCCCCTCCGGTGTTGCCGGCGGTAACGAAGGCCTCTGCTTTGCCGTCCTTCACCAGATCCAAGCCGATGCCCATCGAATTCTGGGCGCGGCGCAAATTGGAGAGCGAAACGTGTTCGCTCATCTCGAATACTTCCGGTGCGTGGACGATTTCTATCCCCGCCGCGCGGCTGCCCAACAGTTCCTGGAGGCGTGGCTGGTCGCCAATAAGGAATAAGTCAGCGCCGAAGAGACGCGTGTACTCCACAGCGGCCTCGACTTCAGGGCCGGGGTGGGTATCGCTGCCCATCGCGTCTAAGGCGATGCGCACTTTAAGGCTCCAGGGTGTGATGGAAAACGTAGGATATCAAGGGGTTGTCTTGAATTCGAAATTATTTCGGGGTTGATCAATCAACTTTGCTTTTTGTCCAGAGTTGTCTTGACTTGAGAATCTCGGGCATTATAATACCGAGGTCAGCGCTGGTGCTGGAACTGGTAGACAGGCATGGTTGAGGGCCATGTGCCGCAAGGCGTGTGGGTTCGATTCCCACCCAGCGCATAAAAAAGGAGACGGGAGGATTCCTTCCGTCTCCTTTTTATTGTTTGTACGGGTGTCTAATCTTTAACTACATTCGCGGTGAATTCGATGCGGATTTCCGGTTGCTCGGGGTCGTTGGTGGCCAGGTAGACCTGGCGCGTATAGAAACCCGTAACGTCGCCATGGGCGGCTGAGTCAAAGGCGATGTGTAATACCGTGCTTTCGCCGGCTGCGATCTGCGCTTGATCAACGCTTGCCGTGGTGCACCCGCAAGAAGTGGCAACGCTTTCGATCACCAGGGTCCTATTGCCCGCGTTGTTGACGGCCAGCTCTCGGGTGACAATATCTCCCAGTTTAACGTCCCCAAAATCAAATAATACTGCCTCGACGGTTATCCGCGGCTGGCTGGCGCCGCACGCGGCCAAAACCAGCGATAAGGTTAATAACATGCCGGAAAGTGCGCGTTTCAACTGTTCGCTCATGGCGTGGTATTCACCGTTGCCTGGGTCCAGATCTCAGTTTGAGGGTTCGCCGGATCGTTGCTTTCTATGATAATTCCCCGCCGCACGGTTTGCCCGCGCACATCGTGGAACCCAGCGTCGAATACTAGCGTCACCAGTGCACTTTTTCCCGGTGGAATGACCGTGGCGGTGAAATCGGCTGTGGTGCACGCGCAAGTCGTATAGGCTCGGCTGAGCGTCAGCGTGGCGTCCCCTTCATTGGCGATCACAAACTCGTGCTGGACCACTTCTGAATATCCGATGCGCTTGAAGTCAAAAAAGGATTGAGAAACGACCAGCTTTGGTTGGGGGCCGCCCTCTGGCAGGAATGGGATTGATGACGGGCTGGGGCCGGTCATTTCATGTTCCGCGTGGATGGGTTGGTCATATACCACCAGGCTGGCATCGTAGTCCACCCCATGGTCCACTGGCTGGCTGGCGGCGACACTGCTCCCCCACAGGGTGGCCACGACCAGGAGTAGCACGACAGAACTGCCCACCCAGATCAGCTGGGTGCGTTGCTTGCGCCGCTGAGCGCGCTGGTGGATAGCTTCACGAAGTTTGCTGCGTGACTGGATCATTGTTCACCTTCTTTCGGTGTGCCCTTACCTTTTACACCATCCAAAGCAGGATGACGGCGCCAAGCCCGATCATGATTAACCCGTACCAAAGCCTGATCCTGGCTGAATGAGAGCGTTCCCATTGCGCCCAGGCTTTTGCCGACGCCTTGTTGCCCACAGCCCCAAGGATCAGTAATAAGGGAAGTACAAACAGAATGTTGTATAGCACCAGGTAAGCCAGCCCCCAGCTAGCTGTGGTTTGCGCGTTGAGCAGCGTAAGGATGGAGACGTAGATCCCGCCTGAGCACGGAAAAGTGCACAGGCCCACTAGAAAACCAGCCACAACGGTGGCGGG
>Ga0209521_10002432_pt1 | contig 15235 bp, 18 predicted proteins | sample Rifsed19ft4_FD_184016 | JGI IMG/M metagenome (GOLD analysis project Ga0209521, IMG submission 184016) | Soil microbial communities from Rifle, Colorado, USA - sediment 19ft 4 (version 2) | ecosystem: Environmental > Terrestrial > Deep subsurface > Rock core/Sediment | place: Rifle, Colorado...
GAGCCGCACCCAGCGCGGCCGCGAGTCTCTACGGCGTCTTCGCCTTCTCGGCGTCGAAGTTGATCTTGACCGCTCCTGGTGCATGAGGTGGTGGCGCGCTACCTCGACGGCGGCGTTTGGGAAAGTGGCTTTGCTCGCGTTCGGTGCCGGAGGTGCCCCGAGGACTTCCTGCGCGCGTTCTCCTGTAAGGGTCGAGGCGTGTGCCCCTCATGTGGAGCCAAGCGGGCGGCGGAGTCGGCGGCTTTCCTCCACGAGGAGGTCGTGGAGGAGATGGCTCACGCCCAGTGGGTCTTCACCGTCCCGAAGATGTGGTGTCGGTGGTCCAGACCTTCTCTGACAGGGCGACCTTCCATCCGCATGTGCACGCGCTCGCCTCGCGGGGAGGCTGGACAGCCGGCGGGCAGTGGATCCCGGTGCCGTACGTGGATGAGGCAGCGGCCGAGAGGCTCTTCCGCCACAAGGTCCTTGCTCTGCGCCATGGACCAGGCGAGCGAGGGGAGAGCTCTCAGCACGGCACGCCGGCGCAAGCCCTCATGCGGTGTGCTCCGCTCGACTCTCTCCCCGCACGGCCAGGGAGTAGGGCCGTCGGGACCCTACCCGGGGGGGACAAGGGCCGCTCAGCGATCGTGGCGGGCCGTACCGCCGGGCACCCCGAAAAGGAACCTCCTATCCCTGACTCGCACTGGAATGCGGCCGGGCATGAGACCGCCGCCAGAGCGCTCGCCCGGCTGCTGAGAGCGGAGAGCCTCTGACACGGGAGATTGGCGGCCAGTCCGGCGCCCGCGCGAGGCGGCGCAACCGGCCGCGAGCTAGAATGAGGATGCCGGGCCGGCCAAAGGAGGGGTCATGCGCATCGTGCGACAGGTTCTCCAGGCTGGCATCTGGGTCACCTTCGCCCTGCTCACGGCGGCCGCTGCCTCCGCCGCCGACACGCCGGACCTGAGGGGCCGCTGGAGGCGCAACCCCGAGTTGAGCCAGGATGCCGTCTCGAAGGTCTTCGCCTCCCTGCCTCTGGAGGGACGGGGGTTTTCGCCCGACGAGCAGCGCTTCCACGACGCCCTCCTCCACTTTGCCAAGGTGATCGACAGTCTCCAGATCGAGCAGACGGCGGAGGACGTCAAGATCATCCTCTCTGACGACGAGGTCCAGATCTACTACCCGGGGCGCTCGCGCGTCCGGCAGGGCGTCCTCGGCGGCAGACTGGAGGCCCTCGCGCACTGGCGGGGGGACGAACTGATCATCCAAGAGAAGAATGAGTTCGGCAAGCTCGTCCAGAGCCTGTCACTCAACCGTGAAGGGCGTCTCTCCGTCCTGGTCAGCCTGGACGACCGCCGGCTGAGGGAGCCCCTCCTCCTCCTGAGCGTCTACGACCGGGTCCCGGTTCAGCCCTGACGCCATTCTCGCGCCCGACGCCACCAACGCCCACGCCCCGGGGACAGGCCTCCCGCCCGGGGCACGTCATTACCGAGAAGAACGTGCTCCTCAAAGGAGCGCGTGCCCGCGATAGAACCAGGTCTTGAACACTTGCACCAGCAGTAGGTAGATCGTTTTGAGGAGTTCGGCGCCGATCTGGCCGTGTGGGTGCTCTTCTACGGGCCCGAAGGCGGCGAGCATGCTGGCTGACGCCCTGGAAACCGCTTTCATGTCACGTGGGATCTTGCCCGGGGTGCGCAAGGCAAATGGGACGCAGCGGACGGGGCCCGTGCAACGCGCGGGGCCTCGCCGCTGATCCGACGGCCATCCGTCGGGTCGACGGCCGGCCGTTCGAGAGTCTGAGCCGGGTCTACTACTGGCTGTTGAAAACGGCGATGTTGTTCACGGTCTTGCCCTGTGAGTTCGTGCCCGTCTGGGTGATAGTGAGGGTCTTGCCGTCCGCGGCCACGACAGCCTTCGCCGTGACCGTCACCTTCCCACCCTTCTTCCAGGTGTTTTCATAGCTGTTGTCGTTGATGCGCTTTGGGGAAGCGACATCGGCGTCCGGATTGCCGGCCCAGGGAACGTCCTGGCCGTCGAACTTGGAGACGTACCCGCCTTGGATCGCTTTTCCTTGCGCGTCGACGCTATCCGACGTCAGCTTGATTCCGGCGGGCGTGGTTTCGAACTTCAGGGTTTGGCTCTTGGGCGCCGGCCCCGGGCTGTAGGTCGATTTTGCGGCGTCGAGCTTCCAGGTCCCCACCCAATTGTCGCCGGCGAAGGCCATCGAGCCCGAGATGAGCATCACAACACAGACTGCTACCGCTAACAGAAGCAGTCTCTTCTGCATCAAGTACCTCCTTCAAGGTATCCTTGTCCACTGAGCTGTCTGGAACGGACAATCATAGGACAGATCTCGACGGAGGACAAGGCCGGACAGGTCATCTCCCGATGGCAGGCCGAAGTCTGGGAACGGGACTGAGTACGCTGCTGAGGATCGCGGTCCTGGTCGGAGTCGTAGGGCTCTGCGGAGCCAATCCCCCGACAACGGACGGTGAGGCTGCCCGGGTCGGAGCCGTCATCGGACTCGACCATATCCCGATCGCCGTCGGAGACCTGGAGAGCTCGGCGGAGGAACACCGCGAGCTGGGATTCACCCTCAAGCCCGGGAGACCCCACGCGAACGGCATCCGCAATCAGCACGTCAAGTTCCAGGACGGGACCGAGCTGGAGCTCATCACCACACCCGAGGTGCGTGACGGACTCACCGCGACCTACCGGCGCCATCTCCAGGCCGGTGATGGGCCGGCGTTCCTGGCATTGTGGCCCGGGTGCTGGCGCAGATCCCCGACCCACGGCGCCATTTGGTCCATTACTACGGCGCCTACCCTCATAAGGAACCCCCTATCCCTGAACCTCCTATCCCTCTCCTATCCGTCGCCCAGGAGGCCATCCTCAAGAAGGAGATCTGTATCGCCCAGGAGGAGCCGCTGCGGCTCTACCTCGACCGGGGCCGGGCGGAAGACGCTGTCCCCTCTTCCGCGTGTCCCGGCGGACTTCCTCGCCCTCGGCGGACGTATAGTGCGATGCAAGAGGCCTTCGAGCCTTTCGTCGTTACCTTTCGTCGTTACCTTGACGGCGCCGCCCGGAAGGGCGTAGTTTGCCTTGCGTCATCTGACAAGGCCTGAAGCTACGGTTCCGATGACCCCCGACGCCGGCTCCGTAGCCGCCGCCGCGGATAGGGAGGTTCATGAGGGTTTTCCTCGTCCACGTCCGCGATCCCCAGTTCTACGCCATTCCCTCGAAGACGCACGCGAAGAGCAGGCGTCTTCGGGTCATGGGCTTCCCCCCGATCGGGATCATGTCGCTCTCGTCCGTGCTCAAGCGCGCCGGCCACGAGTGCGTCATGTTCGACCAGGCCCACCCCGAAACCCCCAACGAAGTCATCCTTGGGGAAATGGCGCGTCAGAAGCCCGATCTCGTCGGGCTGAGCTTCCTCTCGACGACCAGCTATCCCTACGCGAAGGTCCTCGCCCGCCAGATCCGCGCCGTGGACGCGAAGGTGAAGATCGCCATGGGCGGTGTCTTCGTGACGCTCAACGCCCAGCTCGTGAAGCTCCAGTGTCCCGAGGTGGACTTCGTCTGCCGGGGCGACGGCGAGCAGCTCATCCTCGACCTCCTCGAGCGGCTCGATGACCCCGACTCCGTGACGGGCGTGACCTGGCAGGAGCCGGACGGCGCGCTGAGGCACACCCCCAGCCGTCCCCTCACGCGGGACCTCGATCAATGGCCCTTCCCGGACCGCGAGGGCCTGGAGCTGGAGTTCGTGGAGTCGATGCCCCTCGACGTCCCGGCCGTTCTCTCCCTCGACCGGTTCACCACCATGCAGACGTCGCGGGGCTGCCCGTGGCCCTGCGTCTTCTGCGACATCCCCATCTTCAACGAGGGGAAGTGGCGCGCACGGAGCCCGGAGCACGTGGTGGCCGAGTTCAAGCAGCTCCGGGAGGACGACTACGGCGCCGTCTACTTCGTGGACGACCACTTCCTCCTTCAGCCCCGGCGCATCGAGGCCATCTGCCAGGGGATCATCGACAACGGCATCGCCATCCAATGGGGCTGCGAGGGGCGCGTGGATTCCGTGTGCATGCAGCTCTTCCCGATCATGGTGAAGGCCCACTGCCGCACCCTCATGTTCGGGATCGAGAGCGGCAGCCAGAAGGTCCTCGACCGTCTGAAGAAGGAGCAGACCCTCCAGGAGGTCGAGACCGCCGTCAACAACGCCAAGAGGGCAGGCATCGAGATCGTTCACGGTTTCTTCGTGGTGGGAAACCCGGACGAGACCGAGGACGACATGCGGCAGACGTTCCGGTTCGCCTCGAAGCTGCGGATCGACAGCTTCGGCTTCAACCGGCTCTGCGTCTACCGCGGCACTCCCCTCTGGCAGGAGTACCTCCGGCGCGGCCTGGTGAACGACGCCAACGACTGGTACAAGTACTTCAAGTGCTCGTCGATCGACCCGACCGTCCTGCCCGGCGAGGAGATCCACCGCATCCGCTCCGAGGAGCTTCGCCGCCTCATCCTCTACAAGCTCACGCGCTACCCCGGGCAGACCCTCAGGCTCCTCTGGCGGTTCAGCCGGTACATGCCGCTCCGCGATGTCATCTACCTCATCGTGAAGCCCTTCCTGGGGAGGAAAAAGGGATTCACCAATGCGGAGGTGATCTCGCGCGCGGTCGAGCACGGGGACCTGAAGAGCGCTGCCGCGGACATGACGCTGCTGGCCGACGAGGCCCTCGAGCACGCCATGCGCGAGTCCCGCGCCGAGCGCGCCCGCATCCAGGCCCTCGCCGGCTCCGACTAGGTCCGGGCCGGCAGCGCGGCCAGCACCGCCGCCACAGGCGGATGGTCGCCGGCGATCTCGCTCAGGTACCGGTAGGCGATCCCGCCCCCGGGTCGGACGACGAGGACGCCCCCGAGCTGCCAGGCCTCGCCCTGGATCGATCCCTGGCGGAAGTCCGCGCGCAGCGCGCGGGCGGCGCTCTTGAGCGTGGAGAGCGAGGCGAGCGTGGCCCCCAAGCTCCTCTTCATGCCCAGGGTCTGGTAGGCCTCGCGCCTCGTGTCCACGTAGAGGGGCGCAGTAAGGCCGGAGTCCTTCTGGAAGGCCTCGGCGAAGTGACCGTTGCCGTTGCCCACGAACGCCAGCCCTGGGTGCATCCCGCTCACGGGCGGGAGTTCGAGGCGCTGGTCCGGCCAGGGAGTAGGGCCTTCGGGACCCTACCCCGGGGGGGACAAGGACCGCTCAGCGATCGCGGCGGGCCGTACCGCCGGGCACCCCGAAAAGGAACCTCCTATCCCTATCCCTTTCCCTTTCCGCCCGAAGCTCCCCTCCTCGCGTTCACGGCTGTGCGTCGCACCGATGACTTCCATCAGCGGGATCGCGAAGATCGGCCTGTCCTTCTTGTCGGTGAAGCGGATCGGAACGACGACCGAAGCCAGATTCAGAATCGCCCTCATGAGCCACATCCTTCTCATCTCGTTTGGCTCAGGTCCTTGCTTGGGAGAGAAGGAGTCGTACGGGTTTGTTACTTCCCGGTGGCGACGGGAGCCGCGCGCGCGCCGGTGTGGCGGGGGACGTCAGCGGCTAGTGAAACTCACGCGCCGGCGGGGCGGGAACCCCGACGAGGCCCGGCCGGACCGCGAAGGCCCGAACGGAGAGCCCATCCGTCGCCTGCAGGACCCCGTCCACCTCGAGTCGCGAGCGATCTCCGTGGCGATGCTCCAGCGCGGCTTGGGCCCGGGTGCCGGGCCGAGTCAGGAGGCGCCCGCCAGCACCATGGGACCGGTGGGGGCTCTTGTCCCGCCTTCGGGCTCGATCGTCACCGCGAAGGTCTTGACCCGAGCCAGCTCGTCCACCGCCGGCAGGCGGACGACGGCCCGGCCCTCCGCATCCACCTGGAAGACGCCGGCCGGGACGGGGGCGGCCTGGGCGATGACCCACACCTCGTAGGCCTTGCCCGCGGGAGCGGGTGCGAGCCCGGAGACGACGAGCACCGCTTCGCGCCGCCCCTTGTGCCACACCACGCGAGCCCGGGCCCCCGGGGCGGCGGGGAACCCGGCTAGGCTGGCCACGCGCGTGTCGGGGTTGCTCACCAGCTCGCGGAAGACCACCTCCCGCTCGAGGCGCTCGCGGAGGGCATCCAGCTCTGCCTGGGCCTTCTGCGCCGTCTCCCGTGCCTCTTGCGCGGCTTTGTGAAGGGAGGCGGCCTCGCGCCGGGCGGCGTCGCGCTCGCTCCGGAAGAGCAGCAGGCCGGCCAGCGCGGCCACGAGGCCTGCGGCGAGCGCCAGGGCCAGCACGCTCCCCCGGGGCCGCGCCAGGGCTACCGCACTCAGCAAGCGGCTCCGCAACGCTGCCGACGGAGGCACGGGAGTGGTAGCCAGTCCCAGACGCCCCACGAGTTCCCGGAAGGCCCGGACCTCGCGCTGGGTGGCTGGGCTCGAGGCCACCTGGCCCTCGAAGGCCGCGCGGTCCTCTCCATCCAGCGTTCCCAGCGCCGCCGGCGGCACGAGCTCGAGGAGGCGGTCTTCGTTCATGACGACGGTCCCAGCATGCCCCGCAGCCGGATCATGGCCGTGCGGATGCGGGTCTTGATCGTTCCGAGCGGCTCGCCCAGTCGCTCCGCTATTTCGGACTGCGTGAGCCCGTCGTAGTAGGCCAACTCCAGCGCTTTGCGCTGGTCAGGGGAGAGCGAGTCGAGCACCTTCTTCGCCCGGTCGCGCGGGATAAGGCCGGCGAGGCCGTTCACGAGCCCGGCGTAGAGGTCGTAGCACTCGCCGAGAGCCGCGTGGTCCCTGTGCGTCAGGCGTCGGATCAGGGACGCGGCTTGGCGTGAGGCCATCGGGGCGTGGGCGCTCGGGAGATCGGCGTACATTCTTATTAGCCGCGAGGCGCCGCGGATGCCAGCCTCGCTCGCAGGAGTTACGCGGGCCCGGCCGACGCAGATGGGCGCAATCCGGTGGCGGGCATGGCCGCGTATCTGGAGTGGCGCGGAATGGGCAGGCGACCCATGATGGCGTGCTGGCCGAGTCACCCTCGTTGTCCTCGTCTTCGTCCCCGCGGTGCTCGCCCGGGAACCCACCGGCCTGCCTCCGTCCTCGAGCGGTCGCGCCGATTCTCGACGGCGCTCGGGCTCGAGGCATCATGAGGAACGCCCGATGAACGACCTCCGCCCCCGACCTGCCGCCGGCATGGCTGTGATCCTTGTGCTGCTGGCGACAGCAGGGCGGGGCGAGACGCCGCCAACACCGCCGAGAGAGCCGGCGCGAGCTCCGCGGTCGGCGCGCCCCGCCAGCACGAAGCCCGACTCGCTGGCCCAGCGCTTATGCGATGCCCTCCACACGCTCCCGACCAGGCGCAAGAAGGAGTGCTGCGGCAGGGCGCCGCCCAGCCTGGCGGCCGTCTGCGCCCAGGAGCTGAGCGCCTCAATCCGCAACCGGGCCGTCGGCCTCGATGCCGCCACGATCGACTGGTGCGCCGCCGAGACCTCGCGGCAGCTCGAGAGATGCGACTGGGTCACACCGCTGATGCCGAAGCTCCCGGACGCCTGCCGCAACATCGCCCATGGCCGGCTCAAGGGGGCCGGGGCCCGCTGCCGTTCTTCCTTCGAGTGCCCGGATGGCCTGTTTTGCAAGGGCGTGCGGCCCGGCAAGGACGGGATCTGCGCGGCGCCGGGGGCGTCCCGCACGAGGTGCGGCCTCAGGTCGACGTTCCGGAGCTGGCCGAGGGGCAGGAGCCTGGGCCGGACGCGGGCTTCGTTCGCAGGGATGAACCCATCGCGGTCCGGCGTCGGGAACTCCGAGGACAGGTCCACGAGGAAGTAGAACCCGATCTCGTGCGTGTCCACGCCCCGGTGGACGAAGAAGTTCTCGACGACGTAGACGAGCTTGTCCGCCTCCACGTTCAGGCCCGTCTCCTCGAAGATCTCTCGGGAGAGGCAGAGGGCGAGGGTCTCACCGAACTCGAGGTGGCCCCCTGGCATCGCGTAGAGGCCGTCCGCCTCCTGAGTCACGAGGACGGCGTCCCCGTGGACGAGGATGCCGCAGCAGCGGATCTCGAACTCCCGGCCCGCCTCACGCGACCCGAGCGCCAAGCTCCCCCTCCTCGTCCGGCCGGAGCAGGATCACGCGGCCGTCCGCCTGGACGGCTCCCAGGCAGAGGACCTCCGAAGCGAACGATGCGATCCGGCGCGGCGGGAAGTTCGTCACCGCGACGACATGGCGGCCGAGGAGGTCCTCCTTTCGATACCACGGGCGGATCGCGGCCGATGACCGCTTCACGCCAAAGGGGCCGAAGTCGATCGTGAGCTTGTACGAGGGGTTCCTCGCCTCCGGGAAGTCCTCGGCCTCGAGGACCCTGCCGATGCGCATCTCGATCGCATCGAAATCGTCGACCGTGACCGTCGGCATGGCTCCACTCGTGGAGCGGCCGAACGGCGTCGGGGGATTTGGCCCTTCCCGTCCTCAGTGCGCACGGGACTCCGGGCTCCGCACCCCCAGGTGCTCGCACAGTCGCTCATGATCCGCGCGGCTCGTCCACTCGACGCGGAGATAGTCCGCGATCTCGCGGTCGCTCATCCTGAGCCGTCGGGCCTCCTTCACCGCGACCGCGTACGCCTCGAGCTCCGTCGGCCGATCGACGTATGCGTACCGGCGGTCCCATAGCTCCTTGCCCTCGTGCCACTGCCGGATATGGGTGAGCTCATGGAGGATGTCCAGGTACAGGACGCGCTCGTCCCCCGACCGGAGGTAATCCAGGCCGGCGACGACGTTCCCCGCGGCGTCGTCGATGTACATGTACCCGTCCTCGGGGACGATGTGGATCCGGCAGTCCCGAAGGACCTCCCGCCGCAGGCCGTCGTGGAAGATCGAACGGAAGGCTGCGGACCTCTCCAGCGCGGGGAACACGTCGAGGATCGCGTGTTTCCCGGCCTTCAGCCTCCGGTTCACGCGGACCTCGACCATGACCCCGTCCTCGATGCGAGGGCGCGTCATGAACCTTTCGAGACATCGACACGCTCATTACGCGGTCCCGCCTTCCTGACGCGGGTGGCCGTCGTGGTGCGCCGGTTCGCGTGGGTCTGGACGATCGTCGGCTTCGGTGTCGGGCTCCTTCTCGGGTACGACTGGTCCGGCCAGGGCGTTCGGTTCGAACCGACGGTCGTAACGATTGCGACCCTCGCGGGGGTGTTCGTGTCGGTGATCGTCGCGGTGTGGCCGGAGGTCCGCCAGCCATCGCTTGCGCCGTGCCCGAGCTGCGGCCGTCCGAGGCACCCGGACGCGGTGCTGTGCCCGCACTGCGGCGCCGCGAAGTAGCCGTCACTTCCGGCGCTTCGCGATCGTCTCGATCCGAGACTCGAGCGCGGCGACGCGAGACTTCAGCTCCTTGTTCTCGTCCTTGAGCTTGTCGAGCTCGCTCTGCTGTTCGACCTTCTTCGCGCCCTCCGCGTGCTTCTCGCGCACCGCCTTGATCGCGAGGCGCGCGGCGACACGCAGGTGCGCGATCAGCTCCCGCTCCGCGGTCTTCTCGAGCTCGGCGATCCCCTTCGTGTACCCGAGCTCCTCGAGGCCCATGACCGCGCCGTACCGGGCACGGTAGTTCGTGTCCCTGAGGAGGGCGGCGAGATGCTCGACGATCTCGTCCCGCCGCTTCTCATGGAACGACCCGAGCTTCCCGAGGGCTGTCGCCGAGGCGAAGCGGACGAGCTCCGGCCTCCCGTACGCGGTGCGCTCCTTCAGGACCTCGATCCCCTTCTCGTCGCGAAGGTTCGCGAGCGCCATGCACGCCCCCCGCGTCACGACCTCCGCCTGGGACGGGCGGTCCATCCCCTTCACGATCGTCTCGAACGCCTTCGGATGGCGGGCCTCCGCGAGGGCGAGGGCCGCGGTCTGCATCGGGTAGTACCAGCCGTCCTCCATGTACGCCTTCGCGAGCGCCTTGAATGCGACGTCGTCCTCGCGGAACTTCCCGAGCGCGCGGTACACCCCGCGGCGAACGCGGCTCTCCTTGTCCTTCGCGCCTTCGAGGAGCACCTCCCGCGCCTCCGCGGACCGGATCTCCCCGAGCGCGGTCGCAGCCTCGCGCCGGACGCCCCAGAACTTGTCCTTCGTGAGCGCCTTGCGGAGCGCGGCGACGACCCGGTCGTCCGAGAGGAAGGTCCCGAGCCCCTCCGCGGCCTGCATCCTCGCGGCGACGGACTTCGCGTTCGCGAGCTGCCAGAGGAGCTCATCCTTGTCCTTCTTGAACGTGATCTTTTTCAGGAGGACGGCGTCGGGATCGAACATCACCGCCTTGGGCCGCGCGGGTGCGTCGAGGTGGAACACCTGCTCCGCCTTCTCGAGCTGGACCCGCTCGCGCCACACCCGGGCGTCCGTCGCGATCTCGATCTCGACGGGCATCCGGAAGAGGGGCACGGGGTCCTTCACCTCCTGGGTCTGCTTCACCTTGAGGAGGACCTGCTTCGCCTTGTCGTCCCACGACCACGACACCTCGAGCTCGGGGTGGCCGGCCTTGTAGAGCCACTCGTCGAAGAACCAGTCGAGGTTCCTCCCGGTGGCCTCTTCGATCGCGACCTTCAGGTCGTTCGTCTCCACGTTCTGCCCGCCGTGCTTCGTCAGGTAGTGGGAGATTGCCTTCTGGAAGAGGTCGGGGCCGAGGACGAACCGGAGCATGTGCAGGACGTTCCCGCCCTTCTGGTACGTGTGGACGTCGAACATGTCCGAGGCGTCGACGAACTTGTGCGTGACGATCGGCCGCTTGTACCGGGTCTCCGCCTCCTCGAAGTACTGCGTGCGGTCGTCGAGGATGGCCACCAGGGCGTCGTCGGCCCCGTACTTGTGCTCCCGCCACAGGTACTCGCAGAACGTCGCGAACGACTCGTTGAGCCAGATGTGGCCCCAGGACTTCGTCGTCACCCAGTCCCCGAACCACATGTGGGCGAGCTCGTGGGACAGGAGGTCGTCCGGGTTGTAGTCCCAGTACGCCTTCTCGTCGGTGAGGCAGTACTCGTGCAGGATCGTGAGGGTCGTGTTCTCCATCCCGCCGGCGGTGAAGTCGGGCACGCAGACCTGCGCGTACTTGTCCCAGGGATACCGGAAGCCCAGCATCTTCCCGAACGCGGCGACCATCTCCGGTGTGTTCCGGAAGCAGCGGTCGATGAAGCCGCCCTTCCCCTTCGGGACGTACGCCTGCACGGGCACGCCGTCCGCCGTCCACTCCTTCAAGTCGAACTCCCCGACGGCGAGGGCGACGAGGTAGTTCGAATGGGGCTTGTCCTGGAGCCAGTGGAACGTCCGGGTCCTCCGCCTCGAGTCCCGGGTCTCCTTCACGAGCCGGCCGTTGCTCAGGGCCACGTACCTGTCCGCGACCGTGACGATGACCTCGGACGTGAAGCGCTGGTTCGGGTAGTCGTACGAGGGGAACCAGTAGCGGTTCTCCATCGCCTCCCCCTGGCTCCACGCGATCCGCGCGCGCTTCGGGTAGCCCTTGTCGGGCCCCATGAAGAAGAGGCCGATCCTCGGTTTCGCCTCGTACCGAATCCGGACCTCGAACGACTCGCCCGCCTTCCGCGCCCTCGGCAGACGGACGGTCAGGGCGTCCCCGTGGGTCTCCCATTCGAGGACCTTGCCCGCGTCATCCGTGATCCGGCGGATCGTCAGGTCCGCGGCATCGAGGGTGATCTCCCGCAGGCCGTCGTTGATCGGCGAGAGCCGGTGGACCGCGGTCCCGGAGACCGTCTTCGCGTCGTCGTCCACCCTGACCTCGAGTCGCAGGTGCGTGAGGCGGAACGTCTTATCACGCGGCGGCTGCTCCGGGGTCTCGGGGCTCGCGAACGTCCGATCGAACGCGCCGAGCACGAGGCCACGGCAGGAATCCAACAAGTCGCTCATCGTCGCTCCTCCATTTCCGGTGGCGCGACGAAACTCCGCGTCCTATTTAGGGGTTCTCACGGCGGGCGCCGGGACAGCCGCACTTCCCTCCAGAACGCGAGGAAACCTTCCGCGACGAGGAAGCCGCCGAAGATCAGCGGCAGGAAACCGAGGCCTTCCGCCAGGTCGTGCTCGACGAGATCGCCGAAGACGAGGAGGAGCGCGACCACGAGGAGCGCGGTCCCGGAGACGACCATCACGAGCGACCGTGTGCTCGCCAACGGAGAGGGACCGTCGGGGTGCTAGATAAGGCCGCCCGCGGAGGCCTTATGGCCCCGGAGGCGTTCGGCGTTCCGTGCACGACCGCGCGAAGGAGATCGCGGACACCTGGCGGCGGATCCGAAGACCGCTCCAGTGGCCCATGGAGGACTTCCGCCGCGCTCGCGTGCGGTCGCGCGGCTTCGACGGGTACCGGTTCGCGCGGACGCACGGACGGGGCGTCGTCGGGTTCGTCGTCGGCTTCGCCCTGCGCGAGGGCGTCGTTCCCGTCACAGTGGAGCCGCCAGAGGCCGTCGCCTATGTCTTCGTGGAGCCCGCGGGATCCGCCCTCCATCGCGAGCTCGTGTCCCGCGCGAGCAGCCCCGTGCGCCGCCTCGTGAGGGCGAGCGCGGACCTCGACATGCCGTACGCGATGCTGAAGGACGGACCCGTCGTCGCGCTGCGCCACCGGTCGATGCGCGCCGTTCCGCCCGAGCTCTTCCCGCTCGTCGCCTCGGACTTCTTCCTCATGTCGTACCGACCGTTCTGGACCTCCGGGTTCCTCGAGAGGATCCGCAGGCCGCGACGCCGGAGCCGGTGAGGTCAGGCGCCCATCTCCGCGGCGAACGTCGCGGGGACATGGGGCCGGTCGACGACCTCGAAGATCTTCGTCCATCGGTCCGCCAGGTCGCGGCCGCATCGAAGCACGCCGAGGGCCACCAGGGCCTCGAGTCGGCGGCGCGTCCGCGATCCGGGCCACCCGAACCGCGCGGACATGAACTCGACGACGGCCCGTTCGCTCACGACGCGGTTGGCGAACCGCACCTGGATCGCCACGGCGACGAGGGTGAGGTCCTCCCTCAGTCCGGGATCCTCCACGGACACGAGGGTCGTCCAGAGCCCCTTGAGGAGGGTCATGCGCCGGGGAGGCGCGGGAGGCCTCGTCCCCCTTCCGAGTGCATGTAGCGTACCCTGCCAGCCTCGGGCAACAAGACTTTTATCGCCCGCGCCCGATGCGTCCGCGATGGCCGTGGAGACGGAGCTCGTCCCGATCCGGAATCCCGACGGCCTCAACGTGATCCTCGGGCAGACGCACTTCATCCGGACCGCGGAGGACGTCCACGAGGCGCTCGTCACATCGGTCCCGGGAATCCGGTTTGGCGTCGCGTTCTGCGAGGCGTCCGGCCCCTGCCTCGTGCGCGTCGAAGGCAACGACGAGGGTCTCAAGACGCTCGCCGCGGAGAACGCCCTCCAGGTCGGCGCGGGGCACTTCTTCATCGTCTTCCTGAAGGAAGCCTTCCCGATCAACGTCCTCCGAGCCCTGCGGGAGGTCCCCGAGGTCGTCTCCCTCTACGCGGCGACCGCGAACCCCGTTGACGTCGTCGTCGCCGTCACCCCGAAGGGACGCGGCGTGCTCGGGGTCGTCGACGGAGAGCGGGCAAAGGGGATCGAGACCGCGAAGGACCGCGAGGACCGCATCGCGTTCCTCCGGAAGATCGGCTACAAGCTGGGCTGATATGTGCCGGATGCTCGGCCTCGTGAGTCGCAAGCCGGTCTCCGCGGACGTGCTCCTCGCCTTCCGGGCGCTCGCGGAGACGGGCAAGTCCTTCAAGGACTTCGGCTGCGCGCAGCTGAACCCGAAGCCCGGCCACCCGGACGGCTGGGGCCTCGCGGCGGTCGGGATGGACTCGGAGTTCTACGCGCGCAGCGGCGCGAACGCGGCGAAGGACCCGAAGTACGACGACGCCGTGCGGCGCCTCGTGCGGGACGTGAGCCCGCCCCTCCTGCTGCTCGCCCACGTGCGACGGTCCTCGACGCGGGACTCGATCACGGACGCGTACGCGCACCCGTACCGCAGGGAGATCGACGGCCGGGCCGCGTTCTTCGCCCACAACGGCGAGATCGAGGGCTACGGAATCCGGAATGGGCGGATCGACTCCCAGGAGATCCTCGACCGGTTCCTCGACGCCCTCGGGCCGGACCTGAAGCCCCTCCCGGAGTTCAAGCAGGCGATCGCGCGCGCGAAGGAGTCCCTCGACCACGACTTCCCCCGGAAGTCGGAGTCGTACACGTTCCTCATGCTCGACGGCGACCGGATCGTCGCGCACCGGGACGCGCGGCAGTGCGTGCCGTACTACACCCTCCACGAGACCCGGACGGAGGACTTCGCACTCGTCTGCTCCGAGGTCCTCCCGAACCTCCCCGGCCGCTGGCGCATGCTTCGGAACGGGGAGTACCTCGAGATGCGGCCCTGACGGTCCGCAGTCCTCCGGAGGACCGCCTCCCGAGTTGTCAACGAAAAACGGTTCGGCCGATGGGATAGGCTTAAATACATCTTATCTCGTAGAGTCAATATCGGGTTGCCCCTCGGGGGAGGAGGACGATAGGGTGAGGGAGATTGAGATCACGACAAGCTGCCCGGAGTGCCAGGGCGGCCACCTTGTGCGCGACTACGGGCGAGCGGAGATCGTATGCGAGGACTGCGGTCTGGTCCTCGACGACATGATCATCGACGAGGGGCCGGAGTGGCGCGCGTTCGACTCCGAGCAGCGGGAGTCGCGGGAGCGCGCGGGGCCTCCGAGCACGATCATGGCCCACGACAAGGGCCTGAGCACGTCGATCGGCTGGCGGAACAAGGACGCGTACGGGCGGCAGATCCCGCACAAGTCCCGCGCGCAGATCTATCGGCTGCGGAAGTGGCAGCACCGGATCCGCACGTCGAAGAGTGGGGAGCGGTCCCTCGCGCAGGGCCTCACGGAGATCAACACGATGGCCTCGAAGATGGGCCTCCCTCGGCACGTGAGGGAGAGCGCTGCGGTCCTCTACCGGAAGGCGTCGATGAAGAACCTCGTCCGCGGCCGCTCGATCGACGAGGTCGTCGCGGCGACCTTGTACGCGGCGTGTCGCCAGTGCGGCGTCCCGCGGACCCTCGACGAGATCGCATCGAAGTCGAACGTCGACCGAAAGTCGATCGGCCGGACGTACCGCACCCTCGTGCGCGAGCTCACGTTGAAGCTCCTCCCGCAGAGCCCGCGGGACTACATCGCCCGGTTCTGCAACCGCCTGAACCTCGAGATGGAGGTCCAGCGGCGGGCGAAGGAGATCCTCGACAAGGTCGAGAAGGACGAACTCGCGTCCGGCG
>Ga0209521_10002433_pt1 | contig 15235 bp, 20 predicted proteins | sample Rifsed19ft4_FD_184016 | JGI IMG/M metagenome (GOLD analysis project Ga0209521, IMG submission 184016) | Soil microbial communities from Rifle, Colorado, USA - sediment 19ft 4 (version 2) | ecosystem: Environmental > Terrestrial > Deep subsurface > Rock core/Sediment | place: Rifle, Colorado...
GGGGCAGATGGACCCGCCCCTGATCGCGGCCCTCCTCGCGACGGTCGTCGTGTTCGCGATTGCATACTACTACATCGACAGCCTGATCGGGATCATCACCGCGGCGATCGGCGGGCTCCTCCTCGCGGGAGGCATGTACCTCCTCGGGCAGCCGTTCCTCCTGGACGCCGTCGCGGGGATCGGCGTGTTCATCCTCGGGGCCGCCGTGCAGACATCGAAGCTCCGGAAGCGCCGGGAGGCGGCCGCCCGCGCCCGGGCCGCCGCGGCACCCCCGCCGCCTCCACCCCCACCCCCTCCGCCGTGACAGGGTCTCCGCATCGGAGACCTGCGAGGCCAAACGGTCTCATCGCGACCCGGTCCGGTGCGCGTGCACGACCTCGTTGATCCACTGCACGAGCTTCCGATAGGCTTCGAAGCCTTGCGGGGTGAGACGCACGCGCTCGTGCCCGTCGTCGGAGGTCCGAAGGGGCACGCCTCGTCGAGCGTCGCGCCGATGTGTCCGTGCCGCGGATTCCCGGATGGCTGTCGGGTTCACGTGTCTCACCGGGAAATGCGATGGGTCCCCCGTTTAGTTAGCGGTAACTCCGCCGCAATACGTCCGGAGTACTTTCGCCCCTCCCCCCTCCGCACCCGGCTTTATACGCTCAAATCCATGGAAACGAGGGGAGGACCCCACCATCGCCCTCATCGCGGAAACGACCCCGCTTGCGGAGGCCCGCGTCGAGACGCGGAAGGCCCTCACGACCCTCGTGCCCACGCTAGACCGTCTCCTCGGGCCGTTCGAGGCGGGCCGGGTGACCCTCGTCGACAGCGGGTCCGATTTCGTGTTCCGGCTCACGACCCTGCTCACCGTGCGCGCGGTCATGGAGGGCGCGGACGTCGTCTTCGTCGACGGCGGGAACTCCGTCGACCCGCATGGGATGGTCGCCCTCGGGAAGCGCGTCGGCTTGACGCGGGCGGAGATCCTCCCGCGGGTCCACGTCGCCCGCGCGTTCACGTGCCACCAGATGGCCACATTAATATTGGATTCGTTGGATAGAAAACTGGAGGAGACGGGCGCGGGCCTCGTCGTCCTCTCGTGCCTCCCGGAGCTGTACCTCGACGAGGACGTCGAGCTACGGGAGGCCCATCAGCTCTTCATGAGGTCCATACGCGCGGTCCGCCGCACCGTCGACAGTCGCGATGCGATCGGCCTCGTGACGAACGCGGGCCTCGCGAAGCTCCACCGTCGGCGCTCGATTCGCCGACAGCTCTACGAGGGCGTGGATCGCGTCGTGCGGATGGCCCACGGCCGCGGGGGCGTGCTCATCACCCGCTCCGACGCGGACGTCTCCGAGTGGTACCGCCCCGTGCCCCCGGACCAGGCGACACTGGACGATTTCGGGACGGACGTGCCGCGGATCGTCGGGCTTACAACCGCGGAGACGTCGAGGGAAATCCGGGCCGCGGGCTATCTGCGCCTCGGCTGGTAGACCTGCGCCTTACCAAGGCGCCGCTATAGCCGCCGGGACGCAAAACGATTCGAGGGTGGCTACCGACCGCGCTCGTACACGCGCGATCGATGATCGACGCGCTCGACGAAAACTGTCTTCGTCTCGTGAGACAGGATCGCGAGTAGGCGATAGTCGCCGACCCGGAGCTTGTAGTCTTCGGAGGCCGCAAGACGACGGAAGTACCGGTCGGGGTTCCCGACTGCCTGCTCGAGCTTGCCAACGATTCGTCGCGCGACAGGGGGGTCGAGCCCGCCCAAATCCCGGACCGCCCGCTCGGTCCACCGGATCGACCACGCCGTCAGAGACCCAGCCGCTTCTTCACACGTTCGTGGTCAATCACGCGACCTTCCTTGAGGTCGAGGCGGGCACTGAGCAGGCCGACGCGGAACGATTGTGTGTACAGGCCCTCCTCGTCCCCCTCCGGTACGAGAGCGAGCAGCTTGTTCAGGACCTCGTCGTACGTCTCCCTCTGGGTCGACTTGAGACGAGCGAGCTTGTCGCGCGTTCTCGGGGTGAGTTGAATCGTGGTCGCCATAGCAACCCATAGATAGCACATTGCCTCTATATAATATCACCTTTCGGAGAGCCGCAGGGAGAATCGAACCCCCGACCCGCGCCCCACCAAGCCGTCCGCACGCCGGCGCGGGCCCACGGAATTCGAATGGCGAACGACGGCGGATTCGGTCCTCGGGAGGGCGTTCGCGCGACTACCAGACCGCATCGACGGCGGACCACACGAGCCATGCCGCGAACGCGCCCAGGGAGGCGATCGAGAACGCGAGGGCCGCGTGGTACGTCCGCGCGTAGCGACGCTGGGCGGTCCGCAGGGCGAGCGGGAAGAGGCTGATCCATAGGAGGATCCCCGCGAAGAACCCCACGAGGACCGCGGGACCGAGCTGGTCGATCAGGGCGAGACCCGCGGTGAGCCACCAGAGGACCGGGTACGGGCTCGTCGCGTTCACGGTGAGGCCCGTCGCATAGGACGTCGCGTGGGCCCCCCGGGCTTCCGGGGCAGGTGCGGGGAGGCGGCGCCACGCCCGCGTCGCGCGGAAGGCGAAGTAGACCATCACGACGGCTCCGAGGATCGCGATCACGGGGAAGACCTGGCGCACCCCGACGATCGCCGAGTGCGCGGCGACGGAGAGAACGAGGAAACCGGCATCCGCGGTCATCGCGCCGCAGCCGACGAGGAACCCGGATCGCCAGGACCGCGTGACGGAGTGGAACGCGATGAGCGCATTCACGGGTCCGGGCGGGGCCGCGAGAGACAGGCCGACGGCCGCCCCGGCCGCCACACCCGCGAGGAAGTCGAGGGCCACATCGAGTCATCGCGGGTTTCCGACATGAAGGCGCGGACGAACCCTTATAGCGGCCGTGCCCATCGACGCGCCGTGCGCGTTGGCGGTTCGACGTACAGCAAGGAGCCTTTCGCGAAGCAGATCGACGAGATGCGCGAACTCGGCTTTGACTACGCGGAGCTCGACCTCACCCACGTGCGTTCCGCACCCGAGGCCTTGCGCACCGAGGCTGAGGCCCTCGCGAAGGCACTCCCCCTCGAGACCGCGCACTTCCCGGCCTCTCGCTTCCACCAGGCGGATCTCGCTCGCTTCGTCGGGTTCATCGACGCGCTCGCGCCTGTCGGGACCCGGATCTTCACCGTGCACTTCATGGAGGCGAAGGCGGGGCCTCGCGTCGCGCCCGGGCCGAAGGCGTCCTGGCTCGCGGACCTCGTGCGTGCCGCGACGGACCGAGGGGTCGTCGTGGACCTGGAGAACGTGGACGAGACCCCCGCGGAGCTCCGGCCTGCCCTCGAGGCCGCCCCGGAGCTCCGGTTCTGCCTCGACGTCGGCCACGCGCACCTTGACCAACGCGTCGACGGCGGACGCGCGTACCTCGGAGCCCTCGGGGACCGCCTCGGGCTCGTGCACGCCAGCGACAACCACGGAGGCCACGGGAAGGCGGGCGACGAGCATCTGCCCTTCGGCCAGGGGACGATCGACATCGGGCGGGACATCCAGGCGATCCGCGCGGCGGGCTTCGACGACCGCACCACGCTCGAGATCTTCAAGGGAACGCCGGACGACAAGAAGGCCTCCCTGCGGAAGATGCGCCGCTGGGTCCGATGATCGCGAGGATCGAGTCGACGGTGAACCCGACCGACGAGGACACTTTCGCGGACCCCTCCCCCGCATTCTGCCATATGGCCCCGGGTCGATCGTCCCCAGGATGGGCCGCACGGTCCCGACGTACCGCCTCCACCTCGAGTCGATCCTGAACGACTGGATGGACTATCGCCGCGCGCTACGGGAGAAGGACCGGGAGGCGTTCGACCGCATCCTCAGCAAGGCGAGACAGCACGCGAGCGCGGCGAGCTACACGGCGCACATGGACCCGACCGTCCTCGCGATCCTGTCGATCCTCTTGGAGACGGAGAAGGAGATCCAGGGCGCAAAGGATATACATATGCATATGAATACACAGGATGAGATGGCGAGGAACATCGCCGTGGCGGACGACGTGTACGAGATGCTCTCGAAGGAGAAGAGGGACGGGGAGAGCTTCAGCGACGTGATCCGGCGGCTCGCGAGACGGCGGAGGAGCATCCTCGAGTTCGCGGGCGCGTGGGCGGACATCCCGGACGAGGAGTTCCGGGAGATGGAGGCCGCGTGGGCGTGGGCGAATCAGCCCCTCGAGGAGGCCCTCAGGCGCGGGAGGAAGCGCGTTGAAGGTCCTTGACACGACGATCCTCGTCGACGTCCTGCGGAACGTCCCCGCGGCAGTCGAGAAGCTCCGGGCGCTCGAGGCGGAAGGCCCCATCGCTACGACGGAAATCGTCGCTTACGAGCTTCACCATGGGATCCAGCACGTGGGCCGGCGAAGGCGGGACGCGGAGGCCGGCCGCATCGAGGAGCTCCTCGCGCAAGCCGACGTCCTCCCCTTCGACCGGCGGTCCGCGATCCGGGCCGCGGAGATCTCCGGCGAGCTCCGGCGTCGAGGCCAAACCGTCGGGATCATGGATCTGCTCATCGCGGCCGGGGCGCTCGCACTCGGAGCCGAGGCCCTCGTGACGCGGGACGCCTCGGGCTTCCGCCACGTCGGGGGACTCCGCGTGGAAACGTATTGAACCCGTGCCGGATTCCTGCGGCAATGATTCGGGAGGCGACGCGGGCGGACCGCGAGGCGCTCGTTCGCATCGCGCGGGCGTCCTTCGACCGGGTGTACGCGTTCTTCGCGGTCCGCGGCCTGAGGCGCGCGGATCCCCTCCTCGTCGCGGAGGACGAGGGCGCGGTCCTCGGGTTCCTCGAGGGGTTCGTCTTCTCCGGCGCGCCCCCGATCGGCTACATCTACTTCGTCGCGGTGGACCCGGTCCGGCGCGGAGGGGGCACGGGACGGGCCCTCGTCGCGGACGCCCTCGACCGCTTCCGCGCGGCGGGGGGGACGCGTGTCTTCGTCGCGGTCCCGAAGGACAACGACGCGTCGCGCCGCCTCTTCGAATCCCTGGGCTTCCGGGACGTCCCGCGGTCCGCCCTCCGGCGCTGGTACGGGTGGCGCGGGATCGCAGTGCAGATGCGGATGGTCCTCGCGCCCCACGAGGCCCTCCTCGCGCGTACTTTCACCGACCCCTCCCCGGCTCCGGCTCAAGAGACTCCAATCCCCTCGTCGTAGGACGGGGGAGCCACACGCACGGATGGATCATCGACACGTATGGGGACTGCGACCGGGACGCGATGGTCCTCTGGCTCTGGAACGAGCGGGGGGCCCATCGGATCGAGGACCCGCAGTTCCTCCCGACGTTCTTCCTCCACGCGCCTCCGGGCGAGCTGTCCGCAATCCGGCGACGCATCGAGATCCTCGACGGCGTGCGGGAGGTCCGCGAGGTCGAGCGGCGGATCGCCCTCGAGGATGACGAGCCCTCCGCCGTCCTGGAAATCGTGCCACGGCGCTACCGCGACCTGCGCGAGGTCGCGCGCATCCTCGACTCGAACGGCGGATACGTCGACCACCGGCTGTTCAATGTGGACCTGCGGTTCAGCCAACGGTACATGATTGAGCATGGCATCTTCCCGATGGGGCTCGTGCGGTACGCGAACGGGACGTGGCGCGCGGAGGAGGAGCACTTCGCCCTCGACTACCCGCTGCCGCCCTTGCGGAAGTCCCTCCTGGATCTCCATGTGGACAACCCGATGGGCATCCCGCGCATGATGGACCGTCTCCTCGGGGCCCGCGTGGACGACGACGAGGTCGACGGGGACGAGGAGGCCATCCTCCGGGGAATCGGGGAGCTCGTTCGCTCGAAGGACCCCGATGTCCTCCTGACGGACGGCGGGGACGCCTTCACGATGCCGTTCCTCGCGCGGAAGGCCACGGAGCTCGGGGTGGACCTGCAGCTTGGACGGGACCGCGATCGGTTCGCGGAACGCAGGGGAAAGTCCTACTTCACGTACGGGAAGATCGTCTACAAACCGGGGCAGTACATCCTGCGCGGACGTCTGCATCTCGATCGCGGGCACTTCGCGATGCGGGAGAGCGACTTCGCGGGGCTCGCAGAACTTTCGCGACTCTCAACCCTGACGCCACAGGAGCAGGCGCGACTGACTCCAGGCACGGCCATCACTGCCATGCAGGTGAACCAGGCGTACCGGGATGGATGCCTGACCCTGTGGAAGAAGAACCGCCCCGAGGATTTCAAAACCGCGGAGGCCCTTCTGCAGGGAGACCGCGGGGGTTTCATCTTCGAGCCGGAGGTGGGTCTCCATGAGGGTCTCTACGAACTGGACTACTTCGCGCTGTATCCCAACATCATGGTGAAATACAACGTTTCGCCGGAGGCGTTGGACTGCACGTGCTGCGCGGCCGACGGTCTTCCCGTTCCCGAACTGACGTACCATCTCTGCACACGCCGAATCGGATTGATTCCCCGCGTCCTGAGACCGGTCGTTGAGCGACGCCGCTATTACAAAAGGATGAAACGAGAACCCGGGCCGCTCCAAGAGATCTACGTGGGACGAGACACGATCCTGAAATGGCTCCTCGTCACATGTCTCGATGGTCACACACGCGTCCCCTACCAGATAGGTAGAGAATTCCGTATCGATGAAATCCAGAATGTGGTGGATTCACATTTTTCCGGGACGGGTTCGGGACCTGCCCCGGATGGGTTCCGTGCCCTCGGTCTGGGTCCGGCGATGCGGCCCGTCGATGTTCCCGTTCGGAGGTTCTTCCGATTCGAGGCCCCCGAGGCGATGGTAGGCGTCCGTTTCTCGAATGACGACGAGGTCCTGTTCACCGAGGATCACCCATGCTACGTCATCCGCGGCGGCCGGTTCGAACTGAAACAAGCCTCGCAGCTCGAGCCGGGGGATTGCGTCCCTCTCCTCGGAGACCCTCGCGTCAATGGAGAGAGCCCAGGCCTCTCCACCGCGAGGGTGGAACGTGTCAGGAAGACGAGACCGCAAAGCGATTTCGTCTACTGCTTCAAAGTAGGTGGCGCATGGCCGGGTTTCGCCATCGAGGGAGGGATCTGGACCCACAATTGTTTTCGGATACACAGGGTACTCCAACGCCCGCTTCGGCCGCATCGAGTGCCACGAGGCGATCAACGCGTACGCGCGGGACATCCTCGTTCGCACGATGGAGATCGCCGAATCCCATGGCTACGAGGTCGTCCATGGCATCGTGGACTCCGTTTGGCTTCGGCCGAAGCCAGGCACGGATCCCATCGAGAAGGTCCGCGAACACATCGCGGGTTCCATCGGCCTGCCGATCGAACTCGAGGGCCGCTACAAATGGATTGTCTTCCTCCCGTGCAAGACGACGGGCGTCGGCGCGCTCAACCGCTACTACGGCCTCTTCGAGAACGACGAGTTCAAGCTGCGCGGGATCGAGCTCCGCAAGCACGACACCCCGGAGTTCATCAACATCGCCCAGGAGGCGATGCTCGGGGAGCTGAGCCACGCGTCCACCGCGGCGGAGTTCCGCGAACGCATCCCGCGTGCGATCGACGTCCTCCGCTGGACCGCGAAGCACGTCCTCGACCGCGCGATCCCCGTGCACGCGTTCATCCTCACGAAGAGCGTCTCCCGCGCTCTCCCGGAGTACGTCGTCCTGACGGCGACGGCCGCGGCGCTCAAGCAGATGGAGAAACGCGGCTTCAGGGTCGAGCCGGGTGAGATGATCCGGTACGTTCTCCTCGACGCGAAGGCCCGCGACTCCGAACGGAAGGTCCGCGTCGCGGAGTTCCTCCAGGGGGACGAGGCACCGGACGCATGGGAGTACATCCGTCTCCTGTGCCGCGCGGGGCAGACCCTCCTCGCGCCGTTCGGCTACACGGAGCTGAAGCTCCTCGAGATGTGCAAGGACCTCGGCGGCGTGTCGATGCCGTCCTCCGACGCGGGGATCCACGTGCAGGAGGACTACAAGTCCCGTGGGCACAGCCGAGCCCGCGGCGGCGTCGGGTACAAGCGCCCGTGGACCGTCATCGAGGTCGAGGACGCGCCCTCAGAAATCCCCGAGGAGCTTTGACCCCGGGCGCGTTGTCCGGGACGTGTACGCGGTCGGGATCGACCTCGCATGGTCTCCCCGGAACCCGACCGGGATCGCGGTCGCCTCCCTATCGAATGGGGGATGGCGCCTCCGGCGCGTGACCGCGGACCCCGTGTCGAACGAGGAGATCCTGGCGGAGATCGAGGGCGCGGTCGGAGAGGCCCCCGCAGTCCTCGCGATCGACGCGCCCCTCGTCGTCCCACATCGGACCCGGGGCCGCGACGGCGACCGGATGATCACGAGGGTCTTCGGGCCGTACGACGCCGGGGTGTACCCCGCGACGAAGCGGACGATCGGACGCTACGGCGGCGCGAGGATCTGGCGCCTCGTCGACGACCTCACGGAGCGTGGCTTCCTCCACGACTGCCGGATCCCTCCCGGGCGCCCGGGGCGCTACGTCTTCGAGACGTACCCGCACGCGGCGACCGTCGCGCTGTTCCGCCTCCCGCGGATCCTGAAGTACAAGGCACGCCAGGGACGGACGAACGGAGAGAGGATCGAGGCGTTCCGAGAACTCGAGCGACGCCTCCGGAGCCTCCGGAGGTTCGAGCCGGCGCTCGACGGCGTGGGCACGCATTTCATCCGGGACGTCGGGTCCTGCCGGGGCGCGGGCCTCAAGGATTACGAGGACCGTCTGGACGCGATCCTCTGCGCGTACATCGCAGCGTACTACTGGACGTGGGGCACGAGGCGGTGCGCGATCTTCGGGAGCCTCGAGGGCGGCTACATCGTGACGCCGTTCAGCGGGGAGCTCGCCGCGCGCGTGCCCACGGGCGACCCCGTCGTCACGTACGAGCCTCGGCGTCCCTGAGCGGACCTCACTCGACTGCGAATGGTTCTTCCTTGAGTCCGCCTGCGGCCTCGACGAGCCTCGTCACGCGCTGCTCCGCCTCCGCCAGGACCTTGTGGCAGCGACGGTACAGGGCGAGGCCCTCCTCGAACGCGGCGAGGGCGCGGTCGAGGGGCACGTCCCCTCGCGACAGCTCCGCGACCTTCACCTCGAGGGCCGCAAGGGCGTCCTCGAACGAGAGATCCTCGGTCATGGTACCTCCTTCCGATCGACGTGAACGTGAACCCGGCCGTCCTGGAGGCGGACCACGAGGGGCTCCCCGGCCTCGATCGTCTTTGCGCACGGGAGGATGCCCCCGTCCGGACGGGAGACGATCGCGTAGCCCCTGCGCAGGGTCGCGAGCGGACTCAGGACGTCGAGACGGCGCCCGAGGGACTCGAGCCGTTCCCGTGCCCGCGCCACCGCACGAGTCCCGGCCGCGAGAAGGAGGGAGGCCGCGGTGCCCAATCGAACCGAGTCGGCCTCGACCTCGCGACGCAAGCCGGCCGGCGACAACCGTTCCCTGATGCGCGCGACGTCGGTCCAGCGCTCGCGGAGGACCGCCAGAACGGACCGCGCGAGCGCGTCCCGATGCGTGCGGAGGCGTGCCCGCAGCTCCGCCGCATCCGGGGCCGCGATCTCCGCGGCCGCGCTCGGCGTCGGGGCACGCACGTCGGCGACGAAGTCCGCAATCGTGACGTCCGTCTCGTGACCGACCGCGCTCACGACGGCGACCGGGCACGCAGCGATCGACCGCGCGAGCGCCTCGTCGTTGAACGCCCACAGGTCCTCGAGCGACCCGCCGCCCCGCGCGAGGACCACGACATCGACGCGGTCTCCCAGGGCCCGGAGGGCGCTCCGGAGCTGTGCAGGGGCCTCGGACCCCTGGACGGAGGACGGGGCGACGACGACGTCCGCGAGGGGCCAGCGGCGCCGGAGGACGACGACGATGTCGTGCACGACCGCGCCGGACTCCGACGTGACGACGCCGATCCGCCGGGGGAATCGAGGCAATGGCCTCTTGCGCGAGACGTCGAATAGGCCATCGGCCGCGAGCCGCTTCCGGGTGCGCTGGAACGTCGCCCAGAACGCGCCGATCCCCGCGGGAGTGACCGCGCGGACGACGAGCTGAACCTCCCCCTTCCGGGTGTAGAGGTCGACCTCCCCGGACGCGACGACCTCCATGCCGTCCTCGAGTACGGGCGCGGCGGCCTCGGCTTCGTCCCGGAAGAGTACGCAGGCGACCTGCGCGGTCGCATCCTTCAGTGTGAAGAAGACGTGCCCCGCGGGCGTCCGTTGGACGTTGCTCGCCTCGCCACGGACGAGGACGCGGGAGAGGATCGGGTTCCCCCGAAGGGTGTCCCTCAGGAGCTGCGCGAGCTCCGTGACCGTGAGGGACCGCGGTGCGCGGCCGTCCGCTTCGGGAAGGATTGCGAGAGCCTCCATCGTCCGCGGAGGGAATCGAGAGGACCGACCGTATTTCAACGGCGCCTGGAGAGGTGACCGAAAGTGCTCGCGCGCGGATCACGTGCGGCCGAGGAGGTCCTTCGCGCTCACGAGCGCATGGAGGCGCACGCTGATCTCCGCGAGGGCGATCTTGCCGCCCTCCTCGCGGTCGACGACCGCGACGATGTCGTCGATCATGGCGCCATGGTGCCGCAGGCGCTCGATCGCGCCGCGCAGGGTCCCGCCAGTCGTGACGACGTCCTCCACGAACAGGACGCGGTCGCCCTTCGAGAGCTCGCCTTCGAACTCCTTCCGGGTCCCGTGCTCTTTCGACGCCTTCCGGACCATGATGTACGGCTTCCCGGACGCGAGACTCGCGGCCGCGGCGATCGGCACGGCACCGAGCTCGACGCCCGCGATCCGGTCCGCATTGGCCGCGTACGCGGCAACCGCCTCCCCGATCATCCGGAGGAGGTCGGGTCGCGTGATCGCCCGCTTGATGTCGATGTAGTATGTCGACGTCCGTCCGGAGGCGAGGGTGAACGTCCCGAACTGAAGCGCACCGGAGGCCTTGAGCCCCTCGATGAACGCGGCGCGGTCGAACTCACCAGGGCTCATGCTTCCTCCCCATGCGATATCCGAGGATGTTCACGGCGCGATGGAGGGCCGGCGTAATAACGATGATGGCGAGGAGGCCGAGGAGCCCATCTCCCGCGAAGAACCGCGGGACGGACCACGCGGGCAGCAGGGCGATCGCCCCGAGGGCGCCGAGCACGAAGTCGTACTGGTCGAGGCCCGGAGCCTTCGCGCCCCGCGGCCTGTGCAGGCGCCGCTTGACGAACGCCCCGCACAAATCGCCGAGGAGCGCACCCGAGGCGAGGAGCGCGGACGCGAGGAGGGCGGTGCCCGGGGGACCGAAGGACCCCGAGGGAGTGATGAGGCCCGCGAGGGTCGAGAGGGCCAGGCCGACGACGGCTCCCCCCGCGACCCCGCCAGCGAGGCCGCGCCAGGTCTTCCCGTCCCCGAACACGCGCTCGCCGTCCGCGAGCGTGCGCCCGAGGTCGATCGGCGTCCCGCCGCCGAAGAGGACCGCGCTCGGGTTCGCGAGGAACGCGGGGAGGAAGAACCACAGGGCCAGAGGGACCGCCTCGAGGGCCATCGTCGCGGCGAAGGTTCGCCTCCGAAATATAGGTAACCCCCGGGATGGGAGGCGGGGGCTATCAACCTTGATAATTCGCACAGAGGCCTTTTATCGCGTGAGCCGGACTCGTTCGCCGTTCCATGGACCGCGTGAAGACGCACGTCCTCGGCTTCGACGAGGCGCTCGATGGCGGCATCCCGCGCGGGTCCGTCGTCCTCGTCTCCGGATCCGCGGGGACGATGAAGACGGCGCTCACGTTCTCGATCCTCTACGAGAACGTCAAGGCGGGGTCCAAGGCGCTCTATATCAGCCTCGAGGAGAACGAGGAGGACCTCAAGGCTGCGATGTCCCAGCTCGGGCTCGAGGGACTCGACGACATCGAGCTGTACGTGCTCGACGTCGGGAAGATCCGGCTCGAGCACAAGGAGGAGGAGCTCTCGAAGAACTGGCTCGACATCCTCCAGAAATACATCGAGCAGCGCGTGCGGATGAACGCGTTCGACTTCGTCGCGATCGACAGCCTCGCGGCGCTGTACAGCCTGAGCACGCTCGGCCATCCGCGCCGGGACCTGTTCCACTTCTTCGGGTTCCTCAAGGGGCTCGACGCGACGACGTTCCTCATCTCCGAGGTCCCCGCATCGGAGAACGGGCGCCTCGGCCGGTACGAGGAGGAGTTCCTCGCGGACGGAATCCTGTACCTCAAGCACTTCGAGAAGGGAGAGACGGACGTGCAGCTGAGGATGCGGTGCGTGAAGATGCGCCGGACGCGCCACGAAGCGGGGTGGTTTGCGTTGATCCGCGACGGCGGCCGCTTCCAGATCACCCGCGCAATCTCAGAGTGACGTCTTCTGGAGGAGCTTGAGGAGCGCCTCCGCGTAGCGCGCGGCAAGCGCCTCGTTCCCGAACGTCTTCGTCGCGGCGGCCCGGTTCTCCTCGATCGCCTCGACGGTCTTCGAGAGGACGCTCACCACGTCCTTGCCAGGGGCCCGACGGAACAGCGCGGCGATCGACGTCGTCTCGCCGTTCATCAGGACGAGACGGCCCACGGGGAGATGGATCACATACGTCCCCTTGCCCCGCCTCCCGGACTCCCGCTGGACCATGGACTCGACGTCGGATTCGTCGAGGTACGCGGTCTCCCCGGACTTCGCGAGGACGGCGCCCCCGCGGCGACGAATGAGCAGGGCGAGCGCGTTCGACTCCCGGCCCGTGGCCGCGAGCTCGGACCAGAACGCGGCCTGAAGGGAGAGGGCACGGAGCCGGCGTCGCATCGCGGCGATCCCCCCGCGGTCCTGGTTCCGCGAGAGCTCGCGGAGCTCCGCCTCCATCGCCTTTGCCTCGTCGGGCTTGAGGAGGTGCCGGAACGTCTGGAACTCCTGGCCGAGGGCGTCGATCTCGGACGTGGCTTGGGACCGGGGCACGTCGGGCATAAGGGCCTCCGCAGGCGCGGGCGCGCGGGACAGCGTCGGGTTCTCATGCTCGATCAGGTCCACGGCCTCTGCGATGCTCATCGTCGGATGCCGGAGCATCGCCTCCATGACGACATTGCCGTGGCCTTCGAGTTCCCAGCGCAGCAGCTTCAGCGCTGCCTCGTCGCGCTTCGCCATCCCTTCTCGGACGAGGGTCAAGGGGCTTGGCCTACAAAAGCGTTCCCCCGGAGGCGCGGGCGTCCGACACCGCCGGGAGGCCGCGTCCCGCACGGATGAATATCTGCGACGATAACGAAGACGCCACCGCTTTATAATGTGGCGTTCGTGGACGGAGGCGCATGGAAGTCGAGCTCCCCGTTGTCCAGACGTACGTCGACGGTCTCGACAAGATCCTCGGAGGCGGGATCCCGAAGGGCGCCACCGTTCTCGTCGCGGGAACCCCGGGGACGATGAAGACGTCCCTCATCCTCTACGTGATGAACGAGAACGCGAAGCGCAACGGGTCGAAAGGGCTCTACGTGAGTCTCGAGCAGGACGCGGACAGCCTGCGGACGGGCGCGGCCCGGATGGGGATGGCGGACCTCCAGGAGTCGCGTGTCTACATGCTCGACATGGGCCAGCTCCGCCGGGGCCTGTTCCGCGCGGAGGGCTCGAAGGACTGGGTCACGATCCTCCTCGAGATCATCAAGGAGGCCGTGTCCTCGAGCGGGTACGACATGCTCGCCCTCGACAGCCTCGAGGCCTTGTACGCCCTCGCGGAGCTGAAGACGCCGCGCCGGGAGATGTTCCACCTCGTCGCCGCGCTCAAGGAGCTCGGGCTCACGACGTTCCTCATCGCCGAGACCCCGTTCGGCGCCTCCCGGCTCACGCAATGGGGGGAGGACTTCCTCGTCGACGGGATCCTCCATCTCCGCCAGGTCGAGGTCGGGGAAACGGAGACCCAGCTCCGACTGCGGTGCATCAAGATGCGGTACATGAACCACGACCGCACGACGCTCGCCCTGAACCACGACGGTTCGAAGTTCTTCGTGAGCAACGTGATCTCGCGAAAGAAGTGAGCCGGCGGCCCGAGGCCGCCGCGTGATGTTTGTCTCCTAGACCGGAGGCGGTGGAGCCATCGGCGGCGCGCCGGGCATCGCGGGCGGGGCCAGCGGCGCGGGGATCAGGCGCCTGTTGAGCCGGTCCCAGGCGATGTAGTTCGCGGCCGCGAAGAGTGCGGCCGAGATCACTCCGAGGTACTCATAGCTCGAGATGGTCGCGAGGAATGCTTCAAGGGCGCGCGGGTCGACGGTGCCACCGGTGAAGAGCCCGTTGAGCAGCGGCAGGAGGATAAGGAAGATGGCGACCTCGACGCCGACGCTCGCGCCATACCCGGCCCAGAGGAGGACCCTGCCGAGGTTGCTTTGGAGCTCATAGGTGAAGAGGACAGAGGCGAGGCCGGAAACGGCGGTGAGGATGATCGCCCCGATGAGGAGCGTATTCAATGCCCCCAGGACCGTCGCCGGATCCGGTGTGACGAACGACCCGAGCGTCGCCGCGACAACGAGGATCGCAAGAACAACGGCTCCCACGATTCCGACGAGGAAGAGGACGAGGGAGAGAATCACGTTACGGCTGTGCTTCGGCCCGAAGGCCTTGCGGCCGAGGATGACGAGGATCGCGCCGATGAGGAGGAGGAGCCCGCCGATGAGCCCAATCGACGCGAACGGGATCCATCCGATGAGCGTACCCACGAGCAGGAGGAGGATGCCGGTCTTCGTCCGGTCGACCTGTCGTGCCCGCTCCGCCTCCCACATCCCCGCATAGCCGTAGCCGGGCGGCGGCATGTACGCGGGCGGGGGGATGTACCCGGACGGGGGGAAGGGCGCAGGCGGGGCGACGGGCCCGGATGCAGATCCCTGGGCCGGGGGCGTTGCGGACGCAGGGGTCGCGGTGATCGCAGAGCCGCAGTTCGTGCAGAACTGGTACCCAGGCTGGTTCGCGAATCCACACTTCGGGCAGACGTTTGACGCAGCCAAATGCAGCGCCTCCGGCCGCGCGGATGGAGTGCCGCGTGGAAATAGCTTTCGGGGAGAGCAAAGGCTTACGTCGCCGGCGAGGTGTGGTCTATCCCGTGGTCACGCCGGGTGGAATCGACCGCTGGATCTCCTTTGAGCTCGGCCGGCTCAATGCGGGTCTCGTGACGGAGAGGAAGACCCTTGCGCGGCTCCGCGAGGAAGCCCGGCCGACGTGCCGCACGCGGGAGGGCTACGAGCATGGGTTCGATCCCGCCGCCCTCGACCGGCTCGCCTCCGTCCTCGAGTCCGGGGAGAGGGAAGCCCTCCGGCTCCCGATCACCCCTTTCGTCAGCGGC
>Ga0209521_10002437_pt1 | contig 15187 bp, 12 predicted proteins | sample Rifsed19ft4_FD_184016 | JGI IMG/M metagenome (GOLD analysis project Ga0209521, IMG submission 184016) | Soil microbial communities from Rifle, Colorado, USA - sediment 19ft 4 (version 2) | ecosystem: Environmental > Terrestrial > Deep subsurface > Rock core/Sediment | place: Rifle, Colorado...
CAGGCATTGCGGATCGTGTGGAGGTGCAGGTGGCGTACGCCATCGGCGTCGCGCACCCACTCTCAGTGAATGTGGAGACCTTTGGTACAGCGAAAATCGCGGATGAAAAGATCGCCGCGCTCATCAGCGAATTCTTTGACCTGCGTCCCGGGGCGATCATCCGTGACCTGGGCTTGCGCAAGCCGATCTATCAGAAGACTGCTGCTTATGGCCACTTCGGCCGCGACGATATCGAGTTCCCATGGGAACGGACAGATAAGGCGGAAGCTTTGAAGAGTGCCGCGGGGTTGTAGTCTCGATACGGGCGTTGCGCTGGTTGAGTAGTCCCGAAGGGACGTACACTTGCACCTGCACGCAAGTGCAGGTGTCGAAACCCGCAACGTCCTACTCGACCACCGTTTTGTTAAAGAAAAAGCGCTTCTGAGAAATTCAGAGGCGCTTTTCACATACAGATCTATTGAATAGGAATGGCATTCACTGCGATGCCAGATGGCATCTTGCGCCGTTAGGCTGAGATTTCTTTCTGAGGCAGACTCAACATAACTACCTTCCGAGTCACCAACGCCGCGTTTATCGTAAGTTAGAATCGCAATTCCCTGGCTTGCCATGAATGCGCTCATTTGCTGGTTGCCAAAATTATCTTTTGTCCCAGGCTCGGAACCATGCAGCATCATAATGGCTGGATATGGGCCTGGAGTGGCGGGGAGGGTGAGGAGACCCGTCAGGTTGGCGCCGTCTTCACTTGTGAATTGAATTCTTTTTTTTGCACCCACATGTGCATGAAATAAGTGTGGTTTAATACCCTTGTGACCTTGAAATCTGCTCTTCGTGCCACGATCTATCAAGCTGAAAAAAAATTCCAACGTATTCGCTTTGCGTCCTTGTCCGTTCCGCAGGATGGCTGGCCGATTTTGCTCGGCGTTTCCTTTCCAAAAAGCGGCACACATTTGCTCGATCAAATTTTGCTCGGCTTCTCGAAGGTCGCGCCATTTTCCCGCCGCCTGCATTCGTTCTATGCGGAGTACGAAGGCGAAAGCGGACGCAAGCGCGCGCCCGAACAAGCCCTGGCATGGTTGGATTCTCTGGGTCCGCGCGATATTGCTTCTGCGCATCTCTTTGCACGGCCTGACGTTCTTGCCCGCGTCAACACACCTGCATTCATCCCTTATTTCATCTTTCGTGACCCTCGCGACGTAGTCGTCTCACATGTTTTTTATGTGACCGACATGGAAGCGCGGCATGTCCATCACGATTACTACGCCTCACTTCCAGATTTCGACTCGCGCCTCAAGGTTAGCATCCTCGGACGTCCTGACTCCGATGCCCGCCCTGAGCGCAGTCGAAGGGTGGAATTTCCCGACATCGCTGAACGCTTTGCTCCCTACCTTGGATGGCTTGAGCAGCTCTCTGTAATGAAGATTTATTTTGAGGATCTGATCAACGACCGCGCCGCGACTCTCAACCGCATCCTTGACCATTTCCTCGCCCGCGTCCCGCTTCATTTATTATCCCCGAAGGGCGCTCCCCGACAATTGATTCTGGATGCCCTGGAATCGTCCATCAACCCGGGCAAATCCCCGACATTCCGTTCGGGAAGGACTGGCGAATGGAAAAAACATTTCACGGAGGAACATAAGCGTACGTTTAAGGATGTAGCAGGCGATTTGTTGATAAAGCTGGGGTATGAGAAGGATAATGACTGGTAGCATGTCATTGCGAGGGAGCCGCGTGGCGGCGACCGAAGCAATCTCAGGTAACCTGCAATTTTGTGATTGCATGAAAACACGAGATTGCTTCGTCGGGTTTTCAACCCTCCTCGCAATGACAGATGAAATCATATGAACTGCTCCATCGTCATCCGCGCTTACAACGAAGAAAAATACATCGGACGTTTGCTCGAAGGGATCCGGCAGCAAACGCTCAAAGATGTGGAGATCATCCTCGTCGATTCCGGCTCGACTGATGCGACCATCTCGATTGCCGAATCATTCGCGGCGCGGATCGTGAGAATCCCATCGGATGAGTTTACGTTTGGGCGGTCGCTCAACTTTGGAGTCCGGGCCGCGACGCGCGAATTTGTCGTCATTGCCAGTGCGCACGTTTATCCTGTCTACCCTGATTGGCTGGAGTCGCTCCTAAGTCCATTTGAAGATGAGAAAGTAGTGCTGACCTATGGAAAACAACGCGGCCCCGAACCCGTAAAGTTTTCGGAACAGCAGATTTTTCATCAGTGGTATCCCGATGTCAGCAAGCCGCGGCAGGCGACCGCCTTCAGCAATAATGCGAATGCCGCCATCCGAAAGAGTTTGTGGGAGAAGAATCCTTACGATGAAACGTTGACAGGACTGGAAGATTTAGCCTGGGCAAAGTGGGTGAAGGAGCAGGGATATGATATTTCCTATGTGGCCGAAGCGGAAACTATTCATGTTCATAATGAAACAGCGCGCGGCGTGTTCAACCGTTATCGCCGTGAAGCCATGGCTTTCAAGCGGATTTACCCTGAGTCGCATTTCAGCGTATATGATTTCCTGCGCCTGACTGCGATGAATATTCTAAGTGACTTGTGGCACGCAGCGGGCGAACGCGTGCTATGGAAAAACATCGCGTCCATATTCTGGTTCCGGTACATGCAATTTCATGGCACGCGCATGGGCTATCGCGAGTCGGGTCTGCTTACGCCGCAACTGCGCGAGACGTTTTATTATGCGCGTGAGAGAAAGCCCAAAGAGGAGATGAAGAGGGATGTCGAGCCGATTCGGTATAATGAATGAGATGAACCTTGTTGCCCTCGTTCCCATGTGTCCCCATAACCAAGGCGTTCGGGCAGCTTCTGCGAAACTCCCTTCATAAGCACATCGACTGATGAGTACAACGGTTGAATTGAAGAAAATCAAGTTCAGTACGGTAATTTCGTTACTGATCCCATTGCTATTGTTCTGGGTCGTGTTGATCTTTAGAATCCCGTATTCCGTTACTTTCCGCTTCAATACCTATTCATTTGGTTTGTTTGTTATTATCCTGCTGCTCTATTATTTATCCCTGCGCTTGCGAGGCAATGTTGGAGTTTTAGCTGGTTTTGGATTAACGATGCTGCTTTTTGCCCTGGCGCTTTCCTATAAATGGACATCCGGATTTTCGGACAACTTCATGATCGGGGGTCTGCTGCCTTATAAAGATGCCAAGAATTATTATCTGGGTGCTGATCTAATTCTGCACGGGCTGCCCATGGAAAAAGTTGGACAGGCACTTGAAAGACCATTGTTTCCAGGCTTTTTGTCTTCCATTCTTATGCTAACAGGTCAAAACCTGAAGATTGCACTGGCGATCATTGTGCAACTGGCAGGGATTGGGCTTTATTTGTCGGCGCGGCAGATCAGTCGTTCAATGGGAGCATTATCTGCAAGTTTGTATATCACCTTTATGTATTTCTATATACAGCCTTTGATTGGATATACCCTCAGTGAAGTACTCGGTTTTACGCTGGGTTGTTTTGCATTTTTATTGATTTGGTGTGCGTCACATAACCAGAAATGGTTTGATCTACTCCTTGGTTTAATTACTCTCCTGGTGGCTGTAAGCGCGCGGGCTGGCGCTTTTTTTATCTTTCCCATGCTGGTTATATGGGCGGGCTGGATTTTTCGGGGAGAAAAACGCTTTTCAATGAAGACGGCCGCCGGCGCCTTTATCGTCATTTTGGTTGGATACTACCTGGTAAATGCAATTTACGCTCGATTACTTGGCATTCCGCCAGGCTCCGCTTTCGGGAATTTCTCGTACGCACTGTATGGACAGGTGAGAGGCGGGACAGGTTGGCATAGCGCGATAGAGGAATTGGGGACCCGGGATCCAGATCTTGTTTATCGTGCTGCACTGCAATTTTTCCTTGAACATCCGCTCAGCCTTTTTATTGGACTTGCAAAGTCCTATCGGGATTTCTTCCTGCTGGGAGATCGAAGTATTCTTCCATTCGGGGGGTACAGTTGGCAAAATTGGCCGAATGTAGTCCTTTGGATGGGAATACTGATACTGCTTATTCGGGGCTTGGTCCACTTGGTCAAGGATGTTCGCTCGAACCTCTCATCCCTGCTCATTGCTGGTTTTGTTGGCATTATTTTGTCCATCCCGTTTCTTCCGCCCATTGATGGTGGAGCGCGGTTCCATGCCAGCACGATGCCTTTCTTTTTTATAATCCCCGCAGTTGGCCTGAGCCAGCTTACAAAGGAGTTGGAGCAGAATTTCACTTCGACGAACGATTTGCATGGAGAATTGATTGCATCTCGTTCCGCGTCCATCGTTTTGATCGCTCTAACACTCATTGTACCGATTGGGGTTCATTCTCTTGGCCAAAAACCCGCTTATACTATGCCATCCTGTCCATCTCAACAAGAACCCTTTGCCATGGCAGTCCATCAGGGATCTTATATCGACCTTGTCAGGGATGGAACGGCTCCATGTGGGTTCGTCCCTGAGGTTTGTTTGAGCGATTTTGAAAAGAATAATACTGAGCAGGCGATTGATGATTATTATCAGGAATTGTTGTTACTTACAAAAAACAATGATACGAATGTCAGGATAATACCTGCCATTGATCTGGTTAATGAGGGTTTCCATTATTTTTATATTTCCCACAGCAAGATCCCAGGCGATTTATCAGACAACCTGGTGACAGGTTGTGCCGTTGAGATTAAAACAAAAAATCAGAGCATTTACGAGATAGAATCAGTAAAGATTAATGAGGAGTGAATGCTTCACAGTCCTATCAAATGAAAAACTCCAAACTTGCCGCCCTCGTTCCCATGCGTCACCACAGCCAGCGCGTGCCCGGCAAAAACTACCGCCCGCTGGCAGGAAAGCCCCTTTTCCACCATATTATCGAAACGCTGCTCGCCGTTCCTGAGATCGATGGGATCGCGGTGGATACCGACTCCGAGCCGGTGATGGATGGTCTAAGCCGGCACTTCCCGCAAGTGAAAATCATCAGCCGCCCCGAAAATTTGCGGTCGGATGCTGTGCCGATGAACGATATTCTGATCTACGATACGGATCAGGTGCAGGCGGGTTTCTATTTGCAGACGCACAGCACGAATCCACTGCTCAAGCCTGAAACTGTCTCGCGTGCGATCAAAAGCTTCCTGGCTGATTATCCCGCCCGGGACTCACTCTTTTCGGTGACCCGTTTACAGACTCGACTCTACGACCAGAATGGACGCGCCATTAATCATGACCCTGAGGTCCTCATCCAGACCCAGGATCTGCCCCCCGTTTATGAAGAGAACTCATGCCTTTATATCTTTACCCGCGAAAACCTCCTCAAGCGACATCACCGCATTGGCGAAAAGCCGATGATGTTTGAAATTGATGCAGATGAAGCCTGGGATATCGATGCAGAGCTGGATTTTGAGATTTGTAATTTTCTCCTATCAAAGTTAGAGAATAAATCTTGAAAAAGAAGTTTCAGTCGTTTCCGTGGTATTCGATTCTATTTGCCGTTTATCCTGTCCTGGCTTCATTGGGTCATAACATAGGTCAGGTGGAGTATGGCGTTGCTTATCGGGCGCTCCTGGCGAGTATTTTGATCTCTGTCTCCTCTGTTCTTATCTTATATTTGCTGCTTCATGACTGGGGGAAAGCCGGTATTCTGACTGTCTTATGGTTCGTGGCTTTTTTCGTATACGGAAATGTTTTTGAGCTCGTAAACGGGCTGGAGGTCACTGGAGTGATCACCAGACGGCATACTTACTTTATGGTCGTCTGGTTGGCCTTGTTCCTGGGGCTCGCCTGGCTGACCCTGAAGGGTTCATGGCAAACCGCGTTGTTCCCCTTTTTGAACACAATGAGTGTAGTGCTTGTTGTTTTCCCTTTATATCAGCTGGTCACATATCAATATGGCATCTCGAAGAGAACTCAGATAATTCCTCCTGAGATTTCTGTTCCTGTTCAGTCAACTGAAACCTCTCCTGACATTTATTTCATTATTCTGGATATGTACGGGCGGAATGATGTGCTTGCCAAGGAATTCGGCTATGACGACGGGTTCTTTCTCCAGCAATTGAAAGACATGGGCTTTTATGTGGCATCCTGCAGCCAGAGCAATTATCATAGCACCGCATATTCACTTTCCGCGACCTTGAACGCAAACTATCTGAATGCTCTCAGTGCTCGATTTACCCCGGAAAACAAAGACATCACTCTCATGTGGCATCTGATTCAAAACAGTGCTGTCGAAACCGTGCTGAGGCAGCACGATTACAAGATTGTTGCGTTTGAAACAGGCTACGAGTGGACCGAATGGGAAGATGCAGATTATTTTTACTCCCTGCGGTCCACCAAGATCAATAGTTTCGAGGAATTGCTGTTGAGGAATTCATTCCCGGCTGTTTTCTCTCAGAAAGGCTACCTCAGCGAATATCTTCTGACTGCAGACCAGAGGAGACATGATTTAGCGCTGTATGTTCTGGATGAACTGGAAAATGTATCGCTTCTTCCCGGGCCCAAGTTTGTATTTGTTCATCTGGCGATCCCGCACCCCCCGTTTGTGGTGGGGCCCAATGGCGAACTTGAGGTCATCCCGCCGCATTACGAAAACAATGCAGACTACTATTTGAAGGATGAATATAAGATAGGCTACCGAAACCAGCTGGCTTTTCTCGATATGCGTATGCCGCAGGTATTCGAGACAATCCTCGAAAACTCTGTCCGGCCTCCTGTGATCATTGTGCAGGGCGACCATGGTCCTCGCTTTGTGAAAACAGACAAACAATTGGATATTCTGAGCGCCTATTATTTCCCGGAACCCCGGCCTGAACTATATGCATCCATCACCCCGGTCAATAATTTCCGTATCATCTTCAACACCTATTTTGGGGCATCGCTCCCTTATCTTCCTGACAGGAGTTATGCATCCAACCTTGATAAGCCATATGATTTTAAAGAGATTCCCAACAACTGCACAACCGAGGGTGATTGAGATGAACGGGCAGCAGCATCCCGCGTGAAGATAGTTCAGACTTGAAAGCTTCAAGGATTGCAAAACTTTGAGAAAGTGGTTCACTCCTCCCTGGTATCCCATTGTCTTTAGTATCTACCCTGTCCTGGCACTGCTTGCCGCGAACATCGGGCAGGTCAAAGTCGATATTGGACTTCGACCCATATTTGTCAGCCTCTTGATTGGGGCCTTTTTATTTGGATTGCTGTTCCTGTTCCTGCGAAATGCATATCGCGCCGCGTTTCTTTCCACGCTCTGGCTGGCTTTATTTTTTTCCTACGGGCACTTGCATATCTTTCTCAGTGAAAAATACCCAGATGTTGGTTTCACCCGGTGGCTGGTTGGGGTCTGGGTGGTTCTGGCGATTTTCTTTTTCTGGTGGGCAACACGACCGGGTATCTCTTTTATCGATTCCGCAAGGACGTTGAACGCGCTCGCGCTTGGGCTGGTGATCGTTTCCCTGGTGCAGATCAGTTTGGGATCCGAGAAAAGAGGCGCTCACTCCCTCGGCACGAAAAATGCCCCTGTACAGGAACTGGTGCGTCCGCAGAATCCACCCGACGTGTATTACTTCATCCTGGATTCTTATGGCCGTGATGATTTGTTGAAGCAAGCCTATGGATATGACAACAGCGAGTTTGTTGATGGGCTGCGTGAGCGCGGATTTTATGTGGCAGAATGCAGTCAAAGCAATTATGTGCGCACTGAAATTTCGCTGGGATCCACGTTGAATCTGTCGTATTTGCAGGGGTTGGACGCCGCATTCGTGCCTGAGAGCACCCGCCGCCGCGTCTTATGGGATTCATTGAAGCACAGCGCGGTCCGGTATAACTTTGAGAGCATGGGTTATAAGACGGTTGCATTTGCAACAGGTTTTGCGTGGAGCGAGTTGGAGGACGCAGATGTGTTCTATACACCGCCTCCATTTTCTGCGGGACTGAGTGAGTTTGAAACACTCTTCATGCGGACGACGCTCGCGCTTCACGCGCAGGATCTTGGCTGGGTGGACGGAGATGAGATCATGGGACAAAACTTCCGCAATCGCACTTTGCTCGTGTTCGATAAAATCGACGATATCGCGCACATGCCCGAGCCAACGTTCGCGCACGTTCATGTCATATCGCCGCATCCGCCCTTTGTGTTTGGACCAAATGGTAAGCATACGTACCCGCCTGATTTCTGGAATGAGAATCGGGAGTATCCTTCTGATCTATACGCGCAGGGATATCAGAATCAGTTGACATTCCTCAATCAAAAAATGCTCGAAGCAGTGGATACACTCCTCACTGAATCCGAGACGCCGCCGATCATTATTTTGCAGGGAGATCATGGCCCCTGGCTCCAACCCAGAAATAAGCGATTTTGGATTCTAAATGCATATTACCTGCCGGGTCATAACGATGACCTTTATCCAACAATTTCGCCGGTCAATACCTTTCGCGTGATCTTTGATGCCTACTTCGGCGGCAGGTATGATATGCTCCCGGATGTCAGTTATTTTTCACCTGTGCCAAATTTGTATGAGTTCTCTGAAACCTCCTATCCGTGCGAAAAGTGACCTCTTGAAAGGGTCTGCTGGAATGGCTAAGTCAACATTGTTCCAAAAAATCCGATGGATGCCAGCGTATCCACTCTTCCTCATTGCCTATCCGGTGCTGGCTTTGGTGGGAATTAATATTAATGAAGTGGAACCCAATGTGCTTTGGCGTCCATTGGTCGTGCTGTTATTTATTGCATCACTATTGTTGATTCTCTTTCAGTTTGTATCGCGGGATTGGCATCGTGCAGCGCTCGCGCTCGCCATCCTTATCTTTCTGTTCTTCAGCTATGGGCATGTTTACTTTTATTTGAAAAAAATAGAAGTTGCCGGTTTTATCCTCGGCAGGCATAGGCAAATGGTTCCGCTCTGGGTAGGGGCTGGCGTGCTGGCAGTCTGGTGGGTGATGCGCAAGTTGCGGAACCCACGATCATTTACACCGGTATTGAATTTGGTCTCGATCTTTTTATTGATCTATCCATCCTTCCAAGTCATTTCATACACCATCAAGAGGGAAAAAACGGAAAGGGCCGCCTTGGAATCCGCGCAGACGAAAGGTGCTTCTTTGCCTTTAGGATACGCCCCCGATATCTATTACATTATCCTGGATGCGTATGGGAGAGAAGATGTGTTGATGGAAATGTTCAATTATGACAACACTCCTTTTTTGCGCTCTCTTGAATCCAGGGGCTTTTACGTCGGCAAATGCTCGCAAAGCAACTATGGGCAGACCATGCTCTCGCTTACCTCATCGTTAAATCTCGATTACCTCGATTCATTGACGAGTTCGTTAACTCCCAATTCGGATACGCGCGCTCCTTTGCGTGCGCTGGGGCAATATAACAATGCCAGAAAATTCCTCGCATCGCAGGGATATAATATTGTCTCGTTCGCCACCAACTTCCCCGTCTCCGAATGGAAGAGTGCCAACTACTACCTTCGCCCGCCTCCGCAGGGAATGAGCGATTTTGAGATCATGCTTGCGCAAACTTCCGCCTGGCGCGTGCCAATGGATATGATCGATGAGCCGCCTGAAAAGAAATCCGCCGAATGGTATCGCCGCAGGACCCTCTTCGCCCTGGATCAAATGGAAAAGACAGTGCCGGATATTCCCAGCCCAAAGTTTATATTTACACACCTCGTCATCCCGCACCATCCCTTTGTGTTCGGCCCAAATGGCGAGGAACTCAACAGTATTTACTCTGGTGTGCCTGACTTTGAAGAATACAAGGTCAAATATCCCGACCAGGTGACCTATATCAACAAACGCATCACAGCCATCATAGACCTCATTTTGCAAAGCTCAAAGAATCCTCCCATTATCGTCATTCAGGGTGATCATGGCCCCGCGCCGTTCGACGTAATCGAACGCCGGATGAAAATTCTCAACGTATATTATTTTCCTGGCGACAATGATGACCTTTATCCCACGATCACACCTGTAAACACATTCCGCTCGATCTTCAATAAATACTTCGACCAGGATTATCCGCTTCTTGAAGATAAAGCTCTCTACTCCGCATACGATATTCCATATAATTACGTGGAAGTCCCGAACGATTGCAAAAGATGAAATATAAAGTCCTCTTCACCGCTCCCTACATGATCCCGGTCGTTGATCGCTTCAAGCCTGTCTTCGATAAGTACAATATCGAGCTGGTGGTTCCCATTGTGCAGGAGCGCCTGGAAGAAGCCGACCTGCTCAAATACGCCGGTCAATTTGATGGCACCATCTGTGGGGATGACTGTTACACTGCGCGCGTCATCGAAGCCTGTGCGCCGCGCCTCAAAGTGATCTCCAAATGGGGGACGGGTATCGATTCCATCGACGCCGAAGCCTGTTCCCGTTATGAGATAAAGATCGGCCGCACCCTGAACGCCTTCACCCTCCCTGTCGCAGACACAGTGTTAGGTTACATACTGGCTTTCGCGCGTCGACAGCCCTGGATGGATCGCGAGATGAAATCCGGCAAATGGGAAAAGATGCCCGGCAAGGCTCTTAGTGAATGTACACTGGGGGTGATCGGCGTGGGTAACATTGGCAAAGCCGTGGTTCGCCGCGCGCACGCATTTGGCATGAAGGTGCTTGGAAACGATATTATTGATATCGATCACGTTTTTCTTGCAGAGACCGGCCTGGAGATGACCACCCTTCCATCCCTGCTCGCGAATTCCGACTTTGTTTCCATTAACTGTGATCTAAACCCAACCAGCCACCATCTCATCAACAGCGATACACTTGCTTTGATGAAATCAAATGCAATGCTGATCAACACTGCCCGCGGTCACATCGTAGAGGAGAAAGCGCTGATCGAAGCGTTGCAGGCAAAACGTCTCGCGGGAGCCGCTTTGGATGTTTTTGAGCTTGAGCCGCTTCCACACGATAGTCCGCTCATGAAAATGGACAACGTCATGCTTGCCCCGCATAACGCCAACTCCAGCCCCGCTGCCTGGGAAAGAGTCCATTGGAACACGATCAGAAATCTGCTGGCCGGGCTGGGCTTAAAGTATGAACTTGAAGACTAGTAGCAAGCCAGCCTGGCTTCAGCATTTTCCATTGCATCCTTTTTTATTTGCTGTTTATCCGGTTCTGGCCCTGCTGGCATTTAATATTTCCGAGGTGGATTTATCATCAGGATTTCGGCCCGTAACTGTCGCATTGGTTGTGGTTGGGTTTCTGGCTTTTATCCTCCGGCTGGTTCATCGGGACTGGAGACGAGCCGCATTATCTTTAACCATTATTTTGATTTTGTTTTATTCCTATGGGCACATTTACATCCTGCTCAAGGGAGTAAACGTTGACGAATTTTATTTATTTCGGCATCGCACATTGATACTCATCTGGGTGGGAGGGGGCTTTCTTATCCTCTGGCAGGTCTGGCGTAAGCCGATTAATCTTGCAACAGCGACCTCCATGCTGAATGTGGTGGGGTTGTTTCTATTGATCCTGCCCTCATTCCAATTGGTATCTTTTTTTCTGCAAAGCCGAGCTTCCCAGGCACAAGCAGCACAAAACACACAGACATTAGAATTGGAAGCTGGAAATGAGCCTCCGGATATTTATTACATCATATTGGATGGATATGGCCGGGCAGATGTCTTGAAGGATGAATATGGGTATGATAACTCTGATTTCCTGAATACATTACGGGATTGGGGATTTTATGTTGCGGATTGCAGTCAAAGTAATTATGCCCAAATGCAGATGTCACTGGCGTCGTCTTTGAATTTCAATTATATTGATGCACTAAATGAGTTCGAACATCTTCTTATGGAAACAACATTGGCGCGGTTGGTACAAGATGAGAATAGGTTCGGTATTCAGAACGCAGATTCAGAACTGTTTCGTGAGCGTACCCTCTTTGCTTTGGATAAACTTGGTAAACTGTCATATATTAAGGAACCTAAGTTTGTTTTTGTTCATTTGATTGTCCCTCACCCCCCTTTTGTGTTTGGTCCAACGGGTGGGCCTGTTGAACCCGCGGCCGTTGGAACAACCAAGACTCGGCGGGGAGCTAGGCAATATCGTGATCAGGCAATTTATATCAGCAACCGCATGATGGAGATTGTGCCGAAGATCATCGCGGGTTCAACCAGACCGCCCATTATTGTGATTCAAGGCGATCACGGTCCCACAATTCCAAGCAGCCCGCAGCAACGCATGAGGAATCTGAATGTATACTATTTGCCAGAGGCAAATGCGCCAATCTATTCAACGATTACTCCCGTGAACACATTTCGAATCATTTTTAATACCTACTTTGGACAATATCTTCCGCTGCTGGAGGATGTCAGTTACTACTCAAATTACGATGATCCCTTTAGCTTTAAACCAGTCTCCAACTCCTGTAAGGTAAGGCAGTAGATGAAAATGCGTGAAGATCATACTGCACTTGTCAATGGCGCGGCATTGACCATTTAATGAGTATGCTGAGAAAGACACCTTTTTATCCGGTGTTATTTGCCGGGTTTTGCGTCCTTGCACTGATGGCTCACAATGTGCGTGAAATCGCTCTCAGTGATATGTGGCGTTCGTTGATATTTTCAGCGCTGTTTGGGGTAATTGTGTATGGACTGACTCGCTTGTTGATCCATGATTGGCATCGCGCCGCATTGGTGGCGCTAGCAATGCTAATTGCGTTCTTTACGTATGGGCAGATCTATAACATGCTGGAAAGTGTCAATATCGGGAACGTTCATATTTTTCGGCACCGCACTCTTTTATTCTTAGATGGACTGGCTTTGATCTACGTTATTTATTGGATAACTCGAAAGATGGAAAAGCCGGGCAGATTGACGTACTGGCTTAACTTGCTTTCGATTTATTTGTTGATCTATCCGGTTTTTGTGGTTTCTTCAAATGCCGTTCAACAATTTCTGGCGTATCGTTCCGCTTTAGGCGCCAAAGTTGTGAGAGCGCAGACCATCAACTCCGCGCGGCCTGATATTTACTATATTATCCTGGATGCATACGGGCGCGAGGATGTACTGAGAGATCAGCTTGGGTTTGACAATTCCGCCTTTCTAGCTGCTTTGCGGGAACGGGGTTTTTATGTGGCTGATTGCAGTCAGAGCAACTATCACATCACCGAATACTCCCTTTCTTCGTCGTTGAATTATGATTATCTTGACCATTTGAATGTTGATAACAAAATTGAGCGTACTGCTGTTCTCAAACGGAGTGCAGTCCGATCGTTCCTGGAGGGGCAGGGTTATCAGATCGTTTCTGCTCCCTCGGGCTGGGACATGACTGAGTGGAAAGACGCAGACGTCTACCTTGATTTTGACCGCAGTTATTCGGCATTGCCCGATTTTGAAAAACTCACGATGGACACAACCCTTCTGCGCATTGTCTCAGACTTCAACTTGTTTAACATCAACCGAATCACCGATAATAACCACCGTTCGCGTATCCTTTCTCTCCTCAATCATCTGAAGCGATTGCCCACTACGGAAGGGGACCTGTTTGTGTTCGCTCATTTTGTCATCCCACACCCACCATATAGATTTGGCCCCAATGGAGAATGGCTGGAGGGACAGCCTGAAGATTTGCAGACGGCTTATCTTGGGCAGGTAGTTTTTATCAACCGCGAGATTTTACAGGTTATCGATACGATACTTGCCAAATCAGAAACGCCGCCAATCATCATCCTTCAGGGCGATCATGGCCCTCCGCCTCAGCTTTCACCTTCCTCTGCTCAAAAAATGCCGATTTTGAATGCCTACTATTTACCCGGCGTGGATGCGGATAAAGTTTTATACTTATCCATCTCACCGGTGAATACCTTTCGTGTGGTCCTGAATTCCTACTTTGGACAGGATCTGCCTCTTCTTGAAGATATCAGCTATTATGCACCTAACGAAAATCCTGATGCACTGGAGTTAGCTCCCTACTCATGTCCGAGTCAACCGTAAATTCACAAAAGACCGTCCTGATCACCGGCGCGGCGGGTGGGATTGGCCGCGCAACCGTTTCGCTCTTCACCCAAAAAGGCTGGCGTGTCATTGGGGTGGACCGGTCTGAGTTTGGGGCTGGTTTTCCGGAAAGCGGACTTTTTGTCCAGTCCGACATTTCGCGCCCGGAAGCCATGGAAGTCATTTTTGAAAAGGCACATCAATTTACAGACAGTCTCGATGCACTCGTGAACAACGCCGCGGTGCAGGTTGCAAAACCGATCATGGAAACAACCGTCGATGAGTGGGATGCGGTCATGGCTTCCAATTTGCGCTCGGTGTTTTTGGGCGTCAAGCTCGCGTATCCTTTACTCAAGGCAAAAGGCGGCGCGGTGGTAAATGTTTCATCGGTTCATGCAATCCAGACCTCTGCAAACATCGCCGCGTATGCCGCCTCCAAAGGCGGGTTGCTTGCCCTGACGCGTGCCATGGCGATCGAGTTCGCGCCGGATAATATCCGCGTCAATGCCATACTCCCGGGCGCGGTGGACACGCCGATGCTGCGCGCGGGACTTGGGCGCGGGCACGCGGGTCATGGTGACGTGCAGGAACGGCTGGATAATCTTGCGCGTAAAACCGTGAGTGGCAAGGTTGGCAAGCCCGAAGAGATCGCTCATGCCATATACTTTCTTGCGGACAACGAACAATCATCGTTTATGACCGGCCAGGCGCTGGTGGTGGATGGTGGTGCAACGGCAAGATTGAGTACGGAATAGATGACGCTCCACCGCCGTCCTCGGCGGTGAAGGCGCCGCCCAGAGCATCGATGTAATGAAACAAACTCTAAAAAGAATCATCCCTAATCCCCTCTGGAAGTTTACTCGCGGCTCTTACGATTCGGTCAAACGCATTCCGGAACTGCCTGCCGCCTATCTTCATCCCTGGCGGCGTGAGAGCATTCGAAGACTCACTGCGTTGAAAGACATTCACAGGGGCGAGCGCGCCTTCATCATCGGCAATGGGCCTTCTCTGCGGCAAACCAATCTCTCAAAACTTCGCAATGAAATCACGTTTGGGATGAACCGCATCTACCTGCTTTTTCCTGAACTCGGTTTTCACACCACCTATTTCGTGTCGATCAACGATCTGGTCATCGAGCAATTCGCAGATGAGATCCTTGCCTTGCCCATGCCCAAGTTCCTGGCATGGCGTTCGCGCCGTCATTTTCCAGCCAATTTACCCATTACCCAATTACCGACCTTCCTTTACAC
>Ga0209521_10002438_pt1 | contig 15184 bp, 25 predicted proteins | sample Rifsed19ft4_FD_184016 | JGI IMG/M metagenome (GOLD analysis project Ga0209521, IMG submission 184016) | Soil microbial communities from Rifle, Colorado, USA - sediment 19ft 4 (version 2) | ecosystem: Environmental > Terrestrial > Deep subsurface > Rock core/Sediment | place: Rifle, Colorado...
AGCGGTCCCACACGTCGACGCTGTCGACCGTGTCGCCGCCGCCGAGGGCGGAGGACTGGACGTTGTAGCTATCCACGGCGTTGGAGGTCGTCGAGACGTAGGTCGTGTCACCGTCCGCCGAGGCCTCGTTGACCTCATCCCAGTTGGTCGGCTCGTTCGGCGACAACTGGGTCTCGTCGCCGGTGGCGTCAGGCCGGAGAATCTCCGTCGGCATCGCTAGACCCGCAGCGCCTCGGCGCGCGTCACCGTCACCCGAAGGGACGCGGCGGGAGGAGAAGGGAGCGCACCCCCCGCCGCGGCCAGCTCCGGCGCCCGCAGCGAGGCCCGCGCGACCTCGCCGAGGCGTCTCCCACCAAGACGTATCTCGCGCCGGCGGCCGCGCTCCGAAGGCTCCGTCAGCTCGTGCTTCGCCGCCCGACGCCGCAGGAACGCGAGGACGATCGCCTCGACCTCCCGCCAGCCCTCGCCGGGACCCGGATGGACGACGACGAAGTCGACGGCGACGAGCGCGCCCGAATCCTCGCGAATCTCGTACTCGAGGGCGGGCGCCCCGCCGTACTGACCGATGCTGGTGACCACGGCCTGCACTCAGCCACCCCGCGCCTTCGCCGCCTTCGCCTCCTCAAGCCAGCGCACCAGCTCGTGCACTGGCCCGGCGACGCCGGCCAGGACCATCCCCGTCACGACGACGCCGGCGCCACCCCCCAGCTCGGCGCCGAGCACCGGTGACACCAGGTCACCCGTCAGCAGCGCCAGGCCGAAGCCCACGACGAGGGAAACAGCGAGCGGCACCACCCGCCGCACATCCTCGCCCAGCAGCGGCCCAGCCGCCGCCAGCACCGTCTCAGTCAGCCGCTCCGTCGCCGCCGCCAGCACCACGAGCACTATCAACGCGCTCTCCGGGCCCACCGCCCACCTCCTTGACCTGCCGCTGCTCCTGCAGCCACTGCACGAACTCAGCCTCCGCGTCGTCGCTCCCCAGGTTGCGCGCCGCCGTCCGCCGCGAGTGGACGCCGACGCCGACCATCGAAACCTCGTCCCGCACCTCCCGCGCCCGGTCCGTCGGCAGCAGCGCGCCGAAGACGACCCGCGTCTCGAACGGCGCGTAGTCCTGCCCGCCGAACTGAGTCAGCAGCCGCAGCACCAGCTCGTCCCGCTTGCGAAACGCCACCTCGCGGATCCGCCGCTTGCGCTCGACCTTCTTGACCAGCGGGTCGAGCTGCAGCTCCATCGCGATGCCGCTTAGGGCCGAGTCCGCCTCGCCGAAACTCACCCGCGGCGACTCAGCCAGGTCATGCGCCGTCCGGTAGAGCAACTCGACGTAGTCGCGGTGCAGCTGGACGCCGCCGCCCTGGAGCAGGTCGAGCAGGTACGCCTTCGCCGCCTCCGGAATCTCCCACACAGCGCCCGGCTCGACCGCGATATCGGCAGAGTCGCGCACGTTCTCGAGGACGGCGATCGGCGAGCCCGACAGCTCCATGATCATCGACAGCTGCGAGAAGGCGCGATTAAGCTCCCGCTGCGACTCCCGCACCGGCTCCACGTCCGAGCGGCCCCAGACCGACTTCGGAACCCGCACGTTCGGGTAAACGACGTAGGGCAGGAAGCCGTACGGGTTCGGCTTCGCCTCAGCGCGCCGGCCGTCCACGAACATCTCGAACGTCTCCGCCGTCCACAGCTCGACCACCCGATGGCGCTGCCGCCGCCCGCCGACGCCAGCCGTAACCGCCGCCGGCTGCTCGTCGACAACCGCGGACGCCGCCGGCCCGCCGCCGCGCAGCAGCGCCAGCTGCTCGTCGCCCACCTCGTAGCGCTGCGCCACCCGCCACGCCCGCGACGGGTCGCCAGGCCAGGTCCACACGTACAGGCCCTGCACGTCCGGCGCCGTCACCCGCACCCGCTTCGCGTCCACGTCCCACACGACCCGAAACGCGCCGTCGCCCAGGACGGAGCAGTCGACCTCGCTGTCGAAGTCGAGGCCGCCGACGTCGTTATCCTCGTAGACCCGCCGCAGCGCCCGCAGCGCCGGCGGCTCCTCCGCCCCGTCCACGTCGGCGATGACCGACTTCACGCCGCGCAGCGTGAACGCCGCCGCCTTCTCGATCACCGCCCGCGTGTAGTTAAAGACCAGGCGCCGCTCGCGCCGACGCGCCTGCCCCGCCCACTGGCGCCCCTCGAAGAACGCCAGGTTCTCCCGGTAGCGCCGCAAGCGCTCAACGTCGAGCCGCCCCAGCGCCTGGACGACGGCGACGCTGTCAACCGCCATCACGCAACCTGCCCCGCGCCACGCGCGGCTCGCCACCGGCCATCGCCCGGACGCACAGCGCCAGGCTCACGAGGTAGTCGTCGTGCCCCTCGCTCTCCTCCACATAGAAGCGCATCACCCCGCTCGGCAGGTACTCCGCCCGCGCCCTCTCGACCTCCCGCCAGAACGTCCGATACTCCTCGCTGCCATCCGCCGCGTACACGCAGCAGCGGCCGGACCGCACCGCCGCCAGCAGCCCAAACCCCAGCTCCGACTTCGAGCGCTGCGTGAAGGTCAGCCGCTCGACCCGAGACTCGCCCAACGCCGTCTGCAGATAGACGCCGGCGGCGTCGCCCAGGCCGGTCGCGTCGACCACGACGCGCTCCACCCGCCACACCCGCCGAAGCAGCTGCAGCGCCGCCGACCACATGTCCTGCACCCGCACGCCGGTCCAAACGTAGTGGCGCACGACGTCGACGGCCAGGCGCGGCTCGTCGCCCACCCCGGCCAGAGAAAAGACGCGGCCGATCGTCAGCACCGTCGCGTCGTGCGCCACCGTTCCGCTCAGCTCGCCGCTCCCGCCCACGTCCAGGCCGGCGACGTAGCGCTCGCCCGCAACGGCGCCGTCGCCGCGCGCGTGCCCGCCCTGAAGCACAGCCAGATCGTTCCCGCTGAACAGCCGCCCCAGGCCAGGAAGCGTCTTCAGGCAGTACTGCGTCTGAAACAGCGGGTGGTCCGCGCCCAGCCGCTGCCGCTCCGCCTCCACGTAGCGCCCGTACGGCTCGCTCACCGCAGCGACGACCTGCCAGTCGTACTCGAAGTGGCGCCGCACGCCGTCCCGCCGCTCCAGCGCCAGGTGCGCCTGCTTCGCCCGCTCCAACAGGCTCGCGTCATCCCAGGCCGTGCCGTAGTACACCGTCGTCGCCGCCGTCGAAGCGGCCATCGGCCGGAACTCCTTGTCGAACTTCTCGATGTCCACGTCCTGCGCCTCGTCGACCTCCAGAATCATGTCCGCCGTATGGCCGACGACGTTCGACTCCGGCTCCGCCGAGAGGAACACCATACGCGCCGTGCCCAACGACAGCGAGTAGCCGTCCTCACCCTCGACCACCTGCCCCAGGCCCGCCTCGCGCAGCCTCATCTCCAGCCGCCGCATCGACAGCAGCGCCTGCGGCCGCAGCGTCGGCGCGCACTTCACGCCCGTTCGCCAGGCGCTCCGCGCCGCGAAGTGCGCCAGAAGCATCATCTCCAGCCGCGCCGAGGTCTCGTTCTTGCCCGCCTGCCGCGCCATCATCACCGAAAATGACAGCCCGCGGTCACGAACGACGCTGTCGGCAATCGCCCGCGCGCACTCCAGCTGGTACGGCCGCAGCGGCGGCAACGACGCCGCGGCCATCAGCCGCCCCGCAGGAAAACCGAGACTAGGCCGCCGGCAAAAAGAAGGACGATGCCGAAGAGTATCTGGTCCTGACGCCCGACGACATGCCGCAGCTGCTGCTCCACCGCGTCCATCCGTTGGCTCACTAGCGCCCGGAACGTCCGGTCGTCGTCGGCCTCGTCATCAGCGCGCTGACGCTCGAAGACATCCCCCAGCGCCTCGACCAGCTCATCCGCCTCGGGCATCCGTCAGCTCCCCCAGGCTCCGCAGCACCGCCGCCAGGTTCTCAGACAGCCCCTTGCCGGCGTTCCCGCTCAGGCGGAAGTCGATGGCGACCAGCTTCCCCAGCGTCTCAACCAGCTTCGCAAAGACCTCCGGATCGCCCTCCGGATCGCCCGCCAGCTCGGCCAGCTTGACCCGCACGAGCGCGATCTCCTCGCGCACGCCCTCCAGCTCGGCCGCAGCAGCCAGCTCCAGCTGGTCGGCCGCCGCCATCGCCCGCGCGTAGAAACCACCGACGCCGCCCAACCCGCCAGCGCCTGCCTAGACGACCACCGGTGCCCGGTTCTCAGGCCAGACGATGATCGTCGTAGCGTCGAGGATGCGACCAATAATCGTCGCAACATCCCCCGTCGTCGACGGCGCCGTCTCCGTGTACTGCCCGTTGGACGTACCCTCGGCGCCGTACACCGCGCCGCCAGGCGTCGCCCCGCTGATGCGGCCGCCGATGACCGCCGCCGCCGCCGCCTCGATTTCGTCGCCGCTGACGCCGCCCTCCAGCGCCACAAGCCGGCCCTGGATCGCCGTGCCGACAGTCGCCAGCGCCCGCTTCCAGCCGGACGAGTAACCCAGCAGGTCACCCGCAACGACCGTCCCCGCCAGCGTTACCTTCACCTTGCCCGCGAACTCCTTGATGACCCCGCCCGTCTGCGCATCGGTAAGCGCCACGTCGAACCTCCTCTAGGCGACCACGTCGCCGCTGCTCACGCCGCCCAGCCGCGCCATCGCCAGGACCGAGAACAGCGCCAGGCCGCAGTAGAACTTGCAGCGCCACCGCGTCGCGTCCTTCGTCTCCAGCGCGCCCACGCTCTCGACCTGGACGCCGCCGTTCGTCAGGCCGGACAGCTGGCCCTCACCCACCTTCAGCGCGAAGATGGACGCGCCAGTGCCGCCCGTCGCCGCCGTCACCTCCAGCCCGCCGTTCGTGATCACCTCGGTGTGCAGCTGGTGGTCGTTAACCACGATCGGGATGCCGTCGTAGAACATGACGCGCTGCCCCAGCTCGCTCGGCTGGTAGGTCACCGGCGAGGTCAGCGACCGCGCGTAGGCGCTGATGCCGCGCCGCTGCGTCCGCGTCATCATCAGGAAGTCCGGCTTCCCCGGCCGCACCGCATCGATGACCTCGTCGAGCTTCTTCAGCGACAGCGCGCCCGGCGTCGTCGTCGTGCCCATCGCGAACGTCTGCGCCGCCGGGCCCTCCTCCTCCATCGCGTGCAACCCGTCGAAGCCGAGCGCGTCGACGGCGTCGTCGCCGTACACCGCCTCGTAGTCGAAGCGGTGCGCCACCGCCTTCGCCTTCAGCTCCAGCATCACCGCTTCGAGGTCCTGCACGTTCGCCCGCGTCTGCGCCAGGAACTTGTCGACGTCGGCGTCGCCGCCGAGAATCTTCAGCGCCGCGCTCTTCTGCTCGACCGTCGGCGTCGACTCCGTCCACGTACTGCCGACGGCGAAGAACTCAGCGCCGGCCAGCGTCAGCTCCCGGTTGTACTTCAGCGAGTTGCCGACCATCTCGATGAACGGCAGCCGCTCCAGCAGCCCGGACTCCTTGACGATCGCCTCGATGACGCCCTGCCGTACGACGTCGTTCGAAAGCAGCGCCGCCTGCGCCAGCGTAAGAGCCATCAGTTACCTCCCCCGCGCAACGACAACCCGTGCGCAATCTTCTCCGCCGCCGTCATGCCCGACACGTCCGCCTCCTGCCGCTCACCGGCGCCCGCCGGCACCCGCGCCGCCGCGTCCTTCAACGCCTGCACCTCAGCCCGCACCGCCACCAGCTCGCCAGCCGTCGAAGCAGACGCCGCCTCGAGCTCCGTCACGCGCGCCTGCGCCCCGTCTCGCTCGCCTTCGGCCTGGCGAAGCTGAACCAGCGTCTCGTCGCGCACCCGCACCACCTCGGCGCGAAGACCCTCCAGGGTCTCCTCGCCCTCTCCGTCCGCCATCGAGCACCTCCTCGCCTAAACGCCGCAAAGGTTAGCACACGTGAGCAACTACGCACGGCAGCGCCACACCCCCGGCACTGGCCGCGCTCCACCCCCGCGCCGGCGCTCGCTCCGGGTACGGCGGCACCGGTATAGAGTCTTCTAAACCTAGTGGTGGCGGCGCCGCCGGCCTCCGCTCGCGCCCGCGCCCACCCCGCCTGCGGGGACGCGCAGCCAGCGCCTAACCACCCTCACCACCCCACAGCCCGGCGGGGGCAGGGCCCCCTGCTCCCCGGCAGCGGGGGCAAGCCCCCTGCACCCAGGGGCACGCAGCGGGGGACGCCCCCTGCACCCCCGTCTCTGCGCCGCCCCACCACGCGCGCCGCCTAAGACCCCTGGCCAGGACGCCTAGTCTCGCGGTGCTCAGGGCTACGACGCGCAGACCGGCGCGCGCCCCACCGCACCGCCCGGCGGCCGCCGTTGTTGCAGGTTTCTCATTAGCGGTGGCGGCGGCCGCCCGGCGCGACCCGCAGCAGCCCAAAACGCTACGTTCAATCAAAACGCGGACTCGCCTGCGGCGCTGAAGGTGCGCGCTTCGCGCGCTTTTCTCGGCTACGCCCCCTGGCCGGCAGCAGCATGGCGGCGCACAGCCTCGCGGCGGGCGCGCGGCCCGTAAAGGCTAAACCCTCCTACGTCGGGCGGCTTCGCCGGCCTTTACTGGCCGCGCCCTACGGGCTTCGCGCCCGCCGCAGGCTTCAGGGCGCCGCCGCTGCCGGCCGGGGGCTGCTCCTCTTGGTGTCCGGCTTTCGTTTGGGGGTGTCCCGTGGTTTCTCCGTCCTGCGTCTGTCTCTCGTCGCCCTGTGCGTGCTCCTGTGCAGATTGCGGCGTCGTCGTCGGCTCGCCGGCGGCGTGCACCTGCGCCCGGTGCTGCGCCTGCTGCGCCAGCCGGTCCTGCTCGTCGCGCTGCTGCTGGCTCGGCCGGCGGGCGTCGGTCCAGTCCCTCGCGCGCCAGCTTAGAGGGGCAGGCTGGCGCCAACGCTGCCCTGACTGCCGCGGGCCCCTTGCCCGCGGTGAGGGCTGCCCGATCTGCGGCTTCCGCCACATCGAGGAGGCGGCCTGATGGAGCGCGTCCTAGCCCTCGCCTTCCTCCTCCTCTTGCTCGCGCTCTCGGCGCGGCAGCAGTTCACCGCGGCGGCGCCGCAGGAGCCGTTCCTAGAGATTCCTGCCTACGGCGCCTGCATGGTGAGCAACAGCACCGGCGAGCTGCGCGTTGAGTACTGCGAGCCACGCTGATGATCACCGGCCAGCGCGTCCAGGTCTCCTACACCAGCGAGTTCAGCGGCCGCGTCGTTTGGCAGGGGCGCGGCCGCGTCGTCGGCTTCGTCCTCAGCTCGTGCTCAGACGGCCAGTTCGTCAACACCGTCCCGCGCATCGTCGTCGAGTGCAGCGACGGGCGCTTCCGCTTCTGCACTACGAACGAAGTCAGCACCATCGTCCAGGAGGTAGCAGCATGAACGAGCCAATCACCATCGTCAGGGAGCGGGAGGACGGCCACCACACCGTCCGCGCCGCCACCACGCAGGAGGCGATCGCGCTCCTCTTCGAGCTCGAGGCGGCGCTCGGCTTCAAGCCGGACAGCCCCGTCCTCGTCCGCCGCAAGGACAACGCCCTGCCCGTCCAGGCCTCCGGCGCGCCCGGCGCCTGGCGCTGCCCCGCCCACCCACAGCGCGAGCCCAAGCTCGGCCAGAACGGCGCCTACTTCTACTGCTCGGCCCGGCCAGACGGCGTCAACTACTGCACGCAGCGCTCGGACGACGCCACCAGGAGGGCGGCCTAGCCATGCCGCGCCGCAAATCCACCCTCCGCCGCATGCCCCCGGTAACGCGCGACCTCGCCAGGCTCCAGGACGAGTTGAAGTCCGTCACGCGCCGCCTCGACCGCATCATCCAGCTCGTCCAGCTGGCCGAGCTCTACGCCTCGGCGTTCATCCGCCAGAACCAGGAGAAGCCCTCATGACCGGCTTCGGACTCTGAGCCCCACGTCCGAACCTACAGAGAGAGGCCCCCTTTCGGGGGCCTCTTCGCAGAAGAGCGACGGCGGGTGCTTAGACAACGCCCCGAGGAGAACCCCAGGAAGAGGTCCCCGCCCCGCTCGGACTGCCTTAACCTACCACGCCCGCGCCCTCGCGCTCGGCAGACTTTTGGTGGAGCTGGGGGGATTCGAACCCCCTACCTTTTGACTGCCAGGCAGGTGGTCACGTGACCATTTGACTCCTAGTCAAGTGGTCACTCCGAATCCAACCCCTTGACAGCACGCCCAGGCGGGCGCTACCTTTCGGGCGCTTAGACAACCAGCCTCGAAGGGAGACCCCGCCCATGGGCGCCCCCGCGCCACCCAGCCGACCCGATCTGCTACTATCCCTGCGCCCCCCCGAGCCAAGGAGACTCACCCGCCATGAGCCTCAAGGTCATGACGCTCGTCTGGCAGTCGTCGCCCCTCACCGGCGCCGGCCTACTCGTCGAGCTCGCGCTCGCCGATTTCTCCGACGACAGCGGCACCTGCTGGCCCTCAGTCCACACGCTCGCCCGCAAGGCCCGCTGCAGCGACCGCCAGGTCCAGCGGACACTCGACCAGCTGGTCAGGCTCGGCCGCCTGCGCCGCCAGGAGCGACCGCGCGCCCGCGGCGACAACCTGACCAGCCTCTACCAGTTCCTGCTCACGCCGGAGCAGCTCGAACTTGGCGTCTAGCGCCGCGCAAATGTCACCCGATCCGTAAGAGATCTCCGAAAGCGCCGCAGCCAGGCCACCAGACGAAAACAGCCAGCCTCGCCGGCGGCGGCGACCAACGGGAGCCGGCGACGCGAGGGCCGCGCCGCCAGGCGCGAGCGGCCGCCGGGCACAAGGTACCTATTGTTAACGGTTCTATGACGGATCGGGTGACCTGGGCGTCACCCCCTGGTGACACGTGACCACCCCCCCGAACGTCCGCAGAAACGCCGACAGCGAGCTCGAAAAGCGCTGCAGCCGCTGCCGCGACTGGTGGCCGGCCGACCGCGAGTTCTACTGCAACAAGGCCAGGGGCACCCTCGGCCTCTCGCCCTACTGCCACGCCTGCGAGGCCGAACGCTCGAACATCCGCCGGCGCGCCGCCGGCGTACCGCCAAGGCGCCAGGAGCAGCCGGCATGAGGTGCGCCGCCTGCAGCCTCGACATCACCCTCGTCCCGCTCGAAGGCGGCCTAACCTTCACCGCCAACTCCGACGACGGCACGCCCCACAGGCTCACCTGCCCAAACGGCGACCGCCGGCTCCGCCGCATCCAGGAGCACGACTGCCGCTGCCCCTGCACGCCCATCGGCCTCGTCCGCTGCCAGGTCGTCTGGGACCGCGCCGGCGCCGTCCACACCTGCCTCAGCTGCAAAGGGCGCCGCTACGCCGGCCACCGCATCCACCTCACCAACGGCGACCTCGGCATCCAGGAGCGCCTCACGTGAAGCGCGTCAACACCGCCCAGGCGATCGGCGCCTTCCTCGTCAGCCGCGAAGGACGCGACTGCAGCGACCGCACGATCACCTGGTACCGCGAAATGCTGCGCCCCCTCGCCGAGGCCCACACGACCCTGCCGCGCGAGGCCTGGCAGCTCGACGCGACGCTCGCCGCCATCCGCCGGCGCACTACGAAGCGAAAGCGCCCGCCGGCAGCCGCCACGTACCTCGGCCACTGGAAGGCGATCCGCGTCTTCTTCCGCTGGATGCGCCGGCATCACGCCTGGACCGACCTCTACGAGGACATGGAGACGCCGAACCGCCACCGCAAGCTGCCCAAGGCGCTCACGAACGACCAGGTCGACCGCCTCCTCGCCGCCAACCACCACCACCAGCGCGACTACGTCATCCTCCAGACCCTGCTCGACACCGGCGTCCGCGTCGGCGAGCTCTGGAGCGTCGCCAAGGAGCACATCATCACCGGCCAGCAGCCGCACGACTGCCGCCTGCGAGTCGACGGCAAGACCGGCGAGCACCTCGTCCCAGCAAACGCCGACACGATCCGCCTCATCGCCCGCCTGCCCTATCACGACCGCTGGATCTGGACCAGCCTCACCCACCCCGGCCGCCGCCTCGCCGTCAACGGCCTGCAGCAAGCCGTGCAGCGCGCCTTCGCCCGCGCCGGCATGCGCGGCGGCCCCCACGTCCTGCGCCACACCTTCGGCACCCACTTCATCAGCAACGGCGGCAGCGTCCTCGTCCTCCAGCAAATCATGGGCCACTCGAACATCAAGACGACCCAGGTCTACATCGAGCTCGCCGCCCAGCAGACGGGCGACGAGCACGCCCGCTACTCGCCGATCTCGCAGCGCCTGCGCCTGGTCGCAGACAACAGCGCCGCCCAAGCGGCCGGGGCATCCTAGCCGCCGAGCGAATCTGAGCGAAAGGAGGAATCCATGTCAGAAACCGCAGTAGAAGACCCCACGGAGGAGCCGAAGACCAAGGAGCCGGAAGAGCCGGCCCAGGACGACGGCGACGCCGCCCAGGGCGGAAAGGAGGCCGACCCGGAACCGTCGAACGAGCCCTAGCTAACCAGAGGGCCAACATGGGCGCCGCCGAACCATGGCGGGAGCCGGCGGCGCCCACAAGCAAACGGAAGGAGCCGCACCCATGAACCCGTTCACGCCCGCGACCCTCACCATGCTCAGCAGCGAGGAGCTGCAGCAGGTCAGCTACGACTGCCTCAGCATCCTCCTCATGCGCAACCCACCCACCGGCGCCACGAAGACGACGCGCGACCAGATAAGCAAGACGCTCACCGAGCTCGCCCACATCGCCGAGATCGAGAGCGGCCGCCCGCCCATCCGCACGTTCCCCGCCGACAGGGCCCTCGACGAGAAGCCGCGCGACTCAGCCGAAGGCACCGGCCCACCCTTCGAGCTGCCGAGACGCCCGGACCGCGCCCCAGCCAATGCCTAGGGGCGGCCGCAGGCCCGGCGCCGGCGCCCCGGCCGACAACCTCAACGCCCTCAGACACGGCCGGCGCTCGCGCCAGCTGCGCGGGCTCTTCGTCGCCGCCACCCGCGGCGGCGCCCGCCGCACGATCGCCAAGGTCCTCGACGCCGCCCTGCTGCACATGGCCGGCCTGGTCAAGCGCCGCCGACGCAAAGCGCCATGAGCTCTTACCGCATCCGGACGAAGATGACCTGGGCCCGCACGCTCCAGGACCTACGCAACACCTTCCGCCTCTGGGGCGTCCAGGCCTGGGCCGCCGACCACCAGCGCGGGACGAACACCGCCACCGTGCGCTACTGCCCACCCGGCACGACCACCGCCATCGACCTAGCGATGAGCAAGCAGCCCACCCCAGAGGACAACCTGCGCGTCCTCTACCTCGCCGTCGACGCGATGCGCCTAAACGACCTGCGCGGCATCACCGACACCGTACGCGAGGCGTACCTGCAGCTGCCGGCCCCCACGACGGCGCGCGACCCCTACGAGACGCTCGGCGTCCGCTCAGACACGCCCCTCGAAGACATCGAGGCCGTCTATCGCAGCAAGGCGAAGCGCGCCCACCCCGACACCGGCGGCTCCGACGCCGAGATGCGCGCCCTGAACGAAGCAATGGACGCAATCCGAAAGGAGAAGCAAGCATGACGACCTGGAACCCGGACGCCACGCGGCGCACCGGCCCCGCCGCCAAGACCGGCTACCCCTTCGACACCACCAACGAGGCCCTCGGCGCCGTCGTCCACTCCGCCGAGGGCTACTTCGGCCCGGCGATGGACATCCTCGACGGCCCCAAACCCGTCAGCTGGCACTTCTTCGTCACCGGCCACGGCCAGCTCTTCCAGCATTACCCGCTCGAAGCCGTCACCTGGCACGCCGGCCTCGAGGCGAACCTCCGCTACGTCGGCATCGAGTGCGAAGGCGTCGCCGGCTCGCCCCTAGGCGACAGCCAGCTCCGCGCCCTCCAGGCGCTCCTGCTCTGGCTCAAGGCAACGCGCGGTTGGCCGTCCCTCAGCCGCGGCGTCACCCTCTTCGAGCACAACGAGTTCATGGCCACGGCCTGCCCATCGGGCCGCATCCCCTGGGGCGACCTCGCGGAGGCGAAGCCCGCACCCGCGACGTTCAAGCCCGGCGAGCTCGACTACCTGCGCGCCCTCATCTCCGCCGGCCAGTTCGTCCGCCTCGGCTACGACCTGCGCAACCTCCACCCGCTCGACAAGGTCTCGCTGCGCCGCATCGCGGAGCTCGCCGGCTAATGCCCCGCAGCTTCGAAATCCACCCCAGAAGCGAAGCGCCGCCCATCTTCACTTCGAAGTGGCAGGAGCTGACCGAGCCGCTGCGCAAACTCCAGGCCGACGAGGCCCTGCTCGTGCTCCTCGAACCCGGCGAGACGCCCCAGAACCTGCGCCGAGGCCTCGGCCTCTTCGCCAAAAGCCTCGGCTGCGAGACCCGGCGCGACAGTCAGGACCGCGGCATCTGGATCCTCAAACGCCACCCTTTAGACGCTACGCGATCGCACGGCGGCGCTCGCCCTGCCCGCGCTGCGCCGGCCGCCTCATGACCAACCCCGACGGAGACCGCCAGTGCATCAACTGCGGCCACGTCGTCTACCCGCCACCCCTTGAAAAGACGCGGAGCCCCACGCACAACAGACAGCGGCTATAATGCGCCCACCGTGAGCAACGCCGCCCTCTTCATCGCCGTCCTCTCCCCCTCAGCCGCCCTGGCCATCGGCGCACTGACCGCCGGCTACGGCCCCACCGCGCTCCTCAGCGCCGTCGTCGGCGCCGGCGCCCTCGCCGCCGGACTCGCCATCGGCTACGCCTGGGGCGCGATCACCAAGCCGTGAACATCAAGCGCGGCGTCCTGCGCGCCTTCGACAGCGGCAGCTACGTCGCCACCGTCCAGCTCGACGGCAGCCTGCCGACCTACGTCACGGTCCCGACCTCGCGCGCCATCGCGTCCGCCGAGATGACGGCCGGCCGCAAGGTCGCGGTCCTCTTCTTCGACGAAGGCAACCAGAACGACGCCGTCCTAACAGCCGTCTGGACCTAAAAAACGCCGCCAGCGGGCTCCAGGACGGTTCAGACTCGCTTCTACGCGCTCCCCAGGGTCAGCGTCATCTCGTAGCGCCCGCGCTTCGTCTCGTAGCGCCAGCTCAGCCCCCGCACCCGCCGCTTCGCGCTCGACAGCCCCGCCTCGGCGTCGTTGACCGTCACCACGTCCCACAGCTCCTGGCCGCAGTTGACGCCGAAGACCGCGATCTCATCGCCTCGCTCGCGCAGCTCCGCCGCCCGCAGCTCGTAGCCGGCGCGGTCGCCCGCCTCGCCAGCCGAGTCAAGGTTGAGGTCAAGCACCTGCGCGACGCGCTCGCCGGCGGCGGCGATCTCCGCGAAATCGAAGGCCTCGTTGAAGACGCCGGCGCCGACCACCCGCGCCCGGTTCACCGCCGGCCCCAGGTCGCGGTAGCGCGACGAGACGACGGCGTGGCCGGCGCCGTACTCATACTCGGAGTCGTCGGCGGCCTGGGGGTAGAGGCTGACCAGCTGGCCGCCGCGGAAGTAGACCTCGTCCGGCACCATCGCCAGCAGCCGCCGCACCGCCGTCGCGCCGCTCTCGCCCGGGTGGATCGTGAACGCCGGCTTGAAGCTGCCCATCGTCGCGCTGTAGCTCAGCGTATTTACGTCGAGGCCGGCGCGGGCGCAGACGAACAGGAGGAGCTGCGACACCGTCTTGACGTTCAGCGCCCACTCGAACTGGCGCCGCGCCCGCCAGCGGTCGAGCAGCCACCAGCCGTCCCGCGCGTTCACCACCAGGCGGCGCTCGGGACCCGTCACGTACTCCAGCGACTCGACCCAGTAGGCGCCGAGCTCCGTCGGCAGCTCGGCGCCGGCGCTCGTCCGGTAGCCGGGGTTCAGCCGCAGCCGGCAGCCGCGCTGCAGGACGCTCGGCGAGCCACCGAAGTAGTAGTCGGCGAGGGCGCCGCTCGGGTCGGCGAGGACGACGCGCGCCCGGCCGCCCCCTGAGCCGTCGACCTCGACGGAGGCCTCGACGACGTCGGCGCTCATGTCGGCGTCGACGAACGAGGGCGACTCGCCGCTCCAGACGCCGGCCGGCGCCGAGAGCCACAGGTAGCCGCCCAGGCTGCGGGCGCTGCAGGCGACGCCGGTGCCGCCCGTATAGTCGAAGGCCACCGGCTCCGACCACAGCTCCTGGTTGAAGTTCTGGCCCGCGTCCATCGTCGCGTACTGCAGCCGGTCGTACGCCTGCGTGCCGGTGTACTTCTCGACGAAGAAGAGGCGCCAGGCGCCGAGGTTCTCGACCGCCGGGTACTCGTAGCCCACGCCGCTCGCCGCCGCCGCCGTCGTCAGCTCGTGCAGCGCGCTCCAGGTGTTCGCCGCCTGGTCAACGTCGTCGCCGTAGATGCAGGTCCAGACCTTCGGGTCGAGGCTCGTCAACGCCGTGCCGCAGACCACGACCTGCCAGTCGCCGGCGAGCCCGTAGCGGCAGGCGATGCCGTCCACGTCGGCGACGCTGTTCGTCCAGGCCGTCCGCGTCCCCCAGGAGGAGCCGTTCCAGCGCGAGCGGTAGACGACGTCGTTCTCGCCCCAGAAGACGACGATGTCGCCGCTCGGCGCCATCGCCGCGGCGAGGTGAGTCTTCGCCCCGCCCGCCGTCGTCACGGTCGCCGCCGAGCCCCAGCTGGCGCCGTTGTCCGCGCTCGTCTTGACCTTGAGGTTGACGTTGCCCGCCTCGACGTAGAACAGGTAGACCGTGGCGCCGGCGCCGCCCGCCAGCGCCACGCCGTTCTGCGTGCCGATGGCGCCGTGCGAGGTCCACTGCGAGAAGTCGTCGCCGGGCCCAGGCGTCGTCACCCGCTGCGTGTAGAGCACCTCCGTCGACGGGTCGACGCGCGCCCTGACGAGGGAGCCGTCGCCGGCGCCGGCGACGGCGCCGCGGCCCTCAGGCTCGGAGCCGGTGTAGTGGCGCGTGAAGCGGATGCGCGACCGGTCGCCGTAGTAGTCGGAGAGCTCAGCCTTGACGTAGGGGGCGCCGGAGGCGCCCTTCTGCGCCGCCAGCAGCGTCGACGACAGCTGCTTCACGAGAGCCCTGTCATTCTGAGCGAAGCGAAGAATCTGGCCCCAGCAGAGTCGCGGTCCGGCGAAGCCACGCTTTCACCCCTTCACAGAAGGCAGGATTTCGCCAGGCCGCCTATGTTATAGGCAGAAAAGCGCAATCCCCTCTCCCCCAGGGAGAGGGCCAGCGAAGCGGGGGTGAGGGCTACGGCTCCCACTGCACCACGTCGCGCCCCGCCAGCCCATCCGGCCGGAACAGCGCGCTCACCCGCAGCCGCGCCCGCTCGCCGAAGCC
>Ga0209521_10002447_pt1 | contig 15165 bp, 10 predicted proteins | sample Rifsed19ft4_FD_184016 | JGI IMG/M metagenome (GOLD analysis project Ga0209521, IMG submission 184016) | Soil microbial communities from Rifle, Colorado, USA - sediment 19ft 4 (version 2) | ecosystem: Environmental > Terrestrial > Deep subsurface > Rock core/Sediment | place: Rifle, Colorado...
GTACACGACCGCAAGGAGGTCCTGCGTCGTCGGGAGTCCGTAGATCTTCCCCTCGATCCGCATCGCGGCGAGGGTCGAAGGGATGAACCGCTGGATCGTCGCGGGATCCAGACGGCTATCCAGGGGCTCCAGGTACCCGAGTTCCGCGACCTCGCCGAGCCGGTCGTTCTGGAACCGCATCACGTCCGGCGCATTCCCCGCCGTCGCGGCTACGATGAACTTCTCCGGTGCGCCCGCGAACGGCTGGAACTCCACCTGGACGTTCAGGTCCGACCGCAGGGCGCGGAACCGGTCGACCATCTTGTTGAACTCGTCCTGCTCCTTGCCCGAGTACGTGTGCCAGATCGTGAGGACCTTCCCCGTGAGGGGCTCCATGAGGAAGTCCACGCGACTGTTCCGTCCCGCGACGAGCGCGAGGTTCTCCCGAAGGGACTTGTACCCGGACCGGACGACCTGGACGAAGGACGTGCGAGGCGGTACGTCGGGCACGAGATACCGGCCCTGGGCATCCGAGTTGTTCGAGTAGAAACTCGGGGTGCTCGCCGGCAGGCCGGTCATGTTGAGGAGGTTCACCTGAACCGTCGCGTTCGCGATGAACGCACGGTCCGTCGTGCGGTGGACGACGCCCTTGACCCTGGCGGTCGTCGGGGAGAAACCGAACCCAAGCTGGCGGACCTGGGCGGTCCCCGTGACGGCCCGCCCGTCGAGGCTCGCCGTGAAGGTGAACGTGACCGTCGTGTTCGCGGGTCGATTGAAGGCCGAGTATTCGACCCGCGCGATGCCCAGGTTGTCCGTCGTCGCGCTGGAGGCGGTCAGGCTGCCCTCCGTGTCCGGATCCGAGGACACACTGACCGTCACGCCGAACAGGGGCGCGCCCTTGTCCGTGACGATTGCGAACACGCCCGTCGTCTGGCTCGCCGGGAGGTCGAACCAATCGGAATCGCCTTCGACGACGTACACGTGGGCGGGTCCGGTCGCTGGAGGCGTGGAGAAGACAAGGACGGCCGAAACGGACGCGACGACCGCGATGGCGATCACGATAGCGGCGACGGTCAGCAGCTTCTTTCGCTCCATTCACGGACCTCCTGGCTCGTCCGGGCCCTCCGAGGGCGGTTCTTCCTTCGGCGCCTCCGGCTCCGCTCCTTTCCGTGGCCTGCGCGCGCGGAGGATTAGGATCCCGACGACCGCCGCGGCAGCCACGCCGATCCCGCCTGCGCTTGCCACGACGAGGACGTTCGACGGGCCCGGCGCCACGACGAGGGTGAACTCCGCCGACTGGACCGTAGACCCGTTCCGGTCGTCCGCGGTGAATCGGTACGTGTGCGAGCCTGCGGCTAAGGTGAGCGCGGCGCGGAACACGGCGCCCGTGTCGTTCGCACCGCCGACGTACTGGAGCGGCATCGAGGCCCCGTCGAGCACGACCTCGACGGCGGGCGCGTCCCCGTCGGGATCGAGGTATCGCACATGGAACAGGAAGACCGTCCGCTCGTCCCCCTGCGCCGGGTCGACGGAGGACTCGAGGAGGACCGGCGCGCGGTTCTGGGGCGGCGGAGGCGGGGACTGCACGACCTCATACTCCTCCACGAACGGCGCGGAGGTCGCGAAGCCGTCGAACGCCGTCGCGCGGATCGTCACGTTCTGCTCCTTCGTCACGGTGAACGAGGTCCCCGACTGAGTCGTTCCTCGGAGATCCGCGATCAGGTCCCCGGGTCCGTACTGGATCGTCACGTCGTAGCTCTGGATGGGGCGATTCGTCTCGGGGTTCGGCTGTGCGGACCAGCTCAGCTGGATCACATCGTCCACCTGCCACGGGACCGCCGGGTTGACCGTGACGGCCGGGAGGCCGGGCGCCTTCACCTCGATTACCACGCCGGGGACGGTCGCGACCGCGCTCGTCGTATAGGTCGCAAGGGCCGCCGACTGGTCCGCCGCGCCCGTGATTGCGTCGTAGATCCGCGGGTGGAACCCTGGCGGTACGCCCGGCCGTCCCGCGCCTCCGCCCACCCAGGTGGCCGCGACGCTGGAAATGGGCCTCCACCATCCGGGTCCGAAGCCGTCCTGGCCGCCCGCCACGACGACGTACCCCCAGGCCTTCGGATCCCCCGAGGGGAGCAAGGCCTTTGGCACGGTGACCTCGATGTTCTGTGTGCCTGGCGCGCGGCGGACGAGGAGGCCGGATTGGAGGCGCTGCGTGACCGACGGGTCCCGTGTCACGAACGTCCGGGCGTCGCTCCAGCCCGCGGCCTGGACCGCCGCCTCCCAGGCGTAGTCCGAGGCGACCCGAGCGTTTGCTCCTTCGAGCATGAGCAAGTTGCCGCTCCCGGGCACGCGGTCCACGTCGATGTAGACGTTGACGATCTGGTACGCGAAGCCGTTCGGGCCGTTCCAGGGGTTCTGTCCGATGTCGACGAAGCCGATCGTGAACGTGACAGACGTCGGCGCGTCGGAGATGTTGAAGAACGCCAGGTCATACAGGAGGTCCTCGCAGTGGCTCCCGTCCTTGCACCGGAAGTCCGCCGACGTCGCATACGTGTAGTCCCCGTCTCCAAGATCGTCCCCGACGGGATCCTCGAAGATCGCGATGGGGGGACCGGGACGCGGGATCAAGACCGTGATTTCGCCGGCGCCGGCCGCGATCGCGGGCAGGATGTCGACGTCCGCCGTGCCGTTGGACGTGACGACCGCGAGTCGGAGGCGATCCCCGGGACCCGCGCCGATCTCGGAGAGGGGCAAGAGGATCTCGATGACGGACCCGACGGACACGCCGTCGTCCTTCCCGCTCCGGAACGTCCAGGTGCCGTCTCCGAGATAGGTGGGACCCTCGTGTGCCGTGAAGAGGGACCACGGCGTCACCCCTGTCGAGAGGGACTGGGCGAAGACGACCCGAAGCCGGTACCGCGCGGCCCATTCGAAGAGATAGTCCCCGTTCCTCGATGCGAAGTTCACCCCGTACCGGTTCAGGTTCACCTCGAGGTCCCGCTCCGCGATCCGGACGGGGTTCGAGATGTACACCTCCACGTCCCGGCCCGATGTACCCCGCAAGGCGTGCGCGTCGCCGTTCAGATCAACGCGGAGGTAGAGGGACGAAGCGCCCGCGAAGGCGTAGAACCCGCGGAGGCGCAGGAGCTCCCCCGACGCGGCCTGCGTCCAGCCCGTCGCGTTCGTCCATTCCGATGCCCCTACGGTCCCGTCGACGGTCGGTGGAGGGGAGTCCTCTGCGACGGCTCCGGGCTGCGTCGGCGTCGCCGCGGGCCCCCAGGGCATGGTCAGATCCAACGGCGGCTCTTGGCCGATCGTAGTGTATGCCGTGATGAGATGGGCCTTGAAGTTGGAATCGAACCTGCCGTCGTCCCCGGAGCTCTGATCGTCCCCGTACCACCAGAACCAGTCGCTACCTTCCGCCGTGAAGATCGCCTCCCACGCGCGCCTCACGGCCGGGCCGCTCGTCGGCTGGAGGAATGACTGGCCCTCCGTGGCGAGCGTGTAGGCCGCGACGGCCTGTCGGGCGGCCACGAGGCGTGCCCACCCGACCTGCTCCTCCTCCTCTCCGCCCCACGTGCGGAAGTCCGCATCGATCCAGCTGCCCGCATGGAGCCGGCTCAGGGCGACCTTCGCGAGGCCCGGCTGGGATACGAACTCGCCGACCTTCCAGGTCCTGAGCCATCCCGCCGCCTGCGCGGCGGTCAGGTTCTCGTACAGGGCGTTCAGGAAGTCCCGGCCGTCGTTCGGGTACCCTGCCATGAACATCCAGTTCTCGCCGTCCGCCGCGAGGGTCAGGAGGCCGCTCGCCCGTTGCGCGTCCGTCAGGCCGTCATGGGCGGCCTGGAGGAATGCCATGAAGTCTTGGACGGCCTGGTCCGTCGGCTGGCCCCCGTAATCGAAGGAGACGCGGTTCGAGATCTCCGTGCTCCGAAACACGAGGTCCATCGACTGACCCGTCTCCGTCGCGGTGTATACGCGCGTCAGGTTGACGAGGTCCTCCGCGACGAGGACACCGCCGACTTCGCTCTTCCACAGGACGCCCTCGTCGGACGAGGTCCACCCGAACCCCGCCCCGGCAGCGTCGGCGATCAACGTCGGGGACACGGACTGCTCGCTGTGCCACACTCCCGCGGGCGCGCGTCCGAAGCGGGCTTCGTAGAACAGCGTCGCGTTCGCGTACTGGTACCTCGCGTCCTCGTCCCACGCGCCTTTCGTGATGTTGTGCAGCCCGTCCTCCGAGGGTACCATGGGGTCCATTAGGAGCGGCACGATCGGATGGTAGAAGGGCGTCGTGATGACTTCCGCTTGTCCTGAGTCCTGGGCTGCCCGGTAGAAGCCGACGACGCGGGACATGATGTCCCGTTCGGCCGCGAGGACAGCCTCCGTGTCCGCCTGCGTGTACCCGGTCCCCTTCTGGAGGAGGGCGAGGATCGCATCGTTCCTCTCCACGGCGTCGTACTGTCCTTCGATGAAGGGGATGCTGATCTGGTGCAGGAAGAAGATCGTCTCGAGATCCTGGAGTTCCGTGTCGGTCAGGGAGGAGGGATCCACGCTCACCTTCTGCACGAGGACGTTCAGCCGGGGCCAGGCGGCGTACGTGTCGTACCAGGGATTGAGGATCCGACCGTCCGAGGTGTTCCGTGTGTAGTGCCACGGGGCGAGTCGGATGAACTCCTGCGCCATCATCCGCCGCTCGTCGGGCGTCGCCGTCGCGAGGTCGATTCGCGCGAGTTCGATGTGATTGTCGATCGCCCCCGCGGCGTAGTCCTCGATCTGGAGGATCAGCGACGGCACGAGGTTGAACGTCGCGTTCACCTCGGGATGCTCCATCAGGATCTTCGGGTGATCGAGGTACTCCTCGGGCGCATGGTCCCGCACCCATGGCATCTCGTACTTCCCGGTGAGGATGTTCTTGTACAGCGGCTGGTGCATGTGCCAGATCATCGCGAAGTTCAACGGCGAGCCTTGGGCGGGAGCGACGGCCGGAGGTGCGGCGGCTCCCGCGAGGCCGAGGACGCTGGACAGGACGAGGATCGAGACGACACCCAGGGCGATTGTTCCGGAGAGAGCCAGCCGTCTCCCCTGGTCACGACGCATCGGTCCCGCGGTCCTTGTCATTCGTCCCTCCCTCCGGGCGCTCGCACGAAAAAGGGGAAGAGGGGGCCTACAGGTCCCCCAGTTCTTCTTCCGGAGGCCGTTGCTCCGGTGGCTGCGGAGGCGGCTTCGCCCGCCGCCCGCGAATCCACATGGCCGCGAAGACGGCCGCGAGGATCGCGAGGAGCACGCTCACGCCCCCAAAGACTTCCACGGCAACACCGCCCGCGGGGGCCGGCGCCTGGGCGACCACGGTGAGCGTCGATGTGGCCAGGTTCTGCGCCGTTCCGTTCGCCACGGTCGCCGTGACGACGGCCGCAGTGTCGGCGGTGACCGTCCGCGCCCTCAGCGTGAAGGTGACCTGGCCGTTCGCGGCCGTCGCCTTCGCTGCGTCTCCGACGATGTCGAAGACACCCGATGGCGCCAAGGAGATCGAAACGGTCAGTCCCGCCCGCACGTTCCCGGCGTCCCGCACCGTGAACGTCAGGACCACATCTTGGCCAGCCGCCACGACCGAGGTCGCCGCAGATCCTGTGACCGCGTACGCATGGACGAAGGCCTTGACCGTGACGGACACCGTCGCCGTGGCCGACGCGCTTCCGTTCGTCGCCGTGGCGGTGAGGGTCACCGGGACGTCGGTCTCCGTGTATCCCGCACGAATCGAGAAGGTGGCCCGACCTTGCGAGTCCGTGGTGGCGCTCGCCGAGACGACGGACAGGACGGCGGCGTTGGCGCTCACGAGACCCACGCTCGCCCCCGCGATCGGAGATCCGCGATCCGTGAAGACAACCGACACGCTCGTCGAGGCGGAGGTTGCGAGGACCCCGTCCGCGGCCGACGCGAACAGCAGGTAGTTGTGCGCGAACGCCCGGACCGTGAGGGTCGCCTCGCTGCCCGCCGACAGGGATCCGACCGCGGCCGTCAGGGTGAGCGTGACCGGCGTGGCCGTTTCGAGGGCGCGCCCGCGTAGGGTGAACATCGCCGCGCCAAATTCGTTCGTGGTCGCGGGGTTCGCGCTCGTGATGTCCACCGCCGTCGAGGGGTCTACAGCCAAGGTCACGGAGGCATCCGCCACCGGGCCGTCCGCCGTCGACAGGAAGGCCGTCAGCGCCGCCGTTTCGCCGGCGCCGATGGAATTCACCGACAGGGTCGACGTCATCGTCGGAACCGCGAGGAGCTGGTACCACTGATCGCGGATGTTCACCTGGAGCGCGCGGGTGACATTCGGGTACGAACCCGTCGTCCGGTAGGCGCTCAGGTCTTCCATCTGGCTCTCTACGTCCGGGTAGAAGGCGAGGTCGTAGACGTTCGCGTTGTACGGACCGTTCGAGCCGCCCCCGATCCAGTCGCCTCCCGTGGGTCGGACCTGGCGGATCCCGCCCTCGTCGAAGGTCCGCGCCGCGTCGTCGTAGAGCATGCCCGCGATCACGTACGTCCAGTTGTCCGTGTTCCCGAACACGCTGTAGTTGAGCCAGATGTCGACGTCCGTCCCGTCCTTCGCATAGATTTGGCCCGCGTCCGGCTCCGGGCTGAACTGGGGCGCCGTGCTCACGTAGATGAGGGACCAACGCTGCTGCGCCTCGTTCCACGTGCTGTTGAAGATGAGCATCTCTCCGATCCCACGCGCATCGCCCACGGCGGAGCGGTTCTGGAAGTTCGCGACGACGAGGTACTCGAAGGCGAAGTTCGCCGCGACGCTGAGATTCATCGGGTGCGGGTCCGTGAGCTCTGCGCCCGTGCCCACGAGCCCGACGGACCGGCCGCCGCTGCCGAAGACGTGGTCCTGATCGATGAAGATCGCGACGCCGGCCATGCGTTGCCGCCAGGGATCCGAGTCAGTGTTCGGCGTGGGTCGTGCGAAGTTCTTGACGTTGAGGTGGACCGCCGTGGTCGTGTTCGAGAAGCTCACGTCCGTGATGTCCGCTTTGCCGACCCACCGGAGAGCACCGCCATTCTGCGGATACGTGTAATCGGCATCGCCCACGTCGTCCGCATAGTTGTCGGCCCAGTGGAACGTGTCGCCGATCCACTCCGCGAAGTTCCTCGGCGGCGCGAGGCTGGTCGTGAAGGAGTCCTCCGCGGAGGTCGCAGTGTTTCCTGCCACGTCCGTGCTCTCGACGGCGTAGTAGTACGTCGTCGTCGGTGATAGTCCGGTGATGAGGACCGCGTGATCCGTCACGACGTCACCCGTGATCGTGTTCGTGAGCTGTCCGGATGCCGTACCCCACACGAGCTTCGTCGTGGCGAGTTCATCCGTCGTCCACGTGATCGCCGCCTGGTTGAATGACGGCTCCGACATGATTGCGGACAGCGTCGGGTCCGTGGCATCGGGCACGAAGCCCACCGAGCCGAAGGTGACGGACGCCATGCTCGTCACGGTCGCCTGGGAGGATGTGCTGTCGTCGTAGCTGTCGAGTTCTGCGGCCTGCGTCGTGGAGAAGGCGAGGTCGACCACCGCGGGGTCGAACAGCGTGTCTGATCCGCCGCCGAACGCCCACTCGCCACCCGCCGCAGTCACGTCTCTCCATCCCCCGGGCCCGAAGCCGTCTTGGCCGCCGATCCAGAGGTAGATGCCCCATGTCTGGCCGCTCGGGTCTCCGATGAACTGGAGCGGAAGCGACACCTCGATTGCTTCGTTCGTGCTGTCCGCGGCGTAGCCGATTGGCCACCAGTCGCCCGCGGCGTTGAAGATCTTCGCGTTCTCCGGCTGCCAGGTGGCTTGCGCGACGATCGCCGAGTACTCGAAGTCCGTGCCCGTGACGAGGTTCGGCGCGGCGGCGGTCAAGCCGCCGGTGCCCGTGTCCAGGAAGATCCCGAACTTCTGTAGGCTGATGCCCGGATCCGAAATCCACGGGTTCGTAAGATCCGCGATGCGGATCAGGAAGTACAGGTTGTCGGCGTCCGCGGTGACCCGCACCTCGGTCAGATCGAATGTGCCGGGCACGAAGACGGCGTTCGTCGGGTACGTGTACGCCCCGGCTCCCGTGTCGTCGACGGTGGCATCCGTCCAGATGTATTCGCCCCCGTTCTCGATGGCCGTGTCGGCGAGGGGCGACGGCACCCCCGTCCAGTCGCTCGGGTCTCCATCCACCGTGATGGTCTTCGGCCCGACCTGTGCGCGAGCCGTAGGCATCTGGACGATCATCGCGACGGAAACCAGCACAGCCATCAGCGTAACGATTGCAACGAATCTCTTCATGCGCGTGACTCTCCCCCCGACCCCACCGCGGGTGCCCCCGGGTAGCGGTATGGAGGCCAAAATACTTTGGGCCGTACCCGAGGAGCCCCCGGCGGCTGGCGTCGAACCTGGCGAAGGAAAGGTCTCGCTCAGACGGATGCGATGCCCAGGAGATAGAGGGCCATCCCGAAGACCGCACCGCCCGCGATGAGCCACGTCGTGTTGACCCGGTATCGGAACAGCAGGAACCCCGCCACGATCCCTAGGACTCCCGTCGGCACATCCACGATCGCGTCTAGGCCGAGCACGAGGGAGACTCCCGCCATGAGGCCGACCGCGGTCACATTCACACCATCGAGGAGCCCCGCCGCCCATTGCGAATTCCGAATTCGAGGCACCCACGGGTTCACGGCCGCCACGAACACGAACGCCGGCAGGAAGATTCCCAGGGTCGCGAGAACGGCCCCGAGGGGCCCGCCAGCGAGGTACCCGATGAACGTCGCCGTCGTGAAGACGGGTCCGGGGGTGATCTGCCCGACCGCCACCGCATCGAGCAGCTGCTCATTCGTCAGCCATCCGAGGCGTACGACGAAGTCGTTCCGCAGGAAGGCGAGGAGGACGTATCCGGAACCGTACAGGACGGAGCCGATCTTGAGGAAGGTCAGGAACAGGGTCTCGAGGGCGGGCGGACCGGGGCCCACCGGAAAGAGGGCGATCCCCGTCACCGCCACAAGGAGCGCCACGACGGCGAGCGTCGCGGGCGCTAGGATCCGATGGCGAGGTCGGGAGACTTGCGGCCGTTACTGGCCCGGGACCGTCTTCCGCTTCCGGTTCCTCCACGCCATGACAATCACACCCCCACCCAGGAGGACGAGAATCTCGTTGATGCCGAGCAGGTACAAGGCGAACGCGGCAACTCCCGTCGCGGCGAGGGCCGAATCCTTCATGGCGGTCCTGCCCAAGTCCCACAGGGCTTTCGCGACGATCACGATGATGACCGGTTTGACTCCGTAGAGGAGCCACGTCGCCTCCGGAGTTGCACCGTACTGCACGTAGGCCCAGGCGAGGATCGTGACGATGAGGGCCGCCGGAGCGATGAACGATGCGCCCGCCACAAGGAATCCCCGCCAGCCCGCTCGGAGGTAGCCGATGTGGATCGCCATCTCCGTCGAGTTGGGGCCCGGTATGAGGTTCGTGGCCCCGAGGAGATCCAGGAACTCCTCGTCGCGGAGCCACTTCCGGCGGACGACGACCTCGTCGCGCATCATTGCGATGTGGGCCGCCGGGCCCCCGAAGGCGATCGTCCCCAGTCTGAGGAAGAGCGCAGCGAGCTCGCGGAGGCTTCCCGGCGCCGGAGCCGATGTCCCCGCGGCCATTCTCGGTCGGATGACAGGAGAGGGAGAAAACCCTGTCGTTGGTCCCGAGCATCGCAGCCCGGTTTCGGCCGCCCGTTTCTCGAGGCGTGCAAAGGTGACCGGCGGCGTCGATGGGTCCGTCCGGATTTGAACCGGAGTCTAGTGGTCCCGAACCACCAAGGATAGACCAAGCTACCCCACGGACCCAACGCGAGCCGCCGTAAGAACGGGGTCGGTATAAGGGTTGTGAGAGAGGCTGATTTCATGGGTCGTCGTTCGGGGTTAGGAGGCGACCCATGGCCCGAGCGGACCCCGATACAGTGCTCAGACAGATCTACGGTGACTCTTTACGAACCCATGCAGATCTCCACGCCGCATCGAACGCTCACCGACAGTCGCACGGACCCGCGTGTGACGTCTATCCGAGCGATCTGGAGCAAGCACCCCTTTGGCCGTTCCTTGCATCGATGGTCCGCGCAAGGCGATTTCTTGAGATTGGATGCGGACTCGGGTATACGGCCGCTCTCATGGCCACCGCCGGTGGGCCACGCTCTCGAGTTGACACGATCGAGTCGGACGGCATGCATGCGGACCTCGCGACGCAGGCGTTGGGGAAGAAACGGCTGGCAATCAGGGTGCACGTGCATCGCGGCCGAGCCCTTCAAGTCCTTCCCAATCTCCGTCGTCCCTACGACATCGTGTTTCTCGACGGGGACTGGCGGGAATATCCCCGCTATCTCCCGCATATCGTTCGGCTGACGCGGAGAGGAAGTGTGCTCGTCTCGGCGAACCTGTCTCCGTTGTTTGGCGGTTGGGGTGCCGAATTGCCAGGAGCGCGCGAGATTCAGGCATACCTGTCGCGCTTAATCCGGGATCGACGCTTCAGGACGTATGTCCTGCGGGGTGAGTGGCACGCACTGACCGTGCGGTGCCGATGATTCCAGCGGGATCGCGCACGTCCGTCGGGCGGAGGCGTCACGCGACTTCGGCGGCTTCCTTTCCCGGTGAGATCTTGAAGGACCACGGTACGCGCATCTGCCCGGTCAGGTCCCGCCACTCCGCGGGCATCGGGTGGCCTGCCTCATCCCGACGGAACCAGTCCTCGACGTCCTCGAAGTTCGTCTCGCGACCCGAGATCGTGATGATCAAGGCGTTCCGGACGTTCGCCGCGGCTTCCGCGGCGAGGCGGTTGTCGAAGACCGCCGCGTACGGGGACTTGGACATCCACCAGACGACAAGGAAATGGGTGCGCTTCGCGGACCCGAAGGCGCGCTTTGGCCTCGACCGGTGGGCGGTCTTCGTGTCCGACATCTAGCTGACAGGGGATGCGGACGAACGGAAGGATAGCGTTTTTGTCAATACGGCCGCGCACGTCCGTTGACAAACGTCCGATGCCTTGTCACGCCTGCGCCGCCATGCCGTTTCGACGTTTGTCGAGAGTATCTTCGACACGCTTATATAGGCCCCGGCGTCTCGACGCCGTATGCAGTTCCCGCTCCGCGAGAAGATCGCGGGCGAGATCGCCTTGTCCGACCAGCCGGGGAAGACGATGCGAAAATGGCGGGAGGAGCTGCACATCTCGCAGACGGACCTCGCTTCCCACATGCGCGTCTCCCCGAGCGTGATCAGCGACTACGAGGCGGGAAGGCGCATGTCCCCGGGGATCAGGACGATCCGCCGCCTTGTCGATTCCCTCCTCGAGATCGATCAGCGTACGGGACAGAAGCTCTCGAAGCGTTTCCGGGAGTATTCCGACGTGATTCCGTCGATGAGGGACTGGCCGGTCGGGATCCGGGCGGCTGACTTCCTCCGAAAGGTCGACGGGAAGCTCCTCACGCAGAGGACGAACACCCGTCGGCTCGTGAACGGATACACGGTCATCGACTCCCTCAAGGCGATCACGACCCTGGATGCGTCGGACTATCTGAGGATCTACGGCACCACGTCGGAACGTGCCCTTCTCTTCACAGGGGTGAAGTACGGCCGATCGCCGATGATCGCGATCAAGGCGCACCCCTTGAAGCCCGCGATGGTCGTGTACGTTCAGCCGGAGAACATCGACGAGCTCGCCGTGAAGCTCGCGGACCTGGAGAACATCATCCTCGCGAGGACGGAGCTCGAACAGGACGAACTGATTGCGCGATTGGAGAGGATCTCATGAAGGCGGGGATCGTTTCGTACGGTGGGTACGTGCCACGGTATCGGATTCGACCGAAGGACATCGGGGCCGTCTGGGGCGCGGACGGCGAGGCGATGGGGCGCGCCCTGAACATCCGCGCGAAGAGTGTCCCGGGACCCGACGAAGACGTGATCACGATTTCCGTCGAGGCGGCCCGGGCGTGCATGGCGAAGGTCGACATCGAGCCCACGGAGATTGGGGCGATCTACGTCGGGAGCGAGAGCCATCCTTACGCCGTGAAGCCGACGGCCACGATCGTCGCGGAAGCGATTGGCGCCGCGCCCGTCCTGACGGCGGCCGACTTCGAATTCGCATGCAAGGCCGGCACGGCCGCGATGCAGACGTCGATGGGCCTCACCCTCTCGAAGATGATGAAGTACGGGCTCGCGGTCGGGTCGGACACGAGCCAAGGCGCTCCGGGCGACGCGCTCGAGTACAGCGCGTCCGCGGGCGGAGCCGCGTTCCTCATCGGCACGGACCGCGTGGTCGCGGAGATCAATCACACGGTGTCGTACACGACCGACACGCCGGACTTCTGGCGACGCGAGGGCCAGCGGTACCCGAGCCATGGAGGTCGTTTCACGGGCGAGCCGGCCTATTTCAAGCACGTGATTAGCTGCGCCCAGCTCCTCTTCAAGCGGGCCGGCACGACGGCGGAAGCCTACGACTACGCCGTCTTCCACCAGCCGAACGGGAAGTTCCCCGTGCGGGCCGCGAAGCAGCTCGGGTTCAAGGACGCGCAGATCGACACCGGGCTGTGCGTGCGGGACATCGGGAACACGTACAGCGGGGCGATCATGGTGGGCCTGTGCGCGATCCTCGACGAGGCCGAGTCGGGCGATCGGATCTTCGCCGTCGGGTATGGGAGCGGCGCGGGATCCGACGGATTCGACATCACGGTGACGGACGAGATCGCGAAGATCCACCGCAAGGCGACGCCGTCGATCAAGGAGATGATCGCGGACCAAGTCTTCATCGAGTACTCGACGTACGCAAAGTACCGCGGGAAGATCCTCATGCGGGAGGCCTGAGGATGCGAGAGGTCGCGGTGATCGGCGTCGGCCAGACGGAGTTCGGGGAACTTTGGGACCGCTCGTTCCGGGACCTCGGAATCGAGGCCGGGCTCAGGGCGATCCAGGACGCGAACGTCCGGTCCGAGGAAATCGACGCCGTGTACATCGGGAACATGTCCGCGGGGAAGTTCATCGATCAGGAGCATGTGTCCGCACTCGTCGCCGACTACGCCGGCCTGGCGGACATGCACCTCCCGACGGTCCGGATCGAGGGCGGCGGAGCCTGCGGCGCGGTCGCCCTCCTCCAAGCCCGGCTCGCGATCATGTCCGGGTTGCACGACATCGTGGTCGTCGGGGGCGCGGAGAAGATGACCGACGTGGGCGACGTCCAAGCCGCGGAGATCTTGTCGAGCACGGCGGACCAGGAATGGGAGAGCGTCTTCGGGGCGACGTTCGCCGGCCTGTACGCGATGATCGCCCGCAGGCACATGCATGAATACGGCACCACGAGGGAGCACATGGCCTCCGTCGCCGTGAAGAATCACAAGAACGGCGCCCTCAATCCGGAGGCTCAGTTCCAGAAGGAGATCACGATGGAGACGGTCCTGCACAGCCCGTGGGTCGCGGAGCCCCTCGGGGTGTTCGACTGCGCGCCCCTGTCCGACGGCGCAGCGGCCTTGGTCCTCTGCTCCATGGAGAAGGCCCGCAAGTTCAGCGATACGCCTGTCCGGATTGCGGGATCTGGCCAGGCGAGCGACACCCTCGCCCTCCACGACCGAAGGGACCTGACGACGATGGACGCTACGGTCGTCGCTGGCAAGCGTGCCTTCGCGGAGGCGAGGTGCGAGCCGAAGGATGTCCAAGTCGCGGAGGTCCACGACAATTTCACCATCACGGAAATCCTGGCGGTCGAGGACCTGCGGTTCGTCGAGAAAGGGAAAGGCGGGCCCGCGACCCTGGACGGCTGGACCGCCCTGAATGGGAAGGTCTCCGTGAATCCTTCCGGAGGCCTCAAGGCCCGCGGGCAGCCCGTCGGCGCTACAGGGGTCGCGCAGGCCGTAGAGATCGTGCGGCAGCTGCGGGGCCAGGCGGGCAAGAGGCAGGTCGTCGGGGCGCGCCGCGGCCTCACGCACACCCTCGGCGGCACGGGCGCCACGGCGGTCGTCCACCTGTTCGAGCGGGGGGATTGAGATGGCGATCCCACGGTTCTGGCGGGAGATCCAGAGCCGATACAATCTCATCGGCACGAAGTGCGGGAACTGCGGGAAGGTCGACTTCCCTCCCCGCGCGGTCTGCCCGGAATGCGGGCGGAAGTCGATCGGGAAGATGGAGCGACTCCAGCTGAAGGGCCAAGGAACCGTGATCACGTACACCGTGATCCACGACGCGCCCGTGCAGTTCGAGATGATGAAGCCCTACGTGATGGCGATCGTCGAGATGGACGAGGGCGTCCGTCTGACGTCCCAGCTCCTCGACGTGAAGCCGGAGAACGTCAAGATCGGGATGCGGGTCCAAGCCACTTTCCGGCGACTCGGCCAGGAAGGGGAGGCCGGCGTGATCCACTACGGATACAAGTTCCGGCCGGCCGCGGGCTGATCCGGCCGCGCCCTATTCCGTGTATTCCCGTTTCGGCCCGGGGGAATTCGACGAATTCGAAGAGGCATCGAGGATCCCGCCCCATCCTTCGACGACGTGGACGAACACGGTGCAGAGTCCGATCAGGCCGACGAGGATCACGATGCCCGGGAATGCCGTGCTCTCGAGTTCGAGGTGGATCCACCCGTTGAAGAGCCGGCCCATGCGGGGCGCCACGCCGACACGGATACATCGCCACACCACCGTCCGGTCCCGCGCGGATCAGTCCATTGGTTTCGTCGCCTTCATGGAGAAGGTGAGCGGGATCTTTGGCATCCCCTCGGGCAGGTCGTAGTATCCGTCCCCCCTGGGAACCAGGAATGGGAACCGCATCCACCCCATGAACGGAAACTCATGGAGGAACTCGATACGCAAACCCGCGTCCGTGAGCGCGTCCACGACTTCCCCGAGCGTGTGGTCCCATTCGAACGTCACCTGGTGTTCGAGGTGCGCCGACGGATCCGCGTAGTCTCCGTCCTCCTCGACACGCGTCGGCTGGCTCGACGGCCAGTAGGACCGCCCGACCTTCAGGTCCGTCGCATCGTTCCCGTCGTAGAAGACGTCCGCGAAAGGATGAGCCTCAACGACGTAGAAGAAACCGCCCGGCCGGAGGTAGTGGGAGACGATCCGCCCCCATGCCGCAAGATCGGGCAGCCAGAGCAGGGCCCCGTACGACGTGAAGACGACGTCGAAGTCCCCCTCCAGGTTCCTCCGGAGGTCGTACAGGTT
>Ga0209521_10002451_pt1 | contig 15155 bp, 14 predicted proteins | sample Rifsed19ft4_FD_184016 | JGI IMG/M metagenome (GOLD analysis project Ga0209521, IMG submission 184016) | Soil microbial communities from Rifle, Colorado, USA - sediment 19ft 4 (version 2) | ecosystem: Environmental > Terrestrial > Deep subsurface > Rock core/Sediment | place: Rifle, Colorado...
AGGAACCAGCGGCGGCTCAGGACGAACAGCGCGAAGAACCCCGCGGTCACGAGGACCTCGACGATGCCGGCGGGGAAGGCGGCCGTGGGCGAGATCGAGGGGACCACCACCAGCACGCGCTCGAGGAAGATGGCCGAGAGGCTCAGGAGCGAGATGACCACCAGCGGGCGGTGGCGCTCCGGCGGCTTGCCGGTGAGCCGCTTCAAGAGGTACGAAAAGGGCACGATCCATCCGGCGGCCAGCACGACGAACGCCAGCACCCGCCACGGGTCCTCGAAGAAGCGCCGGAGGAAGAACTTCGTTTCGACCGGCACGTTGCCGTACCAGATGACCAGGTACTGGGACCAGAAGAAGTACATCCAGAGGGTGCTGGTCGCAAGGATCAGCTTGGCGACGTCCTGGATCGCCGAGGGTGAAACCGCGGCGAGCCCTGTCGCGTTGGCCCTGACGGCCAGGAGGGCCAGGAGGGCGAACCCCGTGTAAAGCGTGCTGACGACGAAGTAGCCGCCAAAGAGCCCGCTGTACCACTTGGGGTCGAGCGACATCACGAGGTCGAAGCCGAACAGCGACACCACGATCACGTAGAGGAACAGCATGATCGTGGCCAGGACCACGCGGCGGTGCTTGGCCTGGCGCAGGGCCTCGGCATCGCCGCTCCCCTCGCGGAACCCGGCCTTCACGAAGGCGAAGACCACCCAGTAGAGCAGGAGGACGCCGACGCCGATCCGGAGCGCCATGAACGGCACGTTGAGCCAGGCCGCCTTGACGGGCAGCGGCGTCGTCACCCACGGGTAGAGGACGGCGCGCCCCCCGAAGAGGACGAGGAAGAGGACCAGGGAATACGGCAGGAATCCGGCCGTGGTCAGCGCGAGGCGCTTCACGCTCGGGGACCACCGGGCCTCCATGAGCTCCATGATCCCGGCGATGGCGGGTCCCGTCACCGCCAGCCCCGACCAGAACAGGAGGTTGATCAGGTAGATGGCCCAGGTCCGTTCGGCCGAGCGGGACACGCCCAGCGCAAAGGCGACCGCCCCCGCAGCGACCAGCGCCGACAGGAAGAGGTTTCCGCCCCTCATTTCTGGGCGATGCTCCTGAGGTAGTTGACCAGGTGCCAGCGCTCCTCGGGAGAGAGGGCCTCACCGTAGGCCGGCATCACGGCCCCCCCGGTGCCGATGACGTGCTGCCAGAAGCCGTCGGTCCGCTGCTTCTGGAGCGTGGCGTTGGTCACGTCGGGCGGCGGGATGAACTTCGGCGAGACCGTCCCGTCCCCCTTGCCCGCCGGGCCGTGGCACGGCGCGCAGTAGATCGTGAAGAGGGCCTTCCCCGTGGTGATCGATTCCGGCGTCGCCTTGACGGGGTTCGGCCGCTTGGCCGCGATGTCGCGGCTCTCGCGGGGGGGCGTCAGCTCGCCGCCGGTGCGGGGCAGCGTCCCGGCGGGCATCGGCAGGACGCGCTCCCCCGGGACGATCTTCACGGTGGCAGTCATGTTGTCGGTCCACCGGAGGGCGACGACGCCTCCCATCACGCCCCCCGCCGCCAGGACCAGCAGGAGGGCCAGCCCGAAGAGGTACTTCATTGCCGGACCTCTTCGGCCCCGGCCTGGCTGAGGCACCGGCCCGCGGCCGGAGCCCGCTCCGGGCCACAGGTCACCGCGATGCCGAAGCGGTCCACCGTGAAGCGGGGATCGTAGGTGGGCGACCGCCGGAGCGCGGGCAGCTTCCCCAGGACGAGAATCGCCAGCAGGGTGGAGAGGCCCCCGAGCAGGATGCCGAGCTCGAAGGCGATGATCACGAAGGGCGGGATCGACACCACCGGCTTGCCGCCGGTGACCAGCCCCCACTTGAGCGCCGACCAGATCGTCAGACCGAAGCCCGTGATGATCCCGGTCAGTCCCCCGATGAGGGTGAAGAGCCGGACGGGGCTGACGGGACGATTCTCCTCCAGCACCGCCTCGATCTCCTCCACCGGGACCGGGGAGTACACGGTGAAATCGGTGAAGCCCTGCGCCCGCAGATCGCGGATCGCCCTCACCGTGGTGTCCACGTGGGCGAAAACGCCGAGGACGCCTCCCGCCGCCATCAGTGGTGGGCCTCCTTGACGGGGTGCGGCAGCGTCTCCTTGACCTCGACGATGGACACCGAGGGCATAACCTTGATGAAGCCCAAGAACAGGATGAAGAACCAGGCGAAGCTCCCGATCACGATCATGGTGTCGGTCAGGGTCGGCCAGTAGATCCCCCAGGTGTAGGGATAGAAGTCGTGACCCAGCCCCGGCACGATGATGTTGAACCGCTCGAACCACATCCCGATCAGCACCAGGATGGAGACGACGTACAGCGTGGGCGTATGGGTCCGCGCGCGCCTCCAGAACAGGACCAGCGGCACCAGGCTGTTGCAGAAGTACTGCAGCCAGAACGCCCACGCGTAGCTCTTGGTGGCCTTCCAGAAGAGCGAGGCGCGCTCGAAGTGGTCGCCGCTGTACCACGCGGTGAACGCTTCGCAGAGGTAGAAGTAGCTCAGCACCAGGCTCGTCACGAGGATCAGCTTCCCCATGGCGTCGAGGTGCTTATCGGTGATGTACGCATAGAGATTCCAGAAGTGGCGCATCGGGATGATGAGGACCAGCACCATGGCGAAGCCGGAGAAGATGGCGCCGTCCACGAAGAACGGGGCGAAGAGGGTCGAGTGCCAGCCCGGGACCAGCGCCATGGCGAAGTCCCACGACACGACGCTGTGCACCGAGAGCACGAGGGGGGTCGCGAGGGCGGCGAAGAGCCCGTAGGCGCGCCGGTAATGCCGCCACTGCCGGTCCGTTCCCTCCCACCCCAGGGAGAGCATCCCGTAGATCTTTTTCCGCCAGCCGGTGGAGGCGTCCCGGATGGCGGCGATGTCCGGCAGCAGGCCGACGCAGAAGAAGACCACGCTGATGGTCAGGTAGGTGGAGATCGCGAACACGTCCCAGACGAGCGGCGAGCGGAAGTTCGGCCAGAGGTAGCGCTGGTTCGGGTACGGCAGGAGCCAGTAGGCGAACCACATGCGCCCGGCGTGGATCAGGGGGAACAGCCCGGCCGTCAGGACCGCGAAGACCGTCATGGCCTCGGCGCCCCGGTAGATCGAGGTCCGCCAGCGGGCCCGGAAGAGATACAGGATGGCCGAGATGAGCGTCCCGGCGTGGCCGATGCCGATCCAGAAGACGAACGTCGTGATGTACATCGCCCACATCTGGGGCGTGCGCTTGCCCGCGGCCCCCATCCCCGCGTAGATCTGCCAGGTCCAGGCGAGGATCCCGGCCGTCAGGATCAGGGCGACGACCGCCATCCAGCCGAAGTAGGCCGGGGACGGCGGCTCCAGCGTGCGGATGACGTCGCGGTTGACGTCGGCGTAGGTCGGCTGGCGGCCGGCGCTGTCGGTCATGCCTTGCCGTGCTCGCGGGTGACCTTTTTGAGGTAGGTGACGGCGGGACGCGTCCCGAGCTCCCCCAAGACGTGGTAGCCGCGGGGAGACCGGGACAGCTTCGCCACTCGGCTCGATGGGTCCTTCAGGTTGCCGAACGCGATGGCCTGGGTGGGGCACGTCTGCTGGCACGCGGTCTGGACCTCCCCGTCCCTCACCGGCCGCTTCTCGTCCCGCGCCGCGTCCTTCCCGGCCACGATCCGCTGGACACACATGGTGCACTTCTCCATTACGCCGAGCTGGCGGACCGTGACGTCCGGGTTGAGCTGGAGCGGGAGCGGGTCGGGGAAGGCGTAGCTGCTCGACGCGGGGGAGCTGTAGTCCCACCAGTTGAAGCGCCGCACCTTGTAGGGGCAGTTGTTGTTGCAGTAGCGCGTGCCCACGCAGCGGTTGTAGATCTGGGCGTTGAGCCCCTCCTCGGTGTGGTAGGCCGCGAAGACCGGGCAGACCGGCTCGCAGGGCGCGATCTCGCAGTGCTGGCAGAACATGGGCAGGAAGAGGTTCTCGGGATGCTCCGGCTTGCCTTCCTGCCAGCGCTCGAGCCTGAGCCAGTGCATGTCGCGCCCGTAGGCGACCTGCTCCTTGCCGACCACCGGCACGTTGTTCTCGGCCTTGCAGGCGATCACGCACGCCTGGCAGCCCGTGCAGGCATCCAGGTCCACCGCCATCCCCCAGCGGTACTCGGGGTACTTGAGGTCGGGATACATGCTCGGGTGGCTGGCCTTCTCGGGCACGGCGCCCCGGAGCTCGAGCTCGCGCGCGGCGCCCAGCCCCACGTGCTGGGCGATCTCGCGGTCGTCCTGGTCATGGGTGGCCTGGGCGATGGCGAGCGGCCGGCGCCCTCCGGTCCTGGTCAGCGTGACCTTGACTGAGAGGAAGGACGAACTGGGCCCGCCGGGCAGCAATGTCAGAGGATTCGCCCCGCGATCCTTCGCATAGCGGCCGTAGGCGGTGTGGCCCTGGCCGATGGGGATGGCGACGGCCCCCGGGTGAAGTGATTCTGAAACATAGGCGGGCAGCTCGATGGCGCCGTGGGGCGAGGTGACCTTCACGAGGTCGCCCTGCCGAATGCCGAGCTTCTTGGCGACCTCCGCGGGAACCTCGATCCAGGAATCCCACGTCACCTGGGTCATGGTGTCGGGGGCCTCCTGGAGCCACGGCTTGTTGGCCCCCCGCCCGTCGTAGAAGCGCTGCGAAGGATACACGAGGAGCGTGAGCCCCTGGGGATCGCCCTCGACGCTCGCGGGCTTTCCCTGGATGGGGAAGACGGGGGCGGACCGAGCCTGAACGGGCGCGGTGGCCACGTCCTTCCACACTCCGCCACGTCGGAGCGCCTCCTCCCAGAACTGGTCGAACAGCATGGATGAAGCGTACTCCCGCGCGATTCCCCTCCACTGCTCCTTGAGGTATTCAGCGAACGTCTCCCAGCGGAAGGGCCCCTTCCCTGCGGGCGATCCGAGCACCTGGCGACCGACCGAGAGCAGCACGTCACCGACGGCCCTGGAGTCGAAGACAGGCGCCATCGTCGGCTGCATGAGCCCGACGACGCCTTCACGGGGACTGAAATCTCCCCACGACTCAAGCGAGTGGAGGTCGGGAAGGATGAGGTGGGCCTGCTCGGTGGTCTCGTCAGGCTGGTTGGAGAAGCTCACCAGCAGGGGGACCTTCTTGAGGGCCTCGGCGAAGCCCCACTTGGGAGGCAGCGCGAAGAGCGGGTTGGCGTGGATCAGAAGCAGGACATCGATCTCCCCCTGGGCCATGAGCTGCGTGAGCAGTCCCACGATGGCATGGGGAGTGGCCTTGACGAAGGCCGAGTCCGGTCCGAACCGGACCGTCCGGCCCACGTTCCCCGCCGCGTAGTTCAAGAGGTGGATGGCCCGCTGGGTTTCCACGGCGACGGTGCTGGTCACGGCGACGCCGCCGCCGACGGCTATGCCGGGCTTGGCCTTGGCGAAGGTGCGCGCGATGTGCTTGATGGTCTCGACCGACACCCCAGACTGGCCGGCCGCGGCTTCCAGATCCACGGGCATGGCGACGTTGCGGAGGAGGGCCACGTCCACGCCCGGAGCCTGGAGCCCTTCGTTGAGGATCACCTTGAGGATCGCCAGGGCCAGGAGCTCCTCGGTCCCCGGGGCATTGCGGACCCATTCGTCGGCGTTGGCGGCGGTGAGCGAGAGCCGCGGCTCCACGTGAATGAACGTGCCCGCCTTGCCGTGCTTGAAGGCGTGCATCCGGGTGAAGGCCCGCGCGTGCTCGACGGGCGAGAGCCAGCTCTCGAGGAAGTCGGCCCCGAAGGAGAGGATGACGTTGGCCTCCTCGAGGGCATAGTGGGGAATCGCGTCCCGCCCGAAGACGAGACGGCTCGCGTGGTGGATCGCCTCGTAGTTGAACGGCTCGTAGAAAATGGGACGGCGCGCTCCCAGCGCTTGGGCCCAGCTCTCGATCAGCCGGCCGAGGTTGCCGCTCTCGAGCTGGCTCATGACGACGATCCGCTTGCCTTTCCCCTGCTTGACGAGGCCGGTCAAGCGCTCGACGAGGAGTTTCTCGGCCTCCTCCCACTTGACCGGCTTCAACGCGCCGGAGGCGTCCTGCCGCATCGGGCCGCGCAGGCGATCGGGGTTATAGAGCCCCTGGAGCGCCGCCTGGCCGCGGATGCAGAGCGCCCCCTGGTTGACCGGGTGATCGGGATTGCCCTCCAGCTTGACCACGCGTCCCTCGCGGTTTCGCGCGATGACCCCGCAGCCCGCGGGGCATTCGCGGCAAACCGACGAGTACCACGAGGCCACGCCGGGGATGAGGTTGTCGGGCGGGATCACGTAGGGAAGGATCCGCTCGGGCGCCTGGCCGCAGCCCGCGGCCGCCACCGCCCCCGCGCTGCTCCCCACGATCTTCAAGAAGTCTCGCCGCTTCATACGTTGGGCACTCCCTGTTCGAGCGCCGGCTTGGCCGGCGCAATCTCGGGGGGAGGCATCGGAAGGGGGGCGGAGCCCCCCTCCGAGTGTCTTAGTGGTGGCAGGTCACGCATTCGAGTGGGGCCTTCGTCTTCTCTTTCGCGTTCATCGTCGTGTGGCATTCGACGCACCAGCCCATGGTGAGAGGCGTCGAAGACCGCGCCAGGCCCACCAGGTTCAAAAGGTCGTTGGCGAGGTTCTGGCCCGTCCTGGCTTCCACCACGGCCATCTTCTCGATGGGGCCGTGGCAGGTCTGGCACTTCACGTTCGCCCGGACGTGGGCCTTGTGGGGGAAGTAGACGAACTCCGGAACCTTGAAGATGCGCACCCACGGAATCGGCTCGTTCTTGTTGAAGAACCCGGCGAGCTTCTGGACCTCGGGCCGGTCCGCGGCGGTGATCTTGTGGCAGCCCATGCAGCGCGAGACCGAGGGAATCCCGGCGTATTCCGAGCGGCGCGCGTCGGCGTGGCAGTACTGGCAGTCGATCTTGTACTGGTCGGCGTGGACCTGATGGTTGAAGGCGATGGGCTGAGCGGGACCGGCCGCCTGACCGCGCGTCGAGAGGACGAGGAAGAGGGCGGCGGCGAGGAGGGTGAGGCCCAGAACGCCGACGCCCACCTTTGTCCTCATCTCGCTTTACACACTCCTCAGGCCCGGTGAAGCCGATCTCGTGTGTGTGCTGCCGCGATCAAAAACGGAGTCGGAAGGCGTGACTCCAGGGCCGAAACCTTGTGAATCCTATCACCCGGTCTCCGTGGGAGTCAAGGGGGTTAGGGCGCGCGGAGGGCCTGGCGCGCCGCTTGGGCGGCGGTCTCGATGTCGGCCTCGGAGTGGGCCAGAGACACGAACGCCGCTTCGAACTGGGAAGCGGCGAGGAAGACGCCGCGCGCCAGCATCGCGTGGAAGAATTTGGCGTAGCGGGCGGTGTCGGAGCGCTTGGCCGAGGCGAAGTCGGTCACCGGCCCCTCGGTGAAGAAGCCGGTGAGCATCGAGCCGATACGGTTGACCGTGAGGGGAACCCCCGCCTCGCGGGCCGCCGCTTCCAGCCCCGCCTGGAGGCGGGCTCCCAGGACCTCCAGGCGCCGGTACGCCGACGGGTCCTGGAGCGCCCGGAGCGTCGCCAGCCCTGCGGCCACCGCCAGGGGATTCCCCGAGAGGGTCCCTGCCTGATAGACCCCCCCGAGCGGCGCCACGTGCGCCATCAGGTCCCGCCGGCCGCCGTACGCGCCGACGGGGAGCCCGCCGCCGATGATCTTGCCGAGGCAGGTCAGGTCCGGGGTCACCCCGTAGAGCGTCTGGGCCCCGCCGTAGGCGACGCGAAAGCCCGTGATCACCTCGTCGAAGATCAGCAGCGCGCCGTGGCGCGTGGTGACCTCGCGGAGTCCCCCGAGAAACCCTGGCGCGGGCGGCACCACGCCCATGTTCCCCGCCACCGGCTCGACGATCACCGCAGCGATCTCGCTCCCGCGCGCGTCGAACGTCCGCCGGACGGTCTCGAGATCGTTGAACGGCAGCGTGACCGTCAGCGCGGCGAGCGACGGCGGCACGCCGGCGCTGTCGGGGAGCGAGAACGTCGCCCCGCCGGACCCGGCCTTCACGAGCAGGCTGTCGGCGTGGCCGTGGTAGCACCCCTCGAACTTGACGATGGCGTCGCGGCCCGTGGCGCCGCGGGCCAGGCGGATGGCGCTCATGGCGGCCTCGGTGCCCGACGACACGAGCCTGAGCATCTCGATGGAGGGGATCGCCCGCGAGATCACCTCGGCGATCTCCACCTCCCACGCGGTCGGGGCTCCGTAGCTCGTCCCCCGCCGCGCCGCCTCGCTGATTGCCTCGATGACGGCCGCGGGGGCGTGGCCGAGGATCAGCGGCCCCCATGATCCCAGGAAGTCGAGGTAGGACCGGCCGTCCACGTCCCAGATTCGGGCGCCCTCCGCGCGCGCGACGAAGAAGGGCCGGCCGCCCACGGCGCGGAACGCCCGGACGGGGCTGTTCACCCCGCCTGGGATCAACCGCTGCGCGGCCTCGAAGAGCGAGTCGGATTGGCTCAGAGGGGCAGCCCCGGGAGCTCGACGACAAGAAAGTCCTTCTCTTGGGGATTCCAGGCAAACGCTGCCGCTGCCACTCCCTTTCCCTCCACGACTGAGAGAACGACATACGTGGCCTCGGGGTTCCTGGGCTCGCCCTTCATCAGCGCCTCTGCCTTGTCCGTGGGCGAGAAGTAGGCACCGGCATCGATGTGGGAGTGGTAGATCACGCTCACCCTGTAACCATCGCGATCGAACTCAACAAATATCCGTCGGAGGCTCTCGTGGTCTATCTTGTAAGCGGTTCGAGATGTACGGGGATAGTGTTCGGGGTCTTTGGCGTTATATTCGTCCTGGACGTTGCGGCACGGAAACAGCAGGCGCTCGCCCGACCCCTCGCGGACGAGCACGACCCCGCAGCACTCGTTCGGATACTCCGCCTCCGCCTGACGACGAATGTGCGCAAACTCTTCCGCGGTGACGATCATCGCCCCCCGGCCAGCGCCGGGATGATGGCGACCTCGTCACCGTCCTTGAGCGGGGTCGCAAGCCCCTGAAGGGCTTCGATGCCCTCGCTGTTCACGTAGATGTTGACGTGGTGGTGCACCTCGCCCTTTTCGTTCCTCACGAGACCCTTGAGGCCGCTGAAGTCGGCCTCGAGCCGGTCCAGGAGCCGCCCGATGTCGGCGGCCTCGACCTCGACCTTGTCCTTGTTGTTCGTCGCCCGTCGGAAGGGCGTCGGGATGTAGACCTTCACTGCCATGCCGGTGACCTCCGAGTCGCTAAAGGGGCAGGCTCAGGTATCGCTCGCCGGTGTCGGGAAGCACGGTCACGACCACCTGCTCGGGAGCGAGGCGCGCCGCTACCTGGCACGCCGCGAAGACGGCCGCGCCCGCCGAGATTCCCACCAGGAGCCCTTCCTCGCGCGTCAACCGCCCGGCGGTGGCCATGGCGTCCTCGTCCCTCACCTGGATGATTTCGTCGATCACCTTCATGTTGAGCACACCCGGGACGAAGGACGCCCCGATCCCCTGGATGGCGTGGGGGCGCGCCTTTCCGCCGGAGAGCACCGGGGATCTCGCCGGCTCGACGGCGACGATCCTGATCCCGGGGACTCTTTCCTTCAAGACTTCGCCCACTCCCGTAATCGTCCCTCCGGTCCCCACCCCGGCCACGAAGGCGTGGAGCCGTCCTTCGGTGGCGTCGAGAATTTCCAGCGCGGTCGTCCGCCGATGGATCTCCGGGTTGGCCCGGTTCTCGAACTGCTGGGGCATGAAGTAGTCGGGGTGGGCTCGGAGGAGTTCGGTGGCCGCATGGACCGCTCCCGTCATCCCCTCGATGGCGGGCGTCAGATGGAGCTCGGCGCCCAGCCGGTCCAGGAGCCGCTGGCGCTCCACGCTCATGTCGTCGGGCATCGTCAGGATCAGCCGGTAGCCGCGCACGGCGGCGACCATGGCGAGGCCGATCCCCGTGTTGCCGCTGGTGGGCTCGACGATGGTGGAGCCCGGCCGGAGGAGGCCACGCCGCTCGGCGTCCCCGATCATGCTGATCGCGATCCGGTCCTTCACGCTCCCCCCGGGGTTCAGCGACTCCAGCTTCCCCAGGATCGTGGCGCCCCCGGGCTTCGGCAGTTTGTTGAGACGGACCAGCGGCGTGTTCCCGACCAGCTCGAGCACCGACGCGGCGACCCGCGGCCGCCCGGGGGCTTCCCCCCGGCGCGTGGCGATGCCGCCCTTTCCTATCGGGGTGTCGGGGTTCATGGGCAAAACATTAGATGTGGTACATGGGGCGCGCCGTGCTCCGCCGCTGCTCGACGCGCTGGCAGAGATCCGCGAACGACACGCGGTCCACCACGCCCGCGACCGCAGCGGAGATTTCGCTCCAGAGCTCCTCGAGGTCGCGCGCGTGGTCGGAGGCCGACCGCCGGCCCGCCCGCTGGCCCGCCTCCGACCGCTCCAGCGATCCCTCCATGGCGCTCAGCACGGCGCCAACGCTGATTTCCCGCGGGGCGCGCGCCAGCTGATAACCGCCGGCGGAGCCGCGCTTCGACTGAAGGAACCCGGCGCGCTTGAGCAGCAGGAGCACCTGCTCCAGATACCGCGGGGGGATTGCCTGGCGCGCCGCGATGTCCTGGATGGGGATCAAACCCTTGCCGTGGTGCAGCGCCAGGTCCAGCATCGCCTTGATCGAATATTCACCCTTGGCCGAGATGCGCATCCCGGTTTACGGGGTGGCGCCGCTCTCGAGGAGCCGCGCCACGTCCTTCGCGAAATACGTGATGACGAGGTCGGCTCCCGCCCGGCGGATCGCGAGGAGGGCTTCCATCATCGCGCGCTCCTCGTCGAGCCAGCCCAGCCGGCCCGCGGCCTTGATCATCGCATACTCACCGGAGACGGAATACGCGGCCACGGGCAGCCCGAATTCCCCCTTCACGCGGGCGATCACGTCGAGATAGGGCAGCGCGGGCTTGATCATGACGATGTCGGCACCTTCGTCCACGTCCAGGCCGACCTCCCGCAGCGCCTCGATCGCGTTGCCGGGATCCATCTGGTAGGAGCGCCGGTCGCCGAACTGGGGGGCGGATTCCGCCGCGTCCCGGAAGGGGCCGTAGAAGCTCGAGGCGTACTTGGCTGAGTACGCCATGATCGGCGTCTCCTGGAACCCTCCCTCGTCGAGGGCCTCGCGCATGGCCGCGACGCGCCCGTCCATCATGTCCGACGGCGCCACCATGTCCGCGCCCGCCTCCACGTGGGACACGGCGGTCCGCGCCAGGAGATCGAGCGTCGGGTCGTTCTTGACCCGGCCGTCCTCGACGACGCCGCAGTGGCCGTGGCTGGTGTACTGGCAGAGGCAGACGTCGGTGATCACAAGGAGGTCCGGGATCGTGTCCTTCACAGCACGGATCGCCTGCTGGACGATGCCGTCCTCCGCGTAGGCCTCGGAACCGCGGGGGTCTTTCGCGTTCGGAAGGCCGAACAGCAGGACCGCCGGGATCCGCATACCCGCGACGTCCTTGGCCTCCTTCACCAGCTCGTCCACCGACAGGCGGCACTGGCCGGGCATCGACGGGATCGGCTCCCGGATCCCGCGCCCATGGACGGCGAACAGCGGGTAGATCAGGTCGCCCACATCGAGCCGCGTCTCACGGACCATCTTCCTCAAGAGGGCCGATTCGCGGAGCCGCCGCGGGCGGAAGATCGGGTACGGCATGGCGTTACTCCTTTTCGCTTTTCTTCGAATAATACCCGATGATGGCGCGCGCCAGGGCCGGGATCGTGAACTCGTCCGGCATGATATCCGTATGGAGGCCCAATTCCGCCGCGGTCTGGGCCGTGATGGGTCCGATGCAGGCGACGGCGGCCTTCCCCAGCAGAGTCGCGGCCTCGCCGGGCGCGAACATCGCGACAAAGTGACGAACCGTGGAGGAGCTCGTGAAGGTCACCACGTCCACCGTGCCGCTCTCGAAGGCGCGCCGCAGCAGGGGCGCCCCCGCCCTGACGGCCACCGTCTGGTACGCGGGGACCTCGGCCACGTCGGCGCCGAGGCGCCCCAGCTCCTTCACGAGGAGGTCCCGCGTCTCGGCCGCGCGTGGCAGGAGCACCCGATCGCCGGGGCGGATGTGAGCCCGCAGGTTCTCGAGGAGCCCCTCGGCGCGGTACTCGTCGGGGACCACCTCGGGGGAGACCCCCAGCTCCTTCAGCGCGTCCGCCGTGGCAGGCCCGATGGCGGCTACCCGATAACGGCCGACCGCGCCGAGGTCCTTGCCGTTCGTCGCCAGCCGCTGGCGGAAACTCTCTACCCCGTTGACGCTGGTGAAGATGAGCCACTGAAATTCGTCGAGTCGGCTGATCGCGCGGTCCAGAGGACCCCAGGATTCCGGAGGCTCGATCCGGATGGTCGGGACCTCGAGCACCTCGCCGCCCGCCTCTTCGAGGAGCCGCCGGAACTGGCCCGCCTGCTCCCGGGCCCGGGTGATCACGATGCGGCGGCCCGCCAGCGGTCGCGCCCCCACGTTCGCGCGAACGGTCACCGCCGGTCCCCCTCGATCTCGCTGAGGATCTCTCGGGCTCCGCGCGCCAGCAGTTCCTGTGCGAGCTTCTGCCCCAGCAGCTCGGCGCTGGCGGGCGCCCCCGTCGTCCGGCCCCGGAGGACCCTGCGCCCGGCGAGGCTCGCGACCAACCCGTCGAGGGTCAGCTCGCCGTCGAGCAGGCGAGCGTGGGCCGCGACCGGGGTGTGGCAGCTGGCCCCCAGCTGACGGAGAAACGCGCGTTCGGCCTCGGCCTGGCGGCGGGTCGCCGGGTCGTCCACGCGCGCCAGCAGCGCGAGGAGCTCTCGATCCGAGGAGCGGCTTTCGACGGCCAGGATGCCCTGCCCCACGGCGGGGACAAATTCATCCGGCTCGAGGGGCCGGGCGCCGGCAGGGGTGAGGCCGAGTCGCGCCAGCCCGGCCGCCGCGACGACGATGGCGTCCCACCCGCCGGCCGCCAGCTTGGCCAGCCGCGTGTCCACGTTGCCCCGGATCGCCTCGATCGTCAGGTCGGGGCGCAGGGAGAGGAGCAGCACCCGGCGCCGGAGGCTCGAGGTCCCAACCGTGGCCGCGGGGGGAAGGTCGGCGATGCCGCCTCCGGCCCGGCTCACCAGAACGTCCCGGGGGTCGTCGCGGGCGGGGAACGCCGCCAGGCAGAGACCCACGGGAAGCTCAGCCGGCATGTCCTTCAGGCTGTGGACGGCCGCGTCCACCCGCCCGTCGAGCAGGGCCTCCTCGAGCTCCTTCACGAAGAGCCCCTTCCCCCCGAATTCCCCCAGGGAGACCTGAGCGAGGCGATCCCCGGCGGTCTTCATGGGGACGATCTCGACCGGACGGCCGGGCGCCAGAGCGCGGAGGCGCCCGGCCACCGCGCCCGCCTGGCTCAGCGCCAGAGGGCTCCCGCGCGTCCCGATGCGGAGGGGAGACGCGGTCATTTCTCTTCTCCCCTCCCGCCGAGGCCGAACAGCTCGTGGACCATCTCGGTCCAGCTGCGGACGTGGCCGCCCCGCGAGAGCTCCCGCAGTTTGACGGTGGGCGCGTGAAGGATCTTGTTCACGATTGCCTGCGACATCGCCTCGATCGCCCGGCGGGTCTGGGCGTCGGCGTTGGGAAGGATTCCGTAGGCCCTCTCCACCTCGCCCCGCCGGATCGCCTCCAGGCGCTCTCGCAGGGACACGATCGTGGGGACCACCTCCAGATCCTGAGCCCGGGCGGTGAATTTCGCCACCTCGCGCTCGACGAGGGCTTCGGCCTTCTGGGCCTCGCGGAGCCGCTCGCGGAGGTTCGACTCCACCACCTGGCGCAGATCGTCGATGTCGTAGCAGAACACGGCGTCCAGCTCGTTGACCCCCGGCTCCACGTCCCGCGGGACTCCGATGTCGATGAAGAAGAGGGGTCGCGACCGGCGGCCCTGGAGGCAGCGCTCGACGTCGGCCCGGCGCACGATCGGCTCCGGAGCGCCCGTGGAGGTGATGACGATATCCACCGTTCCCAGGGTCTCCGCCCGCGCGCCGAAGGGCACCGCCGTCCCGGCCAGGGCGCGGGCCATCTCCTGGGCGCGCGCCCAGGTTCGGTTGGTCACGTAGATGGGGAAGGCGCCCTGGTCCACCAAGTGTTTGGCCGCCAGCTCGCTCATCTTGCCGGCGCCGATCAGCAGGACGGCCTTGCCCTCGAGGGTCCCGAAGATTTTTCGGGCGAGCTCCACGGCGGCGTAGGAGACCGACACCGCGTGCCGCGCCAGCTCGGTCTCGGTCCTGACCTTCTTGGCCACGGCGAAGGCCTGGGTCCACAGGTGATGGAGAAGCGGGCCCACCGCCTGGCAGTCCTGGGCCAGCGCGAAGGCGTCCTTCACCTGGCCCAGGATCTGGGGCTCGCCGAGGAGCATGGAGTCCAGGCTGGCGGCGACGCGAAAGCAGTGCTGGACCGCCTCCGTTCCCGACTTGGTGTAGAGCAGCGGCTCCACCTGGGCGAGATCCACCCCGCGGTGCTGGCCGAGGCGGCGGAAGGCCAGCGCCCGGGCCTCGCCGGGCACGTCCGCGACGCCGTAGACCTCCACGCGATTGCAGGTCGAGAGGATCACGACCTCGGAGAGCACTCCCGCCCCGTGGACGTCCACGAGGATCTCGCGCAGCTTGTCCTCCTCCACGGCCAGCTGCTCGCGGAGGGCGATCGGCGCGGTCTTGTGGCTCAGGCCCGAGACGAAGAGCTCGGGCATCAGGACCCGTGCCTGCCGGGAAGCAGCAACCCGGCCCCCAGAGTCAGCAGGAGCACGCCGAAGCCCACGACGGCGAAGTACGCGGCGCGACGCCCCCGCCACCCCGCCACGGCCCGGCCGCCCAGCGTCGCGGCGTAGACGAGCCACGCCAGGAACGAGAAGAGGGCCAGGGGATCGAAGGCGAAGACGCTCCCCCAGGCAGTGCGCGCCCAGAGCGCCCCGAGCAGGAGCCCGAGCGTCAGGAACGGGAACCCCAGGGTCAGCGCGCGGTAGGTCATGCGGTCCAGGGTTTCGAGGGAGGGAAGTCGATAGTAGAGAGCGCCGGGACGCTTGGCCTTCAGCTGATGCTCCTGAAGCAGGTACATGACGCCGCCCGCGAAGTTCAGGATGAAGGCCGCGATTCCCAGCATCGCGAGGACCACGTGGATGGAGATCCACGCGTTCCTGAGGGCCGGGGCGAGGTCGGTGAAGCCGGGAGGAAGCCA
>Ga0209521_10002454_pt1 | contig 15147 bp, 15 predicted proteins | sample Rifsed19ft4_FD_184016 | JGI IMG/M metagenome (GOLD analysis project Ga0209521, IMG submission 184016) | Soil microbial communities from Rifle, Colorado, USA - sediment 19ft 4 (version 2) | ecosystem: Environmental > Terrestrial > Deep subsurface > Rock core/Sediment | place: Rifle, Colorado...
CTTGGCGACGGTGTTCGCATTTTCGCTGAGCAGATCGACACGGGCTTGGGCGATCGCCTTGACTTGCTCGCAATCGACCAGGCCTCCGGGCCAGGGCAGTTACTACTTATCGAGCTGAAGAACGTCAGAGCGGACATCAGAGTCCTACTCCAAGCTCTCAGATACGCGAGTTGGGTGATGTCCAATCCGGACAGTGTTCGGTATCTCCTGTCAAAGAGTCAGATTGATGCCGAGTCTGTCGAACTCAAGCCGGCGATCATCATCGTTGCCCCAGAGATCGATACCGAGCTAGTTGAGATGAGCCGCTATGTGAGTGGCTTTCAGTTCTCCTTCATTCAGATTGAGAGGTTCCGCCAGGGAGAGGATCACCTGGTCGTTGTTCAGCGGAAGTTGCCCGAGCGAACGCAACCGCCCGGAGTCACTTCACAAGAGGAATGGGGCTGGGAAAAGTATCAGAGAGACTTGAAGGTCTCTGCGGAGCGAATCGAAGTCGGCAAGGTATTCGCGAATCAGTTGCTTACCCTCGTCGACAAGAACGGGTGGAATCTCGAAATGCGCTTTCGGAAGTGGTACTGCCCATTCCAGCTTCCGGGCGCATGGAACGTCTTCGATCTTAGTCTGAGCGGCGCTAGTGGCGCGAGCACCGGTTGGCGTATTGCCGTCAAGTTGCCCTCACCGCCCGACCAGCTTGGCTTTTCCTTGCCGCAATGGGCCGGCAACCCTCGATGGGAAGAGAACTACAAGCAGATTCGGATCGATCTCACCAGGATGGACATCGATCTCGCCGAGTTGGAGCCGCTCCTGAGCGCTTCATACGAGTACGTACGCCAAAAGGCTAACATCTAGATGACTAAGCCCGCTAAGGTCCTCATCGACCTCACCCCTGCTGCCGCTTCCCCCTCTCCCTCAGAGGGAGAGGGGGCGCAGGCCCGCAACGCCTTCGACGTGATGCTGCGCGGGGTGAGGTCGTGACAAAGCCCGCCAAGGTGCTCATCCTCGGCTCCGGGCCGATCATCATCGGCCAGGCGGCGGAGTTCGACTACTCCGGCTCCCAGGCCTGTCGCGCCCTGCGCGAGGAGGGCGTCACAACCGTCCTCGTCAACTCCAACCCGGCGACGATCATGACCGACGAGGACATCGCCGACGTCGTCTACATCGAGCCGCTGACCGTCGACGTCGTCGAGCGAGTCATCGCGCGGGAGCGGCCGGACGGGCTGCTGCCGACGCTCGGCGGCCAGACGGGCCTCAACCTCGCCGTAGCGCTCGCCGACGCCGGCGTCCTCGACAAGTACGGCGTGCGCCTCCTCGGCACGCCGCTGGCGACGATCCGCAAGGCGGAGGACCGCGAGCTGTTCAAGGAGATGCTGCTCGAGATCGGCGAGCCGGTGCCGGAGAGCGAGACGGTGACAAGCTGGGAGCAGGCGGCGGCGGTGCGCGACCGCATCGGCCTGCCGCTGGTCATCCGGCCGGCCTACACGCTCGGCGGCACCGGCGGCGGCGTCGCCCACACGCCGGAGCAGTTCGAGCGCATCGTCCAGGGCGGCCTCGCCGCCAGCCCCATCGGCCAGGTGCTCGTCGAGCGCAGCCTGCTGGGCTGGAAGGAGGTCGAGTACGAGGTGATGCGCGACGCCGCCGACAACTGCATCACCGTCTGCAACATGGAGAACCTCGACCCGATGGGCGTGCACACCGGCGACAGCATCGTCGTCGCGCCGAGCCAGACGCTGACGGACAAGGAGTACCAGATGCTGCGCTCGGCGGCGCTGCGCATCATCCGCGCCCTGGGCATCGAGGGCGGCTGCAACATCCAGTTCGCGCTGGCGCCGCGGCCGGACGTCGTGCCCTGGGCCTGGCCGGACGGGGCAGCGGCTGCGATGCGCGACCGCCTCGACCTGCCGCCCTACTACGTCATCGAGGTCAACCCGCGCGTCTCGCGCTCGTCGGCGCTGGCCAGCAAAGCGACGGGCTACCCCATCGCCCGCGTCGCGGCGAAGATCGCCGTCGGCAAGCGCCTGGACGAGATATCGAACGCCGTGACACAGCGCACGACGGCCGCGTTCGAGCCGGCGCTGGACTACTGCGTCGTCAAGATACCGCGCTGGCCGTTCGACAAGTTCCCCTTCGGCGACCGCCAGATCGGCACGCAGATGAAGGCGACGGGCGAGGTCATGGCGATCGACCGCAGCTTCGAGGCGGCGTTGCAGAAGGCGATCCGCAGCCTCGAGATCGGCGAGCGGACGCTGCTCTGGGAGGACCCGAACTGGGCGGACGACCCCTGCGCGCGGCCGCTGGACGCGACGGACGAGCGCCTCTGGGCGGTCATGGCGGCGCTGCGGCGCGGCGCCGACAGCATGGACATTGCGCGCAGGACGGGAATCGACCCCTGGTTCATCGAGCGGCTGCAGAACATCATCCGCGTCGAGAAGCGCCTGCTGGCCGAGCCGCTGACGAAGGAGCTGCTGCGCGAGGCGAAGCGCCTCGGCTTCTCCGACGCCCAGGTCGGCACGCTGGCCGACCGCCTGCCGGAGCAGGTGCGCGACCTGCGCAAGGAGTGGGACCTGCGCCCCGTCTACAAGATGGTCGATACCTGCGCCGCTGAGTTCGACGCCGTCACGCCCTACTTCTACAGCACCTACGAGGAGGAGAACGAGGCGCCGCCGCTGGCGGACGACAGCGTCCTCGTCATCGGCTCCGGGCCGATCCGCATCGGCCAGGGCATCGAGTTCGACTACGCCTCCGTGCACGCCGTCTGGGCGCTGCAGGAGGCGGGCTACAAGGCGCTCATTGCCAACTCGAACCCGGAGACGGTCTCGACCGACTTCGACACGTCGGACCGGTTGTACTTCGAGCCGCTGGACGAGGAGTCGCTGCGCGAGATCCTCCACAACGAAGAGACGGCGGACGGCGTCGCGCCGGGCACCATCGTCCAGTTCGGCGGCCAGACGGGGCTCAACCTGGCGGAGCCGCTCTTCCGCACGGCGCGCCGGATCGTGGGCTCCAGCTACGAGACCATCGACCTGGCGGAGGACCGCCGGCGCTTCGAGGACTTTCTGAGCAACCTGGGCATACCGCAGCCGCCCGGCGCCGGCATCCGCACTATCGAGGAGGCGCTGGCGACGGCGCAGCAGATCGGCTACCCGGTCCTCGTCCGGCCGAGCTACGTCCTCGGCGGGCGGGCGATGGAGATCGTCCAGAACGCCAGCGAGCTCATCCGTTACCTGAAGCCGGCGCTGGAGCAGGCGGCGGGCAAGCCGGTGCTCATCGACAAGTACCTCGAGGGCAAGGAGGTTGAGGTCGACGCCATCTGCGACGGCGAGGACGTGCTCATCCCCGGCATCATGGAGCATATCGAGCGCGCCGGCGTCCACTCCGGCGACTCGATGGCGGTCTACCCGGCGCTGAACCTGACGGAGGCCGAGGTCGAGACCATCGTCGACTACACGCGTCGCGTCGGCCTGGCGCTGGACGTGCGCGGCCTGATGAACATGCAGTACGTCATCATGAACGACGGCGGTCCTTCCGCGGAAGGACGCGTCTACGTGCTGGAGGTGAACCCGCGCGCCAGCCGGACGGTGCCGTTCATCTCCAAGGTCACGGGCGTGCCGATGGTGCGCCTGGCGGTGAACTGCGCCCTCGGCCGGCCGCTGCGCGAGCAGGGCTACGCCGGCGGGCTCTGGCCGCGCCAGCCCCTCGTGGCTGTGAAGGCGCCGGTGTTCTCCATGGCGAAGCTCATCGGCGTCGACACCTACCTGGGGCCGGAGATGAAGTCGACGGGTGAGGTGATGGGCGTCGACCGATCCTTCCCGGCGGCGCTGGCGAAGGCGGTCATCGCCGCGGAGATGGCGCTGCCGCCGCAGGGCGGGGCGCTGCTCTCCATCTCGGACCGGACGAAGCCGGACGCCATCCCCGTCATCAGGCGCCTGCACCAGGCGGGCTATCGCCTCTACGCGACGGAGGGCACGGCGGCGGTGATCAGCGCCATCGGCCTGCCGGTGGAGCAGGTGGCGAAGCGGCTGGACGGCGGCCACCCCAACGTGCTCGACGTCATCAACGCCGGCCTCGTCGACTGCGTGATCAACACGCCGGAGGGCGGCCGGCCGACGACGCTGCAGGACGGCTTCCAGATCCGCCGCGCCGCGGCGGAGCGTCGCATCCCCTGCTTCACGTCCATCGACACGGCGCGCGCCGCCGCGGAGGCCCTCCTCGCCGGCTCGCAGGCCTTCAGCGTCCTGCCCATAGGCGAATATCGGCAGGCGCCAGCCCCGACAGCGTAGGCACTGAGGCGGGCGTGCGCAGTCGTTTCGCTTGGAGGCAAACGGGCCAACGGGCAAAGTGGCAAGCGCTGCAATCTGACAGACGCCAGTGGGGGTACAGGGGGCGCAAGCCCCCTTCGGCAGGCTCAGGGCGCAGCCTGACGGGGGGCCTGGGGGGTGTCCCCCCAAGGTCCTCGTCTAAGAGGCGGAGCAGACAAGCCCTGACCCTGAACGGAGCGAAGGGGAAGGGCGCAGGATGCGAAGCCGGGCTCCGCGACGGGCGCCGGTGAACCCCTCCCGCCTGCGCGAGGTGCTGGCCTACTTCGGCGCGCTGGGCGTCATCGGCTTCGGCGGGCCGGTGGCCCACATCGCGATGATGGAGCGCGGCGCCGTCAACGAGCGCGGCTGGATTTCGCGCCCGCGCTTCCTCGACGCCCTGGCGGCGACGAACCTCGTCCCCGGTCCGAACTCGACGGAGATGGCGATCCACATCGGCTACCAGCGGGCCGGCCTCGCCGGCGCGGTCGGCAGCGGGCTCGCCTTCATCCTCCCGGCCTTCGTCATGATGCTCGGCCTCAGCTGGGCCTACTTCGAGCAGGAGGCGACGCCGGCCGTGGACGACTTCTTCTACGGCATCAAGCCGGCGGTCGTCGCCGTGATCGCCGCGACGGCGTACCGGCTCTTCCTGAGCGGCGTCAGCGAGCCGCGACGGCTGGCGGCCGGCGAGGCGGACCTGCGGCTGCTCGCGATCTTCGCCGCAAGCCTGGCGGTCGGCCTCGCCTTCCCGGGGCTGGAGGTCGCCGTGCTGCTGGCGGCGGGCGTGGTCGGGTTCCTCCTCTACGGCCCGCCGCTGAGGCCGCGGCCGGGCGCGTTCGTCCTGCTGCCGCTGCTCGGCGTCTCGGCTCTCGCCTGGGAGCCCGGCAGGCTGCTCGACCTCTTCTGGCTCTGCCTGCGCACCGGCGGCCTGCTCTTCGGCGGCGGCTACGTGATGATCCCGCTGCTGGAGGAGCCGGTGGTGGACGGCTTCGGCTGGCTGACGCGGGAGCAGTTCCTTGCCGGCGTGGCGCTGGGCCAGAGCACGCCGGGGCCCATCGTCATCACGGCGACGTTCGTCGGCTACGGCGCCGCCGGGCTGGCGGGCGCGGCGGTGGCGACCTTCGCCATCTTCCTGCCGTCCTTCTTCTTCGCCGTCCTGACCAGCCGGTTCATCGCCGCCTTCGGCGAGGTCGCCTGGCTGCGGGCGGCGCTGAAGGGCATCGGCGCCGCGGTGGTGGCGACGATCCTCGCCGCGACGATCCGGCTGGCGGAGAGCGCCTTCGTCGACGCGGCGACGGTGGTCATCGGCGCCGTGGTCGCGTACGCGTCGCTTCGGACGCGCGTGCACAGCGCTCTGCTCCTGCTCGGCGGCGGCCTCGTCGGGCTGTGGGCGGGCTGGATGGCCGGCATACGATGAAGGTCGGCTTCCTCCGCGTCGTCGAGAGCGCCAGGCTCTACGGCGACACCTACGTCACGTGGTTCGACCCTTCGACAGGCTCAGGGCAGGCGGCGCCTGACCTGCTGCGGGGCGCGACGCCGGGGCAGTTCCTCATGTTGCGCTGCGCCGATGTCCTGCCGGGCGCCGAAGAACCGCTGACGGGCGCCTCGCTGGCGGACGACCCGCTGCTGCCGCGGGCGATGAGCTACCACCGCCTGCGTGTCGGCGAGAGCGGCCCCGAGTTCGCCATCCTCTACGATGTCGTCGGCCGCGGCACGGCCTGGCTGGCGCGGCGAGAGCCCGGCGACCGCGTCTTCGCCTGGGGGCCGCTGGGCCGCGGCTACTCGCTGCGCGGCGGCCAGAATCTACTGCTCGTCGCCGGCGGTATCGGCGTGGCGCCGCTGGTCTGGCTGGCGGAAGAGGCGGTGGCGAAGGGCCGCAGCGTCGTCCTCATCGACGGCGCCCGCGACGAAAGCGGCGTCTTCCCGGCCGAGCTGCTGCCGTCGGAGGTCGAGGTCGTCGTGACGACGGAGGACGGCTCGCTGGGGCGCCAGGGAAGAGTGACGGACGTCTTCCTCGACTACTACGGCTGGGCGGACGCGGTCTTCGCCTGCGGCCCGAACGCGATGTTCGCGGCGCTGGCGGAGCTGCTGGCGAAGCACGAAGGGCCGTCGCGGGCGCGACGCCGCAAGCCGGTGCAGGCGCTGGTGGAGTCGCCGATGGCCTGCGGGACAGGCATCTGCTACGGCTGCGCCGTCTTCGACCGCCGCGGCGCGGCGCGCCTCGTCTGCAAGGAGGGGCCGCGGTTTGAGCTGCGGGAGATGTGGTGACGACCTCTCCCCACGTGTCTGATGCCCGTGGCGCCTACGAGGTGAGCCCCTCTCCACAGTGTGGAGAGGGGAAAGCCTGCCCTGAGCCTGCCGAAGGGCGGCAGCAGGGGGTGAGGTCTGCATGAGGCCCGCGGTTCGAGCTGAGGGGTGTCTGACCCATTGCGTCGGCAGAACATCTGAGTTAGGTTTCGCGGGGAGGAAGTCGTGGTCAAGCTAGCGGTAAGGCCTCAAGTCCGGCCCCTGACCCCTCCTCTTAAGTGGGCGGGCGGCAAGCGCTGGCTAGTACCGCGTCTTAGGGAGATGTGGAAGGGACATGAGCAGCGCCGGTTGGTGGAGCCGCTTTGCGGAGGCCTCGCGGTTGCTCTGGGGCTCATGCCTGAGAAAGCGCTCCTCAACGACATCAACCCGCACAACGTCAACTTCTACCGCTGGCTCAAGCGCGGCCTGCGCCTCGACGTCGACATGCGCAACGAGTCGGCGCTCTACTATGCCCACCGCCGGCGCTTCAACGAGCTGATCGCCCGCGGCGAGGCGGACGGCGTCGAGGCGGCGCAGCTCTTCTACTACCTCAACCGCACCGGCTACAACGGCCTCTGCCGCTTCAACCGAAAGGGTGAATTCAACGTCCCGTTTGGCAGTCACAAGACTATCGACTACGTCAGCGATTTCTTGGACTACCGTCGCGCCTTCGAGGCGTGGGACTTCATGTGTGGCGACTTCGATGCACTGGATGTGAAACCGGACGACTTCATCTACGCTGACCCGCCCTACGACGTCGAGTTCACGAAGTACTCGAAGGAGGACTTTACCTGGAAGGACCAGGAGCGGCTGGTAAAGTGGCTGGCGAAGCACGGGGGACCAGTCGTGCTCTCCAATCAGAAGACGGACCGCGTTGTAGAACTGTATGGCGACTATGGCTTCAGCATCGATTACCTCGACGCGCCGAGGCGGATCAGCTGTAACGGCGACCGAACCAAAGCAAAGGAAGTCCTGGCAACGAAGGGGCTCTGACACATGCCGCGAGATACGCGGACAGGTAGCGTTCTCGAGCAGATGGTGCTTCCGGCGCTGCGGCAAGGGAGTTATCAGTATCAAACCCAGGTTCGCATTGGTCAGAGGCTAGGAGGCGGTCGGCATGTTATCGATGTTGTCGCGACGGACCGCAATGGTCTCGGGTATCTGATTTCGCTGAAATGGCAGCAGGTGTCCGGCACGGCCGAACAGAAGGTGCCTTTTGAGGTCATCTGCCTTGCGGACGCTGTGGCGTCCAGTGAAGGCAACTACTCGAGAGGTTACGTGGTTCTCGGGGGCGACGGCTGGAAGCTACGCGGGTTCTACACGAGCGGCTTGCTCGTTAGGTATCTGAGGAACATCGAGTCCGTAACTGTAATGACCCTGGAGGCGTTTGTCGCGCGGGCGAACCGGGGCGAGCTGTAGGACGACGGGAATGATGTAGGGGCCGCTGGCTAGCGGCCCCTACGAGCGCCTCGAGGGCCTGACTTACGCCCCGACGATGTTGAGGATGGAGCCGAGGTCGGTGTAGCTGTCGGCGACGGCGCGCAGCTCCATCGCCGTGCTCTGGGCGAAGGCGACAACCTCCACCCGCACGCCCTTGCTCTCGACCAGCTCGCAGACCCGGCGGAAGTCGCCGTCGCCGGAGAGCAGGACGACGATGTCGAGGCGGTCGGACATCGTCAGGATGTCGACGGCGAGCTCGATGTCGAAGTTCGCCTTCATGGAGCCGTCGGCGAAGCGCTTCCAGGCCTTGGTGACGATCTTCCAGCCGTAGCCGAGGACAGGCTCGACGAAGCGCTGCTTCTCGAAGCGCGTCATCGGGTCGTCCGTGATCGGCGCGTAGGCGGTGGCGCGGACGAGCTGGCGGCCCTCCGTCAGGTAGTCCAGCAGCTTGCCGAAGTCGACGCGGACGCCCATCTGCTCGGCGGCGTAGATGAGGTTGGGCACGTCGAGGAAGATGGCGACCTTCGGCAGGGCGAGGCTGCTGAGGCCGGCGCTGGCGCCGGCGCCGCGGGCGCCGCCTCCGGCTCGGACCGTGCGCTGGACCTCGCGCATGGACTGCGACTGCTGGGCCGCGAACTCCTCGAAGAGGACGTTCTGGCGGGCGATGAGGGCCTCGACGCTGCCCGCCGGTGCTGCGGCGGCCTGACGCCTAGCAGGGGCACGCGTCCGCGTGGCCGGCGCTTCGGCTGGTGGCTGGACGGGCGCGGCCCCGGCGCGGGAGCGGCCGCGACCGCCGCGCGTGCCGCGCCGGCGGCGGGCCGCGGGTGGCGCCTCGGCGGCGGGCTCCTCCGGCGGCGGCGCCTCGGCCGGCTTCTCCTCCGCCTCGACAGCGGCGGCTGTTGCGCCGTCGTCCGTGGCCTGGGCCGCCGTCTTGCGGGCGCGGCCGCGGCCGCCGCGGCTGCCCCGTCGCCGCGGCGAGGGGCCGGCGGCAGGCTCGGCTGTTGGGGCGGCTGTCGCGGCTTCGGGTTCTGTTGTGGTGGGCGACGCCTCACTTGCCTCGGGGGCGGGCGTCGCGGCGCGACGGGATCGGCTGCGACGCGGTTTGGCCGGCTCTGCCGGCGCCTCGGCGCTAGCCGTGCGCTCGCCGCCGGTACGGGATCGATTCAGGAAGGAAAGCCATTCTGACAGTTACGTAGTCTCCTCTAGATAAGTCTGGACGCTGCAGCGGGCGGCGATCTTCTCCGCAATGGCCATGAGCGCCCGGCTGGCCGTTGCTTGTGGCGCGGACACGACGACCGGTACGCCCGTGTCGCTCGCCTCCCGCGTCGCCTGGTCGAGGGGGACCTCGCCCAGGAACTCGAGTCCGAGCTCCTCCGCCGCCATCTTAGCGCCGCCGTGGCCGAAAATCTCGTAGCGTTTGCCAGTATCCGGCGCCTCGAAGTAGCTCATGTTCTCGACGATGCCGAAAACGGGCACCTGCAGGCGGTCGAACATCGCCACCGCCTTCGTCGCGTCCTCCAGGGCGACGGGCTGGGGCGTGCTGACGATGACGGCGCCGGCGATGGGCGCCTCTTGCACCATGCTCATGGAGGCGTCGGAGGTGCCGGGCGGCAGGTCGACGATCAGATAGTCGAGCTCGCCCCAGTCGACGTTGTGGAGGAAGTCGCGCACGGCGCCGCCGATCATCGGGCCGCGCCAGACGACGGGCGTGCCCTTCGGCAGGGCGAAGCCGATGGAGCAGACGCGGACGCCGTGCTTCTCCTGGGGCCGCAGGCCGCCCTCGCTCTTCGCCTGGAAGCCGGCCTCGAAGCCCATCATCGTCGGCACGTTGGGGCCGGTGATGTCGGCGTCCAGGAGGCCGACCTTGGCGCCGCGCTGGGCCAGGGCGACGGCGAGGTTGGTGGCGACGGTGGACTTGCCGACGCCGCCCTTGTTGGAGGCGATCGCGATGACGTTCTTCACGCCCTCGATGGGGCGCTTCTCGCTCTGGCCGCTGTGGGCGCGCACCTCGGCGTCCAGGGCGACGTTGGCGCGGCTGACGCCCGGCAGGGCGAGGAGGGCCTGCTCGACCGCCTCCTTGAAGGGCCCCGTGAGCGGGCAGGCTGGCGTCGTGAGGACGAGGGTCATCGAGACGGCGTCGCCATCGATCTTGAGGTCGCGCACCATGTTCAGCGACACGACGTCGCGGTGCAGCTCCGGGTCTTCGACCTGGCGCAGCGCGGCGAGGACGGCGCTTTCGCTGACGGCGTCAGGCACCGGCGAGGGTTCCTCCTTCGGGCGAGACGAGGTAGCGGCAGCAGGCGCCGTGGCCGTTGAGGATGACCTCGTGGCGCACGGGCCAGCGCAGCAGTCGCGTGAGGAGGTGAATGTGCCACTCGCAGCCGCTCAGGTGCTGGGGGGCGAGGCGCGTGAAGACGCAGTTGTAGTCGCGGATCTCGAAGCCGCCGTCGACCGGGAGCCACTCGGCGAAGCCGCCGATCTGGTTCATGACCTCCGTTACGGCGGCGACCCGCTCCTCCAGCGAACGGCCCTCGACGGGGACGCGAAAGCGCTCCGCCAGACGGTCGGCGGAGCGCTTGATGATGAGGGTGCGCTTCTGGTCGGCGCTGAGGCCGGCGATCTCCGTGGCATGGAGGGCGCCGACCTCGTCCAGGAGAATCTGGGCGAGGATGTCGTAGCGTCTGGGGAACGTTTCCTCGCCCTTGGGCGTCAGGGAGAAGAGGTAGTGCGGCCGGCCGGGGCCGCGACGCACGCGCTCCGTGCCGACGAGGCCGTCGCGCTCGAGGCCTACGAGGTGCTGGCGGGCGGTCATGGAAGCGACGGAGAGGGCTCCGGCGGCTTCCTCTACGGTGACGCTGCCGGCGCGCTTGAGAAGTGAGAGCAGCTGCTGCTTCGTTGTCTGCATAAGAAGGGCCGTGGCCCTGACTACCTCCATTATAGGAAGCGGCAGGCCGGGAGGGAACGCTTAACAGTCCTTTAATGAAAAACTTAAGGTTTTTTACGTAGAAACGTTGACTTTTCTGAGGTCGAGTTGTAATTTTTTTGAGGGCGCGATAAATGATCCTGCGCCTTCCTGCCGACGTATATAAGTAGTGACGGCGCTGGACCGAGGAGGTGGAAATGCAGACTCCAGTTGTCGAAGAGTTTGTTGAGCGTGAGGCGCCGCAGTGCCGGCATCACTGGGTGATCGAGACGCCGCGCGGCGCGACCAGTCAGGGTCGCTGCAAGCTGTGCGGCGAGGAGCGTGAGTTTCGCAACTCCGCCGCGGATACGCTCTGGGAAGGCGACCCGATGGCGAGCATCAGCAAGATGGCCGGCGGCAGCCGGCCCGTCGTCGCCGAGAGCAAGCGGGGGCGAAGCGAAGAGTAAGCGGCCTCAGGCCCTGCTGAAGGAGAAGCCCCCGGCGACCGGGGGCTTCTCCTTTCTCACGCCTATAATGGCCTCGATGACCGCGCTAGCCGTCGACCTCGCGCCCGGCGCCAAGCGCAGCCTGGTGCTGCCGAACCCGGTGATGGTCGCCTCCGGCACCTTCGGCTACGGCGTCGAGTTCGCCAAGGTCTTCGACATCCAGCGCCTGGGCGCCATCGTCACGAAGACGACGACGCTGCGGCCGCGGCGCGGCAACCCGCCCGTCCGCATCGCCGAGACGCCGGGCGGCCTGCTCAACTCCATCGGCCTGCAGAACATCGGTGTCGCCGCTCTGCTGCGCGACCTGGCGCCGGCCTACGCCGCCTGGCGCGTGCCTGTCGTCGTCAGCATCATGGGCTTCTCGGCGCCGGAGTACGCCGAGGTGGCGAGCCGCCTGGAGGGCGTCGAAGGCTTCAGCGGCGTCGAGCTGAACCTGAGCTGCCCGAACACGGAGCGGGGCGGCATCGAGTTCGGTCAGGAGCCGGCGGCGGCGGCGGACGTGGTGCGGCGCGTGCTGCGCGTGACGACGCTGCCGGTCATCGCCAAGCTGACGCCGAACGTCGCCGACCCGCGCGAGGTCGCCCGCGCCGTCGTCGAGGCGGGCGCGCAGGCGCTGTGCGTCGCCAACACGCTGCAGGCGATGGCGATGGACGTGGAGGGCCGGCGGGCGGTCATCGGCACGACCTTCGCCGGGCTATCCGGCCCGGCCGTGAAGCCGGTGGCGCTGCGCCAGGTCTACCAGGTCGCGGGCGTCGTCGACGTCCCGGTCATCGGCTGCGGCGGCATCGCGACCGCCGCCGACGCGCTGGAGTACATCCTCGCCGGCGCGACGGCGGTGCAGGTGGGCACGGCGACGTTCGCCAACCCGCTGGCGCCGCTGGAGGTCCTCGAAGGCATCGAGCGCTACTGCGGTGAGCACGGCGTCGAGGACATCGGCGAGCTCATCGGCGCCGGCCGGCCCTTCGACAGGCTCAGGGCGGGGCGGGCCGCTTCGACGCCATGACGGGCGTGCGCGTCGGCCTCGACCTGCTCTTCGGCGCGCTGGGGGCGGTCGCCTGGGCGCTGGCCGTCCTCGTCGTCGTCGGCCGCGTGCTGTCGCCCGCGGCGGGCGGCCTCCTCGCCCTGGCGCTGCTCATATCGCTGCTGGGCATGCTCCTGAGCGGCCACGTTCAGGAGTCGCGCTGGCGCCGGCTGGCGGCGGGCGCCTGCCCGCGCTGCCGGGCGTCGGTGCGCAGCGAGCACCGTCATCGCCGCCTTGGTAGCGGCGGTGAGTGGCTCTCGCCGGAGACGAGCTGGGAGTGCGGCGCCTGCGGCTTTTCGCAGAGCGAGGCGTGGCCGTGCCCGGGGTGCCCCGTCCCGCCGTAGCGTCCCCGGGCAGAGCGCAGAGGGCAGAGGGCAGCCCCCAACGCGGCGTGCTTCTAGAGAGAGTGGCGTGTTGACCACTCAGCGCAAGCGGGGTCCAGGGGCGCAGCCCCTGGCGGGGAGTCTGAGGGGTGTCCCCTCAGCAAACCTCTCTCTAACTTCCGGCGGAGCAGCGCGAGAGCGATGCGCAGCCGGCTCCGTGTAGACTAGATGCGGCTCACGGGGTGTAGCTCAGCCAGGTCAGAGCGCTTGGTTTGGGACCAAGAGGCCCCCAGTTCGAATCTGGGCACCCCGACCACCAGCCTTACGCTGGGCGATGGGGCTGCCGCGAAGCACCACGCGGCGTCGTCGAGAGACGCCCCGTTCGCAGTCTGGGACTGGACTGGCAACGGCCTAATCACTCTCGGGCGAACAAGTCGGCCGTCCAGCCGCGCATGCTGGGCGATAGCGCTACCGCGAAGCACCCCGCGGCGTATTCGGATGGCGGGGCGTCTACAGCCGGTTAGACGGCGACTCGCGGCGTGGCACGGCGGCGCTCGGCGGCGTCGCGCAGCTCCGAGAGCTTGAGCCCGTCTTCGGGATAAGAGGCGAGGCCCACGGAGATGACGTTGGGGAAGTGCTCCTGCAGCCGGCCGGTGATGAGGCCGGCGGCGACGGCGTCCGTCTCCGGCACGAAGACCAGATAGCGACCTTCGCCCAGGTGCGTCGCCAGGTCGCTGGAGCGGATGCGCTGGCCCAGCCACTCGCAGATCTGATCGAAGGCGGCGAAGCCGGCCCCCTGGGCGACCTCGATGACCATGACGCTGAGGGCGTGGCCGTAGCGGTCGGCCCGGCGCAGCTCCTCCGCGAAGCGCCTCTCGATGTACCAGGAGGCGAAGAGCCCGGTCTGGCGGTCGTACATGACCAGGCGGCGGCCCGCCTCTGCTTCTCGTGTAGCCTTCTCGAGGACGAGGTCGTGAGTGGAGCTGCGGTGGCGGGGTAGCGGCAGGAGCCGGCGAATGTGGAGCATGAAGTCTGCCTCCCTGCAGATGGGTCGTCATCAGATCGAACGCGGCAGGCGAGGGCTCGTTACAGCGAGGGAGCGGGCAGCGAAGGGAGCCAGGCGTCCACCTCTCGCCGCGAGCGGAGGCGGATGAGGCGGCGATGGGCCTGCTGCGGGTCGCGAAACAGGGCGGCGTAATCGCGGCGACGCCGGCCGAAGCTCCTGATCGACCACCAGATGATGGACTCGCGCCAGAGCAGCGTGCGCAGGCTCTCGCGGTTGCCGTGCCAGAGCGGCTCCTGGCTCAGCAGCCGCCCCACGGTGCGCCGGATGACCTGCCCGTGCACCTGCCAGCGCGGCAGGTCAAGCCAAACCAGCGTATCGCAGCGCTCCAGCACGAGGGCGTCTTCCGGCCTGCGGGTGAGGTCGGGGGAGCTGAGGTTGCCGTCGAAGGTCCAGCGCTCGGCCCGCGTTGCCGCGTCGAGCTCGGCATACACCTCGTCCCGCCGCGCCGGCTGCCAGTTCGGGCGCCAGATGACGGCGTCGTTGCAGATGTAGGTGAGGCCGAGCTTCTCGGCGAGGGCCTCGGCGACGAAGGTCTTGCCGGCGCCGCTGGTGCCGATGACGCAGATGCGCCTGCCGGGCGGCAGAGCCGAGGTCATGGATCGCCTGTCGTACTAATCGGCCGAGGGGAGCACCTTCGGCTGGAGAACCTCCATGGCGACGCCGTTGTAACGCAGGTCGCAGACCCCAGCCTTGATCACGAGGAGCTCGATCTCGCCGTCGGCGGAGCGAAAGCGCTTGCCGAGGGGAACGACGGGCTCGCTACGGCCGGAGCCGTCGCGTAGGTCCGCCGCCGCCTGCTCTTTGAGGACGAGGGGCACCTCGCCGTCCGAGAGGTCGCCGGGGCCGCCTTTGGTCACGATGACCTCGGCGCCGGAGGGTGCCACGTACCGCTTGCCAACGCTCGCCGCCATATCGTCTCGTCTCCGTGCGGTTGCTATCGCCTCGATTCTAGCCAGGACGGCGGGTCAAGCGCTAGTCCGGGCGGAGCCGTCCGTTTGCGGGTGGCTGCTGGACGGGCTATGATGGCGGCGAGCCCCGAGAGACGGGGCGACTCCTTTTTCGCAGGTGCAGCGATGGCGAAAAGCTACAACGTGGCCGTCGTCGGCGCGACCGGCGTGGTTGGGCAGGAGTTCCTGCGCATCCTCGCTCAGCGCCGCTTCCCCCTCCGCTCGCTGAAGCTCATCGCCTCGCCGCGCTCGGCCGGCACGAAGATGCTCTTCGGCGAGCACCAGATCGAGGTCGAGGCGCTCACCCACCGCTCATTCGACGGCTGCGACCTCGCTTTCATCTCCGCCACGGACGAGGTTTCGCGCG
>Ga0209521_10002455_pt1 | contig 15139 bp, 23 predicted proteins | sample Rifsed19ft4_FD_184016 | JGI IMG/M metagenome (GOLD analysis project Ga0209521, IMG submission 184016) | Soil microbial communities from Rifle, Colorado, USA - sediment 19ft 4 (version 2) | ecosystem: Environmental > Terrestrial > Deep subsurface > Rock core/Sediment | place: Rifle, Colorado...
CGATACTTCATCTTCATCTGCCCCATCAACAGTTGCTGACAGGGTTAAGTCAGGAAAAGGCAGCGGCTACGGCTTAAATAACATCGCAAAGCGTATGGAAGAATTAAACGGCTCATTTGAGATAACCGGCACACCCGGCAGAGGCACCCTTCTCACCCTTTCCATACCAGTATAGCAACCACACATAGCAGCTGAACAAGAACACAATTTATCTACACCAGTTTAATCCAAGCTGGGATTGAGATTTTATCCTTTTTATGTTATGTTAAATTTGTAATTTAAATAAATCCTCAGGAGAAAAATAAATAATGACATATGAAGAGTTTCTAAACCGTGTTTCAACAGACCCTGCAATCTGTGGTGGGAAACCCTGTATACGTGGTACCAGAATTTATATTGCGATTATACTTGATGGACTTGCTGAGGGATTAACCCCGGAACAAATAATTGATCACTATCCACAACTGACGATTGATGATATCCATGCAGCTTTAGCATATGCAGCAGAAATATCACGAGAAAATATTTGGAAAGCAGCCTCTGGATAATGAAATTAAAACTGGACGAAAACCTATCACACCACCTGAAAAATATCTTAATTGGATTAAATCACAATGTCACAACAGCAGCAGATGAAGGACTTCTATCGCAATCTGATACCATAATAGCCTCTGCAGCCAAGGCAGAAGAAAGAATATTGCTGACACTTGATATTGAATTTGGTGATCTGAGGAAATATCCACCAGGTAGCCATCCAGGTATAATTCTATTTAGGCCAAGAAGCTTTGGACCATTGTCAGTTAACAAATTTATCGAAGAATTTATAAGAAATACAGATCTCAATCTATTAACTGGATGTATTGCTGTAGTAGAACCAGCACGAATGAGGATGCGATGCCCATCTGATAATGAGTAATGTTTGAGAGAAACAACGGTCATCTTAAGATTGCCATTAATGATGATGGCAGGGGCTTTAACACGGGCTGCGATACTTCATCTTTATCTGCCCCATCAGCAGCTACAGACAGGGTTAAGATAGGAGACGGCAGCGGCTATGGCTTAAAGAACATCGCAAAGCGTATGGAAGAACTAAACGGTTCATTTGAGATAACCAGCACACCCGGCAGAGGCACCCTCCTCACCCTGTCCATACCAGTATGACAAACACCCCCGGCAGCAGTAACAAGACTCACCTTAACCATCCCTGTATATTATTTGCTTAAGTAAATCACAGGGATAGTTCTCTACCCTGCAAAATCATCCCCCTCTTCCAGTATAGCTTTCAGAAATGCGAGGTCATCTTTATCCTTTGCCCTTATTCCTTGTTTGGTCCTTATCATGGTACTTATGTCAGCCACTGGAATGATAACCCCCCTGAATTCAAAATATTCAGTACCGGCTGTTTCATAAGTAACATCACATGCCCTTTTTAGTAAATCTATTACAACCTCATCTGCTACCCTTACAACCTCATATTGTTCAACATCATCAAGTGCAACTTCTTTAACAGCATTGTCGGGTAAGAAAGACAGGGCTTCCTTTATCTTTAAAACATTTTCTTTTGAAGGATCCACAAGCAGGTCTATATCTTCAGTAGCCCTTGGAAAACCGTAGTAATTTATAGCAAATCCACCAATAAGAACATATTTGACACCTTTTTCATTTAGTTTCCTGCAAATTTCTACCAGGTCCTCTATTGTCGGCGGCCTGGACTCTTGCCCCTCAGCATCCTGTGATGCCACTTATCTGCCTCCTCCAAAGTTTTAAACCTATAAACACCCCTGGTTATGAACAGCTTATCTTTCCTGAAAGCTGCAATCAGTTGAAAAAATCTATTCAAATCTTCTGTAAATCCCTTTTTATGTTTTGTATTCCTACCTACTATCTTCATTTCTGAGTTGCTCTAACCTTGTGTTTAACATCATGTTTTTAATCAGGTATCATACATCTAATAAGTAAGTGTAGCCCCTGCAAAGCTTTATAGTACTATAACTTAAAAGCTATTTTATTAGCAAGATGCTATATAAAAAATATGTTTTAGAACATCCGGATGTGCTTAATAGAATACCTGTAAGATTGGCTTATTACAAAGGCGAGTTCAAGTCTCTCTTGTCAGCCTCGCCATTATTCTTTTGACCCATCGACTTTACCACAGAGGGAATCTACTCCCTAAAGGCGGGAATCCCCTCCCTCCCTGTAATTTAAAATCCTCAAACCTCAAATTTTTATCAAAGTTGTAATTAGTTGAAAATAAACAAGATAAATAATATGGCGCTAAATGGCACTTTTCTTGCTTTGTAAGATATCCAGGATATAAAGGAGAATATTTATGCTATTTGAACCAGAAGAGGTCCGAAGTGAGATGGGATTAGGCGAGGTGGCCTATTCTTCCACCCCCTTTAAACTGTTAACGATGGCTAACGAATTCGAAAAGGCCGGAGTGATCACTTATGCTGTAGATCTTTATGCAAAGATACTTGATAAATATCCCGACACCTTTGAGGCCGTGGCATCAAAATTAGCGCTCTTTTTAATTGCAAGCAGGTATGAGTGCGAGGGGAAGAAAGAGTTGGCAATTTCTCTTATCAGGAAAATAAATATCGTGAAATAAGGATAAAGGATATATGTCTTAAGAAACAGACGTCTCGTATTATTCCATTTCCACTGCTGTTTACCTCAGTCAGAAGGGCCTGAGTTCTATATCAAGTAATATTGTAAGATGAACATTAGGCGGCAACCACATATTTTGATTATAGATGATGATAGCGATATTAACAGTGCATTATTCCTGGTGCTTCACAAGGATTTCCATGTCATCACTACAACCTCGGCAAGAGAAGGACTGGAAATCGCAAAGCGGAATCCTCCTTTCCTTGCAATAGTTGATTTAAAGATGCCAGAGATTAATGGTATCGATGTTCTGAAAGAATTAAAACGAGTGGAACCTGATATTGCAGTTATGGTCATGTCAGGTTATTCAGATATAAATGCGGTTATTGATGCCTTTAAGTGCGGAGCCACTGATTTCCTCATCAAACCCTTTGGCAAGGAGGCTCTTCTTGAGAATGTCAGGCAATTGTGCAATCTGATAAGTTGCCAGAGAAAATCATTTCAGCAACAGGCAAAAGAAATCATAGGAGAGAGTCCGGCAATAAAGCATGTATGGGACCTGATCAGACGCTTTGCGCCTCCAGATATTACCATCCTTCTTCAGGGTGAAACAGGCACAGGGAAAGAACTCTTTGCAAGGGCTATACATTACATGAGTTTACGCAGCAAAGGTCCCTTTGTGCCGGTAGATTGCTCGGCTTTCCCGGAATCTCTTCTTGAAAGTGAGTTGTTCGGTTATGAGAAAGGCGCCTTTACAGGGGCAAATAGAAAGAGAAAAGGATTATTTGAATCTGCCAATAATGGCACTCTATTTTTAGACGAAATTGGAAACCTTCCCCCCTCCTTTCAGGCCAAACTATTGAGGGTGATCGAGGATCGCAACATCATTCATCTGGGGGCAGACGGATATGCCCCTGTGCCTCTCAATATCAGGATCATAGCAGCCACTAATATCGATCTCGATGAGGCATCAAAGAGAGGAAGTTTTCGTCCCGATCTCTACTACCGGATAAGCGCGGCAACGATCAGTCTCCCCTCTTTAAGAGAACGATATGATGACATCCCGATACTGGTAAATTATCTTTTGACAAAATTCTCTATGGAATTCCAGAAACAGGCAGGGATTACAGCAGAGGCATTGGATCTTCTTAATCGCTATCACTGGCCTGGAAATATCCGTGAACTGGAAAATGTAATCAGAAGCGCTTTCTTTATCGCTGATGATTATATTCAGCCCTCTCATCTCCCCAGGGAAATAATAGAAAGGAAGGCAACTGAGTTAAAAGAGGTTTATTGTAATTCACCGGATATAAAGACTCTCAGGGATGCTGCTGAAGATGCAGAGCGTCAGGCAATCCTTCAAATAATAAAAAATAAACCCTTTATCAATAAGACAGAGTTAGCCAGGCTCATGAAAACAGATCCAAAGACGCTGCGCTCCCGGTTAAAAAGATATGGATTTGACAGTGAAAATGCATAGCGAGCGCAATCCCTGCAGTTTGCTGCAGGGAGCTTCAATAGTATCTTCTCCTGAAAATCGGGAATCTTTCCCTATTAATAATTTCAAATTTCAAACCTCAAATCTCAAATCAAGTCGTAACTTATTGTAAATAAACAAATGTTCAGCCAAGGGTGCAGATGGCATCACTCTTGCTTTATAAGCAGTGGTGTTAACAAATATCAAAGTAGAACTAAAGAAAGGGGGTGATACACATGGCAGTAGAAAAGGCTATAGGTTCTTCCAGCTTAGTAGAGGTTATCGACAGGATCCTCGACAAAGGGATAGTGATCGATGCCTGGGTTCGGGTCTCTTTAGTAGGTATTGAATTACTCGCTATTGAGGCAAGAGTCGTAGTGGCATCCGTTGAGACCTACCTGAAGTATGCTGAAGCAATAGGTCTAACTACAACTGCTGCTGCTTAGACTGGTCAACAGGAAAAATCCTTTGCCGGGCTCATCCTGACGTCTATTTGGGATAAAAAGTATGACTGCCAGGGGATTCTTCCTGCAAGTTTCTACTGGAAGCAGAAGGAGGAGTGGTAGTGGAGTTCTTAGTAGAAGAAACACAAACTATTTTCAACAATATAGTTACCCCTTATGAGATCAGTATAGAGCATATGGAATCCCTCTTTGATATGACCCATCAGCTTTTTAATAGTTTCCAGAATGCCTTCCTCGATGAGAAACAGGAATGCGAAATAAATAATGCGGAATTACGGGAGAGTCTTGCTCAAAACACATCTCTACGAAGAAAAGATTTTGATCATATGATGCAGGGTATTTTTGCAGATCAGGAAGAGAAGGAAGGGGAGGTAAGGAGCCTGTTAAACAGTTATCTGAATGAACAGAAGGAGATGACCCGAACATTGAAAGACAATCTGGGAAAGGTCAGAGAAGCCCTTGCCAGAGGTGAGGCAGAGAGGATCAAAGAATTTCAGGCCATGCTTAATGAGATCTTTGTCAGGCAAGACGAGAGAAAGAAAGAGGTTATTTTCAGGTTAAAAGAGTTTCAAAAGGAACAACAGGAGATGGCGAAAAGGTTAAAAGATCTCCTGGCAAAAGGAAGGGAACTTCGGATAGATGATCTCAAATTACTGCTCAAAGAATTTAAGAAGGAACGGAAGGAACGAATAGTCCGTCAAAAAGAAAGAAGAGAAGAAGTGATCGGCATGCTTGGTAAGTTTAAAGAAAGTTGCGCTTTTAAAAAGGAGGATAAGTAAGATGGGAATGGTTACAGACATAGAAAGACTGGGGGAGGATATAATCTCCTCTTATGACAGGCGGGTAAAATCATTAAAGGAATTAAGCGACGAGATGCACAAAATGCTCGATGGGTTTCAGAAAGAGAGAATGACAGATTTCAATGCATTAATGAAGGAAATTCAAGAGACCCAGGATAAGAGAAATAAGGAGGTACATCACCTCCTGCAGGAATTTAAGGCGAAGATGAAAGAGGTAGCTGATGAGATAGCACGAATGTCCGCCGAGTGGCACAAGATTTCAGAGACGATGCATAGAAGGCGGGGAGGGAAGGGCGCCAAATCAAACGGAGGGTCTGCGAAGGAATTAAAGGCGTTTGAAGATGTTGGCAGAAGCAGGGGCAAGGAAAAGAGGTAGAACTAAAATGATTAATGAAATGACTACTGTATTAGAACCGGCACCTCTGCCCGAATTTGTGGAAACAAAGTACATCCAGGATATTACTGAAAGGGCCCTCTCCTATATCGAAGCCGGATTTCCTGTACATTTGAGAGGGGGATCAGGCACCGGCAAGACAACGCTCGCCACTCACATCGCAAGTAAAATAGGCAGACCGGTTGTCATGATGCATGGAGATGAAGAATTTACCTCTTCCGATCTGGTGGGAGGGGAACATGGGTACCGGGTCAGAAAGGTCGTGGATCGTTTTGTATCGAGAGTTTACAAGATGGAAGAGGATATGGTCAAACATTGGGTGGATAACCGTCTGACAGTTGCCTGCAAGTATGGCTTTACATTGATATACGACGAGTTCACCCGTTCAAGGCCGGAGGCCAACAATATCCTCCTTTCCATATTAAGCGAAAAAATCCTGGATCTGCCATCCGGCAGAGGGGAAGAGGGGCCTTATCTGAAGGTTGATCCAAACTTTACAGCAATATTTACATCCAATCCCGAGGAGTATGCCGGCGTCTATAAGAATCAGGATGCCCTTCGGGATAGGTTGATCACCATCGACCTCGATTATTTTGACTATGATACAGAAGTCGAAATAATCCAAGCAAAATCCAACCTTTCTAAAAATGACGCTGAGAAGATAGTCAATATTGTGAGAGGACTAAGAGAATCAGGAGAATGTGAATTTGCCCCTACAATCCGTGGCTGCATCATGATTGCTAAAACGCTGAAGGTTCAAAACCTCTCTCCTTCTATGGCAAATGGCCTTTTTATGCAGATATGCCAGGATATCCTGGCCTCTGAAACGAGCAGGATCGGATCAAAGTCAAACCAAAATAAAGTAAAAGAAATCGTTAAGAAACTTGTTGCAAAGTATGCTAAGGGATAAATCAATGAAAAATATAAACCTGATAAAAGGTGTCCATCTGCTGAAAACAATGCAGAGCGCAAAGAAACGTTCTATTCCGAAGGCACATGTCTCAACCTATCTGGATCTCTATGTCTTATCCGAGGGAAAAGAAAGGCTACTGAATGAAGATGAGCGGCTATGCATGAGGAAAGAGGCCATCCGGAAACGGCTGGAGGAGATCAACCTGCAAATAAAGAAATTGGAGGAAGAGGAATCTGAGTCCGCCACGAAAAAGCGTGGAGACACCACTCTTCCTACGGTCAAAAAAGAGTGGAAAAAGTTATTGCTGGGGTACTAAAAAATGTCTGATCAGATGGCTCATTCGATTCAAACGACAAACTTTGCGGATATACTGGAAAGGGTTCTGGATAAAGGGATTGTGATCGCCGGAGATATTAAAATATCCCTGGCAGACGTTGAATTACTCAATATCAAGATCCGCCTTCTCGTTGCCTCAGTGGATAAAGCAATGGAGATGGGGATAAATTGGTGGCAGACCGATTCCTATCTGTCAGCAGAAGCAAGACAAGCTGATCTCGAGAAAGAAAATAAGGCATTAAAGGAGAGACTGGAAAGGTTGGAGGTGAAAATAAGTAAATAGTGAATAGTAAATTTCAAACTATTCACTGCAGGGGGATAAATCATGGTAAAGAAGAAGGAAAAGGGTAAAGAGGCAGATATTGACCTTGGCATAGTAAAACTGAGTTTAGGAGGGTTGTTTAAGGGGTTAGAAAAAATTATTGATCTTGCTGCTGAGCTGAAAGAAGCGGGCGGAGAGGTCAGGAAAGAGGGTGAATTTGATTTAAGCCATCTCAAAAAGGGGATGAAGGGGGTATTTGGAGTTTCTATAAAGACAGCAGTTGGAGGTGAACCTGTAGTAGAGCCCTTTGGAAATATCAGAAAGACCTCTATGGGACCTACAGTTGAAGAGGAACGGGAACCTATTACTGACCTTTTTGACGAGAAGGAGGAAATTATAATTATGGCAGAGATGCCCGGGGTCAGTGAAGAAGATATACGACTGGATTTAAAAGGAGATATTATTGAGATCTCGGCTCAAAGGGGGGAGAGAAAATATTATAAAGAGGTCTTAATTCCAGCGAATGTAAAGGCTGAGAGTCTTACATCGAGTTATAAAAACGGTATATTGGAAGTAAGAATAAAGAAATGAACCACAATAATACAATGACATTAAAGGTGCAGGAGGCATTGTCAAAGGATGCAGGAAGGGCTATCGCCAGGATAGACCCTGAAGATATGAAGATTTCAGGAATAGAGGTAGGGAAAATAATAGAGATAGAGGGTGGAAGAAAAACTGCTGTAAAAGCGATGCCCTGTTATGCTGAAGATAGAGGGAAGAAGATTATTCAGATAGATGGGATCACACGAGAGAATGCTAAAACCGGAATTGATGAAAGGGTAAAGATTCGGGAAACAGTATTTAAACATGCAAGGAAGATCATCCTTTCTCCATTGACTACAACAAGGTTGTTTCAAAGCGAGAAAGATGCTAAATACATTGGTTCACTCTTAGAAGGACTTCCTTTAACCTCCGGGGATAAAGTAAGGGCAACATTGTTTGGGACCAGAAACCTTGATTTTAAGGTAGAAGATACAATTCCTGATGGGGTCGTAGTGGTAAACGCAACTACTTTGATAGAGGCAAAATCAAAAGGGTCTAAAGAGGACGGGGCTTTAAAGATATCCTATGAGGATGTCGGCGGACTTCACAACCAGATCCAGAGGATCAGGGAGATGATCGAATTACCCCTGAAGTATCCTGAAGTATTCGAGAGACTGGGCATAGAACCACCCAAAGGTGTCTTCTTATATGGACCGCCGGGAACTGGAAAGACTCTAATAGCCCGTGCTGTAGCCGGCGAAACAGATGCCTATTTTATCAGTATAAGCGGACCGGAGATTATAGGGAAATTTTATGGCGAGTCTGAGGCCCGTTTGAGAAAGGTCTTTGAGGAGGCGCAGGCTCATGCGCCGGCAATTATTTTTATCGATGAGATCGATGCCATTGCGCCAAAGAGAGAGGAGATGGGCAGTGAAAAACAGGTTGAAAGACGCGTTGTCGCCCAACTTTTATCCCTTATGGATGGCCTGGAGTCAAGAGGAGAGGTCATTGTCATCGGCGCAACCAATATCCCTGATACCATTGATCCTGCCTTAAGAAGACCCGGCAGATTTGATAGAGAAATCCCTGTGCCTGTTCCGGATATGAGGGGAAGATTGGAGATCCTGCAGATCCATACGAGGGGGATGCCTCTCTCCGGGGATGTCAGTCTGGAAAGGCTTGCGGAAATTACCCATGGCTTTGTAGGCGCGGATTTAGAGGCCCTGGCAAGAGAAGCGGCCATGTCATCGCTTCGGAAGATAATGCCCATCATAGACTTTGAGATGGCTGATATACCTTACGAAACTCTTGTCAATCTGGAAGTTACCATGGATAATTTTTCAGAAGCCATGAAGGATATTGAACCCTCGGCGATACGGGAAGTCTTTGTGGAAGTGCCGGATGTAAAATGGGAAGATGTGGGCGGTCTTGAAAATATAAAAGAAGAGCTGAAGGAGGCCATCGAGTGGCCTTTGAAATATCCTGAACTTTTCAAAAAGGCGAGGACAAATCCTACAAAAGGGATTTTACTTCATGGGGCTCCAGGCACTGGAAAAACTTTACTGGCCAAAGCGGCTGCAAGCCAGACAGGGGTTAATTTTATCTCAATAAAAGGGCCCAGCCTGATCTCAAAATTCGTCGGAGAGAGTGAGAGGGCTATCCGCGAGATCTTCAAGAGGGCTAAACAGGCCTCGCCCGCAATCCTGTTTTTCGATGAGATTGACGCCATCGTCCCCAGAAGAGGTTCTGCAGGCACAGAAGCCCATGTTATGGAGAGGGTAATCAGTCAATTCCTAACCGAGATGGATGGGATTGAGGAGCTCAGAGGTGTTGTCATCCTGGCAGCAACGAACAGACTGGATTTGATCGACCCGGCACTTTTAAGAAGCGGAAGGTTTGACAGGATCATCGAACTTCCACTTCCGGATGAAGATACACGGTATGAAATATTCAGGATACATACCCATGGTAAACCCATTGATGATGATGTTGATCTGAGAAATTTAGCGAAGGAGACTGAAAAGATGGTTGGGTCTGATATTGAATGCATCTGTCGAAAGGCATCGATATCTGCAATAAGGGAATATATAGAGAATCAAAAATCAAATATCAAAGATCAAAAATTAGAATTAAAGGTCTCTAAGAGACATTTTGAAGAAGCCCTGAGATCAGAAAATCAGCGGTACAAGCCATCGCTTTTTCTAACCCCGTCGAGGAGATTATCGGGTGAAACACTATGAGTGATATTGGCAAATATATCTACGGAATTATCAATTCTGATAAGAAGATATTATTTCCCTCAGGGAAAGTTAGCGCCGGTGAATATGTTTACACAATCCCCTATAAGGAGATCTCTGCAGTGGTCAGTGACTCAGAGATAGTAGACTGTAAATATCTCCTCAAAGAGACAGTAGCAAGATACTTGCTGAGACACCAGATGGTGATCGAAAAGGTGATGGAGGGATATCCTATCATCCCGATGCAACTGGGAACATACACCTCGGATGAAGAAGAAGTTATGAGTATCCTCAATAATGGATATAGAACCATCATAGATATGTTCAGGAAAATAGAAGGGAAGATAGAGATTGATGTAGTGGCTACGTGGAGCAGCATTGATAAGCTTCTGATAGAAGTTGCAGAGGAAGATGAAATAAGAATGCTTAAACAATCGCTCCTGAATAAGACGGGAGGTGTAACTTTTGATGATCAGGTGAAGATCGGTTTTTTGATTAAACAACATTTAGAGAAGAGAAGAGAATGGTTTGCAAGAGAAATTGAGATGTCTTTGAGCAGGATCAGTCAGGAACATAAAACCCATAGTCTTATGGATGACAAGATGATTCTCAATATGGCCTTTCTCATAGAAAAATACAGTTTGAAAGATTTTGAGAAAAAAGTAGAAGAGTTGAATAATGAATTTGCCGGGAGGTTGAATTTTAAATTGGTAGGTCCTCTGCCGCCTTATAGTTTTAATACATTGGAGGTAAAGAAAATACCCTTTGCCGAGATAGCCCTGGCAAAAGAGAAATTAAATCTGAATGATGCTGCAACAAAAGAAGAGATAGAAAAGGCATACAGGCGTCAGGCGCACCTGTGCCACCCCGACAAGAACGGGGGGACGCCTGATGCAAATATGCAATTTGATCAACTGAATAAATCCTACAAGATCCTTATGGAATATTATGATGGGGCAAGTCCCCTTAAAGTCGAAGGATCCAATAAGGATGTACTTATTGTAAAGAGGAAGGAGTAACATGGAGCGAGAAGGGAAATATATCTATTGCATCATCGGGACAGGGGAGGAGAAGAATCTTGGCCCCATCGGCATCGGGGGAAGAAATGACGAAGTAACAACCTGCTGCTATCAGGATATCGGCATGGTCATCAGCAACCATCCGTTCGTCAGGCTTGCGGTAAACAGGAGAAATACCGTAGCCCATGAAACCGTTGTCGAGAGGGTCATGGAGGAGTTTTCAGTATTACCCGTCAGATTTTGCACTCTTGCAACGGATGTTGAAGAGATAAGAGATTTGCTTGCTGCAAGATACAGGGAATTTAAAGATCTCTTGGAGGACATGGACCGCAAAATAGAATTGAATATCAAGGGGCTATGGAAAAATATGGAAATGACCTATCAGGAGATTACAGAAGAGAATAAGGAGATCAAGAGATTGAAAGAGGAGATCGGGAAAAATATGGGGAAGGTCAGCCTTCAGACAAAAATGTCCATAGGCACGTTGGTGGAAAATGCCCTGAGTGAGAAAAAAAAGAAAGAGATGGATCATATTATCGAAACATTTGGGGCAACAGCCGCCACCCATAAGCGCAATAGCACGATTGGAGACGAAATGTTCATGAATGCAGCCTTTTTAATAGATAAAGGTAGGGAAAAAGAGTTTGATGACAGGATAAATGAGTTGAGTGAAAAATATGAGGATAGGATAAAGTTTATCTATGCAGGCCCATTTCCACCATATAACTTTGCGAATATAACTATTTATCCTGAAGAAGGGAGAAGCTTTCGGCATCATGCTTTTAATCGATAACCTGTTAATGCTCCCTGTAAAAGGGTTTATTGGTGTTTTTAAAAAGATCCATGAAATGGCGGATAGGGAGCTGTCCGAGGGACATATTCAAGAGGATCTCATGGCCCTCCAGCTACGCTTAGAACTGGGTGAGATAAACAGGGAAGAATATGACACGGCTGAGGAAAAGCTCCTGGAGCAATTAGACGAATTAAGAAGATGAAAATGAGCGGGACAAGGCATCGCTTTTTTCAACCCCGCCGTGAGGGAGGAAAGATGGCTAAGGCAAACATAGAAGAGGCAAGAAAAGCGATCACTGATTTCTTAAAAAAGACTCTCCATGCAAAAGACGTAAAGGTCATTAAAGAAGCAAAAATTAGCGACGGGTGGGAAGCTGAAGCAGAAGTTTACGAGGAGAGCTCTTTTATAAAATCTCTCGGGCTGCCAACGAGGGTAATGGACAGAAATATCTATGAGGTCAGACTGGACAATGATCTGGAAGTCCAGTCCTATGAACAGAAAGAGCACGAAAGACATTAATATGAGCGGACCTAAAAAAGACCTTGTCTATCTCTATTGCGTTACAGATAAAAAGCCCCTACTGAAGGAGGAATACCCCATTACCCCCCTTTACAAAAAGGGGGGGATTAAGGATATGCATGGGGTTTATTCTGTTGCTCATAGCAGACTCTATGCTGTGGTCAGCAAGGTCTTTGAGGACGAATTCAGCAAAGAAAATTTAGAGAAGAATCTAAATGACATGAAGTGGTTAAAGATTAAGGTCAGTACGCATGAGAATATCATAGAAGAGGTCATGAAAGAAAATTGTGTAATCCCTTTTAAGTTCGCCACCCTTTTCAGGACGGAGGATAATCTGAAGGCATGCCTGAATGAGCATGCAGAAGAACTCATAGAAAATTTAAGTTATATAAAAGGGAAAAAGGAATGGGGGGTTAAGATTTATTTCAATATGGACAGATTGAGCAATTTTCTTATTAAAGAAAATGGGGAAATCTTAGCATTAGATCATGAGATACGCTCTTCTTCGCCCGGGAAGGCATTCCTTTTCAGGAAGAAAAAAGAAGAATTAATCATTAAAATGGCAGATAGGATGATCGACAGATACATCCAGGATTGCATCAATAGCCTGAACAAGCAGAGTCTCGATATATGCATTAATAAATTACTGCCAAAAGAAATAACAGATAGAGAAGAGAAGATGATTCTAAATGCTGTCTTTCTGGTAAAAGAAAACAATGTAAATACTTTCATGAATACAGTAAATAGGATCAGAAGAAAATACGAAAAGAACGGTCTGTTTGTGGATTGTACCGGCCCCTGGCCTCCCTATAATTTTTGCAATTTTTATAAAAAAGGGGTAGAGAAAGGGATAGAAAATGCTTAACGACACTGTTAATTCCTTAGACCTCCACAGGGCAAAGGATATTACCCTCCTTGAGGTTCTGGATAAGGCGTTAAATAAGGGGGTAATCATCAGTGGAGATTTGATTATCTCTGTTGCTGACGTCGATCTTTTATATGTCGGTATAAAGGTTCTGCTAAGCTCAATAGAAACTATGGAATCCCTCCAGGGGAGACATATTCCCAAGAGGCAATTTAAATGAGTATATACATCTACGGCATAATAGACTCAAATGATAGAATAGATGAATCCATTAAAGGATTAAACGGCATTCCTGTCTCCTATATTCCTTATAAGGACATCAGCTTAGTGATCAGCAGCTTCAATGGGGATATTCAGGATATAACAAAAATTAAAGTCCTTGAGCATGAAGATGTTTTGGACAGGCTTATGGAAAAATTTACAGTTCTCCCCTTTAGATTCCGCACCCTTTATAACAGAGAAGAAGACGTGGTTTCTATGTTAAAAGATTTTTATAATGATTTTAGCGAGGACCTGGGCAGGCTTCGCAATAAAGCAGAGTTTGATATAAAGGTCATCTGGTCTGGAGATAAGATAATAGAAGAGATAACAAGCGATTATGACAGGGATCGTGACATATCAGCCGGAGATGAGTCACGGGGAAAACTATTCATGGAGCAGGCTTATAATAAATATAAAATAGACAGGGAATTTGAGGAAAGGGCGAATATCTGCATTACTGTTATAGATAATTTTTTCAGCAGATTTGCCTCTGAGAAGAAACTTGAAAAACTGAAAAGTAAAAATTTGCTTTTGGATGCCTTCTATCTTGTTGATAAGGAAAGACAGGGGGATTTCAAAGAAGCCTTCGACTCACTAAAGGCATCCTCTTCTGACCTTCAATATTTATTCAGCGGTCCCTGGCCTCCGTATAATTTTGTCAGAATAGAATATGGGAAAGATTGAAACTAATTCTCCTGAGATGTTTATAGAAGAGATGGAAAGGATAAACAGCCCTCTCCCCGAAAGAATCAACACTGGTCCTGAAAATATAGAAGCCGGGCTGGGAAAACTTGTTCTTACGCTCATTGAATTAATAAGAACGCTTATGGAAAGACAGGCAATGAGGAGGATGGAAAAGGGCTCCCTGTCTGATATAGAGATTGAGAGAATTGGCGAGACCCTGATGAAATTGGAAAATAAAGTTCAGGAACTGAAAGAGTTGTTAGGGATCAAGGATGAAGAGCTGAATCTCAACCTGGGCCCCTTAGGAAATCTAATGTGAGAACCCTTCTCTATGTCCCAATAATTCATACAAGCGCCGATCTTGGTTCTCTGGCAAAAGAGGTGACCCAAAGAGGGATAAAGGATTTAGGGGAAGAAATATGGAAGAAACATGAAGAGACAGTTCTCGGGTTCTGGAATATACTAATGAAATATTTTGACTCGATTGAAGTGGCAGGTGTTAAAATTTATCAGGATGGAATGATAGCAAATGGCGAGATTGGACAAAAGATCGTAGAGGAAGGGGTCAGATCAGGAAGTAAGAATTATGAAGTCATATCGAGGCTCCTGCAAAAAGGTGGTGTTTTGGTCAAGACAGAGGATTTTCATTTTGTAAGGGAAGAGAGAAATCGTCTTCTGAAAATAACTCAGGCCACAACCATAGTGGGGAAACTACTATGGCTTATAAGATATAAGCTAACCAAAAATAGTCTCTTGAACAAAAGAGATAATTTTATCTCTAAAAGAGTAGATGAAACATTGAACGAAGGAGAAAGAGGAATCATTTTTATTGGGGCTTATCACAATATTAAACATAGACTATCCGGGGATATAAAGATTATAGAAATAAAAGATTCGGAAAAGATAAGAGCATATCATAAACTACTCCCTTTTTATCATAAATATAAAGATCGCATTGAAGA
>Ga0209521_10002456_pt1 | contig 15135 bp, 11 predicted proteins | sample Rifsed19ft4_FD_184016 | JGI IMG/M metagenome (GOLD analysis project Ga0209521, IMG submission 184016) | Soil microbial communities from Rifle, Colorado, USA - sediment 19ft 4 (version 2) | ecosystem: Environmental > Terrestrial > Deep subsurface > Rock core/Sediment | place: Rifle, Colorado...
GACCCGGAACAATTCTTTGGCCAGGTCAATGCACAACTGTTCAACTTGGTCGATGAACTTGCAGCCTGCATAGACTCGTTCTCCAGTCCAGCCTTCAGCATACCTGTTTCCAAAGTCCGAAATGATGGCTTCTCGGACCGCGGGGCTGGGAATGTTCTCGCTCGCGATCAAGGGGAGAGAGTTCGAGAACCAGTCGTGGTGTTGCTCCAACAGCTGAAAGACCTGGTTGTAAACGGTTTTCGGATCCATAACCTGCTCGTCCGGCCTCTTAACAAGTCCATCCTGTTTAACATTTGGCAGAGTTCCTGGTGCCTAGGTTTTTCTATACGTGTCGAGAACGTCCCACGTTTCGTTTATGCTCGACCTCGAACGAATACGCTCCGACCTAGAAGAGTTCACAACAGAAATCGACCAAGAGTACTATCTGAACGGAGCAGGGCTAAAGGACAAGCTGGAATCCTCCAGAATATACACCAAGTTCGCCCACCTGTTCAACCGAGACACCATCGACCAGGTCTACAAATACGGTAAGACGGCCAAGGGCGAAGACGAGAGGCGTCTCACCTACCTCCGGGCTTTTCTCGTAAACGACTTCATGGAAAACCAGGTCAAGGAACTCTCAGACAAATTCCTGACAGAGGAGTCTCAAGCCACCGTCGAGATTGACAGAGAGAACATCTCGTTCCGCCAGTCCGCTGTAACGATGGGAAACGAACAAAACCGGGCAAGAAGAAGCTCCATCTTCGACGCCCGCAACAAGGTCATAGAAAGGCTCAACCCGACCCTGGTGGAGAGGACCAGGGTCCTTCACCGGACAGCACGGGACCTGGGACATGCGAACTACGCGGCACTCTACGAGGACATCAAAGGAATCAAACTAGCAGACCTCGATGCTATCCTCAGGCCATTCCTCCAGAAAACCAGGAACCTCTACAATTCAGCAATGGGCAAGCTCATCCAAGACAAGATCCATGTTCCCTTAACCGAGGCCGAGAAACACGATACAACGTACGCATTTCGAGCTGGAGAATTCGACCACTACTTCAAGAAAGAAGACACGATCCGGACCCTGATCCAGACCCTCGCGGGAATGGGTATAGACCTCAAAGCCCAGAAGAACATCCAGCTAGACGTTGAGGAACGGCCGAAAAAGTCGCCCCGAGCGTTCGTCGCACCCATCCGAATCCCGAGCGACATCAAACTGGTCATATTGCCGAGGGGCGGTCACGACGATTACGCAACACTGTTTCACGAAGCAGGCCATGCACAGCACCTCGGGACAACAAGGGCCGATCTACCGGTCGAGTACCGGTATCTTGGCGACAAGTCTCTCACAGAGGGTTTCGCCTTCCTCATGGAATACCTAGTAACAAACCACCGGTGGCTAGCCAAATACACTGCGATGAAGAACACTGACGTGTTCCTCCGGTTCATCTACCTCTACAAGCTCTATTTCCTTCGACGGTACGCGGCTAAGCTGGCCTACGAGCTTGAGCTACACAGCAAGGGCATTCAAGAGGCTCCCGGCAAATACAAGAGCATCCTAGAATCAGCGCTCACATTCAAACATCCCATGTCCCACTTCCTAGTTGACGTGGACGATGGATTCTACTGTGCAAACTACCTTCGCGCCTGGATTTTCGAAGCACAGGTCAAACGGGTCCTAGCCCAACACTTTGGCGAGAACTGGTTTGAGAAACGGGGCGCAGGAATACAACTCCAGAAATGGTGGTCTCTAGGACAGAAATATCGAGTAGAGGAAATGCTCCGAGACCTCGGATACAAGGGCCTAGACATAGAGCCGCTCTTTGAGGAAATAACCGGAAATCTAAAGTGATCTAATTCATCCATAAACTGGCTTGAACAGTTCGTTCAAAACCGTTGGGTTAAGTCACCCCTCAGTGATTCATGGGGCAAGGTAAACCATGGCCATCTCCAAACTCCTACAAGCAATCCTAGTACTGTCACTCATTCCTGTCGGAGCCTACGCTGTGACCACAGCTTCGCAGTCTAGCCACACACCAGCTTCCTTAGCGCTGAGTTCACTTTCGATAGCCGCAGACGGAAACGCCACAGCGATAGGAAGCATGGAACATATTGACGATTCCAGACCCGAACTTAGCGACCTAAGTCTTCCAGTCTCAATCCCCGTCACCGACAATCCCGAAATGAGGCCTCCCAGCGGGGAAGAGTTCACCGCCTCTGTCTCTATTAGCGCGACAGTCGTCCAGAAGAACAGCTCGGCAGTCATCGTCTACAGACTCAGCGGCAGCTCGTTGACAATCGGTGGAACAAACTACCAAATCGTCAACGGAACAGGAATTTTCAACCAGCGCAGCCTTGTGCTGGTATTGCACGCAACAGTCCAGTCGGGCGATTGGACAGGAATGCTGATTCTCCACGGACACGCGGATCAAGCTCTTTCAGACCCAGGCACCGTCTCAGTGAACTTTGACACGCCGCAGAGCAAGCTCGCGGCCAAGTTCTTCCTAGAACTCGAGGGTACACTGACCCTCAGCTAAACTCCCCCTTTTTCTCTTCTCTTCAGCATACCAATAGGCGGGCCTATGGCTTGGGCTGTTTCCTGAACTGGTTCCACCATTGCGGGTTAGAATTGGCATACTGCACAAGCCTCTCCAAGAGTTCAAGGGTCCCCGAGCCTATGTAGTGCTCTAAGCCCTCAGTGTCCTTCTGGGCCACCGGCTCGTCAACCCCTAGTAGTTTGAGGAAGTCAACGAGCAGAGCGTGGCGTTGGCCGAGGCCGGCCGCCATGTTATTCCCCTTCTCAGTAAGAACGATGCCGCCGTATTTCCGGTGGACTAAGAGCTGTTCCCCGTGCAGCCTGTCAAGCATCCCGGTCACGGTTGGGGGTGTGACATGCAGGGAGTTCGCAATGTCAACAGGCTTGGCGTAACCCTTCTCCCGTATCAGTTCGTAGATGATTTCTACATAGTCTTCCTTTCGGGGAGTCTGTTCCCTAGGAGACGGCTTGTGCGCACGGGCCAGCTTTGCAAGCTGACTCTTTCCACGCCGAGGCCTAGCCAAGACTGCGAGGGGCGAAATAGGTCCCCCCGTTTTAAGCAATTGTCAGAGATGTATTTTCAAGCCAAGCGTGTCCCGGAGCTTTCGAAGGATCGGCTCTAGGGGGCCAGGCTCTAGACTAAGGGCGAGAATCTGGGTGTTCAGCGGGAAAAACACGAGGTCGACCCGTTCGTACTGAATTGAGATGTGGCTCAGGGACCCGACCTGTCCCTCCAGCTGAGTCAGAATATCCAGGATAAGAGGTGGGACGCTTCGCATGAACTTCTTATCGTATTCCTCTCCCGTGAGGCTGTGGACGGCGGACCTCATTCTGGACTCCACAAGCTTATGGTTGCGGTCTAGAACAGCCACATAACGGACCCGCGGGTCAAGCGCGAACAGCTCGTCTGCCAGGCGGTCGGGAGTCCTACTCAAACCCAAACCATTTTCGACCTGCTGAACCTAAAGAAATGCTTTGGCATTATGGCCGGTAACCGCACTCATGCTCGTTGAAGCAGGGGTCACAGAGCTTCGCGCTGCATCTAGCGCAAACATTGTAGTTCTCTGGACAGGTTTTGCACATCCCTCTCCCGCACTCCTTGCAAGCTGCAATCTCATGTCTGGGGCCTGGCTCCCTCTCGATCGTCATCACAGCAGATCTCAGCAAATAGCTTATTTTGTCCTCGCACACCATGATTACTAGCGAGGTAGGAAGGACGCGAGCGCAGCTTGTGAGCTATGAGCCGGACTTGGAAAGAGTGTGTGCCGCAGCAATGCGCTCATGCTACTCGCCTCATCCCGGCTACGAACTCTTCACCTACACCGGCACCGACAAGGTTCTAGAGGGTGAGAAGGTTTTCGACCGAGAGAGAGTAGCGGGACTCTTGAAACGCGCCCTCGAACTGGGCCATTACGATATTCTCGAACACAACAGCATCACTTGGCTTGCAGATGCGGAAGAATCTGAGATTCTGACCCTCCTCAATTCCTCGAAGTTCTTTGAGACCAGCAGGATAGATGAGAAACGCTGGCTCATCACTACAAACCTCCGTGTCCTGGTAGAAATCGCACGGGGAAGCAGTCACTCCAGCCTGACCAAGGAACTGGTGTCCACGCTTGACACTGCGGCCCCAAGCATCGCATCGGTGCTAGCCACATCGTCCGTCACACAGTAGACGCGAGAGCCATGGCCAAATCCATACTCTTCAGCTATACAAACTACCCGAGCCTAACATCGAGGCTTCGACAAGAAGGGGTGAAGGTCAACAGAGACGACCTCCTGCACCACGGAAGCTTCACTTTTGACCTGCAAGGGGTTAGCAGGGCCGCAAGCCATCAAATCGTAAGACATAGGATAGCCTCTTTTTCGCAGCAGAGTCAAAGATACGTTCGAATTACGAGAAGCTACGGTTACCTCAAACCTCCAAGCATTTCAGACGACCTTCGAGTCCCTGTGGAGGTTCAGGGTCACAAGGCAGAACTTAGCTTTGCAGATGTAATGGACTTAACCCGTCAGGCAGAGGAGGGCTTGGTGGCCAAGGGGATCAAGGCCGAGGACAGTCGATACCTGCGTCCCAACGCAGCAACCACGAATATAGTGATGAGCATGAACCCTCGCCAGCTCACTCACTTCTTCAACCTCCGCTGTGCGCCTGATGCCCAGTGGGAGATCAGAGACCTAGCGTGGGTAATGTTCACTTCCGTTCGACTTGTCGCCCCCCAGGTTTTCGACAGTCTGCCCGCGGCTGAAAAGAGTGACTACGTCAAGAAACGTGTCTCGATGGTCGATGAGATAGTTCAGAGGAGTACGGACGGGTTCATGAAGACTCCGCCGGGAGAGTTATTCCAATTGGACATTCAACCACCGCTGGACCTGACTCATCCCGTGGAAGCTTTCGTCAGACGCTACTAGGACCTTTTTCTGGACCTTCTAACTATCCTTTCGCCCAGATTTTCTTCTCGCTGATTACGAACCTCAAAGCGAACGTGAGGAAAATAGCGTCAAGGTTCGACCAGAACCAGTGCACATTCAAGAGGTTGGTTAAGCCCCAGAGCAGTGGAATACGGAGGACTAGGTCGGCGGAGGACACCAAGACGAAAAGGCCCAGCCGGTAGACCGTGCTACTCCCGTTCCGGGCTCTGAATACCAGTACCTCGTTCAGGACAAAGCTTGCAAGTATCGCTACTTGGCTGCTTATCACCGCGTTGAATAGTAGGAAGGAAAGCCCGTTTAGCGTTGTCAGAACGAGCAGGATGTACTGGTTCAGGAAGAGGCCGAGTCCTCCTACAAACCCAAACTTGAACAGAACCCAGGCGACAGAACCTCCCTTCTTCGGCATGTACCCAGAAGGATACATTCCAAAGCCCGAAGAGAACCTTGTATCTTTCAAGGCGGAAGTGTAGAGCCTGGCTTCTGAGACGTGACGCGCCGCTACGACCTCGGCAAGGGGATTGCGTAGGCGACTATCTTCCATTCCCAAAAAATATCGGACAGTTCTAGCTAGAGGAGGTCCTCAGCCATATAACCGATACTCTTCCGACCGAGCATAATGTCGAAGCTCGCGTGGAACCCTAAGCTCAAGCAATAATACGAGGAAGACCGAACAGCCGAGAATGCAAAGCCCGTCCGAGATGGCCTAGTGATTTCAGGGTTCAGTTTTGCTATCTCTCTGTCAGTTTTGACGAAGGGAAACGACCCGATCGAACAGCGACCTTATCTATACCACAAATCATAATTGAGTTGTCTTATCCGAGTGGTCTAATGTCGGACAGGCGGTTCGTCCAAGGGTCCGGTACAAACGTATTCAACGGTAACGAACTCATAGTCAAGGGTGCCCTCGAAAGCGCAGTCGGGCTTATCGCCGGATACCCCGGCTCACCTGTAGCAGAAGTCTTCACAATAATCGATGAGAACTCAGACATTCTGAGGGAACACGGGCTCTGGGGAGAACTCAATAACGACGAGTCGCAGGGGGCAGCAGCCCTTAGCGGGGCCCTCGACGTCGGAGTAAACGCCCTAGCCGTAATGAAGAGCGTGGGGCTGAACGTTGCTGCGGACCCCATCAACATCATCAACTATACCGACAAGTACGGGCTAAGCGGGAAACGCGGGGGTGCGGTTGTCGTCTGCGGAGACGACCCTCACGCCTCCAGCACCCAAGTCGCCGGCGACAGTAGACAGCTGATGGAGCATCTCAAGATGCCCATCATAGAACCCAGCAACCCTCAGGAGATCAAGGACTGGATCGGGGAAAGCCTGAAGCTTTCGATCTACTCCAACCTTGTTGTCGGTTTTCTAATTACAACGTTCCTAGCTGAGGGAGGAGGAAACGTCAGACTCAGCGAGAACCAGCCTCCCGAGATCAGCTTCAAGAGCCCGATCACAATCGACACTTCAAGAGTCGACATCAAACGGAAAGTTAGCATCCCCCCAAACACTTGGGATTTTGAGAAGGAAATTATCAAAGAACGGTTTCCCAAAGTCCACGAATACGTTCGAGACCGGGGGCTGAATAGGCTTCTCTACGCGAGCGGAAAGAAGCACCGCATTGGTTTCGTCGCAGCAGGAATATCGTACAGCTACCTGGAACAGGCCCTCTGGGAACTAGGCAGCGACGAACAATTCCCGGTTCTGAAACTGGCCGTTACTTATCCTCTTGAGCCAGAAATCGTGGACAAACTTGCGGGGATGGTCGATAACATCGTCGTGGTCGAGGAGAAGAGCCCGCTCATCGAGAACCAGATCAAGACGATTCTTCTCGACCTCCACCAGGAAGGCAGAATCTCAAGCCAGCCGAGGGTTTTCGGAAAGATGTTCGACGGGTCCGAAGGCTTCCCGGAAGAGGGCGGGTTGAACCCGTCAATCATAATTGAAAAGGTGGGAAACCTCATCCTCAAACTTGGAGACCCCGCGGCGCGTATCGACACGAAGCGAATCCATCAGGAACTAGACCTTCTGGCAGAGATCAAAGCCTACGGCTTACTGGTTCCGCCAAGGTCCCCAGGCTTCTGCGCAGGCTGCCCGCACCGTGAGACCCTAAGTACGATTCGCAAGTTGAGGGACCAGCCTACTCGTAAGGACATCTTCGCCCACGGCGACATTGGATGCTACTCCATGTCGTTCCTTCCACCCTTCGGTGAAATGTTCAACCTGACCGCGATGGGGATGGGGGGCGCGGCAGGAGGGGGCATGGACCCGTTCGTAACCAACAAGCAGTATGCCTTGATGGGTGATTCGACTTTCTTCTGGCGTGGCATGACCGCCATATCTAACTCGATAAAAGAAGGCCAAGACATCCTCTACATCATCCTCGACAATAAGAACACGGCCATGACGGGTCACCAGCCCACACCTGCAACAGGCCGGAACATCATGGGAGACCAAACCGTCCCCCAGAACATTGAAGGAATAGTCAAGGCAATGGGCCGGCCTAGGCCCCGGAGCGGCTGGGACAAGCTGCGACACGTCTGGAACGGCGGCGAAATCTACGTGAAACGCATACGCCCGTCCAATCGTGAAAAGTATCTCGACGAGCTTGACAGGGCCTTCGAAAAACCCGGCGTCAAAGTGGTCATCTCCGACAAGGAATGCGGAATAACCTTCCACCGGCGCAAACGCGCAGAACGGAACAAGACCCTTGACAAAGAGGGCTTCATCAGGAAGGAAGTATTCGTCAACATATCCCAAGAAGTCTGCGAGAACTGTCGGGAGTGCACCAAGAACACTGGCTGTCCCGGTCTTACGATAATCAACACGGACTACGGGGAGAAGATCGGAATCGACATGTCAACGTGCGTCTCGGACTCGTACTGCACGAAGATAATGGCATGCCCCTCCTTCGAGAACGTGACGGTAACCAGAAAACACCCTCCAAAGTCTAGGGTCAAACAGATTCCGCTCGACAATATTCCAGAACCCTCGCGTAGAAGCTTTGACAGCGTCTGGAACATCTATGTCAGCGGGGTTGGAGGAATGGGAGTAGGACTCCTCTCCACTGTTCTAGCTAGAGCCGGAACGAGAGAGGGCTACGAGGTAAGGTTCAACGACAAGAAAGGACTGGCCATCCGAAACGGCGCGGTCTCAGCCCACGTCATCTACTCCAAAGGTAAAGCCAAGACGTCAACCATCGTACCCAATGGAAAGGCGGACCTGTTGATGGGCGTTGACATGCTTGAGGCTGAGAGGAGCCTCGTCTATGCCACTCGCGCGAGAACGACCGCCGTGGTCAACACAACGCAAATCCCCACCCTCCCCATGTCAGCCGGGATGATGAATTATCCGCCTGATGTGGAAGACAATATCAAGAAGCATACTGATTCGGACGAGTACTTCGGAGGGCTCATAGGCGACATTTCCGAACTTTATTTCGGAAACAAGCTCTACACCAACGTTATCCTGCTCGGATCAGCCTTCCAGAAAGGCCTAGTACCCGTAAGCGAACCAAGCCTCGTCGATAGTTTGACGGAAACTCTGAGCCCAAGCCAGCGCAGCAGGAACATGGAAGCCTTCCGCCTCGGACGAAAGATGGTCACAAACCCAGAACTGTTAGACTTCAAGAACCTCGTGGCTGATGAACGCATTCTCACACTCTTCGGCGCGACAGAAGACTATAGGACCCTACTCGAAAGAAAAGCAAAGGCACTTGAGCATTCATACTGGATGCGATGGAAGGGCAAACATGTAGCCGCCCAGTATCGGCAAATGGTTGAGGACACGGCCTCCAAGACTGGGCTGGATGATGAGACGAATCGTCAAATCGCCCGACGGGTCTACGACCTCATCATGTGGGACAACCTAGAATATGCCCGCCGGTATGTTGACCGGGTCCTAGAGGTTTTCGCACATGACGTTCCCGATCATGGATACGCCGCTACTAGGGCGGTGGTGCTGAACCTTCACAAGGTCATGGCGATCAAAGACGAAATCTACACCACGCACCTGTTGACGGACGAGGAGAAACTGGAACGTGACATGATACGCTACAATGTTGATGAGGAAAACGGTGACAGGATAAGCTACGAACACATCAATGAGCCCGAGTTCGACATCCTCGGGAGAACCCTACGGTTCAACATGCCTGGCTGGCTGGCCCACAACTGGTTCTACAGATTGTTCAAGCACCAGAAATGGGTCAGAGGCCTCCTCAACCGGTGGGGCTGGCACCAGCGCGAACGCGCCTTCCGCGACTGGTACCATGACCAAGTAATCGGCTTCTATGTGAAGACCGCGCCGGAAAACTACGACCTGGCCCTCCGCGGGCTACGGGTAATAAACGACCCCTACAGGCCCAGCGAGTTCGCCGTTACAGGCTTCCGGGAGGTCATATGGCCTAAGATGGAAAAGGCCATGCGGCTGTTCGACGAGCTAAAGGCCCCCGGCGTACAATTGCCGGTCATGCCTGTAATCGCGTCCCGGCCAGAGGCCTAAGACGCCCACAGAACCGGCCGGACTCGGGAAAAATCACGCATAACAAACCCTATTCGCCAATCCAAGCCCAGGATTCTGAACGCTGACGTTCCACGAAGCGAACCTCCACCATGTTTATCCCGATGGACCCCAACACGAAAACCGTTCCAAGCCCATTCCAGCCGAGAATCGGCAAAACCAGCCCGTTTCAAGCCCGCACAGAAAACGACCCCGAAAAAGAGGGGGGAGTATATCTGCGAAATCTTGCGACGCAAAAGAGAAAAAGACCCGTCCTGGACGGACGCGCATCCTGCCTCGTCATCCTCCTCACAACCCTACTCCTAGCAGCCCTACTGGTTTCCCCGACATCCCTCCCTCCTCAGACTCCAGCCGCGCAGACTGTACCCTCTATCGAGACTGAGGGAGGAGTCTGGACCGACCCAGCCATCAGTGTGCTCATAACCCCGTCCACCGGACAAACATGGTACCGAACATCTTTCGCGGGCGACGCAGCCCACGCCGTGCGACGATGGACACAGTCCATTATCGTCTTCACTGACACGTACCCTTACAACTACCTGCGCCAACTATCCTTCAGCATTCACATAGAAGGAATCAACACAACAGCCAACCCCGATGTCGCAATAAGCTTCATCCAAAACTTCCCGTCAATAGGAACACCAGCTCTCGGAGAAACGCAAACCAAAATCACCCGGTTCAGCAACCACTTCGAACCACCCATAACTATGAGGCTGGCAGCCCAAGACCCCGCCCAACTCCGCCAACTCTCAGACAGCGATATCGTCAACATCGCGACTCACGAATTCGGCCACGCGCTAGGCCTAGGCCATACAGACATGCTGACAACAGACGACAACTTCCTGGAACTCATGAGTACAACCTACAACCTACCAGTCGGAAACGCGAACAATCCGCTAGAAGCGCCTTCAACACTCAACCTCTACGCCCTAGCAACAATCTACAACTACCTAGCCACAAGCCCAACGCTCACAGGAGCAGGGCCCGACGCCACAATACTCACACTACCGGTCAACATACCCTACACAGCCGCCTACCCATACCCAGAACAGGTAGAAGCTCTCAGAACAAGCCTCGCCCAGGCAAACCAGCGAATCATAATACTCGCCATCCTTACCGTCATCCTATTGGCCATCACCCTCACCCTCGCCGTACTCCTCGCACGGCGAAAACCCACATCCCCGACGATATTTCCACCTCCGGTTCCGCCTGAACCAGTGCCTACAGTCGTCCAACTTTGCTGATTTTCAGCACGCTCGCCATTTCCTGCCTGACAGAGCGCAACCAAGGCCGTCCCAAGGAAAACCCCATGGAAAGTGCCCGGCCGATCATCAATGGGAAAAGCACAAACCACACAATCTGGCACGTGAATAGGCACTGATCATTCCCATCACAAAACAATCCGCTGAACACGCACGGAAAATTTCTGGAAAAAGAACGTGCATCCACCTAGAGGTGCCAGGGTTAGAGCCGTTTCGAACATTTGTCCACCCAATGCAGGCGCATTCTCCGCCCCATTCACCGGACACGTTCCACATCAGCCCCAAATCAAGACTCTAAGCCCATGCTCCTAGACCGCATAGCTTTCCCCGAACAAATCCCCTCCAGCAGCCGAGCTTCCGCGATCCCCTGAAACAGCGATTCTAAACCATAGACCGGAAAAATGGCCCAAAACAAGCCCAACCGGAAACCCATCATCGGAAAAGGGGGTATGTCAACAAGAATTTGAGACATGAGACACCCGCGTCTCCGAAAAACGAGCAAGACCCGTCCAGCGGACCAAGGCTCCCGGTGTTTGGGGGCGGCGTGCCGGCCGTAACCCACCTTCTGTTCCAAGCAGCATCCGTCTAATCGGAGCACCCGCGCCTCCAGCGGAACTCATAGGCGACAACATCTCCTTTCACAACGCAGCAGAGGCCACGTTTCATCCTCGTCACTGGCCGTCCTCAGAGTCACCCCATCACGGTCATACAAGCCAGGCAAGGTGTCGTTTCTGCGCCCCTGCACCAGGTCTCCCCGGACGGTTTACCCGTTGCGCCTCCGCCCTGTGGGTGGAGTTTCCTCAAGGCCACTGCACGCCTTGTAACTGCTCACCGGCTCACCGCTTACCCCCACCAGGAGCCAATAGCACGTGTGATGCTGTGCAGAAGGACCCTAGCCGATATCGCTCCGAGCGTGAGCCCCTTGATAGGGCCCCGCACCTTGGGCGATTGGGGGCCGCGGGCTAAACGTCTCGACCGAAGTCTTGACGCGTACACCCCGGCTCCATCAACCCCATCTTCTTTGGGAGCCCTCGTCCAGTCCTACAGGGCTGTCGCCAGCCCTTCAAGTGGACCGGAATGGTTGCCTATTTTCGGGAGAGGTTTCAGGCTTAGATGCTTTCAGCCCTTATCCTCGATAGCGTGGCTGCCCGGCGGTGCCCTGTCGGACAACCGGTAAACTAGAGGCTACGATACCCCGTTCCTCTCGTACTAGGGGCGCCTTCCCCTCAGGCAACCAGCACTCCCAGCAGGTAGAGTCCGACCTGTCTCGCGACGGTCTAAACCCATCTCGCATTCCCCTTTGATCGGCGAACAGCCGCGCCCTTGGGTCCTGCTGCGGACCCAGGATGGGAAGGGACGACGACGGAGAACCAATCCTCCTCGTCGATGAGGACTCTCGGAGGAGACGAGCCAATTACTCCCGGGGTAATTTTTCTGTCACCTCCAGCCCCCAGCAAAGGGGACATAAAGGATCGCTAGACCAGGCTTTCGCCTCTGGATCCCTTGCCGTTGAGGATCCAGTCAGCCCGACTTTTGGTCTTGCCCTCTACTCCGGGGTTCTGTCCCGGATGAGTCGAGCTTTGGGCCCCCTCGATATTCTTTCGAGGGGGTGCCGCCCCAGCCGAACTGCCTACCTATCGTTGTTCCAGAGCAGACCCTGGTTAGAGATGTAATCGCAGATAGGTGGTGTTACATTGGCGCCTCCACCGGCCCCCGAAGAGGCCGGCCTCGACGGCTCCCACCTACACTCTGTACCCGCAATCACATCCCAGCGAAAAGCTGCAGTAAAACTCCACGGGGACTTCTCGCCCCGCTGGGAGACCCTGGACTGTTCGCCCAGGTTATGTGGGTTCACCGGGCCCCAGGCGGGGACAGCGGGGAGGTCGTTGGTCCATTCATGCACGTCGGAACTTACCCGACAAGGCATTTGGCTACCTTAAGAGAGTCAGAGTTACTCCCGGCGTTTAGCGGACCTTAGCCCGGTTGAACCCAGGTTTCAGTTACCGCCACTGGCCAGGACTCAAAGGCCGTTTACACCCTTTCGGGCTTGCGGCCTCCTATGTTTTTAGTAAACAGTCGCCTCCCCCTTGTCACTGCGACCTGAACCCCCAGCATAGCTAGGAGTTCAGGCACCCCTTTTCCCGAAGTTACGGGGCTAATTTGCCGAGTTCCCTCGCCTGGGTTCCACCCGATACGTCTTAGGCTTCTCACCTAGGGGCACCTGTGTCGGATCTAGGTACGGACAAGAAGGATCCATCCCTCAACCTTTTTCCCTGGCTCCTGGAACCAGCTGAACCCCCCTAAGACGGGAGGCCATTCCCACCTTCGCCTGGTTCTCACCATTACGATACTCCCCAGGCTTCAATGGTTAGATGAGACGACGGTCTCACTCAGCCTATCCGGAAGCGTCAGGTTGGGGGCTTGCGTTGCCGCGTGTACCTTCCTGGTACCGGAATCTTAACCGGTTTCCCTTTCGACAGGTCCGGTTAAGGCCTGCCTTAGGACCGACTTACCCCCGGCTGACGACGCATTGCCGGGGAACCCTGGCCCCTTCGACGGAGGAGATTCTCACTCCTCTATGGCTGTTACTACCGCCGGGATCTGCACTAGCGCACGGTCCACTGGACCTCACGGCCCAGCTTCCGTCCGAACGCTACGCCCGCCTACCGACACGGTCTTTGGCCGTGTCCCTGGGTATCGGCACCTGGCTTAGTCCCGTAAATTTTCGGCGCCCCCAACCTCGGCCGGTCAGCTGTTACGCACTGCTTGGAGGATGGCTGCTTCTAAGCCTACCTTCCAGCTGTCTCTGGTTGAGGACGGCTTTCTATTTCTACACTTAGCCAGGATTTTGGGGCCTTAACCCAGGCTTGGGTTGTTCCCCTCGCGACCTAGGACCTTACGCCCTAGGCCCGTCTCCGGCCATCTACGGCGCTGATGGATTCGAAGTTTGAATGGAGAGTGGAGCCTTTCGACTCCTTGTTCCCCAATCAGGGCTCTACCCCATCAGCAACCTCCGACCGGGCTATCCTGAGAGATATTTCGGCGGGAACTAGCAATCACCGAGTTAGATTGGTCTTTTGCCCCTAGCCCCAAGTTATGGGAGTGAGTTGCACGTCAACACCCCTACGGGCCTCCACCGAGCTTTCACCCGGCTTCGCCCTACTCAGGGTTAGATCACTCGGTTTCTAGTGTCACCCCTGTGATTACGGGCCCTTTAAGACCCCGTCCCTAACGCATCATCCAAATCAGCGCTACGGACTTTCGGTTTCCCTTCGGCTCCAGGCCTTCTGGCCTTTAGCCTCACCACAGAAGTGAACTCCCCGGCCCATGGTACGAAACGGAACATGCAATCCTAGTCCCCTCCCTTCGCGGGCTGCGTCACCGTAGCCTGCTTCGGGGAGGATCTACCCTTACGGACCGCACACGTCTGTAACCGCCTGATTTCAGGCACTTTTCATTCCCCTTCCGGGGTACTTTTCAGCTTTCCCTCACGGTACTAGTGCGCTATCGGTCTTGGGACGTCTTTAGTCTTGGGAGTTGCTTGCTCCCGGTTTCTCGCACCCGTTCTGGGGTGCGGAACTCAGGGACACCAGCCCTATTCTTTCGGTCTTACGTCTAGGGGGCTATCACCCACTACGGCAGGCCGTTCCAGGCCATTTCGACTTCAACCGCGAAGAAGCGGCTAGGCCCTACAACACTACATCCCCCGACAGTTTCCTGTCAGGGTTCGGTTTGGACTCTTCCCATTTCGCTCGCCGCTAATCTGGGAATCCCATTCTTGGTTTCTTTTCCTCCTCCTACTTGGATGCTTCCGTTCGGAGGGTTCCTCCTCCCATTTGGGAGTGTCGCAGGTGTTATCCGCGACGGGAAGTCCCATTCGGGTATCTCCGGATCGAAGGCTGCGTGCGCCTACCCGGAGCTTATCGCAGCTTGCCACGCCCTTCGTCAGCGCCCAAGCCGAGCCATTCGTCAGGCGGCGTATCATGCCGAGCCCTTTAGGAACCCACACTCGATTTGCGTCAACTATAGTCCTTCTGCACAGCAGTCACTGCGAACCCGGCATATCGCCGGGCCCACTCAAGCTCTCTTCGCTCTCAAGACTTTGTCTTGAGAGCTGCACGGTGTAGGCTCGTAGCCGTTCACTTGCCCTCCAGCAATCCCTGCGTTTCTAAGGAGGTGATCCGGCCGCAGGTTCCCCTACGGCCACCTTGTTACGACTTCTCCCCCCTTGCTTAGCTTAGGTTCGAGGCAACCAACAAGGCTGCATCTCACCAAAACCAGACTCGGGTGGAGCGACGGGCGGTGTGTGCAAGGAGCAGGGACGTATTCACCGCGCGATGATGACACGCGGTTACTAGGGATTCCATGTTCACGAGGGCGGGTTGCAGCCCTCGATCCCAACTGAGG
>Ga0209521_10002457_pt1 | contig 15134 bp, 14 predicted proteins | sample Rifsed19ft4_FD_184016 | JGI IMG/M metagenome (GOLD analysis project Ga0209521, IMG submission 184016) | Soil microbial communities from Rifle, Colorado, USA - sediment 19ft 4 (version 2) | ecosystem: Environmental > Terrestrial > Deep subsurface > Rock core/Sediment | place: Rifle, Colorado...
CCCATCCGATCGGAGCACGTACACCCGGTGGTTCGAGGCCCCGGCGGTCATCGCGAGGACTTCGAGGGATGAGTCGTTGTTGACATCGGCCACGGCGACGGGCCACGCGATGGGCGCCCCGAGATTCGTCGCCCACAGTTGGCTTCCGTCCGCCCGGATCGCATAGACGTTCCCGTCGGAGGATCCAAGGATCGTCTCGAGGAGAGTGTCTCCATCGAGGTCTGCAACCGCAAGGGAGGCATACGTCGTGCCGGCGGTGAAGTTCCATAGGGAGACCCAGGGTGGCCGCAGACGATACGCAGGTGGCGAGCCGAACGCGTAGCCGTATCGTACGACGTACGTGCGAGTCTCGCCAGCTCCGTTCGAACTTTCGAAGACCACGGTCGCCTCCCTGACGTCTGGACCTGCGTAGGCGACCCGGATGACCTGGCTCGGCACCTCGTTCCCGGCCGCGTCGAAGATCCGGAAATCACTCTGCGGATCAAGGGCCATCGGCGTGCCGAGGAGGATCCGTGCCTCCACGGGCTCGCGGGCGCGGGCCACCCCCGCCGTCTCCGATACGAGAACCGTCCGCTCGAATGCGTACGCCCCACCGGTCCCTTCCACCCACGGAGCGAGCATGCGGTGGACGTCGACCCCGGAGCCGCCCGCCGCCTCTTGGACGTAGACTCCGAGGGTGGCATCGAGGACTTGGGCAGTCGCGGGGACGGAATCCAGGTCGAAGCGCAGGAGGGCCCGCGAGACGGTCCCGAGGGACGGGTCGGACCCGACGAGGAAGCTTCCCTCGACTCCGAAGTTCCGCGAGGGATAGGCCGATGTGATCGTGCTGTCGCCGGTCGGCGTGATGTTCGACTGGACGGCGGAGGGGAACGGGGCCCCGAAGGCACCGCCCCCGACGATGGGAACGCCTCCCGGAGACAGGCGAGGAGCGAAAGCGCCGGCCAAGGGGACCACGAAGAAAGCCAGGAGCAAGATGGCAGCGGCCTTTGTGGACTGCATGGGGGACACCCGCGATCGCTCGCGGAGGAGAACGGTCTTCGACTTCTCCGGAACGGAAGATAGCCCTTCCTAGCCCGTTATCGCCGCCGATAGGATTTTGGCAGACCCAAGAAGACCGGCGAAGGCGGTTTCCGGCGTCCTCAGGTCTAGCGACAATAGTGTCACCGTCGGCAATCACGAATGAAAAACGCGGGGGCGAATTGAATATCCACCCTCCCAACAACGTCCCTGAGGCGAACATGTCCGAGACACTGCAGCGGGCGAAGGTGTGGGCTCTGATCCACTCCGAGCTCATCGTCGCGGTCGCGTTCGTGGCCATCGCTGTGGCCGCGTTCGCGTTCTCGATGGACCTGGGGTTGGCGGGCCGCAAGAAGCCACGGCCATAGGCCCGCAGGCATCTTGCGGTCGCATCCGCTACACGTTCCACCGATAGGCTTCCCCGGCGGAACCGGACGCCCGTCGTGCTTCCCGAACGGCGCGGCGATTCCAAGGACAGCCTGCGCGAGCCTCCGGCGGTGTGGGGGACGCGATTCGTTGCCAGGCCTCATTTTAAGGTATGCTTCACACTCGTCCTCGGCCACTCGTTCCCCGGAGACGCTCGATCCGTTCATCCAAGGACCGACACCACGTCTCGAAGTCAAACCCTCCCGGCGTCGTTCCGATTTGCTGAGTCGGGAGGGCCGAAAGACTCGGAGACCCGGGATTCTCCGTCTTTCCCCGGCGGCCGACCCTAGGGAGAGACCGCCTCACGGCCGCGATCAGCCAGATGGCCGCTTTTCGTGTGGCCGAAGTCCTCCGGAACACGGCGTCGACGCCGATGGGTCCGAGAATCGCAGCTGCAAGCAGGAGGTCGAGGGCAATCCAGCTGTTCCCCGGTGCACCCACCTCCGGATCCATGGAGCCCCAGGAGGCACAGCAGCCGTCGGGACTCCTCGTCAGCGTGAGGCGGAGGAGACCGATCCACGGGATCTCGCCCCGGACTCGCGCGAAGACGCTCTGTCGATCGAGGATCCACGGGTCCGTCTTGTTCGTGGGTCGGCGGTAGAGGTTGTTGTCGCCGAAGGTGAGGAATCCGTCGTTCGGGTACTTCGCACCGAGCTGGGTGAGATTCCATTCGACCGTCAGGTCGCCTCGCCACCCCATACCGGAGACCGTGAAGGACCGGATGCCGAACGGGGTCGTCGTGAGGCTCCCGTTCCAAGCGATCCCCGACCAAGCGGCGGCCGGGAGGGCGGACAGCTCGGGGACGTCGAATCCTCCGGTCCCGTTGTGCGAGACGTACCCGAAGGCTCGGTGGACGAGGGCCCTCGTCCGGTTCACGTCCACGTCGAAGAATCCGGCCACGACGACATCACCGTAATCGCCGAAGCTCGTGTAACCCGAGGCTCGGCCCTCAAGATAGGTGATGACCACTCCACGGGACGCAAGGACCTGAATGACCGCGACGTCGCCCGTATCCAGGATGCCCAGCTCGCTCGCGGCGTCGCCGTGCTGCATGCTGCCGCTCTCGATGATGAGGAGGGGCGGCCAAGTTCCGGCGTAGAGGCCGAGCCCGCCGAAGACGCTCGCGACGATGGCCGCTGCGCCAACGAGGCCCAGGATCAACCGACGCGTCCGCCGACGAATCTCGTCGGCCGACCATTCGGGCTCGGGCCGGGTCCTTCGGGCCACGGCTCCCGCTCCCCGCGGACCTCGATAAAGGTTGGTCGTCGCTTCTCAGAGGAGAGAATGGCCGTATGGGAGCATTCTGTCGGGTTGGTCCAGCACGGTTTGCAGGGTGACTCTCCTGAGTGCCGAATCTCAGGCCGACGGCACGCCGATTCCCGAGACAGATTCCCGCTTCGCAACGCTTATCCTTCCGCCAATCGAACGGGGCCGGTCATGGGCTGGATCTCGCGCCGAGTCGCCGGATTCCTCACATTCGTCGTTGTGAGTGGGATCCTCGGAGGATACGCGGCCGTCCGAGGCTGGATTTCCGGCGAGCCGAGCTTGACGACCGCCGCTGGCGCGGTCATCTTGGGAATTGCCTTCCTCACGTCGCTCGCGGTAACATCTCACATGAAGAGGAGCGATGAGGCCCGGAAAGCGTGGGAGGAGAATCAGCGGGCTTGGCACGAATACTACGCCCGGATGTATCCCGGATACGTTCGTCGCAGGTAGAACCGCCGAGGCAGCCGCCGCAAGCTGCGCAGGATGATCTGGAAAGACTGTTGTCAAAACTAGGGCAATGGGCCTTGGATACCTCTAGGAACCTAGCGAATCTAGGATAGTCTTAGCCGGCGGTGGAAGTCCAGGTACTCTGGAACCTTGATATGGCTTGTCGCGGATGGCCAACCGGGAGCGGCAGTGCGGCTTACCGTTAAGGAGCGAATCCTTCTCCATTTGCTCGACCTCTCGACGACCGCCGATCCCATCGAAGTCTCCCCGGCGGTGACTCAAGAGGGCATTGCGCGGGCTTCTTGGATCGATGTGCCCCACGTCACGCAATATGTGCGACCCATGGTGGAGGAGGGCTTGGTCCGCCTGAGGACGACGCATGTGAAAGGCGCCCGTCGACGGCGGAAGGTGTACGACCTCACAGACGTGGGGAAGCTGCGTGCGATCCGGCTGCGCGAGCAAGTCAAGTCCGAGTCGGTGCGGATGCGAGACAACGAGGAGATTCGTGAGGCGAACGTCTCCCAAGTCATCGAACAAGCCGAGGGAAAGGTCTCCGTCCTTGATGTCGTCCGCCAAGTCATGCATGCGGGCTTCGTGGATCTGGCGAGCCTGGTTCCCTCCCCCGTCATTTCGTTCGTGGAAATGCTCTCGGATGCACCCCACCCGCGGACGTTCGTCGGACGGGTAGCCGAATTGGAAATGGTAACGCGGGACGGGGAGGGACCCAAGATCTTTGTCGTACGAGGTGTAGCGGGCATCGGAAAGTCAAGCCTCGGCGCGAAGGCATGCGAGCGCCTTCGAGGAAAGAGGAGCTTATTCTGGCACCGCGTTCGGCCATGGGATACATCCTCGTCGATTCTCGCGGATGTCGGAGACTTCCTCTCCGCGCACGGGAAGCCTGGACTCCATTCCGTTCTATTGCGGGGGGAAACGGCGCGCGCGGCAGAAGTGCTTCGGGAGGACTTGTTCCGCGTGAAGGCGTTTCTCGTGTTTGACGACGCCCATGAAGCGTCTAAAGAAACGATGGGCTTCTTCCCAATCCTCAAGGAGGCTGTGCTGCAGGCGCCCGATGTGCGGGCGATGGTCCTCACCCGCGAGGCCATGAGCTTCTACGACCGAAGGGACGTCATCCTGACCGAGCTTGTTGTGGAGATTGAGTTGCCAGGGCTTTCCCCGAGCGAGGTTGCGGCGCTTGCCTCACATGAACCCGATGCCCCGAGGTTGATCGATTTGGGCAACAAGCTCGGGGGCCATCCTCTCTTCCTAGAACTTGCAAGGGCTCAGCACGCGGTGCCGGCCGAAGCCATCCAGAGTGTGCATCGGTTCATCGAGGAGGAAATTTATGCAAAGCTCTCGAAAGAGGAGCGGGCGGTCATGAAGACGGCGTGCCTCTACGGGGTGCCGGTTCCCAGAGACGCCTTGTTCGCATATCCTGACCTGTCCGCCGACGTTCTCATCTCGCTGTCGAACCGGTCGCTCATCCGGACCTTGGCTGGTGATCGGTTTGAAGTTCACGACACGATCGAAGAATTCTTCGCGAGTGCTTTGACTACAGACGAACGACGTCAGATAGGCGCGTTCGCTGTACAACAGCTGCGCCAGCTGGCTTCAAAGGCCAACGAGGCTCGGGACTTTGTGTCGTCCATCGACTATCTTTCCAACGCGCTCCGGCTCTCGAAGTCCATTGGGGAACGTCGGATACTGCTGGAGGCCCTTGGCGACGCCTACGAGGAAATGGGCGACTTGTCCGCGACCTTGACGGCCTATCGAGAGGCCGCGACCGCGGCAGAGGAACCGGAGGTGCGCGCCCGACTTCACCGGAAGATAGCTTGGGCGCTCCTGGACCGGGGCGAGCTCAAGGCGGCATCGGCGGAAACCGAGGAGGGCGCTCGGGCCCTAGGGATAACTAGTTCCGTCGAGCGCGGTTGGCTCGACTTGATCCGGTGCCATCTCGCCCAGGCGTCCGCAGACTGGGAAGAGGCCCGGGATCATGGCGAATCGGCCCTGCGCACCTTCCAAGGCTTTCAGGCCATCCAAGGCCGGGCCGAGGCGTCTTTGGCACTCGGCCAGGCCGAGGCGTGGAAGCCGCAAGAGGACATCCCGCTTGCTGAAAGATATCTTCGCGAAGCCCTCGAACTTTCAGGCTCGGTCCGAGATCCCCGTTTCACCGCTCGACTGCATTTCACAATGGCGAATTTCTGTCTGAACATCGCGTTAGACATCGAACGTGCAGAGCGACACCTCGCTGCAATCGAAGCGATGCCAGAAGTCCGAATCGACCCCCTCATTCGCCGCGATTTTCTCTCTGCTCGGGCCAACTTTCACCTCCTGTTTCAGGCCGATTTCCCCGCTGCGGAGGCTGATTTCATGGAACTCATGGCTGTAGCCAGCAAGATCCATGATGCCGCCGCGCTCACAGAGGCGAAGGTGGGCCTCGCCCAACTTCTGTACTACCAGGGACCGCTAGGGCAAGCCCGACGCGACCTCGAGGAGGTTGCTGACGAGTATTTGGCCTTGGGCCTTGCTGGCGGAGCGATCGGGATGATGTTCTATGCCGCAGAGTGCTGCCTGTTGGAAGACGACTTGGAGGGTTTCAGACGAATCGTAGACGTTTTGGATGAGCCGAAATTCTTACGCGATGTCCGGGTCCAGCCCTATTTCGTTTCAATCCTCCATGGCTTGGACCGCCTAGCAAATGGTGACCGAGGGGGAAGTCGAACGGCCTTCGAGGAAGCTCTTCGGCTCGAAAAGGGGACGGTGAAGGCTCCTGCCCAGTTCTCTAGTTTCTACTACAGCATCGCGCTTCGAGTCATGGGCGAAGATCGCGAGGCGGAGAGACACCTTCGTCTTTTCATCGAAGTTGCGGAGAAGCTCCACCGAAAAGCGAGGCTTTCAATCGTGCACGAAAGAGAGCGTCGACTTGTCGAAGTCCTTCGGCGCGCGACTACGACGACCTGACGCCTGGAGGGCATTGAGGCAATCACCGACTACAGGAAGGTCCTGTTAGCCGGATTTGCGAAGTCGCACGTCGTCCACTCTCACGACGCCAGGCACACGACCCCGAAGCCTTCTTAAACCATCCCGACCTCGCCCTCCATATGGCCCGCTTCCCTGAAGCCGAACGGCGCCGGCTGCACAAGATGATCTGCATGCAGTGCTACGCTCGGAATGCGATGCGGGCGACCCGATGCCGCCGGTGCGGTAGCCGGGAGCTGAGGCCGAAAGCGAAAGAGGCCCGGAAGGAGTAGGCCCCGCTCGTTCGTCGGAGGCGCCGTCGCCAGGACGCGCGTCCGGGCAGTACTTTCGCCGATCCCTCGGCCTCATGTCTTAATATCTCGCTCATGCATCCCGGCGGTCCCTCGATGGTGAGGGGGACGGACATCATGGCTCAGAAACCGAACAGCGTCGTGCACGTGGAAATCCATTCGAACGCACCGGATAAGACGAAGGCGTTCTTCAAGGACGTCTTCGGCTGGAAGTTCCAGGACATGCCGGAGATGAATTACTCGACGTGGGAAGCACCGAGTGAACCGGGCGGAGGCCTCCAGCAGGTCCAGAACATGCCCGCGGGCGTGCTCGACTACATCCTTTCCCAGGACATCGACAACACGCTCGCGAAGATCCAGGCATCCGGCGGGTCCGTCATGATGCCGAAGTCCAACATCCCCGGGTTCGGCTGGTTCGCGGTGTTCCAGGATCCAACCGGCATTACGATGGCCCTCTACGAGGCACTCCCCCGGCCTCGCGCGGCGTCCCGACCGACTCGGAAGAAGGCGAAAGGTCGGGCGAAGAAGTCAAAGGGTCGAGCGAAGAAGGGCCGCGGGCGAAAGCGCTGATCAAAGTCGACGGCCGCCTGGGAGCGATCGGTTGGCGCGCGTCCGACCGGTCCGGTCCCGCGGGAAGCACGCACACACACATCGAGCGACTCGAGCCCTCGAGCCATCCCGGCGTACCGCTCGTATTGCGCGACCTCAGTGCGGTCCCGCGACGACCGATGCAAGGACCTTCCGCTCCGCACCTCGAAGGTGCTTCGACACCGCCGCCCTCGAGATCCCCAGGATCCGACCGATCTGACTCAGGGAGACCATCGCGGGCGACTCGTAGTACCCCAGCCGGAACGCGAGCTCGAGGATCGCACGCTGGCGTTGGGTGAGCTCCGACAAAGGCTCCCATCCTCCCGCAGAGACCGTGCGGACGGCCCGGACCCGGTACGGCACACCGAATTCGTCTAGGAAGCGGCGGACCCGAGGGAGCATCCCGTCCGGCGCGAGCAGGGTGACGCGCGCGTCCTTCGGCGTGACGCGGCCCACCTCCATGGGGACGATCCCTCCGGATTCGTCCGCCAAGAGCCTACGGAGACCTTCCGGCACGACCCACTCGACCCATGCGAGGTACTCGCCGCGATCCGGAGCGTACGAGAGGACCTCGAACCGCTCGAGATGGTACCGCCGTGCGATCGCCCGGGCCTCGCGTTCGACAGTCGCAGGGTCCTTGAACGGCCCGTGGCGGCGGACGCGCAGGACGAGCGCCGCAACCCGGGGGCCGATGGCGAAGGACTGGACGACCGTCACCGACGCGTTGTTCCGGAAGAAGCGAGCGCTGAGGATTCCAAGGTCGTCCAGGAGGGCGAGCGGCAGCTGGATCTCGACGCGTTTCATCCCGACACGGGTTGACAGGCAAACCAAGACTCGAATATAGCTTTGACCCTCTCCTGGCCATGGGACCGGGCACGATGGTGGAGTCGTTCACCGCGCAGACGTCCGTGATCACGTGCGACATGAACGGGATCGTCCAGGAGTACGCCGCGGACGCAGCGGCGCTCTTCGGCTGGAGCCAGGAGGAAGTCCTCGGGAAGATGTCCGTCGCGATGTTCCACGTCCCGAAGAACGTGCCCACCCTCGTGCCGCGTCTCCTCCGGGAGGCGGTGGAGAAGGGGAAGTTCGAGGAGGAGGTCACGCTCATGCGGAAAGACGCCTCGACGTTCCGTGCGGTCCTCACGGTACGTCCGATGATGCGCGACGGACAGCAGGTCGGCTTCATGGGGATGACGCATCCCCTCGGGCCGCCTGGGAACATCCCCGTTGGTCGGCTCTGGGTGCAGGCGTTCCGTGCGCCCTTCCTCCTCGCGTCCCTGATCCCCGGCGTAGTCGCGGGACTCGCGGCCTGGCAGGCGGGATATGCGATTGATCTCCCGTATCTCGGTCTCGCCCTCCTGGGCCTCGCATTCATCCATATGGGGACGAACATGGCGAACGACGCGTGGGACTTCCGGAGCGGGAACGACCTCGCGGTCCGCCACCTGAACCCCTTCGCGGGCGGCGGTCGCGTGCTCTTCCGCGGCGTGCTGGACCCGAAGGCTCATCTCGCCGTCGCGATTGCGTTCCTGGCCCTGGGCTCGGTCATCGGCCTGTACTTCGTGTTCCTTGCAATCGGATGGCCCGCGGGCGCGCCCCTCCTCGTCCTCGGGATTCTCGGCGTGACCTTCTCCTACTTCTACGTGGCCCCACCGTTCCGCCTCGCCCACCACGGACTCGGGGAAATCGCCGTCGGCCTGGCCTTCGGCCCGATCGCGGTCCTCGGGACGTACTTCGTCCTCACCCGGGCGTTCGATCCGCCTGCGATCGTCCTTTCGATTACGTTCGGCCTCCTCGTCGCGGGGATCCTCTGGATCAACGAGATCCCGGACATTCCCGCGGATTCGTCGGTCGGCAAGCGAACCGTTGTCGTGCGGCTCGGCGCGGACCGGGCCGCGAAGCTCTTCGGCGGGATCGTCATCGCGGCGTACGCGGTCCTCCTCGCCGGCGTCCTGTTGGTAGCGCTCACCCCTTGGGCGCTCCTCGCGTTCCTCGCGCTCCCCCTCGCGGTCAAGCCCATCGTGGGGGCGCGGAAGGCGGGCGGCGACCCGCACGCCCTGATCCCCTCGAACGCGGGGATGATCCTCGCGACGATTGTCACAGGAATCCTGATCGCGGTCGGCCTCGTTGTGGAGGGCCTCGTCGCGTCGTAGCCCGGCGCCCGGCGGGCGTCACCACGGGGCTCCGTGGATCGGCACCACGGCCCCGTTGACGTAGCTCGCCTCCTCGCGACACAGGAACGCGACGAGTTCCGCGACATCCTGGGGAGTGCCATGGCGTCGTCCCTTCCAAGGCCCCTCGCGGCGGACCGCCTCAACGGCCTGGCGGAACGTGAACGCGGGGATGTATCCCGGCGCGATCGCGTTGATTGTGATCCCTCGCGCAATCTCGATTTCCGATAGGATCCGCGTGAGTGCATGCCGGGCAATCTTGCCGACCGTGTAGTCGTACGGGGGTTCCATGAATTCCTCGGACCGCTCCATGCCGATGTTCACGATCCGGCCCCAGCGGCGGCGACGCATGCCCGCGAGGGCCGCCTGAATCGTGTGGAACATGCCGTCGATCTCCGCCTTCAGGACGCGTTGCCAGAACCCCGGGTCGATCTTCGCGAAGTCCTTGTGCTCCGGGGCCCACCGGCCGCCCGCGTTGTTCACGAGGATGTCCACAGGCCCGAGTTCCTCCCTCGCCCGAGCGAACATCCGTCGCACATCCGAACGGACCGCCGTGCTCGCCCTCACGACGATCGCCTCTGCACCGAACGACCGGATCGCTTCGACAATCCGGCGGTTCGTGGATTCGGGCGTCGTTCGGTTCGTCCCGTGATTTAGGACGATGTCGGCACCCTCCCTTGCGAGGGTCAGGGCCGTGCTCCGTCCCATCCCTGCCCCCGTGCTCCCCGTCACGAGGGCGACGCGGCCTTCGAGCGGCTTCGCCACGGTGCCGGGAAACTCGCGATTCGCCGATAACCCTGTCGCTCGGCCCTCCGCGCGCCTCTAGGGAGATCGAGTCCGGCCAGTGGCGGCAGTCGTCCTCGTCGATGGAGGCTTAATGGCATGCCGCGATTCCCGCCCGATGTGGCGATTCGAGAAAAGGGTGGTGCTCATCACCGGTGGGTCCTCGGGGATCGGATTCGCGACGGCGAGGGAGTTCCTGAAGGAAGGGGCCCGGGTCGCCATCACGGGGCGGAACGGCCCGCGCCTGTCGAAGGCCAAGCGCGCCCTCGATCGCCATGGCGACGTGCTCGCGATCCGAGGCGACGTGTCGAAGGCATCCGACGCGCGGCGTTTCGTCCGTGGGACGGAACGGGATCTCGGCGCGCTTGACGTCCTCGTGAACAATGCAGGGATTTACCTCCAAAAGCTGACCCACCGAGTGACGGAGCGGGAATACGAGCGGGTGATGGACATCAACCTGAAGGGCGCGTTTCTCTGTACAAAGTACGCCCTGCCCGGGATGATCCGCCGAAGGCGAGGCTCGATCGTGAACGTGTCGTCCGACTCCGGGCTCGTCGCGACGCCGGAGGCTTCGATCTACTGCGCGTCCAAGGGCGGGCTGATCCTCCTCACGAAGGTGCTCGCCGTCGACCATGCCAAGGAGGGAATTCGCGTGAACGCGATCTGCCCGGGGGAGGTCGAGACCCCGATGTTGGAGCGGGACGCGAAAGCCTCCGGACTCCCTTACAACGAATACCTTCGGAAGCTCGTCGCCCCGTATCCGATGAAGCGGGCGGCGAAGCCGGAGGAGATTGCGAGAGGGATCCTCTTCCTGGCATCCGAGGACTCCGCGTTCATGACGGGCGCCTGCTTGTCGATGGACGGAGGATGGACCGCCCTGTGACGGCGGAGGACCATGGCCGCCCGCCTGACGATTGACTCCGGGCTCGCCGCACGACACCCGGGCCTCGATGCGCACCTCCTTGAGGTCCGAGGCCTCGCGATCCGGGACCGTGACGATCGTCTCGACTCCTTCGCCGCGGTTCTCGTGCGGGAGTTCCGGGAGCACTTGGAACTCGCGACCCTCAAGGACGATCCGATCCTCCGAGCGTATCGGGATTTCTACTGGCGGGTGGGGATCGACCCGACGAAGATCCGTCCGGCCTCCGAGGCCCTTCTCCGACGCGTGTTGCAGGGGCGAGATCTGCCCCGGATCAACACCCTCGTGGATGCATACAACCTCGCGTCGATGAAAACACAGGTTTCGATCGCAGCGTTCGACGCCACGAAGATCCATGGAGATCTGACGATGCGCCTCGCCCGACCGAGCGAGGCGTTCCTAGGAATCGGCATGGAGATGCCTTCGGCCCTCCAGGGACGCGAGGTGGTTGTCGAAGACGCGGATTCCCTCATCGCGATTTATCCGTACCGTGATGCGGACGCGACGAAGGTCACGCCCGAAACCCGAGACGTCGTGTTCATGCTCTGCGGGGTCCCGGGGATCCCTCGCCAGCAGCTGCTAGAGGCCGCCGAGACGACCCGGGAGTTCGTCGAGCGGTTCTGCCGCTAGGGATCCCGACCCAGACGGCGAATCGAGACGCCCCTAGGAGTTCCGGCCTTTCCCCTTTCCGGCCAACGCATCCAGCGCGCCGTCCGCCTGAACCAAGCCCCAACCGGTCTTCGTGCCCGGGCCGCCCAGGGACTTGCTCGCGTCCCATGTGTTCTCGGCTGGGAACGGGAAGCCTGCATCCCACGAGCCCGCGGGGATTGGGAGGGCGGTCTTCCGGAGGATTTCCTCCGCCTTGGCTTGGGTCAGGTCCGGCTTCGAGCCCAGCAGGAGGGCGACAACCCCCGTCGTCGTCGGGGCCGAGAAACTCGTCCCGCTGATGAAGAAGTACGCGCTCGGGACGTTGTCCGCAGGGGCGGGATCCGGGGGCGGCGTCGCCTTGCCGTCAATCAGATACGGAAGGAGCATGAAGCGGCCCGTTGCGACGACGTCGAGTTCCTGTCCCCGGCTCCTATCCTCGCGGCTGGACCACCAGACCATGAACCATTCGTCGATGGAGCCGGCGTCTTCAGGGACATCGTCGAGCCACCATTGGTTGTTGACCGCCTCCTGGTCCCCGAACCATTGGCGCCGCCACCCGCCGGCGCCCGCACTGATCACGACGGGATATGCGCCGGGCCATCCCATGCCCGCGTCGCCTTCGTTGCCCGCACTCGCGACGACGAGGACCCCCTGGGACGTGACGAACTCGTAGACCGCCTCTTCCGCGGCCGACGAGGACGGCCCGCCGAGGCTCAGGTTCACGACGATCGGCTTGCCGTGCAGCTCGCCGCCGGCCTCCGTACCCAGCTTCAGCCCAACGACATAGTCCAGGCCGCTGAAGATCGAGCTGTCCCAGCAGTACACGCCGTTGTCGCACACCTTGACCGGGATGATCGTCGCCATCGGCGCGACGCCGGGGACCGTGTAGTCTCCCGGGCTCCCCGTGGCGTAGTCGCGGAGGAATCCTCCGGTCGAGGACTTATCGTGGAGCTTGTATCCGATGATCGTCCCTGCGACGGCGACCCCGTGTCCGTTCCTGTCGTTCTCGAGCTGGTACGGAACCGGGTTCCCGTTCGCTCCTGTGAAGCTCCGTCCGAGGTCCACGCGGACCCGGGACTCATCGAGGACCTCCCGCCAGGAGGGAACCAGGCCGCCGTCAAGGACGGCGACGTAGGCGCCCGCCCCCGTGGCCGACGTCTTCTCCCGGTCGATGAAGTCGAGGGACCACGTGTTTGCCAGGTCGACCGTCGAGGACGCCGAGACCGCTTCGACCTGGAGGCCGGTCAGCGTCCGTAGGGTGTCCTCGCGGACTACACGGACGAAATCGAGGCGCGACACGTCTGCGAAGCGGCCCGAGGCCAGATTGCCCGAAACCGCGGGCAGGTGTCGATACGGGACGCCAACGGTCAGCCCGGCCGACCCGAGCGCCGCAATCTGTTCGGGCGTCGCCGGGCCGGACAGGTGTACAATCACAGGCCCGCTCGTGCCTCGGGCGGCAAGCCCGGTCGGGACGAGGACCGAGGCGAGCCCCACGACAAGTCCACACGCGATCAAGAAGGCCAACGCCTTTCGCATGGCAATCCCCCTCCGCTCCTACTTCCGGGGAGGTGTGCGGGAACGCCTGCCGGGCATTTATCGTTGTGGGCCTGCCGCCACCCCGTTAAGTCAAGTTCTCGCGGGCGAGAATGACCCCAAATCCCATATCCGAGGGGCCGTTCATCCTCTCATGGCGGAGGCCGAACGGGTCGTCTTCGCGGTCCGCGGTCTCGGATGTGCGAGCTGCGCGGTCGATGTGGGTCGTCAGCTCGGGCGTCTGCCCGGCGTCCGGGACATCAACATCAACTACGTCGTCGATAGGGGGTACGTGGAATTCGATCCCGCCGTGACGAATTGGGAGACGCTGGCTAAGGCTCTCCAGGCCCGGGGATACACGGCTGTCCGGACTCGATGAGAGCCCGGTCTCGGGAGGTGGGCGGATGTTCTTCGAACAGCGTCTGATTGGGTCGATGGCGAACTTCGGATACGTGATCGGCGACCCGGCAACAAGGGTCGCTTGCGTGATTGACCCGAGCTTCGACGCCCGGATCCTCCAGAAGGTTGCAGCGGAGAACGAGTACGCAATCGAGGTGATTTTGAACACGCATCACCACCCGGACCACGTGTTCGACAACGAGCGACTCGCCGACGAGACGGGAGCAAAAGTCGCGGCCCATCGTTTGAGCAACGTGCGGAAGGACATCGTCCTCGAGGACAGGCAACTCGTCCGCATCGGGGAACTCACGGTAAAGGTGGTCCACACGCCCGGCCACTCGCCGGATTCGTGCTGTTTCGTCGTCGCGGGGCGCGTGTTCACGGGCGACTGTCTCTTCGTGGGAGACTGCGGACGCGTGGACCTGCCAGGGTCAAGCGTGGAGCAGATGTACGATTCGCTCTTCAACAAGGTTCGGATTCTCGAGGACGCGCTGGTCGTCTGTCCGGGCCACCACTACGGCCCGAAGCCCCTCTCGACGATGGGGGAGGAGAAACGGACGAACCATACGCTGCGCCCGCGGAGCCTCGAGGATTTCATCCGGTTCATGGGAACGCCTTAGCCCGTTGCGATGTCCTCCGCGATCGGCTCAGGGGTCTTTTTCCCTGGCGCCTTCTTCGTGGGGCGCTTGCCGGCCGCCCGCTTCCGCCTCTTACGTCCGTCCTTCGCGGGGCACTTCATGTTAATGCAGAGGACCCATGGCGGCCGCCCCTTCATGATCACCTTGATCACGGGATGGCCACACGCCTTGCAGCGCTCGTCCGTCGGAACGATCAGGCCCCTCTGCGGCAACGGGTACGAGTTGTCACACTCCGGATAGCTCGAACAGCCGACGAATCGTTTCCCGTACGTGCCGTGCCGGATGGTCAGCTCTCCGGTCCCGCACTTCTCGCATCGGCCGATGAAGTTCTTCTCGCGGACCGTCGGGCAATCGGAGGCGACGCAATAGGTCATCGCGCGGCCGCGGTCCGTGTGCTTGATCATCGGGGCGCCGCACTCCGGGCAGTTCTCTTCCGCGCTCTGGATCGACCCCATCTGTGGAAGCGGATGCGTGTTCTTGCACGCCGGATATCGGTCGCATCCGAGGAATCGAGATCCACGCCGGGACCGGATGACGGTGAGGTTCCCCTCCTTGCAGAGGTTGCATTTGCCGATGTAGTTCTGCTCGCGCAGCGCAGCTTCGATTTCCTGCCCGATCGCGTCACGATTCGCTTCGAGCGTCTCGAGCACCTCGCTGAGCATCTGCTGCGATTCCCGCACGACATCCTCGCGGGACCGCACGCCCGTCGCGATTCCTTCCATGTCGGCCTCGAGATGGGCTGTCATCTCGGGTTGCGTGATCCGCTGGGCGTGGTCCTCGAGGGCCTCAATCACGGCGCGGCCGCTCGTCGTCGGTCGAAGGTACTTGCCCTCGACGAACTTCCGGTCGTAGAGCTTCTTGAGGATCTCGTGCCTCGTCGACTTCGTCCCAAGTCCGAGGCGCTCCATCTCTTGGATCAAGGCCCCTTCGCTGTGTCGGGGTGGAGGCCTTGTCCGGTCTTCTTTCATCAGGACGGGTCCTGTCCGTTCCACGGCCTCCCCGATGACGAGGACGGGAAGGACCGCCTCGCGGA